>Ga0116185_1000534_pt1 | contig 44024 bp, 37 predicted proteins | sample AD_JPNNA7_MetaG_FD_89754 | JGI IMG/M metagenome (GOLD analysis project Ga0116185, IMG submission 89754) | Active sludge microbial communities of municipal wastewater-treating anaerobic digesters from Japan - AD_JPNNA7_MetaG | ecosystem: Engineered > Bioreactor > Anaerobic > Digestate | place...
GCGCTTTCCACCATAAACCGAAAAACATGGTGCGGTTTTCCATTTCTGCCTCGAACTGCTGGAAACGGGCAATGTTGATCTGGGCTGTTTGATCCTGCGTGTTGGCGGAGAAGCTCAGCGAGGCGAAACCATACAGCCGATAGGCAAGTTTGTTCATCTCTTCCAGCTCACGCACTATTTGCAGGAATTTTTCGCTGCTGATCTCAGGCTTCAGCTCTTCGCGCTGGCTTACAAATTTTTCCACGCGGGCTTCAAGGTCCTGATAAGTTTGGTTGATTGCCGGGTCTGAAAAACTCGTAAAGAGTTCGTTCAACTTCCAGCCAGATTGAGTATAAGTGGGGGTATTTTCGCTCATTGATAATCCTTTGTTTAGTTTTAATTTGCTCTATGATAATCCAAGAGAGCCCCCTTGCGCGATAATTGCGTACACACCTTGCTAAACCTCCAGCTTGTAATGCAAATATAACGAACTCCATCCTGGAGAGAGTTGTCAGGCTCTTGGGATTGTGACCGTGATGCGCGTTCCCTGGCCGAGGCCTGGGGATTCAGCCTTGATCGAAGCCCCCTGCAATTCCACCAGGGCTTTGCAGATCGCCAGGCCGAGACCCATCTTGCCTTTCGAGCCGGTGCGGGCTTTATCTGTCTGGTAGAACCGTTCAAAGGTCAGGGGCAGGTCTTCCCCCGAAATCCCATCGCCAGTATCAGAAACGCTCAACTCAACTTGATCGCCGACCTTGCTGGCAAGCGTTACCGTGCCGCCTGCAGGCGTATGACGCAGGGCGTTTTCCATCAGGTTCCTCAACACCTGCAGCATGCGTCCTTCATCGACGTTGATCATCACCGGGGTTTCGTCCAGATCAAGGTGCAAGTCAACACCTTGCTGGCTGGCTATTGGCTGGTATACCTGGGCGATTTGGTCAAGCAGCTGGTTCGGAGCAACCGGGTTCAACAGAATTTCAACCCCACCACCCTCAGCCTGGGTTAGCACAGTTAGATCCTTCACGAGGCGGCGCAGGTTTTCCAATTCGGTTTTGATGATTCCAAGCTGCTGTGGGTTCAGGGATACGTCTCCATTTTCGTACATTTCAATATATCCAGAAATGATCTGGAGCGGAGTGCTTAGATCGTGAGTGATATCTGCTGTGAGCCGCTTGCGCTCAGCATCCGCGCGCGCAAGATCAGTGCTCATGCGATTAAAGCTTTCTCCCAGGCGCCCAATTTCATCTTTCGAAGTTACAACTACCTGCTGCCCTAACGCCCCTTGTGCCATCTGCTCAGAAGCTTCTGTCAGCCTGCGAATCGGTTTGAGGATGCCCGCAGCCAGCAGGATCCCTATCACGACCGCAGTCAGGATGCCTGTTCCTGCCGCGATCGCAATTGCCAGGTTTACCTGGTCCATAAACAATTGTTCGGCCCTGGTCAATTCCAGGCTATTCTCATCGATCAGTATCCAGGCAACTGCCGTACCATTCACTTCCACTTCGCGGGCGCCATACAGCCAGCGTTCCGGCACATACACTCCCACAGGCAGGTTTTGCATAGGCAAAAGGGTTTTTCCTTCGCTATCAACCAAACCGCGGATACCGCGGATGTTCTCTGGATTGGAGCCACGTAGTGGCTGTAAGAACGGCGAATCGGCAGCACTGCGAAGCATTGTTGCGAGGTAATAGTAAACAAAACCGTCCATGTCTTGATTTTTCGTGTAGTAATCTTCAACCAGAGCCGACAATTCCTCGACCTGCTGGTCGATAACCAAGTTGCGCAGGGACTGACCGGATCGGAATTGAACAAATAGCAGCGCAACCAGAACGGTCACCAAGGCGACTGCTGCGTAACTCAAAATCAGGCGGGTTCTGAGCGATTTTTTCAAGACTCACCTTCCAAAAACCGATATCCAATCCCAAAAACGGTTTCGATATAAACCGGTTCGGCCAGATCATCCCCGAGTTTCTGGCGTAAATTACGGATGTGAATTTTGATGGTTGCTTCCGAGCCGGCATAGCCGTTATCCATCAGCCGCAGGCTGATCTCCTGCCGCCGAATTACTTTACCAGCGGCTTCCATCAACAAAGTCAGAAGGGTAAATTCCAGTGGGGTCAGGTCGATCAGTTCGCCATCTTTTCGAACTTCATGTCGTGCGCGGTCGAGAGTCAAGTTTTGCACCTTCATTACTTCCGAAACTTCTTCGCCTAAAGCTGCACGACGCATGACAGCCCGGATGCGCATCAGGAGCTCACGCAGCCGGAAGGGTTTGGTGATGTAGTCATCCGCCCCCAGTTCAAAACCGCGGACGACGTCCGCTTCCTGCTGCTTTGCTGTGATCATAATCACAGGCAAACTGCTTTCTGTCCGAAGTTTGGAGATGAATTGATAGCCATCCATGTTGGGCATCATGATGTCAAGCAAAATCAGGTCGATTCCACCCGCATGGAAGATTTCCATTGCTTCAACCCCATCAGATGCCAGGCAGGTCTCAAAACCCTGGTTTTGAAGGTATTCCTGCAACATAAACTGCACATTGCGAGTGTCGTCAACGACCAGGATCTTTCTGCTCATAGCGTGATTATAGCTTTCTTTAATTTACCTCTGCGCTCCATTAGCCGTCATCCCCGCCAGATCTGACAGTCTCAGGGATGGTCTTTGCCCAACTCTGCGGCGATTGCTCGGGATAGAACACTTGCAAGGTGGCGGTCTCGTGCAGGAAATCGATATTGCCAATGTTGACTGAACTGATTTTTTTGACCTATCCGCTGCTCAAGATCGGCGATCAATTCCTGCCTGCGCGAGGGCACAATCAACTCAATATTTTCGTAAATAATTTTTTGCGAAGTTTGATAACAAAAACCCCAACCTTTTTCCAGCAGCCATAAAGTCAGGATAACCAGGCTATTTGCCAGGAACGCGATCAGCGCCGGAGATAAAGCTTCAGTTCTTAAACGATTCATGATTGCTCCATAAAGTTGACCCCATTTTAGGTCTTAGGAGCAGGCAGGAGGTTTAATTGTGGTATATCCCGAAGGTTAGGAGAGAAAGGTCAAAATAAGAAAAACCAGCGGTTATAACTCCAGGATCTGCGCGAGGTAGCGATCACGCAGCACATCAATCGGCTGACGGGAGTTAGTTTCGGGATCCCAAAAATACCAGATTCTCCAGCCATTGGCTGGTCCATTACGAAGGGCGCGTGCCATGGCGTGGATGGAGCCACGATGCCCGTTGATCACCACCGACCCATCCGACTGGACGGTGGCTTTCTGCTCCCCTTCAGCGCCAAAGAACAGCGCATCCCCCGGATTGATAAAGCCCTGTTCAACGAGTGTGCCAAAGGGTACCCGCTGACGTTTGCGGGGGTCTGGTGTGAGGAAAACAGGGGTGTTAAACTCGAGCTGTACGGCGGATTCAAGGCGTTTGCGTGCCACACGAATGTAATTCGGTTCCAATTCGATGCCCACAAAGTGCCTTTGCAGTTTCTTGGCCATCGCGCCAGTAGTCCCCGTGCCAAAGAAGGGATCCAGCACGACGTCGCCGGGTTCGGTAGTTGCAAGCAGCACGCGGTATAGCAGCGCCTCGGGCTTCTGAGTGGGGTGCGCTTTCTTGCCGTCTTCTTTCAGACGTTCCTTGCCCGTGCAAATCGGCAGGAACCAATCCGAACGCATCTGCAAGTCATCATTCAAGGACTTCATGGCGCGGTAGTTGAAGGTGTACTTCGCGCCAGGTTCTTTCTGCGCCCAGAGGAGCGTCTCGTGGGCGTTGGTGAAACGTACGCCGCGGAAGTTTGGCATGGGGTTGCTCTTGACCCACACAATGTCATTCAAAATCCAGTAGCCCAAGTCCTGCAGGATGCTGCCCACGCGGTAGATATTGTGATAAGAACCGATCACCCAAAGCGTGCCCGTGGGTTTGAGCACCCGCCTGCACTCGCTGAGCCACCTGCGCGTGAAGTCATCATAGGCTTCAAGACTTTCGAATTTATCCCAGTCTTCGGTAACTCCGTCCACCTTGCTGACGTTCGGCCGCCAGAGATCACCCTGCAGCTGAAGATTGTAAGGCGGGTCGGCAAAGATCAGGTCTACTGAGTCTGCAGGCAGGGTCGGCAGCACCTCGAGGCAATTGCCTTCGATGACGGTGTCTATCCAAGGCGCGAGCGGATTTTCGGTCATGGTGTCTCAATTGTACTCGTGAGGGAGTCTATTTGTGTGCGAAAATTTCACATAACAGGCAATAACGGCTGATCAATGAGCTCCCACGCTGCTTTTCGGAAGAGGTTAACTGCATTTCGAAAGGTGATGGCAAACTCATATTAGTCATTGATTACGCCTGACTGTCTACATGTTTAGATTCTTTTCCAACAACCAATCCAGCAAATAAACCTGATGAACCCCGTTATGATTGGCATAAGCGGGAATGTCATCAAGTGTCAGGAGCATGCGAGGAAAATTGTCCGGGATCCCACTGAAAGCCTCCAACTCGCGCCTAAGCGTTTCTTCAGCCAGGATAGTAGTTGCCACCTGTAAGTAAACCACCTGGTTTTTACCGCTGGCCACAAAATCCACCTCTTTATCACCGACTTTTCCAACATTTACCCGAAAATCTCTCCGAAGAAGCTCGAGATAAACGATGTTTTCAATCTGGTGACCAAGATCTTGCGACGTAGTAGACAGTAAGTAGTTCCGTAAACCCGTATCAACTATATAATACTTAGACAGAGTCTTAAGAAGGTTGCGCCCCTTGACATCAAACCGCTCTGCTTTATAGAAAATAAAGCTTTCAGTCAGGGCTTTAAGATACTTATCAACCGTGTTTACAGATATGCTTCGCCCAGAAGCATTAATTGAATCAGAGATCCTTTTTGCTGAAATGGGGCTGCCGATGCTGCTGCTTAAAAATCTTATAATATCTTCCAAAAGCAATACGTCCGCAATCCCCTCACGTGAAGCCACATCTTTGAGTAGTATGGTGCTGTAAACTCCTTCAATATAGGTTCTGAAAGTAGACTCTGATTCGCCAAGCTGGGTTAAATACGGGAATGAACCAAAATGCAGATAACGATTGAATTTCTCACGCACAGAAGCAGTCCCATCACCTGAAGTAACAAATTCCTTAAACGACAAAGGCAGCATTTCAATCAGAACATATCTACCGGAGAGCAAAGTTGCCAACTCACCTGAAAGTAGATTGGCATTGGAGCCAGTGATGTATAGATCCATGTTTTCTTTGATGTACAGGCTATCGACAGCTTTTTCAAATTTCGGACATTGCTGAACTTCATCCAAAAAAACGTAAGTGGTTTTGCCTGTAATTTGTCTTTTTTCGATATAGCTGTATAGTTCCCGGTAATCGAGAAGCCCCTCAAAGGCAAGATCTTCCAAATTGATGTAGATAATCTGCTCGGGTTTTACCCCATCGGAGAGAAGAAAATCAATATACTGTTGGAACAAGGTTGATTTTCCACATCGCCTTACGCCAGTGACTACCTTGATCACTTGTTTTTCACGCCAGTCCCGCAATTTTCTTAGGTACATTTCTCGCTTTACCATCGCTCACCTCGCTTACATTATACAGAAGCATAAAAGTTTTGTCAATATTATGACATAACTTTTGTTTATTGAGAGTTTTGTCATTATTTTGACAATACTTTTGACCCTGCAGATTTTACAAGGTTTGATTTAGCCTTACTGACTGGTTTTGACTATAATTTCCCGTCAGGAGTACAAAACATGACCTCTCTCACACCCGCTTACCCCAAAGACTTCAACTATTACCATCCGATCCAGGTGCGTTATGCCGATCTGGATACACTGCTGCACGTGAACAACGTCGCGATTATGGAATATGTCGAAACTGCCCGCACCGGCTATTATCGCGCCACAGGAATCTGGGACGGCACGATGTCCGGCGGGTTTGGCATGGTTGTGGCTTCGGTGCACATCGATTACCTGGTTTCCATCCAGTTTGATGATACGGTTCGCGTCGGGGTTCGCACTGCCAACATCGGTGGTAAGAGTTTGCGTTTTCAGTTCCAGGTGGAAAGCACCGACGGCGAGAGAGCCTTTGCCCGCGGGGAGGTGGTGATGGTAGCCTTCGACCACGCTGAGAACAAATCGCGCCTTGTTCCACAGGATTGGCGCCAGAAGTTAGCCGCGTTTGAAAAGAACGACGAATTCCTGGCATAAGGCACACAAAACCACACTTTACGCCTGCTGATTACCTTCATGGAATGGATGGTCCAGTTGATGCTCCATCAATCCAAAAAACTATGCATTGGATATTCCATAAACAGCATTATTTACACCGGCGCAGAGGTAGTGGTATCCTTTTTACAACCAGGCAGCAACCGATTGAGGCACAAGACTAGATATTTTTGAGATTGACCAGGAGCCATTAGCATGAACCAGGAACAACACCCCGCTTTACCCACCATCGACACATCCTACATGATCGACTTTCTGACCAAACTGCTCAACACCCCCAGCCCGACCGGTTTTTCAAACCAGGCAATCGCCCTGGTGGAGAAAGAACTTGCCGCTTTTCCAGAAGTCCGCACCGAATGGACCCGCAAAGGCTCGCTGCTCGCCTTCCTGCCAGGCGAAAACAGTCCCGAAGCTCCAACCACGCGCGGGCTTACCGCCCATGTGGATACGCTTGGAGGTATGGTGCGCGAAATTAAAGCCAGCGGCAGGCTCGAGCTGACCAGCGTGGGCGGCTTCGCTTGGGGAAGCGTGGAAGGAGAGAATTGCCTGGTTCACACCCGTGAGAATGGCACTGTCCGCGGAAGCCTCCTGCCCCACAAAGCATCAGTACACGTTTACGACAATGTGTCTGACGACAAACGTGATGCCGCCAGCATGGAAGTACGCCTTGACGCGCAAGTCTCAAGCCCCGCAGAGGTGCGCGAGCTTGGCATCGAAGTGGGCGACTTTGTCTCTTTTGACCCGCGGGTGGAAGTCGTCAGCGGATTCGTCAAATCGCGACACCTGGATGATAAAGCTTCCGTCGCCACTCTGCTCAGCGCAATTAAGACCCTGCACGACCACAACCTGAAACCTCGCGCAAGCACCTGCTTCCTCTTTAGCAATTTTGAAGAGGTTGGGCTGGGCGGGAGCAGCGACTTCCCGGCAAGCCTGGAAGAACTGGTGGCAGTGGACATGGCTGCCATTGGCGACGGGCAGGCTTCAGATGAATATCACGCCAGCATTTGCGTCAAAGACGGCGGTGGACCGTATCACCACGGGTTGTCAAACAAACTGCGCGACCTGGCAGCAGCTTATGATATACCGGTGAAGGTGGATATCTATCTGCATTACAGCTCGGATGGCAAAGCTTACTGGCGCGCCGGAGGGCATGCCGCGGTGGCGCTGATCGGTCCGGGCGTGGATAGCTCCCATCACTATGAGCGCACCCATACGAACGCCCTGTTGGATACCACCAAGTGGATTTTGGCATATTTGCTGTCGTAAGTTTGGATTTCAGGGGTTATCCGCAAGTATTAAATGCCCAATTCTCAAGGGTTTCCCGGCTGCGCGAAGGGAAACCCTTGAAGCAAGATGGAGTTTAATTCGTCGGAATGCACCTAACTTGCGCACTCCCTCGAAGATGTGGGGGTCGGAGTGAGCCCGCGCAAGTTCGTAGGGTGGGTTGGCGTCACAAAGCATATGCATGAACACACCAAGTTATAGCCTACCCACCGCAGCACAACGGAAACAATTCATCAATGCTTAACGTTAGGAAGATTGCTGTTTTTGGTGGGTTGGCTATTTGGATGCCAAGACAGGGCAAGATACTCTTACGCCATACTCTGCGAGCACGATGACCGCACCCTACAAAGAGATTGTGCTTAGTTGTAAGAGATTGCCCGTACAAGGGCGAAGTTGGAAACAATGTGCACATCCTCAAACAGAACCTTTGGGTGCTTCCAATCAGCCGTGTGCAGTTATGGGCAGTTAAAAAGAGTGTTGAATGTGGTGGTAGAGTTCAAGCAAAATAAAAAAGGATTTAGAGTTTGACTTCCGTGCGACCAGTGAGCTTGTTCTGCACCCAGCAAACCACCTGGTCCACATGCTGCGGGCTGGAGACCAGGTCCAGGTTATCCGTATTAATGATCAGCACCGGACATTGATCGAAGGCGTTCATCCAATCTTCATATAACTCATTCAGACGGGTCAGGTACTCCCGGGAAATGCCGGCTTCATAATCCCGACCACGCTTGGCGATACGTTGCTGTAGAGTGTCCACTGAAGCGCGCAGATACACCATCAGATTGGGTGGAGGAAGAAGAGCGGAGAGGATGTGATAGAGATCCTGATAGACGGAGTAATCCCGCAGGCTCAAATCGCCCTGCAAGTAGAGGTTGCGCGCAAAAATTTCAGCATCTTCATAAACGCTGCGGTCCTGAACCACAGACCCTTCTGCCAGCAGCAATTTTTTGTGAATTTTAAGTCTTTGAGTTAGAAAATATACCTGGGAATGATAAGACCAGCGTTCCATATCTTCATAAAAGTCTGCCAGGTAAGGGTTTTCTTGATGCGGTTCATAAAATGGCACAAAACCCATCCTTTCACTGAGGATTTTCACGAGCGTGGTTTTGCCTGAACCAATGTTTCCTGCAACGACAATAAATTTTTCCATGCACTGTCCTCAATGCTTCCTTTTCTTGGTCAACTTTTGGTGAGATGTTCTATCTTTGAACGCAGAGTCAAAACTAATTATAGACGACTGTGTTTTAAATGATGAATCAGGAACTCATCAGAAACTCATTGTATAAAGCTTTGGGTTGAAACCGGCTTCATTTGGGTATATGATGAATTTAATTAATAGTATTAGACCTATTTAGAAAAAGGAGAAAAAATGTTTGAAGGAATGAATTGGCTATGGGTTATTGTTGTCGGCGGCGTGGCCGGCTGGCTTGCGGACATGCTTGTTCCAGGTGTTAAAGTTGGCATCCTCGGCGCAATTATCGTTGGTATCCTGGGAGGTTTCCTGGGCGGCTGGCTGTTTGGCTTGCTCGGACTGGCAACGACCGGAATCATTGGAATCCTGATCGCTGCAGTGATCGGAGCTATCATCGTTCTGTTGATCTATCGTGCCATCGCAAAAAGGTAACAAACGTTTCTTTATGACCAGAAGCCGGCATATGCCGGCTTCTGTATTTTTAAACCATATGACGCCTCTTTCCCTCTGATTGGTGTAGAATCAAATCAGGTCGCGGATGAACCCGGAGGTAGCCCTATGAACAGTAACGTCTTGATTGCATACTTTTCACGAGCAGGTGAAAATTATCGTAATGGGAAGCTCGTCACTCTCACTGTTGGCAACACGGAAATAGCCGCCCGGAAAATTGCTGCGATGACCGGCGCGGACCTTTTTAAAATTGATCCATTGCACCAATATTCTAAAAACTATCGAGTCTGCACCGAGGAAGCCAAACAAGAACTGCAATCCAATGCCAGACCGGGACTGAAACAATATCTCGATTCAATCGATTCATTCAATACAATCATTCTCGCCTACCCCAACTGGTGGAACACGATGCCCATGCCAGTCTGGACTTTTCTGGAGCATTACGACTTTTCGGACAAGGTGATCTTGCCCCTTTGCACCCACGAAGGCAGCGCCATGGGCAGGAGCCTATCCGATATCCGCAAGTTGTGCCCACGAGCGGAGCTCAAGCCCGGGCTCGCTATCCGGGGAGGGGAAGTGGAACAGGCTGATAAGAGAATCAGGGATTGGTTGGAGGATGCAGGCTTGATCTAAAGATGTAGCTGAATTGGATTAAAAAAGCGGGTTGACTTGATTGTCAACCCGCTTTTGTATGCCGAACTTTTAGAGTAAGTTGCTCAGGATAAAAGGAAGGTAAATTTCGTAATCGGACGCTGGAATGGTGGGGGTGAAGGTAGGAGTAGGAGTAGCAGTCGGCGTGAGAGTCAACGTTGGAGTAAAGGTTGGGGTTGGGGAAGAGCCGTCCGAAACGGTGAAGAAGATGGCAGTTGGAGGACCCCATGCGCCGCTTCCGTCCAGGGACTCTACAAAGAGCGTGTGCTGCCCGGGGGTCAGACCCGTAGTGGAGGCGGCAAACACAGCGGTGTATTTAGGAACTTGTGTACGCAAGGCGATCGTCTTTGCATTGGAGCCGCTGATCCAAGAGGGTTTGTCAAACGAATAGCGGATCGAATCGATGCTGCTCGACGGCACACCAGTTCTGTAGGTGCTGTAAAGCGTATCATCCGCGGTGTAATTGACCACCAGGTTTTGTCCCGGGAGGACAGGATTGGTCTGAAGTGAAAGATTGGTCACTTCGGGTCCATGAGCAAGGCGGTAAGGGCGGCGCGCGATCTTGATCGCCCGCAGCAAGGCTTGCTGGTTATTAGGATTGATGTCATTTTCAAAGACGCTGCAGCTCTGATGGAAAGTATCGCCAACTTCAAAGCAGAATCCAGGCACACCCAGTTCGCCATACATCCAATCGTCCGTTGAGCCGGTAGTTGGGTAGAGCTCGGTCGATTTCTGCGGGGTATGCCCATTATAATAAGCAAATTTGTAGCTCATCACCCGCAGACTGGCATCATTTGGAGCTGTATCATAGGTATAACCCCAAGGCCAGAGCACCAGACGTGAATAACTGTGAAGATCAATGAACATGCCCGTGGCAAACAACTCGTTTACCAGATCGTCTGGGTCAGGACCTTTTTGATCCGGGAAAACGCTCAATGCATAATTCATAATCGCCGCTGTCTCGGGCTCTGAACCAGCCGAAGAGCCAGCGTAAGTTTCATCACATTCGTATGAATTGTATTCCCAGCCATAAGGATAGTTACGGTTAAGGTCTGCGCCTCTGTTATTAGAGTTACCGCAGTAGTTATTGTTGGTGTTTTTCCGCCAGAGCACGTTTTGATTCGCTTCGTCCCTCATACGTCCATCCGGATTGGTCGAAAGCACCAAGTGGACGCGATTGTAATCCAGCAGCCACTTCACATCCGCGTTAGTTTCGTAGTTTTCAAGCAGGTACTCTGCCAGGCGCAGGTTCAATTCCGGCGGTGCCCACTCGCGGGCGTGGATGCCGCTCATGAAAAACGCGTCCGATTTCGGGACCGAAGGTGTATTTCGGTTGCCCAACACCAGCACTTCCATGTCCCAACCCGCATTTGGGTTTTGCGTTTTTTCCCATGAGTTGCCAATGTCAATTAATTCGACCAGGTCCGGGTAGGTTGCTGCCAGGGCGTCCGCGGATTCATAAATCTCGGCGAGCGTCCGGTAGCAAGGATAGCCTGGAATGCCTGTGGTTTGCCCGGCAAGCGGCTTGACCTCGGCGTTGATCATATTAGTATAGGGGAGATCAACCGTCCAGACGAAGCCTTCCTCAGCCAGGGCATCGCGCGTGATCTGGTTGCTGAAGATTTTGACTGTCTGTGTATCAGGATCGACCTCAACCACGTCATAGCGGTTCGCCAGGTCAGCCAATTGATTACGATCCGCGTAATGAACGATCAAAACTTGCTGTTCAGGCAAGGGATCATTCGCCAGCACAGCTTCGGAGTAAATTAAGGTTGTGAGTAAAAGTACCGCAACAAGCCCCAACAGACATAAACGCAATATTTTTGTGGTCATTTAGTCTCCTTGAAAGTAGATTTATGGAATAAATGTGCGGGAATCTGGTAAGCCTCGGCGGGACACCGAAACGGAAGTAATTTTAGCATAGAGCCAGGTTGTTGAAACAAAACCTGGCATTTTTCGCCTTTTTTGATTGTAGTCACCGAGAATCAGTTGATTTGCTGAGGAACCTTACGCAGGGTATCAATGAGTTCGGCACCTGCCGTATTCTCATCCGCAATCAGGTCCTGCAAGGTAGTGCTCTTAAGTTGATTGATCAGCATCTCTTCCGTTCGGAGCCAAAACTTGTGAAGTGGGCACGTCCCCGAGAAGCGACAGCAATCCGGGTCCTCAGTGCATCCAATCAGCCGGATCGGACCGTCCACAGCGGTCAGTACGTCATAGACCGAAATCTCAGAGGGTGGTCTGGTCAGAGCCACACCCCCACGCGCACCCCGCCACGTGGCGATCAGACGCGCCTGCACCAATTGGGTGTTGATGCGCGAGAGGAAAATGCGCGACATGTTCATTTCTTCAGCGATCACGTTGGACGAAGCTCTCTTGCCAAAACCCAACCGCGCAAGGTAGAGCATCGCCCTGAGTGCGTAATCCGCCTGGTTAGTAATTTGCAGAGACATGAAATGTTTCCTCCTCTCATGAACACAAATTACTTGGGAAGTCTATCATTAATCAGACTATAAATGGTTAAATTCGTGCCTTGACAGGATTGTGTTATGGGGGAATTGTGGGAATAGTGAGTACAACGGGTTTATGCCACATCAATTAAGATGAGTGATGGACAAATTGTAGGGTTGATGCCTGCATCAACCAGGATGACGTAAGGACAAACCGATTAGGAAAAGGCGGGCCTTTTCCCTACAAGGTCGCTTGGTGGAGGTGTTGTAGGGTTGTAGGGTTGACGCCCGCGTCAACCATCATGAGTGATGGACAACGCAATTAGGAAAAGGCGGGCCTTTTCCCTACAAGGTCGTATATCATGAAGTAATGGCTAGCGGAGAAAGGTGGGACAAGAGTGTAATTTTTACCGTCTTCTACGGTACTTTTTTTGAAAGCCACTGCGCCTGACCATCCGTTTCCACTTTTAGCCAGCGATAATCGCCTGCCCAGAGTGCGCTTTCAGCCCTTTCACCTTCGCCATTTCCGGTCAACACCCAGACCTGCGCTTCAGGCTCTGCCAAGGCTGCCTGCCAGGGCTGTACCAGCAGCGATGGCGATGGAACAGGTTCTCCCGCATCCCCAAACAGCACCCAGCCAGTAAACCCAGCTTGGTTCAGGACTAATGCCTGCAGCGTTTCATCTTTCATCTTAAACCCAAGGCTGCCTGGTTCGAAACTGAGCAACTCGTCGCCAGTCAGGCGTGTTTGCGCAATGCCTTCAGCGGCAAATGAACTCCAGAGCCGCTTTGAGATCTGCCGGTCATCAGGGTCGCAACCCCACAAAACCTGCCCCACCTTTACTTGTCGCGTCAACCCGAACAAACCGGAAACCTGGTCCTGGCGACAATCAGGGATGATCACAACTTCGAGTTTGCGCTCAAAAGGAGGCAGCAAGGATTCGACCTGCTCGCTCAAAATTGCAGGTTCTGATTCCCCATTCACCAGGATGTACTGCCCTGCAGGGTTGCGCACGAGCAGCATGGGTGTATCTGACTCCCCAAAGATAGTTATGCCCAGCCGCCCATCCGGCAGCGCAGCCACACTCGCCCACAAAGCCAGGCTCAGGCTGCCAAGCGCTGCCAGGATAAATGCGGGTTTCGTCAGGATCTCCAGCCATTTCCGCCAAGGCAGACCCAGGATAAGGATTGTCAGGATGAAATAAGCCAGCAACACCCAGGCAAACTCCAACCTTGGAACTTGCAACGTGTGGGGAAAGCTACTGGCGAGCCAGAACACCATCCGGTTGGTATAGGCGGCAAAAGGCCAGGCGATCCAGGCGAGCCCTGCACCCAGCGGAAGGCTCACCAAACCCACGGTCATAGCCAACAAGCCGAGGATCATGACCAGTGGTTGAACGGGCAAGATCAAGGGGTTGGCAATCAGGAAAACCCAGGAGAAGCTTTTGAAGTGATAGAGCAGAAGAGGAAGCACTGATATTTGGGCAATAAGGGTAACCAGCAAGTAGTCGCCGACCCAGGTGCTGAAGCGAGCACTGGCTTCCTCACCAAAGCGCGCGGTCATCCAGAGTGTCAGCCGTGCACGCAGAGGCGGCATCAGCAGCGCCAAACCAAGCGTTGCCATGGCGGAAAGCTGAAAGCCAACATCCCAAGGCAGGTGTGGGTTGATGAGCATCATCAACAATACGCTTATACCCAAGTTGTTGAGGCTGTTACCGCGCCGCGCGATGGAGGATGCCACAACCGTGAACGCCCCCATGAAAGCTGCGCGCATCACAGAGGCTTCTGCGCCGACCAAAATGGTATAGAGCAGCAGCACAATGATGGTGAGCAGGCTGCCTTTTTGTGCACCAAGGCGGCGTGTGAACACATGTGCCACGATTCCCGCCAGCACTGCCATATTGAAACCTGAAATCGCGATGATGTGACTGGTGCCTGTGATGGAATACGCTTCACGAGCCAGTGGAGAGATCTGACTCTCATCTCCGAGCAAAATCCCGCGCAGTAAGGCGTTTTCAGGAGCAGGGAAGATCTTATCGATCACCCGCGCGCCTTTATCCCGCAAACCATACAGCAGCCCGAGCAGCGGATTGCCACCACCACTTTCCAACAGGTTCACCCACCCAAACTGGCTGTAGGCGTAAATGCCGCGGTGTTCGAGATAATCGCGCCAGGATCCCCCCGAACCCGCCGGAGGAGCAATCAGCTCACCCATCACTTCCAATCGATCGCCATACTTGTAATCAAATCCCAGCGGAAGGGAAAGCAATACTTTTCCCCTGACTTGCTGAATCTCACCGCCCTCCTTCTCCAGCTTTTCCGCTGAGATGACGTAGCGAACGGACGAGCCAGAAGCTTCAGGTGGCTCCGTGACGGTTCCACTGAAACTGACGATTCCCTCGCCAATGTAACTGCGAATATCCGAAACTGTGTTTCCAGGCAGGGTGAATTGGTAAAGCATACCGGTCAGGCAACAAACCATAGTCAGCATTGTTGCCGGCACCTTGCGCAACGGCTTCTGACGCGGCAGGATAAGCAGTAAAACCAGGCATACTATGCCTCCCGCCAGCCAGATGCCCCAGCTAAATCTGAGCCACCCTGAAAGGAGTGAGCCTGCAATAGCCGCCAGCCCCAGCCAGAAGAATGGCATAAAAGCGGGAATGTGGACCTTGGTGCCGCTGATAGTAGGCTGATTGGCAGATGAGCCGTGCGACGCGGCGTGTTGTGGAACCTGCTGAGGCGCACTGCTAACCGTCATCGTCAGGGCAGTTCCTGCAATAAGTCCAGAAGTGATTCAAGCGCTTTTTGCGCCAGCTGTTCTTTTACCTGCAGGCGGCTTCCTTCGAGCTGAAAATGATATTGCCGGTCGATCCCGCCAAACGAAATGCCGCACCAGCTTGTGCCGACCGGCTTGTTGGGCGTGGCGCCTCCCGGGCCGGCAATGCAGCTGACCGAGAGACCAATATCGGTGCTGAACGCCCGGCGCGCCCCCAATGCCATCTCGCGCACCACCTCCGCGCTCACGGCTCCGTGCTGCTTCAGCGTGTCCCAGCTTACTCCCAGCAAGTTGACCTTTGCCTGGTAGGCGTAGGAGACGATGCCGCCCATAAAGTACTCCGAGGAACCAGGCACATTCGTCAGCCGGTGACTAATCAACCCGCCAGTGCAGCTTTCGGCGAGGGAAAGTGTCAGTTTCTTTTGGAAAAGCAGTTTTCCGATCTTCGTTTCTACGTCATCGTTCTGCATGTTCGCCTCCATCACCACGGATTGTGCCTGTTGACTGTCGAGCGTGTTCCAGACCTGGATAAGGTTGTGCGTACGGATGTAAGCGGCAGCCTCATGGCTGATTATCCCCTCCGACGCCAGATCCTCGGGGCTCTCGCCTGCTTCCAGGCGGGCTCTGATCTCCCGCGAGGATATTTCTGGAATCGAAAGCTCCTCGAGATAAACCAAGTCAGCGCCTTGATCCTCCAGGAACTGGAGGTAGCGGAAGTTTGGCTCGAAACCCTGGCGCGGGCTGATGACCAGCATGGTGGTCTCAAGCAGATGCTCCCATTGGTACCACTGACCAAAACTGGGCTCATCGCTGCTGAAGTTATCCACCCCGATCAAAAAGGCGATCTTCAGACCCGCGCTAATGGACTGGCGCAGAGAGGCAAGCGTTTCGGAGGTGAAATTGGGGCGATTGGTTCTTCGTGCCAGGTCTTCTTCCAGGCGGCTAACACTGATCTTCAAGTCTGGTTGTCCCAATTCTCTGAAAATTTCATCAGCTGCCAGCTGGCAGAGGTCAAAACGATGTTCAAAAGTAAGCGGCAGAGATCGCTTGACCATGTCCTGCAAGTTGTGATGGCGGAACACCGGCATCAACATTACCTCTGCCACCTGCTCACCCCGGGCTTGCAGTGCGCGCACTGCCCCCGTCACAAGGCGAACATGACCGGCATGGATTGGATCTGCTGAGGTGCCAAAAACCAGCAGGATGGGTCGTTTATCTAATTTCATACCTGATTTCCTGGAATTTCAATTTTTTCGACCACCTCGAACCAGAGAGCGCTGCTGGCATCACTGGGCATACGCCAGCCTGCCCGCGGTGAGAGGCTGATCTCGAGCAGTTGAGGTCCGTCCGGGCTGGCGGAGCGTTTGAATTGCTGGCTGAAGAAGCGCTGGTAGAAGGTTTTGAGTGTGGTCAGAATTTGCACTGGGGTGTAATCATCCTGAAAACACTCCATGGCAAGCCCAAAGACTTCATCAGGAGTCAATTGCCTGCCGATGGCATAAAAGAGAAAAAAGTCGTGCAACTCGTAAGGGCCGAGTACCTCTTCAGTCCTCTGGGATGTTTCTTTATTTTCGTCCAACGGCAGCAATTCTGGTGAGATGGGTGCCTGCGCGATCTTTTGGGCCGCGGTTTCGCCTGCCTCCCCGAAAAGAAATCTTCCAGCCCAAACCAGCAGGCGCAAAAGCAGGGTTTTTGGCAGACCACAATTGACGTCATACATGCTCATGTGGTCGCCGTTGAAGGTGCACCAGCCAAGGGCAATTTCGGAGAGATCTCCTGTGCCCACCATCAGCGCGTCTTGCTGATTGGCGATGTCCATCAAGATCTGGGTGCGCTCGCGTGCCTGGGCGTTCTCAAAGGTCACATCGTGAAGCTCGGCAGGATGACCTATATCTTCCAGGTGCGCGGAAAGAGCAGGACCAATCGGGATTGTCCACTGCGTCACGCCTGCCAGATCCGCCAGCGAAGTAGAGCGTTCGCGGGAAGAGTGGCTGCTGCCCGGACCGGGCATATGGATTGCCAGAATATCCTTTCGGTCCAGACCCAAACGGTCAAACGCGCGGCAGCAGACTAACAGCGCCTGGCTGGAGTCTGCCCCACCACTCAAACCCAAGATCACCTTATGCTGGTGAGTGTGCAGCAGTCGCCGCATCAGACCCGCAGATTGAATCTCCAGCAGCCGCGCGAATTGCTTTTCGGGTTCTTTATTATTGATAAATGGAAAGCGGACGGGCTGTTTGTTACGCTTCACATTCCGCAGTATCGGTACTGTAAGTTTCACCTTTGGATCACAAACAGCCTGGATAACTTGGGTTTCAAAACTGAGTTCCGGCGCGGCTGCCAGGCAGTGACCGTTTTGCCAGATTTCCGCTTTTCCGGAGAAGACCTGGTCGGTTGTAGATTCACTGGCACCGGCAGAACAAATCACGGTTATGCCCGGCCTGCCGGCAGGGTTGAAAGCAGTCTGCGGAAGCTCCTCAGCCGGGGCAAGGGCAGGCAGATTGATCAGGTTGATGAGCAGATTGGATCCAGTTGTAGCGCCTGGCGGTTGATGACCGAGCAGAATTTCCGCCTGTCCGAAATGGATCGGGTGATTGGTGTCCAGGGTAAGCAACTTGCCGCCCAATTCCAACTGGGTTTGAGCAGGAAGACGTACCGAGGGGCTTAAAGCCGGGCTGTCCGGCCAGGGGGCAACCATCAATGCTTCCACCTGCCCACCGGTGAGCAGCACCAACCCTTCAAAAACCTCATCACCAAATGCCAGGGGAAGACCCAACAATACTTTGGCGGAAGTACCGGCGGTCAGAATGGCTAAATCAATCAACGCCTGCAGCGCCGCGGCTTGCAGCAGCTTCTGGTGGAATAGATCCCCGCAGGTTGACCCCGTCAGGCACAGCGGGGGGAAGATGATCCAGTCCGGATCGCTGGCTTTGAGGCTTGCCAGGGCGTTTTGGATTTGCGCGGAGTTGAAAGCCACGTCTGCCACGCGCGTTTCAGGAACCACCACTGCCAGACGTAAATTTGAACCTATTGATATTGCTTCGTTTTGCATACTAAAACTCCACCCTAATCATAACAAGTTTTTTGCAGAAAACTGATAAAATCAACAGGTTATTTAAACCCACAGGCGGTGGCTTATGAAATCTGGTTTGCGTTCCATTAAGTTATTGCTAATCCTGGTTTTGATCAGTTTTATTGGCATCACCCCTGCCTCCTCGGCAAAAGAACTAAATTTGCCTGACCCATATGATTGCTACCGGTCTTACGTAACTATTAATAGTCGCATGGCTGAGCTGACCGATCTCTACCCAGGTCTGGTTCGCGTGAAAACGATCGGTCAAAGCTTCGAGGGGCGTCCCATCCAGGTGCTCCAACTCGGCAGGGAAGTTGAAACCAACACAAAACCCCACCTCGTGCTCGTCAGTGGATTGCAAGCCAACGCCTTGGCTCCAGTGGAACTCAACCTGCTTTTTGCCGAAACCCTCTTGAATGCTTACGGGGAGGATGCTAACGCCACCTGGCTGCTGGATCAAACTGAGATTCACTTGATTTTGGTTGCCAATCCGGATGGTCGGCTGATTGCTGAGGATCAGACTATGAATGGTGATGTTCCGACCTGGACCAAGAACAGGAATTCTGAGGGATGCACCACTGGCGCAGGAGGTGTGGCACTCGGATTGAACTTTAATTATGAGTGGGCAGCCGTAATCCCGGACGCCTGTGCGCCCAATTATCCTGGTCCATCAGCAGCTTCCGAGCCCGAAACCCAGGCGATTCAGTCTTACCTGGAGCAAATATTGGCGCAAAATCCCGAAAGGTCATTGGTGATTGACCTACAAAATAAAGGCGATTGGCTGATCACACCCTTTCTTTATGACAAAACTGCGGAATATCCACTTGAGGACGAGCTTTACTTGCTTGCAAGCAAGCTCGCTTACAATAGCCAAGCAATGCCTAGTCGAGGCATTCCCGATAATCGCATCCTCACCGGAACTCTAACCGACTTTGCCTTTGGTCACCTGCATGCGCCTTCAATGCGCTTCAATCTGGGCCCGGCTGAAGCTGGCGGTGACGTCACTAGCTGCTGGTATTTCAACGATTACCTGGAACCGGAGGGATTAGCTTCCCTTACACGCGCCGCTCTGCTTGCAGCAGAACCATTAGCCCAGGCGCAAGGACCGGAAATTACCTTCACCGATATCGAACACGATGCCTTCACAGTCCATATCGTGGGTCAGGCTGATGATGCCAGTTTCTATAAACCCTGGCTTACCGAGGACGAGTATAGCGCGGTGCATCATGTTGCTTTTTCGCTGGACACCCCTCCCTGGCGTCCAGATGCGCTATTTACCCAAGTGGTGGGCGAACAACTTCCAGAAAAACCATATTTAATGGACTTCGAGCATACCTTCCATTTTGCGGAACTGACACCAGGCAATCACATGGTTTACTTTCAGGCATGGGATACAGACCCTTCGGGGGAGCCTGGTCAGGCTGGGATGATCAATGCTATAGAAATCAACGTACCTTTTTATACCTATATTCCGCTCTTAATTCGTTAAATCTTTTAAAGGATAGAATCCTTTTTATTATTAGTATTTAATTAAGTAGTAATAAGTAATAGGGGCTGTTGAAAGCGGGGAAAACCTTTTTTAGAAAGGGAAAGTTACGGTTCTCAACGAGGAAAAGCGCTCATTTTTTCTTTCCACAAGTGCTTGTGGATAAACTGGAGTTGTTCTTCTGGTATCAACAGGGGTTCTAAACCTGATAAACGCAGCCGTTTTTCATCCACAGTTGTTCCAGAATTATCCCCGGCACTTTCCAAGGATTATGCCTGGTAATCCACAGTCTTTTCGCTGGATTTCCACAGCAAAAAGGCTCTTTATCCACAGGTTATTCACAACCCGTAGTTCTGACGGTAGTCTCTGAGGAGGTTATCACCCACGTCGATGAAGTGGTCCAGGGCTTGAAGCAGGTCGTCCTTGCGCTCAGGCACAAAATCAAGCGCGGCTAGAAATTGCAGCCAGGTTTCCTGTTGGGCGGGCTCATCTGCCAGCACCCCACTCGCCTGACGCCAGGTCTCGAACATTGGCCAGAGCACGGCGTACAGCGCGTCACCCTCCGCCAGGGCATCGCAGCAGTTGAGAAAGTAACCCTTGCGGTGGCGTGAGAGGTTAGGCGGGCAATTCGGCCTGGCGCTGGCGCATTGCAGGGCAAACTCCCAGGCTGGGCGCCAATCGCGGTAAAGTTCCAGACTCATTTTATCGTTGCCGATCAGCCTGGCAAGCTCCCCCGAAAGATGGGCTTGCCCGAGTGCCTGAGCCCTTTCGGGAAAGGCGATCATAAAGCGGCGAATGGTCAGGGCGGGTCCGTTCAGAGCAGCAATCGTGTTGGCGGCTGCGCCGATGGTCTTGAAATAGAGGTCCATCCATTCCTGGAAGCTGACCTGCTGTTCGTCATTAAGATCAAACCACTGCTGGCGGGCTTTTTCATTGAATTTCTGGGCACGCGCATGAATGTTTTCGGGAGTGTCAAATTGGGAGCTAACCCCAGCCTGGATAAATTCGAGCCAGTGATCCGTGTCATGGAGGATATTGTTGTGATTGCAGAGTGAAAAGCCGATCCAGGGATTTTGCCGCAGGCGGCGGTGGTAGGTGTAGTAGGACTGGTGGTGGTGCTCAATGTCTAACGAGACCTCATAGGTCACCCGCAGCACTTCACGTGACTGAGCAGGTTCTTCCTTGTGGACAAAGACCATGTCAATATCGGTTGTGCCGCCCAACAGGGGCTCTTCGCTGGTGACGGATCCGGTCAGGTAAACCGCAACAATATCGTTCGGTTGGCGCAGCCGCCTGGTGACGTGATCACGTGCGGTTTTGGTGAGCATTTCCGAATTGATGCGCATGAAAACTCCTTAATCAGTCAAGGGCAAGCTTTCCTGGTAGGGCACGAGTTGCAGGGTCTGGCGAATACGATTGATCATGTACTGCAGCGCTTGTGGATCGGCGATGAAATCGAGGTCGTCGGTATCAATAACCAGCAAGCGCTGCTGCCATTTTGGCATACTGACGAAGTTCTCATAAGCCTGAGCCAACTCCTCGATGTAAGCTCGTTCCATGCTGCGTTCATAAGGGCGATCGCGGTGGGCGATGCGGTGCATCAGGGTGTTAGTGTTGGCGCGCAAGAAGACAAGCAGATCAGGTTGGGGGATCTTATCAGCCAGGGCATGGTGCACTTTGTGATAGATATCAAGCTCATCACCGCTCAGGTTAATGCCGGCGAAGAGGGCGTCTTTGTCAAAGGTGTAATCCGAAACGATATTCCGACCTGCCGCCAGGGTAGATGGGATCACCTGATGTTGATGGGTATAGCGGCTCATCAGGAAGAAAATTTGGGTTTGGAAGGCGTAGCGCTGCCGGTCGGCATAAAAACTGCCAAGAAAGGGATTTTCTTCAAAGACTTCCAGCAGCAGATCAGCCTCAAAGGCTTCATGAATCAGACGCGCAAGAGTGGTTTTTCCGACACCAATAACACCTTCGATGGCTATATACACAATCGTTCACTCCGGCTATTTGAGATGACTAAAACTATACCACAAAGGACTTTCAAGGCTAATTGGTAGGCGCGGTTGAGCCCTTAAGCTGCTCGTGCAGCAGGCGTGAAGCTTCGGTGAACTCCGGTAAATAGCGCATGGCATCCGTGCGCGGACGAGGTAAAGTGATGGGCAGGTCCATAATCACACGCGCTGGACGGCTGGTGAGCACCAGCACGCGATCAGCCAGGAAGATTGCCTCCGGGATAGAGTGGGTCACCATCAGGACAGTTTTTCGCCGCTCGTTCCAGATGCGCAATAGTTCATCCCCCATGCGTTCGCGGGTCAGTGCATCCAGCTGACCGAAGGGCTCATCCAGCAGCAAAATTTCCGGATCCTGCACCAGGCAGCGCGCAATTGCCACCCGCTGAGCCATCCCGCCGGAAAGTTCATGGGGATATGCTTTTTCAAAGCCTTCCAGTCCCACCAGGTGGATCATTTCCTGAGTTAAGCTGGAAATTTCTGCATCAGGGCGATGATCAATTTCCAGTGGAAGGCTGATGTTCTCCCTGAGCGTCCGCCAGGGGAACAAATTGGGCTTCTGGAACACCAGTCCGGTTTGTGCCTTGCTCTCAGCCACGCCAGAAAACAGCACCTTTCCTCCGTTAGGTCGAATCAACCCCGCCACAGCCCGCAGAAGGGTGCTTTTTCCACCACCAGAAGGACCTACAATGCAGACGAAGGCATTGCGTGCAATCGAAAAGTTGAGCTTGTCGAGCACCTCCAGGGTGCCATCGCTGTCGATGAAGGTTACCTCGAGGTTGCTAACCTGCAAGGCTATCTCACTGGGTGAAGGCATCACTGAACGCCTCCCTGACATCGATTTGGTTGGTCATTAAACCCAAGTTCAGCAGAATGGTTTGCATATTCTCCCAACGCTTGACCTCCACCTCTGATGGTTCCGGTTCAAGCTGCCAGAGTTTGATCGATTCCAGCAAAACCTGCTTTTGGATCGGGTCATCAGCGGCCAGGTTTTCCACGTATTTCCGGCTGACTTCGTACGCCATGTCCGGATCCGCGGCAGTGGCGACCAGGGCATCCTGCATGGCGTTGACCATCCTCTGCACCAGGTCCGAGCGTTCACTCAGTGATTTTTCGTTTGTCACCAGGCAGTTGCCCACCAATGAGAGATAATCTGCCACCCTCAGAAGATTAATTTCATATCCGCGGGCTCGCAGTTGCACGGGTTCGTTCGCCAGGTAGACTACCACTGCATCCACCTGTTCAGTGACCAGTGCTTCCACCTGTGTGAAACCAATTGACCGCAGTTCGTAATCGGCATCGGTTAAGCCAGCATGGGCAGCCAGGGCCTCAAAGCCGATGTAATTTGCGCCATATAGCCCTGGCAGACCGATCACCTTGCCGCGCAGGTCGGCTGGCTGGCTGATTTGGCTGGTTTTTAATGAAGCAATACCCACCGGATAATCTTTGTACCATCCCCTCACCGAGATCACCGGCAAGCCTTGGGCACGGCTGAGCAGCACCTGCTCACCAGAAGCAATCATGAACTGCTGATTGTCTGAACCGACCAACGCCACCAAATCAGCTTCATTACCATAAGCCAGGGTCACGTCAAGACCATATTTAGCAAAAATCCCGTTTTCAATCGCGACATAAAACGGCGCAAACTGGACGTTAGGAATGTAGGTCAGGTTGAGCGTGACTTTCGTGAGTGCAGGTTCCGGGGTGGATGGGCTGCAGGCGGTCAGCACCAGGCATAAGATCAGTGCGAAGAATATCAAACGTTTCAATGGTTTCTCCTTAGGCTTCCTTGCGCCAGGTTTGCCAGGACAGGACTTTGTTTTCCAACAGCAGCACAAGCCCATACAGGCTGGCTGCCAGCACAACCAGGCAAATGACCGCTACAAAAACCAGCGCCGTGTCATACTGCCCGCGTCCAACGTTGATCAGAAAGCCGAGTCCGCGATCTGAGGCTACCAGCTCTCCCACAATGGCGCCGATCACAGACAGGCTCGCCCCAATGCGCAAGCCCCCAAGGAACACCGGCATTGCGGCAGGGATCTCGAGATAACGCAACGTCTGGGCAGGGGTAGCCCGGAGGGAACGCATCACTTCCCGCAACTCAGGCGGAACATCCCTCAGACCTACAAGCGTGTTGATCAGCACCGGGAAGAAAACTGTCAGTGAGCAAATGAGCACTTTGCTGAGCAAGCCCGGTCCGAACCAAATGACCAACAAAGGCGCAACCGCAACCATGGGGATGGACTGACTGCCCACCAGGAAAGGCGAGAGTAAGCGCTCAGCCAACGGGGATTTGGAAAGCGCATAGCCAAGGAGCGTGGCAGCACTGATGCCAATCAGCAGCCCCAGCAGGATTTCCCCCAAAGTAGAAGAAAAGTGCCGCCAAAGTAAACCAGTGCTGAGGACACTAAGAAATTTTCTGCCTACTTCGGCAGGGCTGGGCAGAATAAAGCCAGGCAGATTCAACACTATTACCAGCATTTGCCAGATCAGAAGGAAAAGTAATAAGGACAAAAGCAGCAGAAGCGCCCGGTTTCTGCTCAGGCGCTGCCAGAAATCAATCTTTGTGGAAGCAGACAGCGGCTCTTTCATGTTTGTTTTGATTGCTCCAAGAGTTGAGTATACGATATTTGCTGATTTCCTTGTAGGTCAAGGTCAAGGTCTTCTTCACAATGATGACAAGAAACCCTCATCCACCGCAAGCGGTCCCCACCTGCCCTGGCTTGACACGGGTTCCCCCAAGGGGAAGGCATGTCTTTTCGTAGGCCGGATTCCTCAGTTGAATCCGGCTGGAGTTTATTGCTCCCATATTGCCGGATTGAACATCGCAATCATTTTGATGTGCAAGTGAAGTCGTCATCGCGAGCCTCTTTTGCGTGGCGACCTGCCTTTTTTGACATAGAAAATGTTTATTTTCAGGACTATGTAAAAGGTCAAGAGTATGCAGGGTTGACAAGCTCTCTTCTCACAACCGGGATTGCCGGAACAGCTTGTGGATTGTGAATTGGAAATCGCGATTTGAATCCGACTATAATAAACCGCATGCACTCCATGACCCCTTTTGTTCCCAAGAATATCCTGCTACTGCCGAATGCGGCGGTTCCAAAAGCCTCTCTTCTGGCAGATCGCATCTCTGCATGCCTGAAGACACAGGCTGTTGACCACAAAATCTTCTGCTACGATTATGAGCACCCCACACAAGTTCCCCACCTTGATGGACACGATCTGGTTATTGTCATCGGCGGAGACGGCACGCTCCTGAGGGCTGGTCACCTCTGCGCCCCGCTTGACATACCCTTGCTGGGTGTCCAGGCTGGTCGGTTGGGTTTCCTGGTTGAATTGAACGAGAACGACATTGAGAAAAACCTTCAACGGTTGTTAAATGCAGACTACCACCTTGAAAGACGCATGATGCTTCAGGCTGAGTTTCTCGAAAATGGCGATGTGATACAGCGCTGGGATGTGATCAATGAAGCGCTTATCTCCCGGGGAAGAGATGCCCGGCCAATCGAAGTGCGCGTGGATCTTAATGAAGGCTACATGATGTCCTACATTGCCGATGGTTTGATCGTGGCGACGGCGACTGGCTCGACAGCCTACGCCCTGGCTGCCGGGGGACCCATTCTTCCTCCAGAATTGCGCAATATGCTCGTGTTGCCCATTGCCCCGCATCTTTCGCTCGATCGGGCTGTCGTGCTGGCGGAAGGCGCAGTTGTCAACTTACGCGCAATCAGTGATTTTGAGGTGGTGCTCAGCGTTGACGGTACAACACCGATCTCCATCGGTCCAGAAAACAGCATCCGCGTTACAGCGAACAAAAAATCCCTGCTGATGGCGCGATTTGGTGAACCTAATTACTTCTATCGCGATCTTGCCGCCATACTCCAGCGGAATCCGATCCTTGAAATGGAATCTAATGACTGAACACAACCCAATGGCTGATCCAAAGGAAATCCCCGAAGAAAACGTGCAATTGCGCTGCAATCGCTGCAACAAGCCCATCACCCCTGCAACAGCGATCCTGACGGAAACGGGCTATCGCTGCGCGGAATGTGTGCGTGAACAGCAGCGCGCGTTTGACACTACCAAAAAGCTTGACCCATTTTTGGGCTTTGCTGTCGCCGCCCTGATTTCCTTTGCTGGCAGCTGGCTGGCAGGCTTGCTTGGTTTCTTTACAATCCTGGTTGCTCCAGGAGTTGGTACGCTGATCTCGAACGCTGTGCGCCTGGTGGTTAACCGCCGGCGCAGCAAGGCGCTCAACAAAGCGGTTCTGGTTGGGGCTATTGTTGGCGCGCTGCCTTTGCTGATTTTGGCGATCCTACCGCTGCTGAGCGGCTCGGGACCGCTTCTGACTGGAAGCGGAAATCTCATGCCGCTAATCTGGCGGGCAGTTTATGCTGCCCTGGTTTCCACCTCGGCTTATGCTCAATCCAGAGGCTTGCGTATTTGAGGACTTATGCTGGAAGAACTGCGCATCCGCGATTTCGCCATCATCGATGATCTGACACTCCAGTTCACACCCGGGCTGGTGGTCTTTACCGGTGAAACAGGCGCCGGGAAGTCCATCATCCTGGATGCCTTGGAGGCAATCCTCGGCGCGCGGGTGGACACAACCAGCATCCGCAAAGGCGCAAGCCGGGCGATTGTGGAAGGCTTTTTCCGCCTGGATGGACCCGAGCGCGAACTGATCACCGAAATTCTGGACCGCGAAGGGTTGCTGGAAGAGCCAGATCGGCTTTGGCTTGGGCGCGAGATCCGGGCTGAAGGGCGGACGATTGCCCGGGTGAACGGTCGGACGGTTAGTTTGAGTGTTCAGTCTGAGATTGGGGAAGCCCTGGTGGACGTGCATGGGCAGTCCGACCACCTTTCCTTGCTAAAAGTTCGCAATCACCGTGATCTGCTGGATCGTTTTGCGCATGACCAAGAAACCCTGGCTATTTATCAGAGTCAGTTCAAGGATTGGTCGCTTCTGGTAAAGCAGTTGGACGAACTGCATGCAATCGAAAAGACTGCCCGCGACCGGGCTGATATGCTGAAATACCAGATCCAGGAAATCGGAGACGCGCGCATCAAACTGGATGAGGAAGAAAGCCTGGCACAGGAGCGCACCCGCCTGATGAATGCCGAAACGTTGAGCTCTCTCAGTCAGTCCGCTCTGGCTTTATTGGATGAGGGTACCGACGGCGGTTCCGCTGCTACGGATTTGCTTGGGCAAGCCGCACGCGACCTAGCGGAGCTTGCCCGCATCGACCCACAAATGCAAGCTTTGGCGCAACAAGCTGAGGACGCTCTCAGCTCGCTATCCGATCTGACATACGAGCTGCGCGGTTACCTGGAAGGGATCGAGTTTAATCCGACCCGACTGGATCAGATCGAAGAACGGCTGGAGCTATTTAATCGCCTAAAGCGAAAGTACGGCGGCTCATTGACTTCGGCACTGGATCACCTTCGAGTGGCGACTCAAGAGTTGGAAAAAGTGGAAGGTGTGGAAGGACAGATCAATGAAGTCCAAGAAAAACTGAGCCAGATCAAGCAAATGCTCAGCGATTTAGCGTCGCAGCTCTCCGAACAGCGGAGACTTGCCGCCAGCCGGCTTGCTGACGGTGTGGAACAACAGCTTCACCTGCTCGAGATGGAAAAAGCCAGGTTCCAGGTTAGCCAAACGGTGGTAGAAGCAGAACAGGGACTGACCCTGGGTGGTCGTACGCTTGCGTTTGACGCCAATGGTGTGGATCAGATCGAGTTTTTGATTGAAACCAACCCGGGGGAAGGCTTTAAACCACTTGCGAAGACTGCCTCGGGAGGAGAAACATCCCGTCTGATGTTGGCACTAAAGACTGTGCTGGCTGAGGTGGACCATATCCCAACGCTGGTGTTCGATGAAATCGACAGCGGAATCGGCGGCCGGGTCGGTATGACCGTGGGTGGGATGCTCTGGAACCTGGGAAAAAAGCACCAGGTCCTGTGTGTCACGCATTTACCACAGTTGGCGGCGTTTGGCGATCTGCATTTTCACGTCAGCAAACGCAGCGAAAATGGGCGTACTTCCACGCAAGTAGAGAAACTGGAGGGGGAGGAGCGCGTGGAAGAATTAGCAGCAATGCTTGGCGCCAGCACATCTGTCACATTGGAGTCAGCCAGAGAAATTTTAGGTACGGTCGCCAAAATTACTAGTACAATATAGGTGGTTATTTCACCAGGCAGAGATTATTACCAACTTAACAACTTCATCAAAGAATGCACGAATTATGTTGAAAGGGATAATATGGCCAATCTGGACGAAGTCCTCGCAGTCATTTTAGGTGGAGGTCAGGGCAAGCGGCTTTATCCGCTCACTGCTGAGCGGGCTAAGCCGGCTGTCCCAATTGCCGGGAAGTATCGCTTAATTGACATCCCGATTAGCAATTGCATTAATTCAGGCATCTTTAAAATATCCGTTCTGACCCAATTTCTTTCGGTCTCCTTGCACCGGCACATCACCCGTACCTACAATTTTGACAACTTCCATGGCGGGTGGGTGCAAGTTTGGGCGGCAGAGCAGACCATCGAACACACCGACTGGTACCAGGGCACGGCTGATGCAGTTCGCAAACAGATTCGGGAGATCCGTTCCAGCCGTTCGAAGTATGTGCTAATCCTGGCAGGCGATCACCTCTACCGCATGGACTATTCCAAGATGGTCGAATTTCACATTGCCACTAACGCGGATATAACCGTGGCAGTGCAGCCTGTGCTCAAGGAAGACGCCTTCCGCTTTGGCATCCTTAAGCGTGATGAAGACGGACGTATTACAGACTTCGCTGAAAAACCTAAAGACCCGGAGCTCCTCTCAAAATTGGTAAGCCGTGACGATCCTGAATCCCCCTATCTTGGCTCAATGGGCATTTACATCTTCAACATCGATTTGCTGTCGGATGTGCTGCGGCCTGATTACGCCGATCACAAGTTGGATGACTTTGGTGGAGATATCATTCCGTATCTGATCCGAACCGGTAAGCGTGTTTTTGGGTATAACTTTGAAGGATATTGGCGCGATATCGGAACGATCCGCACTTTTTATGACACAAACCTGGAACTTACGGATGACCATCCGGAATTTGACTTCTTCGATCCAGACCACCCTATCTTTACTCACCCACGCTTTTTACCCGGTTCCCGCATAACTGGCACGACTTGCAAGCATGTCCTCCTGGCCGAAGGCTGCGCTATTGATAATGCTGTTTTGGAACATAGTCTGATCGGGTTGCGCAGTATTATCGGGAGCGGAACGGAAGTTAGAGACACGATCGTGATGGGTGCCGACTGGTATGGCAACCAAACCAATGGCGCGCCGCTCGGAATTGGATGCAATTGCAAAATTCAGGGTGCGATCATTGATAAAAATACCAGCATTGGTGATAACGTCATCATCAAGCCTTTCCCCCTTAATCACGAGGTGGATCACGCCCTTTATAAAGTGCGGGATGGTATCGTGGTGATCCCAAAAAACACCACCATCCCGGCTGGGACGATTATTCAGCCTTGATGCTTAGTATTTGATATAAATCAAAGGGCTTTGGCACTGCCAGAGCCCTTTTTTTCAATAAAACCGCAATAATTGGTAGACTGCTATGCCAAACGCGACGGATACGTTTAGAGAGGTTTTATCACCATTCATGGGTATATAAACTACCTTGTCCGCGATTCGCAGGATCGCAGGATCGACCCCGGCGGGTTCGTTGCCCACCACCAGCACTACTTGGTCGGGCATAGGGTGGCTCAGTCGAAACGCCTGCAGGGAAGAAGCGCCAGGGGCGAACTCGAGGGCGAGGATCAGACATTTGTTGGCTTTTAGGTCGACCAGTACCTCAGGCAGATTTGGACAATAGCTCCACTTAATGCTCTTTTCAGCCCCAAGGGAGGTTTTGCTGATGGCTGGCTGTTCATCAGGGGTTGGAGTGATACCGCCAAGCAATAGTTCTGCGAGACCGGCTCCATCTGCAGTACGAAAGATGGCACCGACATTATATACTGAGCGGATATTGTCGAGCGCGCCGATTACCTTGAACTCAGGCTTTGGTGCTGCAGGGGGCTTTTGAGCCAGGATGCCAGCCTCGTGCCTTTCAAGAGGCGCGCCACAGCGCGGACAATAGCGTCCATCGTAAAGCTCAATGTCAAGGGGGAATCGCAGACCACAGCGAGAATTACTGCACTGAAAGAAAATGAACCCAGACTTGTCGAAATCCATGGATCAATTTTACTTCCGTGGGAATTAAATTGTTAGGCGCCTGGGTGAGGGGGGCACCCAAGCGCCTAACTCTTCATAGTATACAAGAAAACAACAGAATTGCAAGTTAATAATTCCGAGTCAAGCTAAGATTTACGAAATTCCAACAAAGGTTAATCTTGCGTTAATAATTGCCTGCAAGATCTTGAGGATTCACCCACCAATAATTGCCTGCCCCCCCTCGGTGCAATAGGGTAAAAACTGGTACCCCTGCATGATCAGTTCGTGCAATACCAGATCAAGCGCCTCGACCGTATTTTGGCGGTCTTCGCCACCATCATGAAAAAGAATGACTCTGCCGGGCTGTAACTTTTCGGAAACATTCGCCAGGATGGCTTCAGGAGCGAGCCCAGCCCAGTCGCGGGTGTAAAGTGGCTAAGGCGTCGAGTTGATGGTGGTTGACTCGATGATGTTCCCTGGAATGGGCTGCCAGTCCTTGCCGTTGTTGCCTGTCATGTAAATGCGATTGTCGGTCAGGGTTTCCGGTGTGATCGTTGCTGTGAGGAAGCCGACGAGATCGTTGATCATATCCAACGATACAGGAGTGACCGCGGGGGGTAACCCGGCGGTGGTCTCGGTCCAGGTTAAACCGCCATCTTCTGTTTGGAACATCTTTCCCTGGCCAAATGCCACGCCTGTCAGCAGCGACCCAAAGTCAAAGAACTCAACGTTTTCAAGCATTCCCACATACAGCCAAGTCTCGGCAGCATCCGTGGTGCTGCAAAAGTAAGTGATACTATTCCCATTAGCCAGATAAGACCGAATGGGGAGGATGGCTGTGGTGGCATTGATCCGAATAATCTTCTCGACACTGGTTTCCTGGTTTTCGTCTATTGGTAAATTCTTGCATTCAGACTGTTTCCACGAAGTGCCACCGTCAATAGTGCGAAATAAGTAAACTAAGCTTGGTACAGGCTCATAACCAGCAACTAACCCAATATCAGAGCTGAGAAAGCCGAAATAATTTTTGATTCCACCTGTGGGCAGCCCGTGATCATCCGGATTGGCGGGGTCATGCTCAAAGCGCAAATCCCAGCTTTGTCCCCCATCAGCGGTGTGGTAGAGGCTGACATATTGAGAACCAGCGCCAACCCCCTGATCGGAGAGGATATAACCCTCATTTGCATTTAATACCGACATTTGCCCACACGGGAAATCCAGGTTGAAGGTCTGCCAGTTGCGACCGCCATCACCCGACGAATAGAGTATGGCGGAAGATTCTGTTTCTGAACGGCAAATCCAACCGATGTCGCCGTTGGCGAATGCAGCGGTGGTTCCCCAGCCGGATCCCGGTGAGGACAAGCCAGCAGGTGTGACCGTGAGCCAATGTTCACCAAAATTTCGCGTGTTGTAGAAGATAGTCTGGTCAACATTGCTTGCCCAGCCATGACCGCCCACAAAAATATGAAGTTTATAGAGAGGAGAAATGTGCGTGGGCGTAGACGTGGGCGAGGTGTCTGTTGGAAGGGTAGGTTCTGGTGTGCCGGTTAGCGTGGGCGTAGTGCGCACACAACCTGTCAGCAGCAGAAGAACTGCAAACAGAGAGGGAATCAATCGTTTTGTCATCATAAACGCCTCCAGATGGTTTCAGTCAGTCTAATCGATGCATGATCTGTACCCATTTTATCGCTGATTCGGGCAGCGATGTTTCATGTGAAACATAGAAAAGAGCTTTGATGATTTGAATTCCACGAAAAGAAGTAAAAAAACCTTAAGCAGGTGGTCATAGCCGCTAGTGTTTAACGTGAAACGTGAACGCATGGGTTAATAATTTGATTTTCTCAACGCTATAACCAGGCTGGAGAGCAATGGAATTGTTTCACGTGAAACAATCTTGATTCCAAGGGATCTCGAGAGGGCGGACTCTTGCGACCTTTCTTGATTTACGATGGGTTGTGGGGAATTCCTGGCGATAAATTGCTGTCAGTGGTGCGATGTGGCGGCGAATTGATCAAAAACGTCCATTCACAGGCCTGACCTGAAATGGGTAGCGTTCTTTGCAAAGGGTGAATAAGTACCCCTGGGGTACTCGCTCAGTTTTGATAGTAAATGGGGAAAAAATGAATGTCCCCGGCGCGAGTCGAACGCGCAACCGTCTGCTCCGCAAGCAGGTGCTCTATCCATTAAGCTACGAGGACGTTTCTGTAAGGATTGCGATTCTAACCCCATTTCGGATTTGGGTCAAGCCCAAATTTAGGTTAATTTAGGATTATTTGCACGCTGATTGGAAAGCCATCACCTCGCAGATTCTTTTTCAAACCATTGCTTCCAGTGAGCAGGTGCTTAATGGAGAGAAAGCAAGGTGAGCTTTCGGTCTGATTGTCCCAATGGTCTGATTAATTATAGGAATTCGAGCTTCAGGCCCATTTAAAGCTTTTCTCGTTTATACTGAAACACAGCAGACCCGTCACTCACACCATTCGCCTTGACGGAAAAGGAGGAAGCATTGAAACAATTGATCACTGGCAACGAAGCTGTTGCTCGTGGAGCCTGGGAGGCAGGCGTGCGCTTTGCCTCGGCTTACCCGGCACCCCCAGTACCGAGATTCTTGAAAACATCGCCACTTATAAAGAGATCCATTCAGAATGGGCGCCCAATGAGAAAACCGCGCTCGAGTCCGTCATAGGCGCGTCGCTGGCTGGCGCACGGGCGATCGCCTCGATGAAGCACGTTGGATTAAACGTGGCAGCTGATCCCTTCTTTACCTTTGCGTACATAGGCGTCAATGCTGGCGCGGTGGTGGTCACGGCCGATGAGCCCGGCCAGTTCTCATCCCAAAACGAACAGGATAACCGCAACTACGCAAAAGCCGCCATGACGCCAATGTTCGAACCTTCCGACAGCCAGGAATGCAAAGACATGCTGCTTGAGGCTTTTGAGATCAGCGAACAATACGATATCCCGGTGCTTTTCAGAATGACCACGCGCGTCTGCCATTCCAAGAGCCTGGTGGAGCTGGGCGAGCGCAAGGACGTGCCGCTTAAGCCTTACGTCAAGAACATCAAAAAGTACGTGGCTGTTCCGGCTAACGCCGGCCCAATGAAAGTCAAAGTTCAGGCAAATCAAGCACTATTAAAGGCCTATTCAAACAACTGCCAGTGGAATCGCCTTGAGATGAATGAATCTGGCATCGGGATTATCTGCTCTGGTGATTGTTATCTCTATGCTCGTGAAGTCTTCGGGGGTGACGCTTCCTATCTTAAACTGGGTTTCACCAATCCTCTGCCAGACGACTTAATTCGAGAGTTTGCTTCCAAGGTTCAAAAGATCTACATTATCGAAGAAAACGATCCCTACATCGAGGAACATGTGCAGGCTTTAGGCATCGCCTGCGATGGTAAAAACATCTTCCCCCGAAATGGGGAAATGAAGCCGGAAGTGATCCGCTCCGTGATGTATGGTGAGAAATACGCGGTGGATGACGAGGTTCGCGCTGCTGTGATCCCACGGCCACCGACGCTTTGCGCCGGATGCCCGCATCGCGGCTTCTTTTACGAGCTCGGCCGCCGAAAGAACGTCATGGTTTCGGGCGACATTGGCTGTTACACACTTGCATCCGGGGCGCCGTACCACGCCATGGAGACCACCGTCTGCATGGGAGCCAGCATCAGCCTTGGGCATGGCGCGCAGCAGGTCTTCGACACCATTGAGGGCAACAAGATGCGGGTAGTCTCGGTTCTGGGCGACTCGACCTTCTTCCACACCGGCATCAATTCGCTTTTGGACGTTGCTTACAACAAAAGCAACCTGATCACCGTCGTGCTCGATAACCGCATCACCGCCATGACTGGCCAGCAGGACAACCCAGGCAGTGGTCGCACGATCCAGGGAGAAATCACCGAAGCCGTCAGCATTGAGGCGATCGCCCGTGCTTTTGGCTTCAGGAACGTACGGGTTATCAATCCCAACCAGCTTGCCGAGGTCAAACAAGCGCTGGACTGGGCGCTGGGTCTGCAGGAGCCCTCAGTGATCATCACCCGCTGGCCTTGCGCGCTCAAAAAGCAGACCGCCATCGACCAAGAGGAGTTCAAAGGTTCCTTTACTTCGGTTTACTGGGTAAACGAAGAGGTCTGTATTGGCTGCAAAAAATGTACGCGGACTGGCTGCCCGGCGATCGTATTCCAGGTAGCGAAGAAAAAATCGTCCATTGACCCTGAAAAATGCGTTGGCTGTAGCGTGTGCGCCCAAGTGTGCCCGAAGCAGGCTATTCAGAAAGTGGAGGCATGATGACCACTAAAAACATTCTACTAACCGGCGTCGGTGGGCAGGGTACCATTCTTGCCAGCAAGTTGCTGACAGAAGGGCTGCTTTCGCAGGGCTACGATGTGAAAATGAGCGAAGTCCACGGCATGTCCCAGCGGGAAGGTCCTGTTCTAACCCATGTACGCTTTGGTGAGAAGGTCTTCTCGCCGATTGTTGAAGCCAAAAGAGCGGACGTGATCATCGGTTTTGAGGAGCTCGAAGTGCTGCGCAACCTGGAATACCTGCGTGAGGACGGCAAAGGGATCGTAATCCTCAACAGAGTGCGTGTCTACCCGATCGGTGTGCAAAACGGCAGCGAAAAATACCCCGAAAACGCGGCTGAACTGATTAGCGCGCGTGCCGGCAAGATGGTTGCGATGGATGCCAGTGAGGAAGCCCGCAAGCTCGGCAATATACGCGTGATGAACATCATCCTGCTGGGCGCCAGCGTGCGCCAACTGGGGCTTGAGGGGATCGATTGGGGCAGGATCATCGCCGAAAACGTCAAACCGCAGTACGTGGAGCTGAACCAGCAGGCGTTTGAGCTTGGTAAAAGCCTAAGTTAAGTTAAACCTTAAAACAAAACTGGCTCGGATCTTTTGAGCCAGCTTTTTCTTTTTAATCCACAAATAATTTAGCGGTTTACATTCATCGGCATGATAATGTGCTTGAAGCTGTCGTCTCCAACGGGGCGGAGCATGCCGGGAGTGTTGGCAGCGTTGGTTTCCAACAGCACGTTGGCAGTCTTGATCACTTCCAGGGCTTCGCGCAGGTAGCGGATATTGAAGGAGATCAACAGCGGCACACCATCCACTGAGGCGTCCACGATTACTTCGGATGAGCCAGTCTGCTCGGAATTGGCGGAAATCTCCAATTGAGGACCACTGCTTGTACTGCCGGCTTCGGGTTGGATGTCCAGCCGGGCGATGTAACTGCCCTCGCGGGCGATGATCTCGGTCTGTTTGCAGGCTTTCAGCAGTTGGGCGGTGTTGAGTACGGTGCGGGTCTTGAAACTGGCTGGGATGATCGCAGTATAGTTGGGGAAGTTGCCTTCTATCAGTTGTGAAACCAGTTCTGCGTCCTTCAGGTGGAAGATCACCTGCCCGCGTCCGGCTGGGAATGACATCAGCAGGGTTTCATCGCCGTTGACTGCGATGCGCGAGAGTTCACTGAGGGCCCGGGCGGGGATCAGAGCTTCGAGATTTTGAGGAGGCTTGTGCCCGATGGTAGCTCTGCTGATGGAGATGCGATAGCCATCTGTGGCAGCCATCTCCAGTACTTCTCCCTGGAAGCTCATGTGAACGCCGGTCAGGTTGGGGCGGGTGTCTTCTGTGGAGGCGGCGAAGACCACGCGCTGGATCATTTCTTTGAAGTTTTCAACGTTCAACGGAATGGCAGTGTCGTCATCGGGCGTTGGCATGGGCGGGAATTCTTCAGCGCTGATACCTTTGATGTCGGTGTTAAGCGTGCCGCATTTAACGTTGAGAGATTGGGTGCGTTCGTCCACTGAAAGGATCACGTCTTCGCTGGGAAGGTTGCTTACAAGGTCCACGAAAGTGCGTGAGGGCACGGTCAGCCCACCTTCCTCGCTGACTTTCGCTCCGATCCAGGCGCTGATGCCGAGCTCGAGGTTGGTAGCCGAGAGCCGCAAGCGACCCTCATCGGTCTTGACCAGGATATTCGAGAGTACAGGGAGAGTGCTGCGGGAAGTGACAGCGCGGGAAACCACACTTACGCCGTGGGCAAGCTGCTGCTGTTGAACGATTACTTTCATGAGATCCTCCACAAATGGCTTTATGATTCAATTAAGTATAACCGCAAGAGGTTGAATTTTCCAGAAATGCTGGTTTATTGGCTGTGAGGGGGTGTTTATTGGCAGGGCAATCGCATCTTATTTTTCAGGAAAACCACCAAAAATGATTAGAAATCAGGTCTTTTGAATAGATTTCTCACTCTTTGCGGGTTACACAATTATGTTTGAGTAGTAATAAGAAATGGGTTTGGCTAAAAAGAACTCTTTTTGCCGTGAATCGACTGCCAAAACAGGTTTATCAATCCAATATATTAAGTAAATATGAAATATTATTGATTATTATTTGATATTCTCGAAAATTGTTTGAGTGATCTTTCTCATTTAGATGCAATTGCCCTGGGTTTATTGGTGCTGTGGAACGCGACTTAATGAATTTGTCCTCTAAATTATCAGCAGGGAGGATTCTGGTGTTCAAAGAGGATAAAGTCACTCCGCTTTTACCAACCTGGAACTCATTTTAGCCCAGCAGGATTTGAGTTACTCTTTCGTTTGAATGCGTGTAGTGAGGATTCTGAATGATATAATCCAGCCAGACGTTGCTTATATTGTGCATGCAACGTCGGTATCATGCCTAAAAGGATAGCTTGCCATGCCCTCACCTGCTGAACAGGATCCAAGTCAGCCAAATCCCCTTGAAGAAATCCTGAAAGGCGTCCCGCTCTGCCCAACACCAAGTCAGTCTCCCGAAATGGATCAGGAAGAAACCCTGCGTATCATCGACCTGGCTGAAATTGCCGGAATCCCAATCGTTGTCGATGGCGGTTGGGCGGTAGACGCGCACCTGGGCTGGCAGACACGCCCGCATTCCGACCTGGATATTGCCATCAACCACCAGTACCTGCCCCGCTTCCTGGGCATTCTCAACCGCCTGGGCTACGGTCATGTGCCGCGGGATGACCAGTGGGAGCACAACTTCGTGCTTCAGGACGGCGGCGGGCACCAGGTGGACATCCACTCCTACGTCCGCAACGACCAGGGGCAGATTGTCGGCGGGGTCGAATACCCGGGCGATTCACTGACAGGCCAGGGCAAGATTGGCCACGCGAAGGTTCGCTGTATCAAAGCCGATTGGCTGGTGGATTTTCACCTGGGTTATCCCTTCGATGAAAATGACTACAACGATGTGAGATATCTCTGCAACCTCCACCGCCTTCCTGTGCCACCCGAATATCAGGCGTACGAGAACGCGCTGTATGCCGGTAAAGCAGAGAATCCCTGGAATGTTCCGCCACGGTTCTCAGCGCATTTACCTCAAACAGCCGCGGAGTACCTCACGCTGATCAACCTGCTGGACAAAACCCAGGTCGACCGGCTAAGCTCCGAGATTAAAGCCAAATTCCTGGAAGTGCAGGAAGCCCAATCCGAGGCTGAAAACGTCACTATCGCAGATTTGGTCAAGGCCGGGCTGCGGTCGGGCGTGCTGCTGATCGAGGACGGGCAGGCGATCGGCGCCTGCGAACTCGTCCCACAGGCAACTCCTACTTCGGAGGAGGAGACTGCCCCGGGGGGCAAGCACTGGCAAGTTCGGCAGCTCAGCTTTGCGAAACGAGCAGATCACGCTTCACTGTTTGTGTTTCTCTTGAAGGCTGTCATCAACGAGGCATGGCGCGCGGGCGGCACACACCTGCAAGTTTCGCCTTTGGATGACATCACCCAACCTCGCCCAGCCTTACCCGGGCGCTATGATGCCGCGGATATCGGGTATGCCAGTTTTTTCACCCGCGCTGGGTTTACGCGGCTTGAACCAGTCCCCGCCAGCCGCTGGGGCATCCAGCAAGAGTAGCCTGTTGGCACTCCTGCCCACAATTTCCAACAAAATTGGGGTATAAAATAAGTATCTATTGGCATCACAAGAAAGGAGCGCCATGTACACCATCTCTCTCACCCCCGACATGCAAGCCAGTGCGCTCGTGTTGGGCTGTATGCGCCTTACGCGCCTCTCAGGTTCTCAGCTCGACCTGCACCTCAAGACGGCTCTGGAATTGGGTATCAATTTTTTTGACCATGCTGATATCTACGGCGGCAATGGCGCCTGCGAGCGCCACTTTGGCGAGTGGCTGCGAGCCAATCCTAGTCTACGCCCGCAATTATTGATTCAATCGAAGTGCGGCATCGTGCAGAATGAAGCGCGCCAAAACGTTGCCTTTGACTTCTCATACGCGCACATCCTCAAGTCTGTTGAAAACTCCCTGCAAAACCTGGGGATCGAACAGCTCGACGTGCTGCTCCTGCATCGCCCGGATGCGCTTTTTGAGCCGGAAGAGGTGTCAGCAGCATTCGACGAGCTTTACGCCAGTGGTAAGGTGCGCGCTTTTGGTGTAAGCAACATGCATTCCGCTCAGATTGAGCTCTTGCAGAAAGCCACGAGCCATAAACTGATTGCCAACCAGCTCCAGTTTGGCCCGGCTCACACTGGCATGATCAATCACGCTGTGCGGATGAACACGAACCTGCTCTTTTCGGAAGACCGCGATTCGGCTACGCTGGATTACTGTCGGCTGCACAGCATGACCATTCAAGCCTGGTCGCCTTTTCAGTATGGCGTCATTGAAGGGACCTACATCGATAACCCCGATTTTCCTGAGCTGAATACTGCGTTGGAAGAGGTTGGACGGAAATATGGGATCACCAAGAACGGCGCGGTGGCAGCTTGGATCGCGCGTCATCCGGCAAAGATGCAGATGATCGCCGGCACGATGAACACCCAGCGACTGTGTGAGATTGCCGCTGGTATGGACATCCCACTTAGCCGCGAAGATTGGTATCGCATCTATACCAGCGAAGGACGCAATCTTCCCTAACTTGGATGTGGAAATAGAACTGGTGCCTGGCAGTTAAGCATTCCAGAGTGATATTGCTGCCTAGTAATGTTAACTGGACAATAAAATAACATCAGAATAGCGAACTCAGGCATTGAATGTTTCGGAAAAGGTGAGTACTAACAGAAGTCAATGAACGAGGAGAGGATATGATTAAGGCAAGCGAATATCAAAAGATGCTGGAAGGCAATTTCGAGCTCATTAAAGAACAGATAAAAGAATTGAGTGACTCTGAAATGCTCATCCAACCCCCCAATGGCGGTAACTGTATGCTATGGACCTTAGGGCATCTGGCCAATAACTTGCTCTCGATCCTGGGCTTTTTAGGCGGCGAGAAGCCCGAGGGCTTGGCGGACTTGAGCCGTTTTAAATACGGATCCGAGCCGGTTTTGGGTCCTGAACCAGGCTTGATGACTCATAATGAAATAATGGATGCCTATGAGCTGTTGCATCAGGCAGTCCTTGAAAAGATTGCCCTGATGACCGAGGCTGAATTTGACGTGGAAATTCCTACGTTCCAGGGACCTGCACGACGAGGCTGGATGCTGTTTTTCATGGAGTTTCACCATGCCTACCACATCGGGCAGTTGGAACTTCTGCGCAACCTGGCAGGGCATACTGAAAAGATCATCTAAGATGGTTTTTCCAGGCGATTAGTGCTTTCGCCCGGTCAGACTAACGCAAGAGCCTCTTTTACCGCAATCACCACCACATTCGGGTGCAATTGGAGGATGGAAGCCGGCAATTGCGGGTCGATGGGACCCTTGATCATCCGGGCAATGGCAGAAGCCTTATTTGGTCCACTCGACAAAAGCAGGATCAACTTTGCGCTGAAAATCGAGCGCATACCCATGGTGATAGCCTGCCGGGGCACATCGCCTTCGCTCGCGAAAAAGCGCGCGTTGGCTTTGATCGTATCTTCGTCCAGGTCCACCAGGTGTGTGTTAGCCACGAAGACTGTGTTGGGCTCGTTGAAGGCGATATGACCGTTATCTCCAATTCCCACCAGCTGGATGTCTGTGCCGCCAAGCGAGGCAACCAGGTTGTCGTATTCCGCGCAAGTTCTGGCGACATCGCGGGTAAGTCCGTCGGGAACATGGGTGTTTTCGGGGGGGATGTTGATGTGGTCAAACAAGTTTCGCTGCATAAAGCAGCGGTAACTTTGCTCATGCTCAGGGCCTAATCCGTAATATTCATCCAAATTGACAGTAGTCACATTTGAAAAATCAAGATCTTCCTCCAAATGGTAGCGGATAAGTTCCTTGTAGGTGCCAACCGGGGTTGAACCTGTGGCGAGCCCAAGCACACAATGAGGCTTAAGCTGCACCAGGGCAGCGATGATTCGGGCAGTTTTCCGGCTCATTTCAGCATAATCCAAACATGAAATAACGTGCATGGGACACTCCAAATGAAGTTTTTCGGTTCGAGTATTATATACCTATCCGGGTTGAAACAGGCTCATAGCGCTTAAGCGCGGGTATAATCTGAGTAACGAACCAGAGAAAGAGGAGAGCATGACGGATAAATTAGCCTGGATAGATGAAGAATTAGCAAATCTGAAAGAAACCGGTTTTTATAACACCATTCCCACGATGGATTCTCCGCAGGGAGCCTCTGTGGTGATCAACGGCAAGCGGGTACTCAACTTCTGTGCCAATAACTACCTTGGTCTGGCCAATCACCCCCGATTGGTCGAGGCGGCTACCCAAGCCATGCAAAAATATGGCGTTGGTCCTGGCGCGGTGCGGTCGATTGCCGGTACCATGACCCTGCACCTCGAGCTCGAAAAGCGTATGGCTGAGTTTAAGCGCGTTGAAGCCGCAATCACATTTCAGTCCGGCTTTAATGCCAATATCGCCACCATTCCTGCCCTGGTCGGCAAGGAAGATGCCATTTTTTCAGATGAGCTCAACCATGCTTCCATTATCGATGGGTCGCGTCTCTCCGGCGCCAAGATTCACCGCTACGCGCACTGTGACCCAGCGGATCTCAGGCGGGTTATCCAGGAAGCTGCTGGCACGTACCGTCGCGGTTTGATCATTAGCGATGGTGTATTCTCGATGGATGGCGATTATGCCCCCCTCGACAAGCTTGTGGAGGTAGCAAAGGAATTCGACCTGATGACCATGGTCGATGACGCGCATGGCGAGGGAGTTTTGGGGGAAGGCGGTCGCGGCATTGTGGACCATTTCAAATTGCACGGCCAGGTGGACGTGGAAGTCGGCACCTTCAGCAAGGCATTCGGAGTGATGGGTGGTGTGGTTGCAGGCAACGCAAAAATCACCGAGTGGCTGCGCCAGCGCGGGCGCCCATTCTTGTTCTCATCAGCAGTGACTGTACCGGATACGGCTGCCTGCCTGGCAGCGGTGGACCTGCTGGAAGAATCCACAGAACTCGTGGACAGGCTTTGGGCGAACGCGCGCTTCTTCCAGGCTGAAATGAAGAAGATGGGCTTTGACACTGGTAAGACCCAGACGCCGATTACACCTGTAATGTTGGGTGATGTACAGTTAGCGCGCCAATTCAGCCGCGAACTGCTGGATGAAGGTGTGTTTGCTGGGGCTCTTGGCTTCCCGACTGTGCCAAAGGGTAAAGCACGCATTCGTGTGATGATTTCCGCGGCTCACAGCCAGGACGACCTCGAGCAGGCACTCGATGCCTTTGATCGGGTTGGCAAGCGGCTTGGCAAAGGCCAATAAGATGAGTGTTTTCAAGAGGTCGGCTTATATAGCCGACCTCTTTTCATATCTGAAACGGGAGTTTTAGCACAGCAGCGCTTGAAGATAGACTGAGTATGTGTAAAACGACTACGAAATGCCCACACTGATGCAGTATTTGCATTGTGAGCCTGCTTGCTGGATAGCGCCATTTCCATTCATTCCACCACCACCCACATGATGGATCGCTACATCCGAGCGGGCGGCTCCATCCTCGATATCGGCGGCGGACAAGGACACACTTTATGCATGTTTATCTCGCCTGGATTGATGCATACCGCATAAGTTCCATTTTCGGCATGTTATAATCCCGGGAGGAGAGGATCCAATGCCCCTTTCATCCCGCGCTAAAGCCATTCTTCAAGCCCTTTTTGTGACCCTGCTTTGGTCCAGTTCCATCATCCTGATCAAGAAGTATCTTATGGATGTTCCGCCTCTGACCTTTACCGGTATACGCTACATGCTGGCTTTCCTCTTTCTGCTGCCAGGTTTGATAAAACGTAAAGACGAAGTGACGCAGCTGAGTTCTGCAGACTGGCGTTACCTGGTGATCCTGGGATTGGTTTACTACACGATCACACAAGGCGGGCAGTTTATGGCATTGGTGCATCTGGACGCGATCACAATGAGCCTGCTGTTGAATTTTACCGGGCCGATGGTGGCGGTTTTGGGGTTGATCTTCCTGAAGGAACCGGTTTCCCGCCTGCAGTGGGGTGGGATGGCAATCTTCCTAATCGGGGTTTTGGTCTACTTCCTGCCAGTGACAACATTTCCAAAGAGCACGCTCGGGATGGGACTCGCGCTCATCACCATGGTTTCCAATTCGATCGCTGCTGTGATGGGGCGGGGCGTGAACCGTGAGCAGCGCCTGGACCCGTTGGTGGTGACGGGCATCAGCATGGGCATCGGCGCGGTGGTACTGCTGGCAGGCGGCGTGGCTGTGCAGGGCTTCCCTCCACTTGAATTGAGGGTCTGGCTGATGCTGCTTTTGATTAGTGGCTTCAATACCGCACTTGCGTTCTGGCTTTGGAACCGCACCCAACAAACGCTTACGGCGATGGAGTCAAGCATGATCAACAATTCAATGCTGATCCAGATCACTCTATTGGCCTGGATTTTCCTGGGAGAAAACGTTTCGCTGATTGGAGTGATCGGGTTAATAATCTCGGTAGTTGGGTTGTTCCTCGTGAACTGGCAACCGGCGAAAAGAAAAGCCTAATTTCACGAAGTAGACTATTGCTTCAAGGCGCTTGTTTCAGGCGGGTTGCATGGCTGTGTAGTTTTCGTCTTTGTTTTACATTTCTTCAATAACTGGTGGTAAACCTCATCGTTGTTGGTGGCAATCAGGTTGCCCCAGGCTTTCTCATCATGCAAGTTGTGCGGGTAGGTGAAGTAACCCCTCCAGGAATGCTGTTCACCATACCTCACGATGGGGCGCCACTCTGAAACAAGCACATGATAACCCTTGCCGACGAGGTAATCTGCCAATGTCGTATACGTGTATCCGAGTTTTTGTGTTTTTGCATCCTCAAATTCACACAGGATAACACTTGGCTGAATTTGCTCCTATGTCAGGCCTTGTAAAACCATCAGATCGAACCCCTCAGTATCGATTTTTAGATAATCCACCCTATCCAAACCCTGTTCGAGCATAAATTCACTGAGCGTGGTTGTGCTCACCGTGTACGCCTGTTCGTGACTGGGAAGAAAGGCAGAAAGGCTGCTGACACCGCTGGACTCCTTCGAGGTAAAGAACGGAACTGATTCCGCAACCTGATCCGAAACAGCGCGGCTGTCTACATGGACCCCGGAGTAGATTCGCGTGTTTTCAAGCAACCGCGCGCGATTCTCAGGGTCGGGCTCGAAGGCGAACACTTGCCATCCGGCCTTCGCAAAAGGCAGAAGGCAATATCCATGATGTGCCCCAACGTCACACATGACACCCGTGGTGGTGGAAGCCTGGAAGATTTCAAAAATGATTTCATTCTCGTCGGTGCAGGTGAGAGCAACCATTTTTTGACGGATGGTGTGCCAGACACCTATGAGACCGTTCTGTTTGAGGATTTTATATGCAGTGCCAAAATTTTTACTAAATCCCACCTTTATCTCCTTTTATCATGTCAGGAAAGCCGGCGCTTGCGCAGCCACATCCGTAAAGGCTGGACCAACTTGCGGATCGTATACTTCAGAGTCAACACGGAAACTTTCTTTCCCCCGTCACGGTAGTGCACACGCAGCATTTCCGGCCAGCAGCGGTCATCCGCGGCTATGGATTTCGCACCTTCGTGCAGGCGGAATGCCGCCCAGAGCTCAGGCACATAAAGCAGCGGTACTTCGGCTGCCAGGCGCGTCCAGAGGTCATAATCCATGGCAAAGTAAAAACTGTCGTCCAGGGGTCCCACTTTGCGCCAGAGATCCGCGCGGAAGAAAGCGGTCTGCTGCGGGATGTGCACGTAGCCGCGGCGCAGTTTTTTCAGGTCAGTCTGGGCTGCCGGGAAATTGCCAATGACCTTGCCTTCAGCATTGATCCAATGGCAGTCGCCGTAGACCAGGCCAACCTCGGGGTGCTCCTGAAGCTGCCGCACAGCAGCACTTACAGCCCC
>Ga0116185_1000541_pt1 | contig 43761 bp, 32 predicted proteins | sample AD_JPNNA7_MetaG_FD_89754 | JGI IMG/M metagenome (GOLD analysis project Ga0116185, IMG submission 89754) | Active sludge microbial communities of municipal wastewater-treating anaerobic digesters from Japan - AD_JPNNA7_MetaG | ecosystem: Engineered > Bioreactor > Anaerobic > Digestate | place...
CCGTGATCCAGTCTTTTGAAACAACCACCCAACCCTGAAACAAACACCCCACAGACTACAAGCCGTGTCATCACGGCCTGCGAGCCGTGATCCAGTCTTTTGGAACGACCACTCAGCCCCAAAACAAATCCCACCAGACCATATACCGTGTCATCACGGCCTGCGAGCCGTGATCCAGTCATTTGGAACGACCACTCAGCCCCAAAACAAATCCCACCAGACCATATACCGTGTCATCACGGGCTTGACCCGTGATCCAGTCTTTTGAAACAACCACCCAACCCTGAAACAAACACCCCACAGACTACAAGCCGTGTCATCACGGCCTGCGAGCCGTGATCCAGTCTTTTGGAAATGGCCGTGGAAAGGTGGAATGGTGAACTGCGCAGTGGCTCTATCAGTTAGTGCCTAACTCTTTTGTGTCCTGTTGATCCTCGTTGTTGTCGTAGTTATAAGTAAAATCGTGAGTTCCGGCTTTCACCAAATTCTTCAATTTGTCGGCGATCATCTCCATTTCGTCCAGAAAATCAATGGTGTTCAATCCACCCACTGGATCGCACTGGGCTTCCTGGATCATGTGCAATATCTTTTCCCGCAGGCTGTAGTGCATCTCGTTGATACGGCCTTCCAGCTCGATGATCTTGAAGGTGTATAGGGGCTTGCGTTCTTCCAGATAATCGATGCTGAGATCTGTCATCAGAATAACTTTGGAGTGCAGGTCGTCGATCATGGACACGAATTCCGTGGAGAGCGGATTTTTCTGGGCAGGAATTTGCAGATTCAGGATGCGGTTGACTTCCTCGGTGAAGTCACCCGCTTTTTCGATGTCATTTATGCTATGCAGCAGCGCGGGAATGCGTGAGATGATGGGGATGGCGTTGGTGCGCTCATTCACCGCCACCAAATAGCGGGTGGTTTCTTTTTGCAGGTGATCGATGGCGGCTTCAATGCGGGGCAGCTTGGCTTGTTTGCGGTAATCCTTTTCCTTGAAGGCGTCATAGGAAAGCATCAAACCCAGGCGAACCAGGCGCAGCATCTCCCGCATCTCTTTGATAGATTGCTCGATAGCCAGATATGAGTCGTTGATGAGATGGTAGTTCAGGTGCTTCGGCTCCCCCAGGGATATGGTATCCTCGGGGTCTTTGGGTATTATCCTGCTGGCAATTTTAGCGAGCAATCCCGCAAAGGGCAGCATGACGAGCGTGTTCAAAACATTAAAAAAAGTATGGGCGTTTGCCACGTGGCGGGCGACGTTTTCTCCCGCGAAGACATTGCCGGGGGTGATAGAGTTAATGAATATGGTATAATATCCCAACCAGGTCAGGGTGGCGAAAATAATGGTTCCAAACACATTGAAAAGGGTATGCACCATGGCCACCCGGCGGGCTGTGTTGTTGGCGCCCAGGCCGGCAAGCCAGGCTGTGATCGTGGTGCCGATATTATCGCCAAACACCAGATACAAAGCTCCCTCAAAGGGTATCAATCCAGTATTTGCCAACACCATCACAATACCTACCGAGGCTGAAGAACTCTGGATAAGCATGGTGAACACAGTGCCAGCCAGAATTGCGGGTATGGGGTAATCAGCCAGATTGGTAAGTATCCGGGCTGCCGTTTCGGAGTCTTTTAGACCTGAAACCGCGGAAGACATCACATTCAATCCCACAAAGAGCAAACCAAAACCCAGTACTATCAGGCTCCAGTGTTCCATGGTGCGGCTGCGTTTCAGGAAAGTGCCAATAACTCCAATGACTACAAAGGCAAAAGCGACATCCCCAATATTGAAAGCGATCAACTGCGCCGTGACAGTGGTGCCGATATTGGCGCCCATTACCACCCCCACGGCCTGTTGAAGGGTCATGATTCCCGCGTTTACCAGGCCAATCAACATAACGCTGGTGGCTGAACTGCTTTGGATGATGCCGGTAATGCCAATACCCACCCAGACTCCCTTGAACGGAGTATTGGTGATCTTCTTCAAGATGCGCCGCATCTCGTTTCCCGCTACAGCCTGGAGGTTGTCGCTCATCTTGTTCATGCCAAACAGGAAGAGGGCCAATCCACCAAGCAGGTTGACGATGTCCAGCCAAGTCATATTTTACGGTACTCCAGAAAGGGTAATTTTCATGACAATTTTCAGATTGGTTGATATGGTCAAGACCTTTTTGACTTCCGGGTTCGCATTGGGGAATGTATCTGATAGTATGACAGATAGTTCTGTGTCAGATAAGTTCCGCCAGAAACTGTCTGTTGCTTGTCTGTGTATGATCCGGTATGTTTAGTTTTTGATGCCCAAACCGGGAGCGGCGTTCGTCAAAGCGGTTTACGCTTCGTTCGCAGGCTGGTTTCCAGGTTTCCGGGCTCAGGGTAACAAAATGCTGGTAGCGGGAGATAAACTCTTTTGCGAGCTTTTGGAAGGTGTTGCCTTCAAACTCTCCAGCCCAAAAAAGCAGCAGATGGCTGATGTCGTCTTCCGGGGCAGCCTCCCGCGAATCTGAAAAGTCTATAAGCCAGCACGCGGTATCTTTGACCAGGATGTTGCGTGGTTGATTATCCCAATGGCAGATGCAACGGTTTTTTTGCATAGTTGCCAGATGGAAAGCGCTGATGGTGTCTGCCAGCAGGATGCAAATCCGGGTATCCAGCGGGAGGTCGAGATAGGGCGTGCCCTGAACTTGTTCCAGCACAATAAGGTCTGGCTCGTTCCACCTTATCAGCCGGGGAGTTTGAGGCAGAGCAAGGCTATAGACCGCCATCTCGCGATGAAAGGCCTCAGAATCGGAGAAGTTTTTGTAAACCTGTCCGTCGCGGATAATCAGGCGTGATTTCTCTTCAAATCTACTGGAGTTATTATTCCACTTTGAAGCGTTCAATCCGGTTTTGTTCAAAGAGGGGTACCAACAGCTCGTTGGTGGGTTGGTGGTAATAGATATCAGCAGGGCTGTTTACCGCACTCTTCCACTGAATAAAGCGGTTTTGTTCCTGAGGGATCATATAGATGGCGTTCTCTCCCCAGGAACTGATGTAGATTCTGCCCAGATCGTCAATGGCGATCCCATCAAGATTGTCATAGAGGGTTTCTTTGAAAACAGACAGGTCATTGGTGCCAAGATCAAGGGCCAATATCGGCGAGCCTTTGCTGAGGCAAACGATCAGCATCTGATTGCGGGGGCGGTCATAGACAAGGCCATTGGGGGATTTGAGCAAGGGGGAACTGATGCTTTGAACCTGGCGTGTGCCGGGGTTTACGATGAAGATTCTATCAGCTTCGGTATCGGTGACATAGAGCTTGCCGTAGCTGTCGCTTTCCACGTCGTTCAGCATCTTGGCTCCCTCCACGGGGATGCTCTGGCTTATCTTTTTCTCCTGCAGGTCGATCACATGCAACTGGGTCTTGTCCGCCACAAAAAGATAAGGGGCAAGCACCTTCATCCCGCGGGGATTCTTGATTCCTTTGCCAATAAAGAGCTTCAAATGGCCCTTGTCGTCCATGCTCAGTATCTTGCCATTGCCGACATTGGAAATCAGCAAATTGCCATTTACGCTGTCGAAAGCTATGCTTTCCGGTTTATTCAGTTTTGCAGGGCCTAAGATCCTGCCCAGGATTAAGATTGCCAGCAGGATCAATACCAGCGCTGCCAAAATGACTATGATTCTGTTTTTGCTGAGTTTATTCAACATTATCTCCTTGTATCAGTGTCTAGATTTGATGCTCCAGGTGCAGCCTTCGGGGGTGTCCTTGATCTCGATTCCCAAGGCCGCGAGGTCATCCCTGATCCTGTCCGAAACAGCCCAGTCTTTTTTTGCCCTGGCCTGGGCACGGTAAGCCAGGATGAGTTCCATTAGTTGTTTCGACAGGTCGGGGACGGAATCTTGCAAGATGCTTTCCAGATTTTGGAAAAATCCCAGCACCCGACCCAACTTGACCAGCATCAGGGCAGCTTGCTCGCGTTGAGTCCGAGGAAGCTGCTCATTCCTGATCTGCCGGTTAAGGTCGAACAACACGGCGATGGCTTTGGCGGAATTGATGTCGTCATCCATGGCGGCGATGAAGTCTTGTTCCGCCTGCGACATACTGTTATCCTCAACGATGCTGTTTTCCACAAATCCAATGCTCTTCAGCGAGCTGTAAAAGTTTTCAACTGCCCGTTCGGATTCCTCGATGATCTCGCGGTTGAAATCAATAGGGGAGCGGTAGTGTTTGGAGAGGAAGAAGAAGCGGATCGCTTCGGGGCTGTGATGCTCCAGGATGTCACGCGCGTTGAAGAAGTTATTCAGGCTTTTACTCATTTTTTCGCCTTCTATATTGAGAAAGCCGTTGTGCATCCAGTAGTTTGCCAGAGGTTTGCCGGTGAGGGCGAGGGCTTGGGCGAGTTCATTCTCGTGGTGGGGAAAGATCAGGTCGATCCCACCGCCGTGGATGTCGAAAGTTTCGCCCAGATATTTGCGGCTCATAACCACACATTCTGTGTGCCATCCGGGACGTCCCTCGCCCCATGGGCTTTGCCAGAAAGGTTCCCCGGGTTTGCTCCGCTTCCAAAGGGTAAAATCAGCAGGATTGCGTTTTTGCAGGTTTTCTTCAACCCGGGCTCCCGGCATCTGGTCTTCGGTTTTTTTACCCGAAAGGCTGCCGTATTCAGGCAGAGACGCCGTATCGAAGTAGACATCGCCGTTCACTTCATAGGCATTGCCTTTCTCCACCAAGGCATTAATCAGATTGATGATCTCCGGCATCACATCAGTGGCCTTGGGTTGGTGGGTTGGCGGTTTGATTCCCAAGGCTTGCGAGTCATCCAAAAAGGCTTGGATATACTTGCTGGCGATATCTTCAAAGCTGGTTTGTTCTTCGATGGCCTGGGCTATAATCTTATCGTCGATATCGGTGATATTCTGTACGTATGTGACATCATATCCCCGATACTCGAAATAGCGTCTCAGGACGTCGAAGAATATGAAGGCGCGGGCGTTTCCGATGTGGAAATAGTTATAGACAGTGGGTCCACAGGCATAGATCTTTACCTTGCCAGGTGTGACAGGAATGAATTCCTCTTTTTTTCGTTTGCTCTGATTGTATAGCTGCATCAAATCCTCAATTATAGATCACCAACCTCTCGGTCTTTTCCGCTTTACGGTTTCCTGATGTGGCTTTCAGTTTGATAAAGTAGGTGTTGTTTGCCAGCCTGTCTCCCTTTTTATCCCTGCCATCCCAATGGATTTTATTGAAACCGGTAAGACCGGTTGTTTTGATAGTATGCACCTTTTTGCCGGTGATAGTATAGATATCCAGTGTGAGGTCGCAGTTTTCAGAGAGCATGAAGGTAAACCAGGTTTCCCTGGACATGGGGTTGGGATACGGGAGCAGACGGTCGATGGTCAGTTCACCGCCTTTTTTAACATAAAACTCAGTGGACTTAACCGCTGGGCTGTTAAAGTTATCGAAAGCTATGAGCTGTATCGTGTGGTGGCCTTCCTGCAAACCGTTCAGGGGGTATCTTAGCGTACCCAGAGTGTGCGAATCCGGCTCATAGCTGAAGTATGAAGTTACGGGAACCGGTTGTAGGGAACCATCCAGGATCATAAGCATATTGTGTCCCGGGCTGCCTGTGATATTGATGCCATTCTCATCTGAAATTTTTGCGATGAGGGTGGTGTTGGGCGTCACCGTGTCGCCAGGTCTGAAATCCATGCTGCCCAGAAAGATTTCAATTTGAGGGACGTCTGTGTTCTCCGCTATTACAGCTTGAGAACTGAGCTTGGCAGGGTATTTGAAGTTAACGTAGTCCTGTTTGGCATCTTCATCCCAAAGATATGAGACTATCAGCCCTGTGTCGCCAGTGCGCACATCATCGGGAACAATGAAAGAGGCGCTATAGTTACCGGAATCAACTGAGACCTCTCCTTTGAAGAGATTGTTGCCGCGTCGGCTGACGATAGTCTGATGGTCAAGACTGTCTCTGACCACTGAGTTGAAGGCCTGAATGGCTGCCAAACCGCTGTGCTGGCTGGGGCGGAAGTGTCCGTCGATCTGCACTCTCTGTCTTGCAAAAAGCGTATCGCTTTGGCTATCCTGATTGAGGCCAAGCACGGTGATCAGGCTGTCTCTGACGGGGGGAACTACCTTCAGCAATGGATCACCCAGTAAAACATAGGTGGCATCGTTGTCGTCGCTGCCAGTGTGTTGGAATTTGGCATGCGCGATGGAGTATCCCAGCGAGTTGCGGTTGTTTGCCAGGTTGTGCAGCAGGTTTTCCATCATGGGGCCGTTGTTGTAGGAGCCGCTCATTCTGGTGGCGGAGTAGGAGGCGATGGCCCCCACATTGTCTTGCAGAACCAGCTTTTGTCCCAGGCTTTCATAGCCCCAATAGTCAAAGTGGGAAACCTGACAGGAAGCTGCCATGAAGAACGGCAGCTTGTTCTGGTTTGTAAAGCGTCCCATATCATTTGCGCCGCTGAAATAGTCTTCAGCTCCCAATTTGTCATAGGAACCGTGTCCGATATAGTACCACAACAAGCGACCTTCATTGATAGCGCCGATCATGTCATCCCGTGCCTGGGGCTTGTTCTGAAATTCGTCATATTCATACAGCCAGGCGAATATCTTGTCCACCAGTATGCTGGAATGCACTTTATTGCCGGCGGATTCGATCTGTTGTGTGTGGACATTCTCGTACGAACCAGTGCTGCCATTGTACAGATCATCGCCCAGAAAGACCATTGAGTTGCGCCACCAGCCACCCTGAGGTTCTTGAACATAGCGTTGAAAATTGCCCAGCATGTTGTTTAATTCATTAAGATTCCGAACAGGATAGCGGCCAATTGCAACTTCCGGATACGATGCCTGGGTGATCATGGCGAAATAATCGTCGGAAACGATCGCGCCTTTGCCAGTTCCCCTCTGAAAGACCATGATTTTGTTCTTTTCAGCAGCCTGTGAAGAGTAGTTGCGCCAATCGACGGTGCCCAAACCAAATAGGGTGACAGAAGTCAGCCGGGGAGTGGGGTAGTTGTGGTATACATGGCGGATGAACTGACGGATAGCCACTGGATCGGGATGTCCGCCGTTGAATTGGGTGAAAATATCGGATTGCTTCACCACCAGACTTTTCTTTCCAAGTGAATTAAGATGCATGGAAGCCAGAGATTGAGCCTGGCTAAGGTATTCATCCGGGGTGATGATCAGATTATCCACTGCGCCTTGGGGGGTGGCAATATCTTCCGGATTTACGGCAGTGATGTTTAGGGGAGTGTATAGCTCGGAATCTGAGCTTAAAATGTAGTCCGTCTGAGAGATACCCGGGGCAACGAAATAAAACCCATTTTCAGTTGTTCTCAGAGGGACTATATCCGTTTCCCCAAAGCCGTTTATTCTATAGATCCAGGTATTCGGGTTGCCTGTGAAATTGTAACGAACGATTTCCCCGTTATTGATGCTTGGTTGGTTGACCAGATACTGGCTCGCAGATTTGTGCAGCAAACGTTTGTAATCGACCGTGATCCAGTTCAGAAACAGGTTGTCGGTGCCACTTCTGATAACTTTAATCCGGATCGTGTTTGTGCCATTTTGAAAAGCTGATGTTGGTTTGAAGAAAATGTATTCCGGGTTGCCACGCCACCTGAAGGTGATGCCGCCCAAAGTATCGGCAGGAATGGGCACCCCGTTCACATAAACTGAGATGTTATGCCAGAGAACGGATTCAATATCCTCCTGCTGAATCCAGAAACTGAGGTTTTGTTGGCTGGATGTGTCCAGATTCTGGAGGTTGACCTGAAACTCATACTCGGCTGTTGTGCTGCCAAACATACGGGTCATATACCAGTCAAAACCCGCCTGTTCCCTGCGATGGCTTTCGGTTTCCAATCGAAACTGCTCGCTGTGGTTACCGCTCTGGTGAACCCATGTGTTATATTCAGGAAGTTCCTGCATTCTCATGGGCGTGCCGCTGAAACCGTTACCGAAGGTTAACCAGTAGACGGTGTTACCGGAGTATGGATTGTAATAGGTGGCATGTGTTTGCAGGGTTTGATTCTTTTTTAAACCGTTACGGTTTGTGCCATAGAATACGATGTAATCCTGAGGGTCAAATCTACCATCTTCCGCTCCTATTACCCGGATTGGTATCTCACGGAATTCCGGGCCAGGATTGACTATCTGGTATGGCAGAAGCTCTCCTCCCGTAGTAAACAGGCGGAAACTGGCAGGATCCACCACCGATAGCGGAAAGCTGCTCAGCTGGTTATATCCCAGCTTGAACATGCCGTCCCGGTCTGTCTCCAGGCGAATCCAATGGTCCGACCGGCTAAAGTCGGCATAGTTTATTGTTTCTTTGGCTGCGGAACGCCAGTTTCTAACCTGGTCGGGATTCAACGTGGCGGAGAGCATCAAATCGCTCAACTCATCTGGCTCAGCCGGACTTCTTAGTTCAGTATTGCCCAAAATATCAATCCTGATAAGCGCCCGGGTAGTGATTTTCAGGTTGTAAGCTCCATCGTAAGAAAATGGATGGATTTGTATGGGGACAAAGCCATACCCGCGGTATGTGCCATGGGGCAGGGTTTTAAGCAACGTTGGCGATTGCTCTGAATAAAGACTTTCGTTGATGGTGTATCTGTTTGCAGAAACGCCATCCAGCATCAGGACTTCCGGTACTGGCGCAAGGCGCTTGTTTAGCACCTTGCTTTCCACACTCGAATCCAGTATCGTGGCAGAGATGTCTCCAGATGGAGGAATCCCGATTTTTACTTCGGCATGAGGTATAAGTGGAGACCCGCTTACTGATGAGTAGTCCATTCCAGACGCTTCGATCCGCAGCATACCATTTTCCTCTGACAGGTTGTAGGCATCGAGACGATACTCGAACAGAATGCTGGAATCTGTTTGTTGAATTATGGTTACGGTTGCTTGTAACAGTGTTAGCGAGAAGATGCTCATAACGAGCAGAAACCAGCTTTTCATGCTGTACTCCTTTCCTTAAATAGTTGCTCCAGAGTGTAAATCAGGCCGTATAGAACAGCCATGAACATGAAGATTCCACCCATTCCCAATGCTGAGATCTTAAGGGCGCTGGCAAAGTTTTGCATAACCGTGGCTTGTACGTCCGGAGTCATATTACCTCGACTACTCTTAATAGTGATAAGATCTGTTGTTGTGGATCATAAGGGCGCGATAGATCTGTTCCACAAGTATCAATCTTGCCATCTGATGCGTAAATGTTAACTCAGACAGGCTTAATACCGCATCTGATCTCTGTTTCAGCATCGGGTCAGTTCCGTAAACACCGCCAATGATAAACACAACACGTTTATTATGAGATATATTAACCAGATATTCAGAGAATTCAAGCGAGGATTTCATTTGGCCTTTTTCGTCCAGCAGGATGACGTAATCATCAGGCTTGAGGCGCCTGAGGCAACTCTGCGCTTCTCCAAGCTTCACTGCTTCAACGCTTCCTGCTTTGCTGATACTTACATCCGCCAGTTCCAGGATTTCCACTTTTACCATGGGAGACAATCGCTTCAGATACTCCTCTATAGCCTGTTTAAGCCAGGCTTCCCGGGTCTTGCCAAACTGGATTAAACGCAGATTCACTGCTGCATGCAGGTCATGGCCATGGCCATGCAAAGCACTTTCAGCTCTCCCCGGTCTGCCCGGGAGGGTATCAGGATCGGTGCTTTGGTGCCCACCACTACATGAGCTACCCTGTAGCCGCAGTAATGGGTAAGCAATTTGCCATAGATATTGCCTGCTTCGATGTTTGGCACAATCAGCACCTCGGCGCGTCCAGCGACAGGTGATTCTATGCCTTTGATCCTGGCTGCCTCAATATCGACCGCGTTATCGAATGCCAGGGGGCCTTCGATTATACACCCGGGGATCTGGCCTCTTTCATTCATGCGTGAGATAATGGCCGCATCGACCGTTGCCTGCATCTTTGGGTTCACTATCTCAACAGCCGTAAGCATTGCCACCCGGGGTGTTGGGCTTCCAAAAGCATGGGCGACCTTGACGGCATTCTTGACAATCGCAATCTTCTCTTTCAGGTCCGGCGCGAGATTTACTCCTCCGTCGCTCATCAGCTTAATCCCGCTGGGATGCTCGTAAGCCAAAACATCGGATATGACATCGCCCAGGCGCAATCCATTTTCCTTGTCCAATGCCGCACGCATGACCATGCCAGAATCGGATTTGCCCTTGAGGATAATATCCGCCTTGCCTTCGTTGACCAGTTGGACGCTTAGCTTGGCCGCTTTCACCAGATCATCGCCTGTATCGGCAATCTCAAAGCTCTGCTTTTGTTCTGGAGACATTTTTCCCAGCAGAGCAAGGATTTGTTGTTTGTTGCCTACCAACAGGCTGTCTGCCAGGCCCTGTTGTTTTGCCAGGATCGCGGCATCCAAAACGGATTCCGTATGGGCTCCCGCGATCACTACAGTGGCTTTTATCTTCCCTTGCACATGCGCTCTCATTTCATCGAAATTCTTAAACATGTATTCTCCTTCGTACGGTGAGTATAAAATACCGGTCAGTGCGTGTATTTCTCGATGAAGTCATCCACCAGCGAGTCTTCATCGGGGCTCAACTGAGCCAATATCTTGCGTAGCGCCTCTTTTTGGATTTGGCGCACCCTTTCGCGGGACAAGCCCAGGGTTTCAGCGATCTGGGCAAAATTCTGTGATTCTTTATCTTCATTCAAGCCAAAATAAGTGCGGATGATATCAGCCTCGCGATTATCGAGGCTGTCTATAGCTTTGTTTAGCCTTTCATGGATGCGATCCCGGTAATAGATCTTCTGTGGGTCTGTGAGGTCGTCATCCCTCATCATATCTCTCATGGTGAATTCCTGGAAATCGCCGGAATACATTGGGTCGTCAAAAGAGGTGGTTTCCACCAGTTGATCCTGCAATTGCTCGATTGATTTCTCCGGTAGCTGCATCTTTTCGCTCAGCTCTTCTTTAGTGGCTGCTTCTCCGGTTTCCGTATAGATGCGGTCTGAAGCTGCCTTAATACGGTGAACGGAACTTGCTTTGCCCATTGGAACGCGGATCAGGGAACTCTTTTCGGAAACTGCCAGCATAATGCGCTGTTTTATCCACCAGATGGCGTAAGAAATAAGCTTGATACCTTTATCCGGATCGAATTTCTCGATAGCTTTGATCAGCCCGATATTGCCTTCGCTGATCAATTCAGAGAGGGATAAACCTCTATTCTGATAGCGGGATGCTATCTTGACCACAAACTTCAGATTTGCCTGGACCAGCTTGTTCATCGCTTCCGCATCCCCATCCCTGGCCTTGATTGCCAGTTCGTGTTCTTTCTCGCGGCTTAGGGTTTTGTAACGCGAAATCTCTCTCAGATAGCTTTGCAGCGCTTTGTCTGCAAATACGCTTTCTTTACTCATGCCTTCCTGCGCTTTCCTCTCAATTCAGCTTCAAAACTTTGCGGGGGTTGATCGCTTTACCCTTGATGCGATATTCGAAATGCAAATGTGGCCCTGATGCGTTGCCAGTGGATCCCACATAGCCAATTAACTGCCCTTTGCTCACTTTTTCGTCCACTTTCACCAGGTTGATGGAATTGTGAGCATAAACCGTCATCACAAAGTCCGGATGTTCAAGCACTATTACATTGCCATAATTACCCTGGACCCCGGAATAGACCACCACGCCGTCCAACACTGCGTATATTGGCGTGCCGGTCTTGGCAAAGATGTCTATACCTTTATGAGGCCTGCCATGACGCAAACCGAATTCAGAGGTAACCTTGCCAATGGTGGGGATTGCCAGATCATCCCTGAGCAAGCCCGACTTTTGCAGTTCAGCTTCGCTGATCAGGGGGCTTTTCCCATCCTTGTCGCTTGGAGAAGGGGTGCCAGCCAGCCAGATCTTCTGGCCCACGCTTATGTCATTGCTTGTGAGGTTATTCAGCTTTTTCAGCTCTTCAACCGTCATCCCGTTTTCTCTGGCTATTTTGTATAGTGTGTCCTTTCTTTGCACCACATAGATCTTTTGCACGATGGTGGTGTCTGGTTCCGTGGTTGCCCTGGCGGGCGGGCTTTGCTCCGGTTGAACCACCGTCTCCTGTCTTGGAGCGTCATTCTCCACTACACCGGGATCCTTGATTATCAGCCTGTCGCCCGGATGGATGCTGTATGTAACGTCATTCATGTTGTTCCACGCCAGCAAATCCTTCAAAGCCAGGCCATGATTTACAGAAATGCGGTAGAGGTTGTCTTTGGGCTGCACTGTGTAGTAGTAGCTTTCCGGGAGGTCCTTGGGAGGAGAAGTTGTCTCCGTTTGACTTCCGGCAGATGTAATGTTTTCATTTCCAGTTGAGGGCGCTGGCGCCGCCTCAGATGGGGGTGCCGTTGTCTGTGTTTGCTGACTGCTTCTCGGTTCCTCGATCAATTTGACCTTGAGTTTCTGGTTGATAGATAACCTGGTATCTGGCAGTTGATTAAGTTCTTTGATCTTTTCAACAGTCACACCGTAGCGTTTACTTATGGAATATAAGGTATCTCCCTTTTTCACTGTATGAATATGATACTTAGCCGCCATGATCAGCGGGAAAAGCATCATCAACAACAGCAGCAGTACGCGAAACACAGGCCCCCGTCCTGTGAACCTGTCATTTATCTTAGTGTCAATGTATCTCAAATTCTTTGTATTCAATCGCATTGTCCAATTCGCGTGTTTCCATATCCCGCACCAGGATAAATCCTCTACCGGCACGCAGATATGTGCAGAAAAGCTCAAAATCCGCCCAGCATCCCTGGGCGAGGATATAAACCGAGCCATCTGCTTTGTTTTTCGCGTATCCCCGGATCTTACAGAGCTGTGCGCATCGGTATGCAAAGCGGCGAAAACCAACGCCTTGCACTCTTCCGCGCACTTCGATTTCCCATGAAGGCATATTACAACTCCATTTCCGGCATCAATACCGCGTATTTTGAATACGTTTATTTGTCAAGCATTCGTTTCACAAATACAAAAGGCTCTCTTTCAATCCAAGTGGTCGATTCTTGAAAGCAAAAAACAGCTTGATTCCCAACAACCCGTTTTTTAGATCGGTAAACAGGCTAAAGTCATTACCTGGCAATAGAAGAAACCCTGCTTGTTTCCTTTATGATTCAGGCAAAAATCACTCACACTATACTTGCTGCAAAGATAATAAATTGCTTACCTTTCCGATATTGCTTCATAGCTCCGTCCCTTGCTGCTACTGGCTTTGGTGCCATCATCCTTAGGTCATCCCTAACCGGGTTAAGGATGACCCCAGGATGACACAGGCTTAACTGCCACTCTCGCATGAGGGCGATAGCGGTTCCGCCGCACGCCGATGCGCCCTTATCGCTTGCGTGTGTTGGGGTCATACCTAGCTATCTGCCAGCAACTGGCTCCAGACTGTCAAACGTGCCTCTCAGTCCGGCTGGGAAAGGTGGCATTGAATATGCTCGCCACGATGCCGGGAGTCAGATTTCCTCGGCATCCTGTCCATAGATCTGTTTGAAGCGTTCATTTCCGATATCCGCGGGCAGGCCCTCAAAAACGATCCGGCCATCCTTGAGGGCGATCACACGGTTTCCATAGCGTCTGGCAAGGCTTAAAAAATGGAGCGAGCAGATCACGGTGATGCCTTCGCGGTTGATCTCGCCCAGATATTGCATGATGGAATCCGCGGTGGCCGGATCCAGGCTGGCGACTGGCTCGTCGGCCAGGATTACGGACGGTTCCTGCATCAGGGCGCGGGCTATGGCCACCCTCTGCTGTTGGCCTCCCGACAGTTGTTTCACCTGGCGTTTGGCAAATTCATGCAATCCGACTCTCTTTAGATTATGGTAAGCCTGTTCGATTTCTTCCGCCTTAAAGGGTGAAAAGGGGCTGTGATACCCCAGTCTGCCCGTAAGCACATTGGTGAGCACGCTCAGGTTCTTTACCAGGTTAAACTGCTGGAAAACCATGGCGATACGCCTGCGGTAGCGTCTCAATTGGGTGGGATTGTAGGAACCTACCGGCTCTCCGTCAAAGAGGATATTGCCGCCACTCGGTTCGATCAGGCGGTTGATGCAACGCAAAAGGGTGGATTTACCGCTGCCGGACAAGCCTAACAGGATGATGAAATTACCCTTCTGAACGTCAAAAGAGACGCTGTCCAGCGCGTTGGTCTTGCCGTCGTAACTCTTTCTCAGGTTTTGAATCTGAATCTGCGGCATCGTCTCTTCTATTTCAGCAATTCGGCAGGATCCATACCCATGGTTTTAAGCGTCTCGCGCACCACGTCATAATCCTCGTCACTGGCGCGGCTCAGACCATCTATGTCATACAGCGCGCGCAAGTTTTCCTTGCCTTCCTCGCTGGAACTGTACTTTTCCAAAGCGGCGATCAGCTTGTTCTCGATAACGGTGGGAAAGTTCTTTCTGAGGGTGACTGTATCGTTTGGAATCCAGTCCGTAAAGTCCAGGATTCTAAGCTTTTCAAAAACATCAGGATAGGTTTCCAGAAGCTTTTCCCTGGCATCCATGGGGACCCCTTTGGCATCGGGTGGTGACCAATAGGTACAGGCGGCGTCGGCTGTTTTGTTGTACACCGCGGTTATCGCCTGGGGGTGCCCGCCCGCGTAGAATATCTCACCCGGCTCAATCCCCTTTTGCTTGAGTATCGCGGAGGGATAGATATAACCGGAAGTGGAGGCGGCGTCGGTGTAAGCAATCGTTTTGCCGGCAAGATCTTCCAGGCTCATGATGCCGCTGTCGGCTCGGACTACGAACTGCCCCCGGTATTTGGTCAAACCGTTACGGACGGTCATGAATTCAACCTTGGCGTTGTACTTTTCCTTGGCCAGGATATATGCAAAGGTCGGCAGCCAGGCAACATCCGCCTGATATGTGCCCAGGGCTTCGATCACGGCGGCATAGCTGGTCGGCACGGCAACCCGGAAGTGCATCCCCATTTCCTTCTCCAGGAACTTCGCTATGGCCTCGCCGCTGGTGACCACCTTGCCTGCCTCCATGGAAGGGACAAAATACATTTTGATGGGATTCTTCTTGGTGCCCAAATCACGGTTGGCCTTTTCGAGGCGGGTTTGCTCGCTCAGGCAAGCCGGAAGCAGCAACAAAGCTGCCACGATCAATATCAATCCTGCTTTTTTCATAAGATTCATCTCCCCAATAGCTTTTTGATCAGTGTCTGATCATGTTAAATCCATTCCCAGTCCTCAAAATACTGGTCAACGACCAACAGAGGACAGTTCAAACGTTCCTTCAGACCCAGTTGAGAAATCCCGTCCAGGGTCAGGCAATCGCTGTTGAAAAGGTTGTTTGGCAGCATCACTGCCCCGCTTTGCCCGGCATTGTGCTGCTCAAGAATGTCTTTTGCCGTAAGTAATCCACTCACGCTTACCTGTTCGCCAAAGAAATTGTTTGTGATAGTCTGCACTTGCACCGAAGACCTGTCCAGGCCCTTGTTCATGCTCTCGGAAAGCGAGTCGATGGTCTCGCGGGCAGACCTTGCCGTTAGCAGATGAAAAGGCAAGGCAGCCTTGTCCAGCTCGCGCAGCAGGGCTTTCCTCTTTTTTTTGAAGTTTTCGCGGGTCAACCGAAGCATGCCAATTCCATTTTCCAGTTGTGGAAAATCCCCATAATAATCAAGACCGGGGATGGGTTCGCCAGCCAAAAGGAACAATTCGTCCGCCGCCTGGACAATATCATGCTCTTGCCTCGCTGCGGCGCAGATGGAAAGAATATCCCTGGCCATAGCTGAGTCGATGGCTTCCAGCCTTGCCAGCCTGCTGCGGAACTTGGTGAGTCCCACAGGCACTACGCCAATGGAAAGCAAGTTAATCCTGGATCGCGCCAGGTTCGCAAGGCTTTTGTGCAGCTCCTCACCCGTATTGTATCCCGGCACGCAAACAAATTGCACATGAAAAGATATTCCTTTGCGGGAGAGTTTTGCCATCAGCTTCATGATGTCAAAGCCTCTGTCGTAGCCCATCATTTGCTTGCGCAAGGCTGGATTGGTGGTGTGCAGGGAAACATACAGGGGCGAAATGTGCTGGTCTGTAATGCGTTTCAATTCCCTGGGCGTGAGGTTGGAAAGCGTGATATAGTTTCCGAAAGTGTGGGAAAAAAGGTAGTCGTCGTCCTTGCGGTAGAGGCTTGGCCTCATCCCTGGAGGCATCTGATCGACAAAACAGAACACACAATGGTTTTGGCACAGCTTGTGTTTGTATTCGACAGGCTCCAGCCCCAGGGCTTTTCCCGGAAGCCTCTCGATGCTGGTTTGCCTGACTTCCCCGGAGGGAGACCTCAGCTCAATGTCTAGCAGAAAGTCATTGGCGTAATATTGGAGGTCAAAGAAATCCGCGACAGGCATCCCATTGATGCTCAGGATTTCGTCTCTGGCTTTAATTCCCGCTTTGGCTGCCAGAGACTTGGCCTGGACTTCCAATATCTTCAGGGGCAAAGCTTTTATACTCCCTCAGGCATTCCTGATCCGGTCAAAACGGTGTTTGAAGTGCTTGATGCCTTCAAAAATGGCTCTTGCCATCCGTTCCTGGTAGCTGGGATTGTTTAGCATGGCTTCTTCTTCCAGATTGGAGATAAAACCCATCTCTATCAAAATCGAAGGCATGAAAGCGCCCCGCAACACCCAGAAGTTGGCCTGCTTCACGCCCCGGTCTTGCGACTTGGTGCCCGCCACCATGTTCTTGTGCACCCAGATTGCCAGCGAATTGCTGTTCTCCAGGTGCTCTGCCTGGCTCAGGTCGCTGAGGATGAAGTCCAGATCGTCATACTTTTGCTTCTCTTCCGCTCCTTCATACAGCTCAACAACCCCGTTTTCCAGGGCTTCCACAGCTCTGCTGTCGGTATTTTTGGCCGTGGAAAGGTAATAGGTCTCCAAGCCCTTGGTTGACCGGCTGTATGAGGCGTTGGTGTGCACCGAGACAAACAAATCCGCCTTTTTCTCGTTGGCAAATCTTGTCCTTTCCCCCAAGGATACAAACCGGTCATCCGAGCGGGTCATCAGAACTGTTATGCCCAGCTCTTTTTCCAGTAACTGCTTGAGTTTCAGGCAGACGTTAAGGTTCAGGTCTTTCTCCCGTGTTCCCTTTTTCCCGACCGCGCCGGGGTCTTTGCCTCCATGCCCCGGATCGAGCACGATCCTCAGCACGGATTTGTCTTTGGCTTTGCTAATCTGCAGCGTTTTTCCCCTGTATTGAACAGACTGCGGGAAGTGCAGGGGCAGGTGCTCGGTGAGAAAGACCAGGGGTATCAGATACTCGGACCCGCTCTGGGCGAGGGGATACTGCATGCAGAACGTTTCCGTCTTGTAGGTATAGTAGGCGGAATCTAAAAAGAAGACAAACTGCTCGCCATACAGATGGAAATAGTATCTGTGATCGGCACGGTCTTCCTTGGTTACCGAGCCGAAAAGGGGGTTGATGTTTTTGAAGTCAGCATATTCCACTCCATTTATCAAAGAGGTGGAAAGTGTGTGCTGTGATTTGTCATTCCTCACATGGACGTTCAGCCCTGCATTCAGCACCGAACATAGTGAGATAACAAGGGTTAAAAGTATCAGTCTAAACTTTGGCATGTATGTGTTTTCCTCTAAAGTGCAAGTTCTTTCCTTCCAACTTACTGCCCCCTTCGGTAAACTGGGGTGTCCAATCGGAAGACGGGGACAGTTCCTGGGTGAAGATGAGGTCAAATTCCAGTTCCCGCGCCGCCTCCAGGGCATCCTGGTATTCCTCCCAACTGATTCCCCTGCTCAGTTCCTTGTGTTCAGCGGCTTGCGGGGTTGGGTAGTATTGGGACATAAGGCTGATGGCGATCTTTGCGCCAAGCTTTTCCCGCAGCTCATAAAGCGCTTTGCGGGTGCCGGAAATGCCATTGGGCAGCACCAGATGCCGGATCAGCAAACCCCGTTGGGCTATGCCCTGGCTGTCGATCTGCAATTCCCCAACCTGGCGCTGCATCTCGTGGATTGCTTCCAGGGCGATGCGGGGGTAGTCTTTGGCTTGTGAATATTTCTGGCTGTAGGCATTATGGGCGTATTTGTAATCAGGCAGATAGATATCGACCAGGCCTTCCAGTCTGCCCAGGGTTTCCACCTTTTCATAGGCATTGCTGTTCCAGACGACCGGTATCTTCAGCCCCGCGGCTTTCGCGTCCTTGATGACATCCGCCAGTTGGAGGCTAAAATGGGTGGGGGAGACGAAGTTGATATTGTGAGCCCCGGCTTTCTGAAGCTCCAGAATCAGCTTAACGCATTCTTCCCGTGTATAATACCTGCCCCAGCCCAGATGCGAAATCTCGTGGTTCTGGCAAAAGCGGCAGCGCAGATTGCAGTGCGACAGAAAGATTGTCCCGCTTCCTCCGCTTCCGCTCAGGACGGGTTCTTCCCCGTGGTGCAACTGGGCAAGGTTGATCTTGATTTCGCTGCCCGCGCGGCAGAATCCCATCTTTTCGTAGCGGTTTACCCCGCAATTCTGGGGGCAGATTTTGCAACTGGCAAGCTCTGTATTCATCATCATATTCAGCTTTTCAAAGTGAAGGCCTGGGGTAGCAGCGATTCCAGGTTGCTCCGGCAGATTTGCGCGCGGTTGGCATAGAACACTTCCATGGCGGGATTGAACTCCGCCAGCACCTGACGGCAGGCGCCGCAGGGCGGGAAAAGCTTGTTATCATCCACATAGATGGCGATGGCCACGAAGTCCCGGAATCCTGCATTCACCGCCTGAAACACCGCGTTGCGTTCGGCGCAGATGGTCAGTGAGTAGGAGGCGTTTTCCACATTGCAGCCGGTGAAGACGGTTCCGTCACCGCATAGCAGAGCCGCTCCCACTTTATAGCCGGAATAGGGGGCGTAAGCGTTCAAAGACGCTTCCTTTGCCGCTTTCAACAGTTCGTCAAATTGTCCGGAAACTTCCATAGTATTATCCAAGCAAAGCCAGAATCAATCCTCCGGCAATCACCGAACCGATCTGGCCGCCCACATTGATGCTTACTGCCGGCATGAGCAGGAAATTGAAGGGGTCTTCTTTTTGACCCATGTTATGAACCACCCGCGCGGACATCGGGAAAGCGGAGATACCGCAGGCTCCCACCATGGGGTTGATCTTTTGTTTGCGGAAAAGGTTCAGCAGCTTGGCAAAGAGCACTCCCCCCGTCGTGTCGAACACAAAGGCAACCAGTCCCAGGCAGAAGATGAGCAGTGTTTCCGGGCGCAGGAAGTTGGCGCCCTTCATGGTGGAGGCGATGCTGATTCCCAGAAAGATGGTGACAATGTTCACAAGTTCGTTCTGGGCTGTCTTGGAAAGGCCTTCCAGCACACCGCATTCGCGGATCAGATTGCCGAACATCAGGAACCCGATCAAGGCCACCGAAGCGGGAACAAGGATGCCCGCTATCAGGGTGATGGCAATGGGGAAAATTACCTTAACTATCTTTGGCACGTCGCCGGCATGGTAGTCCATGTGGATCTTGCGCTCTTCCCGGGTGGTAAGCAGGCGGATCACAGGCGGTTGGATGATGGGCACCAGAGCCATGTATGAATATGCCGCCACGGATATGGCAGGTAACAGCTCGCGGGCAAAACGGTTGGCAACATAGATCGAGGTGGGCCCGTCGGCGGCGCCGATTATGCCTATGGCTCCGGCTTGTTTGAGGTCGAAACCCAATAGGGTCGCCACTATCAGCGTGACAAAGATACCAAGCTGAGCCGCAGCGCCAAAAAGTAGCATGGAAGGGTTTTTCAGCAAGGGAGTGAAGTCTATCATTGCTCCAATGCCAATAAAGATCAGCAGGGGGAAAAGCTCGGTTGAGATGCCCGTGTCGAAAAGGATTTTGAGGGGGCCATGCTCTCCCACCGCGGCCGAGAGGGGAATGTTGGTCAGAATGGTGCCAAACCCGATCGGCAACAGAAGAGCCGGCTCATATTTTTTGGCGATGGCCAGATAGATCAGCACCAGCCCGATCACGATCATGATCGCCTGCTGATATTCAAAGGCCAGTATCCCGCTGAATAGTGTCTGCATCGGCAAACTCCCTTGTTTTTTCTCTATCTGCAACAAAATTGGATGCAATTTGTTTGTCAATCATAAATCTCAGACAGCCCTGGTCTGATGTGGTTCGTTTCCAGGTTGGCTGGTTGTTTAAAAACATCCACAAATTACACAAATTAACACGAATTAAAAGAACAGAATATGGGCGAGTGTCCAGCCAAAAACAATCACCCGACACCGAAACAAAGCATCCCCAGACTATCTGCCGTGTCATCACGGCCTGCGAGCCGTGACCCAGTCTTTTAAAAACATCCACAAATTACACAAATTAACACGAATTAAAAGAACAGGATAAGGGCAAGTGTCCCACCCAAAAACAAGCACAAAACCCCGAAACCGCACCCCATAACCTCAATCTGCGCCAATCCACGCATATCTGCGTGAACCGCTTGACCCAGGAACCAATCTTTTGAACATCAAAAACCCACTCAACCCCAAAACAGAACACCCCAGACAATATATCGCGTCATCCCGGCCTGCGAGCCGGGATCCAGTCTTTTAAACATCAAACAACCACTCAACCCCAAAACAGAACACCTCAGACAATATACCGCGTCATCCCGGCCTGCGAGCCGGGATCCAGTCTTTTTGAAAACTCCGCGTAAGATTAGAAACAAAGAACACTCTTTCATCCTCCCATGAATTCGTTTTATGCCCCTATATATATATAGGGGCTACGATCCCTCCCAGCCAGACGGGACGCTGGTTCCAGAGCCGAACGCGGGTAATGCGGCCCGGTAGCTCAGCAACTGCCGCCCCTGTTTGCCCTCGTGCGCGTGAGGCAGCGAAGCGTGGGTCTTCCTAGGGTCAACCTTATAATTTATAAGGATGACCTAAGGATGATGGCATCAAATCCTGTAGCAGCAAAGGAGGGAGCTATGAAGCAAAAACAAGAATGTAAGCATTATAAGTTAAGCAAGGCAAGGAAAACAATGCCTCTTGGTGAAGAGGTAACTTGTTCACAATCAATGAACAACCCGCTCAGTTTGCAAGAGAGCTATACTCACAAGACGGCGGATACTTTGAAAAAGTGCCTTGGTTCCGTGAACTGGTCAAGTGGGATTCTCCAGACGTTGCTTTCCGCCGGATCAAAGACTCCCGCCGAACCGATGTCAGTGTATTGCCCGTAAGGATCGGTGGAACCAAATACGCGGTAGGACACCGCACCGGGCACAGGCGTGATGGTCAGCTTCAGGTTTGAGCCTTCCAGGGCCAGCGTGGCTGTGCCTTCCACATGCGCATGGATGGTGATGGCGTTGCTGGTCACGTTATAGGGAACGCTGAGCTCGGCAGAATTGACAGTTACCGAGAAATTTGGGTAGTTCTGGTCAAAATCCATGCCATTGAAATCGAGTGTGATCCGCGCCGTGCTCGCGTTCACATAGCTGACACTGGCGACGCTCAGCCCCGCGGGGGCGTTGTTGAGAGTGAAGTTGGCGGCAAGTAAGGTCGCGTCGGTAAAGGTGGCATTGGAGAGGGTCAAAGTGAGTATGGAGCCAGCCAGGTTGATTTCTTCGAGGGTCTGGGAAGGGGTGATGATTGCCGTAGCCGTGACAGGCTCATCCAGAACTACCTGGAGGTAGGGCGACCACATTCCGTAATCATCCTCGAAATAAGAGCGCAAGCGGTAATAATAGGTTCCGCCAGCCGAAAGTCCTGTAACTGAACGGCTGGTGGTCAGGTTCACATTCAGGTTTGAATAAGCCGTAACAAGATTGGTGAAAAGGCTGTCAGTAGCCACCTGAAGATAATAGCGTGTGGCTGTGATGGGAACGCTCCAGTTGGCGGTGAAGCTGGTGGTGCCGACATCGGTGTTGAAGAGCGGGCAGGGCGCCCAGATGCGGGCCGCGTAGCCAGGCATATCGATGAAGGGATTGCGGTTGCCCTGGCGTTCGGCGATTCTGTTGTTGCGGCGGACTTCCCAGGCATCAGGCGGGTCGGCTACGTGCCATTGCAGCAGGGTGGCCAGTTTGCCGTAATAGGGAAGGTTTTGGCTTGCATCGGAATAATCGTGGTCCACAAGCTCAAGATCGTAGGATGTGTCCGTGCCTTCATAGCGAACCGCCATATACATGATGATGCGGGCCACGTCGCCTTTGTCCTCGGGACGCGGTTCCCAAGTGTTGTATGTCTGGTAACAACCGGTGGCGCCGGTGTATCCGGGAGGCGGGGAGTCATCTGTTACGGCAGTTCCCCCGTTATCGAAGTCCTTGTTGCTCTTGGAGGAATTCACGGTCGCGTCGCAGGGTCTCAGATGGTGGAGGTCAGTGCCGGCGGGGGCGTTGTCGCCAAAACCGCCATGGCTTTTACTCCAGGTGTGTTCCTTGTTCCAGTCTGATGCGCTGCCGCCATACGAATCCGCGTCAATGCTCCAGCGGGTGTAGATTTCGATGACATTGTTGGGGTTGTTGGGATCCTGGTCGGTGTATTTGAGTTGGGTGGTGGCGGCGGTATATGAATACTCTGTGGTGTGGGTAGTGCGCAGCAGGTCATGGAGCAGGCCTTTGATGGTGGTTCCATAACCGTAGATGCCAGCGTAATAGCCAGTTCCAGGTGAGCTGGTGGTGCTTATGGACTTGGGGTTGTTGCTGGCTGTGGTCGTCAGATAGCGGGTGTCGATGCCGGTTCCGTTGTACTCATATATCCTGAACCAGTAAACGGTGTTTGGGGTGAGGTTGGTGACCGTGCAGCCATTGAAAGGGTCGCCCTCGAGGTATTCAGTGGCTCCGTTGTAAACCACCTGTTCGCCAGCTCCGGTGTAGAAGGTGTTCGCGGCGGGGCTGCTGCCGTCTGCCGGCGCTGTGAAGCTGTTGCTGGTGTTGATCTTGACCACCCTGTAAGCGCCGTTGCCGGTGGACCATTCCAACGAGATTGACGTGTAAGCCGGGTAACCAGTGATGCTGTGAGCCTGGATCGTGGGGGCGTTTATGCTTTCGCTGGTGACTACCCCGTTCACGGCAAGATACACCGTGGTGGCTCCTGTGCTGGAGTGTGCCAGGCTGCCGCTGTAAGTTCCGCTGCTTGTCCCGCTTAGGCGCACCCAAACCTGACCGTTGAAGGAGGGGGATACGCTGGCTGCTCCCGCGGTATAATAGTTTCCGCCATCGACCGAGAGTTCAAATCCAGCCGGAATGGCAATGCTGACATTCTGGCTCAGGTTGGCGGATGAAAGGGTGTATGATTGGGCAAGGGATGGAGTGCCCTCAGATGTGGAAAATGGATTGAGGGTTCCGTAAACATAGATGGCGGGGGCTGTGCTGGAGGTGGTGGTTACTTCAATGGTATTGGAATTCACGCTGGTTCCATAAGGGTTTACCGCCCTGACCAGATATTTGTACTGAGTGTTTTCAGCAAGGCCGGTGACCGTATAGCTGCTTACATTGCCCACATCCAGGTTCTGGTAACCGGGAACATAGCTGATGGCCCTGCCGCAACTGTGTGAACCAAGGTAAGTAGCTGTATCGACAGGATAGAAATCCCACTCCGTTGTCAGGGTGGGAAAGCCCGAGGCTGGATTTTGTGTGATACCTGAGGAGACCGACGCTTTTCTGACCAGGGTTTGGTCTTTGCTTATGTTCGGCGGTGTGCCCCAGTAATCACCCGGGTCTTCGCCCATTCTTCCGAAAACATCAACAAAGCTGTCTGTGGATATTTTGTATAGTGCTACGGCATCATCTCCATTGAAGTTAACTGAATAATTTACAATAGCAGTCACTCCAGGGGGCAATGTGAGTTGAGCCGCACTGTTTTGATAAACAACGCAGGCTCCACTGGCGATTGTTCCGGAAAGCTGAACGTTGCCAGACGGGGTTGTGGATCCATTATAGTAAGTTTGCAGCCTGTAATCAGACAGGTCAATCGATGAATCGCTTCCGTTAAAGACCTCAAGATACTTGTTATTGCTGCTGCCTTCCACATATTCGGAAATAAACAGGTCCTCGATATCTGAACCCGTGAAGACATCCAGCCGATAGGAAGTGGCGTCGTCCACGGGAGTCCAATTGGCTGTGAAGCTTGTTGGGCTGACATCGGTGGCAGCCAGTGCCGTTGGAGCCTGAGGGGTGGCTCCGCTGGTAACGCTTCCACTGCAGGAAACTGTTTTGTTCGCAGCACCCGAGGCGGACAGGGTGATGTTCCTGTTGAAGTATTCTCCAACGTTGAGACCCGCTTTCAAGCGCACAAAGATTGTCGTGGCCGGAATGCTGGATTTGGTTGGCGAAAGCACGATCGAAGCACCAAAGCCGCTGCCGGGAGAAGCCGATATTTCAAACTCAGCCGGTGCTGCTATATTGATGTCTGAATATACATTCTGCCCACTGACAGTGAAAGTTTGTTCCCCGGAAGGCCCCAATCCATACATATAGGCAAAGCCGGAGAGGGTGGCAGGGGAGACTGTGATTCCGGGAGCTAAGACCGAGCCTCCACAGACCACGTTTTGAGTATCGGCCCCCATGGTGGAAACGCTGATGTTTTCTCCCTGATAATCCTGAGCGGGCAAACCTGATTTCAGCCTTACATATATATTTGTCGCTGGCACTACTCCGCCCACAGGGGCCAGGGTGATGGGATTGGCGGGCACAAACCCAGTCCCTTCCGAGGTGGATATCTCATAGTGTTCTGAAGGGGAGATAGTTATGCTCTGGATCAAATCGGAACCACTCACGCTGAAATGCTGCTGGGGCGAGGGGCCATTGTTGAGAATATAGTAAAACCCTGAAAGTTCCAGGGGTTGAACAGTCAGATAAGAGGTGTGGTTGGGGGTAACCTGCACCGCGATATTGTCGAAGAATGCTGTTTGATTGGCGCCGGTGGAGCCTTGCCAGTAAGCTCCCAGATATCCCAATGCGGTCGAAGTGTAGGTGCCGTCAACCGCCGTTCCCTGAGAGACCAGGGTTCCGCTTTGGGGATCAGAAAAGCCGGATGTGCCGTCATTACGTAGAAACAGTTCCCAGGTATCGGTTTCCGGACTGTAAGTGACTTTTACGCTCAGGTATTCATACCCGAAATCAGTCAGTCCGCTGGTGTTGCTGGTGATGATGTTAGTAAAGGAAGTGATCCCTGCGCCGTATTTTACCAGCCTGAGCGGATCGGTGGAGCCTGACTGCCCCAAGGCAAGGGCGTAGCCCGTACCGCTGTTGTTAGCCGTTGTGGAGCTTCCTGCCAGGATGAACGCCACGCCGTAATTGCCGCTGCCAAAACCTGATGGATCGGTTCTTACCTGCCGGAGATTCACATACCAGCTTATCTGACCGTTGGCCGATTTCAAAGTTGGGTTGTAGGGAGAGGCAAAACCGCCGGTGGGAGTGCTGGCAAAGACCCATCCTGCCGCGTTTGTGGTTCCACTGGCATCGTTGCTTAGTTCCAATTGGGCAGGGTCTGTATTGCGCCGGGCGCCCCAGTCAACCCCTGAACGGTTCACAGAAAACGCACTTGAGCCAATCTGGCCACTGGTGGTCCAGCTTGTATTCTGATGGGTGGAAAAATCGTCCGCAAAGACCGTGATTTGAGCGTAACAAAAAGCAGCGGTCAGCAGCAAGGTGAAGACAAATATGTATCTTAACATGTTAACTCCATCAATTGCGAATAAAATATGAAAAAACTATCGGGGCAATGCCTGAACCTTCGGCGCCCCAAACGCACGTTAGCGAATCGCGATACTTTTTTAAGCCTGATTTCCCGTCAAGACATAATAAACACAGCATACTCTAATCCTGTTTTGAACAGGCTCCAATACAGGAAAAAACCTGCACCGGGGAGTGGCGCGGAACGCTTTTTCTGTTGCCCAAAAAACGCTATGGCTTTAAAAATGGAAAACTATTTGCTTGACAGCTAAGAATTAAATAAAATATTGGTCAAAGACCATATAATTAAGAGGTGTAAAATGGGTAGAATTATACGTTATCTACTTGTTGCTTTTGTTGTGTTGGGTTTGTGCCCGGCATTATTAGCTTTTGACAGCACTCTCACTTTCCAGGGTGGAACAGCCATCCCCGAAAGCGATACAGACGGTGAACACAACTTTAATTTCTCAGGCGGCTTGTCTTGGGAAGCATGGATGAAGGACTACATTTCCCTGGGTTTGAATCCGTACTTTGGCAATTTGAGAACCAAATCGCTGGACGATAACGGCCTGGGGAGTGGTTTCAGGTCATCGGTTGAGGGTGTGGACTTGTTTATGAAACTCCGTCCCACCAGATTTTTGGCGCTTAACTTCAGCGAAGAGGCGGTAATCAACAGGATTTCTCCCTTTGTTACAGGGGGATTTGGCGTGGCCCACCACGGCAGCGACATCTACAAATATACTCCCGCGCAGCAGCATGTTGGCACCCGGATCAACGACTATATGTTTGTGTTGCCGCATCTGTCGGCTGGCTTGAGTTTTTTGACCAAATGGGATTTCAACATCGACCTGGGCGTGAAGTATGAGCATACAACCACTGACCGGATCGACAACATCGAAAACCCCGATGGTATTATGGATGGCTATTACCTGCCGTATATAGGCATTGGCATCAATTTCCGCGAAGTGAAAGACACCGATGGCGATGGAATCCCGGATAAGAGAGACAAAGACCCTTATAATCCGGAAGATTTTGACGGCTTTGAGGATGAAGACGGCGCTCCCGACCCAGACAACGACGGCGACGGCATTCCCGATGTCCGCGACGGCGCCCCCAACGATCCGGAAGATTTTGACGGATTCCAGGACAACGACGGCATTCCCGATCCTGATAACGATGGCGATGGCATTCCCGATGTCCGTGACAGCGCACCCAACGATCCCGAAGATTTTGACGGATTCCAGGACCACGATGGCATTCCCGATCCCGATAACGACCAGGATGGAATCCCGGATGTCAGGGACAAGGCTCCCGGCACTGACGAGACCGTAAGGTTGGGCATCGACACCAAGGAAACTTACAACAACTACCAGGACGAAGATGGAGTACCCGACATCGCCCCGGAAGTAAAAGACAGCGATGGCGACGGCATTCCTGACGACCGTGACGGCGCACCGAACGATCCTGAAGATTTTGATGGCTTCCAGGATGAAGATGGCATTCCCGATCCCGACAACGACCAGGATGGAATCCCGGATGTCAGGGACAAGGCTCCCGGCACTAACGAAACAGTAAGGCAAGGCATCAATACCAAGGAAACCTACAATGATTTCGAAGACGAAGACGGGGTTCCGGATGTGGCGCCCAAGCCAGTGGAAGAGGCAGTCATGGAAGAAGACCTGAAACTGCACGTAGTCCACTTTGAAGTTAACAAAGACGTCCTGACCAAAGAAGACAAAGAATTCCTGGGCAGAGTGGCTGCTTCCATGAAGAAGCTTCCCAAAACCCGAATCCTGATTCAAGGCCACACCGATAATACCGGCGGCGACGAGATCAACGTTCCCCTGTCCCTCAACCGCGCCAAAGTGGTGAAAGACTACCTTGTAAGCCTGGGTATTGCCGCAGACCGCATGGAGGTAAAGGGATTCAGCTCCGAAAAACCGATTGACACCAACGACACACCGGAAGGAAGAGCGAAGAACCGCAGAGCCGACATGGTCATAATCAAATAGACATAACCAACTAACATAGTAAAAAGGACCTGGCCTCAGGTCCTTTTTTCTATGGGGTGGAAAGGGGCCATGGTAAGCTCCGCAAACAGTACAGGCGGTCGCTGAACCTCCTATTATCACCCTTTCACGATCTTTTTCAAAAGACTGGATCCTGGGTCAAGCCACCCCACCAAACCGCTATGCGCTCCGGCGGGGACAGACAGGCCGGGATGACGCGGTTTTTATAGTTTATCTTGGTTTGCTTCCGGGCTGGCTGAACAGCCTTCTTTTTTTACCATAGTAATCCGTAAATCGGTCAAATCCGTCAATCCGTATTAGATTGGCATACCAGGCATCATACGGATGAAACGGATTACACGGATTAACGGATAAATAGTTTTGCACTGTGTTCTATCCCATGGCTGTCAAGTCCTGAAATGGCGGACTGATTTTTGTCTAACGGCGCCTTCCCTTTTTCACCAAATGCTAAATATGATGCAAACAAATGAGTGTGACATTCACCAAAAACAACAGCAATATTCTTCATATTCCTTCATACCGCCCTCCTTTGCTGCTACAGGCTTTGGCGCCATCATCCTTAGGTCATCCTTATAAAAGTTAAGGATGACCTAAGGAAAACACAGGCTTCGCTGCCTCGTGCGCACGAGGGCAGACAGTGGCGGCGGTCGCTGAACCACCTGCCGCGTTACCCGTGTCTGGCCTTGAGACCAATATCCCGTCTGGTTTTCAGTGGTCGTAGCCCCTATATATATAGGGGCATAAAACGAATTCATTGGAGGATGAAAGGGTGTTTTTCTTTTCTAAACTTACGCGGAATTTTGAAAAGACTGGATCACTGGTCAAACCACCCCACCAAACCGCTAAGCGCTTTGGCGGGGACCCGACAGCCCGTGATGACACAGCTTTGAAGTCGGATAGGACTTATTACGGGGGAACTTGACGTCTCCTTATTCACCCTTACCATCGACTTTATGTAGAGAATGACAAATAACAACTTGCATAGATAGCTTGATGAAAGCGAATTGGCATTAGCTTGGTTTGGTGGGGAATCTGACATTTTTGATTGACATAATCAGGGAAGCGAAAAGATATGCACTCTCCACGTTAGTTCATGGATATACATAGAGTGAACAAAAAAGTGTTTGACAAAAAAACAGTGCTTAAATTGATTGGATAAACTTGACGCCGATGTAGCTCAATGGCAGAGCAATTGATTTGTAATCAATAGGTTGGGGGTTCAACTCCCTTCATCGGCTCCAATAATTGTGGACAGGTGGTCGAGTGGTTAATGGCACCGGGCTGTAAACCCGGCGGTGAAAGCCTGCGGAGGTTCGAATCCTTCCCTGTCCACCACTTTTTAAAACGCCAGCGGGAGTAGCTCAGTTGGCTAGAGCATCAGCCTTCCAAGCTGAGGGTCGCGGGTTCGAACCCCGTTTCCCGCTCCAACGATATTTAAGACAAGTATATAAAACAGCTCAAGTAGCTCAGCAGGTAGAGCACCTCCTTGGTAAGGAGGAGGTCATCGGTTCGAGTCCGATCTTGAGCTCCACTTTCTTTTATAAACGAAATAAACACGACATGGAATCCGTTGCTGGATTCCTGGAGGAAAAATGGCAAAAGAAAAATTCGTACGTAACAAACCACATGTCAATGTTGGTACGATTGGACACATCGATCATGGCAAGACTACGCTCACCGCAGCGATCACCTCGTATTTAAGCAAAAAGGGCGGCGCTAAATTCCGTTCATTCGACAGTATCGACAATGCACCGGAAGAGAAAGCCCGCGGAATAACCATCGCAACTTCCCACGTCGAATATGAAACAGAAAGCCGCCACTACGCGCATGTGGACTGCCCCGGCCATGCTGACTACATCAAAAACATGATCACCGGTGCTGCCCAGATGGATGGTGCCATCCTCGTCGTGAGCGCTTATGACGGCCCCATGCCCCAGACCCGCGAGCACATCCTGCTTGCCCGTCAGGTGGGCGTGCCCGCCATCGTCGTATTCATGAACAAGTGCGACCTGGTTGACGACCCGGAACTGCTTGACCTCGTGGAAATGGAAGTGCGTGAACTGCTTGAGAAGTATGAATTCCCCGGCAGCGAACTTCCCGTGATCCGCGGATCCGCTCTCAAAGCCCTCAACGCCGATCCCGAAGGCGAAGCCCAGATCCAGGCTTTGATGGACGCAGTCGACTCTTACGTTCCCCAGCCTGACCGCGCCACAGACAAACCCTTCCTGCTTCCCGTGGAAGACGTTTTCTCGATTCCCGGACGCGGAACTGTCGCTACCGGCCGTGTCGAGCGTGGCGTCATCAAAGTTGGTGACAAGATCGAACGCGTTGGTATCAGAGAGACCGTGGAAACCACTTGCACCGGCGTGGAAATGTTCCGCAAACTGTTGGACGAAGCCCAGGCTGGAGACAACATCGGCGTGCTGCTGCGCGGTTTTGGAAAGACCGACGTGGAACGCGGTATGGTTTTGGCGAAACCCAAATCCATTACCCCCCACACCAAGTTCGTGGGACAGACCTACATACTCACAGCGGACGAAGGCGGACGGCAGAAGCCCTTCCGTACCGGCTACCGTCCCCAGTTCTATTTCCGTACCACTGACGTGACCGGAACCCTGACCCTGCCCGAAGGCGTAATGATGGTCATGCCCGGTGACAACGTTGAGATCAACGCTGAACTTATTACCCCCATCGCGATGGAACAGGGCTTGCGCTTCGCTATCCGTGAAGGCGGCCGCACCATCGGCAGCGGTGTGGTATCTTCCATTGCCGAGTAGTAGATCCAGGTAAGTAAAAATGAGAGATATCATTATCCTGGCTTGCGAAGATTGCAAAAACAGGAACTATACAACAACACGCAATAAACGCAAACATCCGAACAGGATGGAACTGAAGAAATTCTGCCCCACCTGCCGGAAACATACTTTGCACAAACAGCGTTAGTATAGAGCATAATTGTTGCAGGACAGTAGTTCAACTGGTAGAGCACCGGTCTCCAAAACCGGGGGTTGCGGGTTCGATTCCTGCCTGTCCTGCCACATTTGCAACCTGACGACATGAGGCGGGAGCGCATCCTGCCCGGTTTATTTAGACGGTGGTGATTTAATGAAATTTGAAAAAGTAACCCGCTTTTTCCATGAAGTAATGGCCGAAATGAAATCCGTGACCTGGCCAACCAAAGCGGACTTGAAAGAAGGCACAGTGGTGGTGATCGTGATCTCCGCCATCGTGGCGATCTTTCTTAGTTTGGTGGATCTTGGATTTAGCAAAATTATCGAGTTGGTGTTTTAGACTTTATGGCGGAAATGAAATGGTATGTGATTCATACCTTCTCATCCCATGAAAACAAGGTTAAACTGGCCATAGAAAAGGGTCTTGAAGGCACCAGCCTGAAAGAACAGGTCGGCCAGTTGCTGGTGCCGGTGCGCAAATCTTTTATTATCCGTGAAGGCAAGAAAGTAGAGCGCGAGCGCAAGCTGTTCACCAGCTATGTTATCATCCAGGCAGACCTTAGTCCGGAGTTGAGAACCTATATTCTCAACATCGCGGGAGTAACGAAGTTTTTGGGCCAAAGCAAAGAGCACAAGGATCCGATCCCGCTTGAGGAAGAAGAGGTCAACCGCCTGCTCGGCATAGCCGACAGAGAGAAGGAGACCGGGAAAGTCTTCTCTTATATGCCTGGTGATATGGTCAAGGTGACCAACGGCCCCTTCACCGATTTTGAAGGAATAGTGCAGAAGGTTGCGGATGACGGTGCCAAGTTGATAATTGATGTAACGGTTTTCGGAAGAAGAACTCCGGTCGAGCTTAGCGCCAACCAGGTTGAGATTTATAAAAAGTAATTGAGATATATACAGAGGTAATAAATGGCCAAGCCAAAAGACTATGTCGCGATGATCAAACTCCAGCTTCCTGCTGGTAAAGCTACACCGGCTCCACCCGTGGGCCCCGCCCTGGGACAGGTTGGAGTGAACATTCCGGATTTCTGCCGCCAATTCAACGAGAAAACGGGCGACCAACCTGGGATGGTTTTTCCTGTGGTTATCTATGTCGCGAAAAATAAATCCTTCACCTTTGAGATAAAGACTCCCCCAGCCTCCGTCCTGATCAAAAAGGAAGCCGGGCTGGCCAAGGGATCCTCCACTCCCAATAAAGCCAAGGTGGGGAAGATTACCCAGGACCAACTGCGCAGCATAGCGCAGCTAAAGATCCAGGATTTGAATTGTGATACCCTTGAATCTGCTATGAGTATGATCGCAGGTACTGCAAGGAGCATGGGCGTAGTCGTTGAAGACTAAAGCCGCCCTATGCAGGAGATAATATTCATAAGGAGAGTCAATGAAACATAGCAAAAGGTACAACAATGCCTATGCGCAGTATGACCGCCAAAAGAGATTTGATCTTGACGAATCTCTCAAACTGCTGAAATCATTGCCAGCAACCAAGTTTGACGAGACAGTCGAAGTTCATTTCAATCTTGGCGTTGACCCGCGCAAAGCCGATCAGCAGATCCGAAACTCGCTTGTACTCCCGCATGGGACTGGCAAGGTAACCCGTGTTTTGGTATTTGCCGAAGGCGATAAGGCAGAAGAGGCCAAAAAGGCCGGAGCCGATTACGTGGGTATGGATGATCTGATGGAAAAAATCACAGCCGGATGGTTTGATTTTGATGTCGTGATCACCATGCCGTCCCTGATGGGCCGTATCGGAAAGCTGGGTAGAGTATTGGGCCCGCGCGGTCTGATGCCAAATCCCAAAGTTGGTACCGTGACCATGGATATCGGCAAAGCGGTCGAAGAAGCAAAGGGTGGCAAGATTGCCTACCGGGTTGACAAGTTTGGAAACCTGCACATTGTCTTCGGGAAGATCAGCTTTCCGGAAGACAAGCTGAAGGACAACCTCAAAGCAGTCCTCTCAGCGGTGCTTAAAGACAGACCGCCCACAATGAAAGGCGTCTATATCAAAAGCATCACCCTCTGCACAACCATGGGTCCCGGCATCAAGGTACAAGTCGCAAGCGCAACCTTGGAAGCAAAGAGCTAAAGGGGGAATGACAGATGGTACAACAAGTAAAGTATGACATCGTAACACATCTGAAAGAGAAGTTAGACAGCGCCAAAGCGATCGTACTGGTGGATTACAAGGGAATCAACGTGGAACAGGTAAACACCCTTCGCAATGAGTTTCGTAAAACGCAGGTGGATTACCTGGTACAAAAAAATACTCTCATCAAGATCGCTCTCAATGAGTTGGGCATCACTGAACTGGACAGCTATTTGACTGGTCCCACTGCTGTGGCGATATGCCATAATGACGAAGTGGCGCCAGCCAAAATTCTGGTAAAGTTCATCAAAGAAGTGATGGAAGAAGCCGCTTTCCCCAGCTTCAAAGTTGGGTATATCGGTGGCCATGTGTTCAATGCCGATGAGCTTACAGCTCTGGCTAAACTTCCCTCCCGGGAAGAGTTGCTGGCAAAGATTCTGGGCAGCTTGAATGCGCCGATCAGCAATTTTGTGAACATCAACCAAGGCATCATTCGTAAATTTGTGTATGCGCTTGATGCCATAGCTAAAAAAGCAAGCTAATAAATTATCCCTGGAGGAAATAATGTCCGATAAAAAGCAACAAGTTATTGACCTGGTAAAAGAGATGACCGTTCTGGAGCTCTCTGAACTTGTCAAAGAGATGGAAGAGATATTTGGCGTTTCCGCAGCCGCCCCGGTTGCGGTTGCAGCCGCTCCTGCTGCTGGCGCCGCCGCTGAAGCCAAGGAAGAACAGACTGAATTTGACGTGATCCTTGCCGGTGCCGGAGATAAGAAGATCAACGTGATCAAGGTCGTGCGCGAGATCACCAAACTTGGATTGAAAGAAGCAAAAGATCTGGTTGACGGCGCACCCAAGATGGTCGTGGAAAAAGTCAGTAAAGAAGAAGCCGAATCTGTTAAGAAAAAACTCGAAGAAGCCGGTGCTTCTGTCGAACTTAAATAAGGGATTTTGTTCCCAAGCAAATGTCCAAAAAAAGTCCTCAGGGACTTTTTTTGGACTAATTATGCATCAGGTTAACGGCTTGTTCGCTTGTAAAGGCTACAAGCAGCAGAACAACGACACAGACTGTTATCAGGCACTAGGCAATCTAGTATATTGACCGATCGATTGATTATGCGTAGGTTTAGAACCACAAAGGAGTGAGCTTTTGAGAAAGATCAAAAGTTATTCCCGGATATCCGGAAGATTAGCCGAACTGGGGATCCCGGAAGTCGAAATCCCTAACTTGCTGGCGATGCAAGTCGATTCATTTAACGACTTCCTGCAAAAGGATATCCATCCTCTTCGCCGAGAAAAGAAGGGACTGCAAGCAGTATTTGAGTCTATATTTCCCATAGAAGACACCAAAGGGCATTTCCTTTTGGAGTTCCTGGAATACAGTATCTTGCAAGAGAAATATAGCATAGACGAGTGCAGAGAAAGAAACCTGTCTTACCAGGCACCGCTCAAAGCAAAGATGCGACTGAGTATTTTCGAACAGAATGAAGGAGTCCGCGAACACAAGGATACGATTGAACAAGACGTGTTCCTGGGTGAGATTCCCCTGATCACAGAACAGGGAACCTTTATCATCAATGGTGCGGAAAGGGTGGTCATTTCTCAGTTGCAGAGATCCCCGGGTGTCTTCTTTTCGGAAGAAAAGCATCCCAGCGGTAAAACGTTGTATTCGGCCAAAGTCATTCCCTACAATGGTTCATGGCTGGAATTTGATATCGACATCCACGATGTCATGTATGTGCATATTGACAAGCGCCGCAAATTGCCGGTCACCATTTTGCTTAGGGCCATTGGCATCTCCACCAATGAAGAACTCAGAAAGATATTTTACGAACACGAATCACTCAAGCTGGCCGAGGCGAAGGGAAGGCATCTCTATAAAGATATCATGGTTGCCGGAAAAGAAGAACCGGCGGCTCTGGCCAACGAACAACTGACGGATAATCTGATCAAAACCCTGGAACAGGCTGGCGTTAAAAAAGTTGAAGTTATTGACTACAACTTTGAAATTGCCCGCAAGGTATTGGAAAACACCATATCCAAAGACCCCACCACCAATCAGGAAGAAGCGCTGAAAAAGATTTACAGCCTGATACGCCCCGGCGAAGAAGCTACTCTGGAAAGTGCCAAACAACTGGTGGACAGGATGTTCTTCAACGAAAAGCGTTATAATCTGGGAGAAGTGGGACGCTACAAGATTAATGTCCGCCTTGGTATTGACGTGGATATGAATGTCCTGACTTTATGCGTGGAAGACTTTGTGCACATTTTCAAAACACTGATTGATATCTACCACGACAAAGACGAAGTGGACGACATTGACAATCTGTCCAACCGCCGGGTACGCACTGTGGGAGAGTTGCTTCAGGAACAATATAATTCCGGATTGGCAATGGTCGCCAGGATCATTCAGGAACGCATGACGATTGCCAATACTGACGAGATCACCGTGCATGACCTGGTAAACAGCAACGCTTTGATCTCTGTGGTGCAGTCGTTCTTCCTCACTGGCCAACTGTCCCAGTTTATGGAGCAGACCAATCCCCTGGCAGCCCTGCGTCATAAAAGGGCTTTTTCAGCTCTTGGGCCTGGAGGTTTGACCAGAGAAAGAGCAGGTTTTGAAGTCCGGGACGTACACGCGTCCCACTATGGAAGAGTGTGCCCTATCGAAACTCCTGAAGGACCCAACATCGGCCTAATTGTATCGCCTTCCATTTACTCAAGGATCAACCACCTGGGATTTATCGAAACACCCTACCGCAAGGTTGTGAATGGCGTCGTGACCGATGAATATGAATACTTTGACGCCGCTCAGGAAGAGAAATATATCATAGCCCAATGCGATGTCCACCTGGATGATAAACGCAGGATCACTGACGACCCCGTCTTTGCCAGGGAAAAAGGCGAGTTTATTCAGATCAGCCCCAAACTGGTTCACTATATGGACGTTTCACCTCAGCAGATGGTTTCCGTTTCCGCGGCCATGATCCCGTTTTTGGAGCATGATGACGCGAACCGAGCCCTGATGGGATCGAACATGCAGCGCCAGGCCGTTCCTCTGATTAATCCCCAGGCGCCTCTGGTGGGAACCGGTATGGAAAAGATCGCCACCATGGATACTTCCAATATCGCGATTGCTCCTTACGACGGCGTTGTGACTAATGTTACCTCATCTTATATAGAGATCAAACCCTTGAGCGAGAAAGACGAAGCCTTCTATCTGGGGACTGGCAATCGGATTAATCTCAAGAAATTTGTGCGCACCAACCAGGATACCTGTAACAATCAAAGGCCGATTGTGCGCATTGGCGACACCGTGAGGAAAGGCCAGCCCATTTCTGACGGAGGCTGTGTTGAAGACAACCGACTGGCGCTTGGCACCAACCTTCTGGTCGCTTTCATGCCCTGGTATGGTTATAACTATGAGGATGCCATAATCCTGAGTGAAAAAGTCGCTCGCGAAGACACCCTGACCTCCATCTATATCGAAGAGATGGAAGTATTGGTGCGCAATGTTAAAAACGGACGCGAAGAACTTGCCTACGACATCCCCAACGTACCAGCCAACGCGCTGAGAAATCTGGACAAAACAGGTATTGTCCGTGTCGGATCAGTGATTCATGCCGGGGATATCATCGTGGGTAAGGTAACTCCCAAGAGCATCGAAATCGATCCTTCTCCGGAAGAGAATCTGATGCGTGCGCTGTTTGGTGACCGCGCTGGTGACTTTACAAACAGCTCGCTGAAAGCGAAGCCAGGCATGGAAGGTGTAGTTATCGACGTAAAAATGTTTTCCCGCCTGGAAGAGGGTGCTGAACAAGAGGACGACAAGGAAGAAAAGTATTCCAAGCTCAAATCTGAACTCAACCTCCGGCGCAAGAAAGTGGAGGAATTCAAGGAAGAGAAGCTTTCCGCCGCTCTTCTGGGAGAAACCGCCAAAACTATCTGGGACGAAAAGACCAACATCTATTTCATTCCCCCTGGTAAAAAGATCACCAAAACCGATATCGGCAGGATCAACTTCAAAAAGCTTGATCTGGATGTGGAATTGGTGGCTGATACTGAAAAGAATGAACAGATTTACGGCCAGATCATCCTCAAGATCAAGCAATCGCTCGAACAAAGCGAGAATATATACCGCAAATCCCGCGAACGCATCAAACACGGCGATGAGCTTCAGTATGGCGTTCGCAAAATGGTCAAAGTGTATGTTGCCAAAAAGAGAAAGATCGAAGTTGGCGACAAAATGGCCGGACGTCACGGCAACAAAGGCGTTATATCGATTGTCGCTCCCATCGAAGATATGCCCTTCATGGAAGATGGAACGCCGGTAGACATAGTCCTGAACCCCCTGGGTGTCCCTTCCCGTATGAATATCGGGCAGATCATGGAGACTCATCTGGGTATGGCTGCCAAGGTGCTGGGTTTTGACGTGGAAACGCCAATCTTTGACGGCGCCTCAGTGAACGATATAGAGACAGAACTGAGAAACGCCAACCTGCCCGTGGATGGCAAACAGGTATTGTATGACGGCAAAACCGGAGACCCCTTCAAAGAGAGGGTGACCGTGGGCGTAATCTACATGATGAAACTCAATCACTTGGTTGCCGACAAAATGCATGCCCGTTCCACAGGCCCCTATTCCCTGATAACCCAGCAGCCCCTGGGTGGTAAAGCTCAGCATGGTGGACAGAGGTTGGGAGAAATGGAAGTTTGGGCCTTGGAGGCTTATGGCGCTGCGCATTTGCTGGAAGAAATGCTCACCATCAAATCTGACGATGTCGATGGCCGCAACAACGCTTTCAAAGCCATTACCCGGGGAGAGAATCCACCTGCTCCCGGAGTGCCGGAGTCATTCAATGTGCTCATCAGTGAGCTAAAATCCTTGGGATTCGATATAGAATTCCTCAAGGAATCCGATAAGGGTGAGGAGAGATAAGCATGTTAAAAGATAACAAACGCGAGATTCGTCCCAACGAATATGACTTTGTCCGCATCAGACTGGCCTCACCGGAAACCATTGAAGAATGGTCAAATGGAGAGGTCACGAAGCCGGACACCCTCAACTATCGAACCTTAAAACCCGAAAAAGACGGATTGTTCTGCGAACGTATTTTTGGCCCGGAACGGGACTACGAGTGCGCTTGTGGTAAATATAAGAAAAAACGCTTTCAAAACACAGTTTGCGACCGATGCAATGTGCTGGTTACCACCTCCAGGGTGCGCAGAACCCGCATGGGGCATATCTCTCTGGCTGTGCCGATTGCCCACATCTGGTTTGTCAAAAGCGCTCCCAGCAAGATAGGAACCCTGTTGGACATGACGGTCAAGGATCTTGAACGGGTGCTGTATTATGAGTCGTTTATCGTGATAGATCCGGGTGACAGCCCCTATGAGAAATTTGAATTGATCGAAGTGGATGAATACTACGAGATCAAGGATAAGGTGGGCGACAACTTTATCGCCCTGATGGGGGCTGAAGCTATCCGCGAACTCCTGATCAGAATTGACCTGCATAACGAAGTACTGAACATCCGTTCCCGCTTAAAAATGGAAAAGGCCACTCTGCACAAGCAGAAACTGATCAACAAGCTCAAAATTGTGGACGCTTTCCTCAAATCTGGCAACAGGCCTGAATACATGATCATGGAAGCCCTGCCCGTGCTTCCTCCTACGCTGCGGCCTCTGGTGCCTCTGGAAGGTGGCAGGTTTGCCACGGCAGACTTCAACGACCTGTATCGCCGGGTTATCACCCGCAACAACAGATTGAAACAGCTTTTGGAAATACGGGCCCCTGAGGTTATCCTGCGCAACGAAAAGCGCATGCTGCAGGAGGCTGTGGATGCCCTGATCGACAACTCGCGCAAGGCCAGGCCCGTGAGGGGCAGAGGCAATCGGCCCTTAAAATCACTCACCGACCAATTGAAAGGGAAACAGGGCAGATTCCGCCAGAACCTGCTTGGCAAACGCGTGGACTATTCCGGCCGTTCGGTGATCACCGTGGGTCCGGAACTGAAGCTCTATCAGTGCGGAATTCCCAAAGACATGGCTGTGGAACTCTTCAAACCCTACCTGATCGAACGCCTGCAAAAGATGGGTGAGGTGGACAAGGTCAAGAATGCCAAAAAACTTATCGAGAAAAAGCAACCTGAGATCTGGTCGATCCTGGAAGATGTGATCAAAGATTATCCTGTGTTGCTGAACCGCGCTCCCACCCTGCACCGTTTGGGTATCCAGGCTTTCATGCCGGTATTGACGGACAACCGCGCCATCCAGCTTCATCCGATGGTCTGCGTTCCTTTCAACGCGGACTTCGACGGCGACCAGATGGGTGTTTATGTTCCCCTGTCCATGGAAGCGCAGATAGAAGCACGTGTCCTGATGCTCTCCACAAGGAACCTCCTGCTGCCGTCAAATGGCAGGCTGGCAATGGCGGCAAACCAGGATATTGTGCTGGGCTGTTACTACCTGACCATGGAAGAGGATCCGGCGCCGGAAGACATCACCAAGCTGCGCCATTTCTACGGCACTGATGAGGTGATTGCCGCCTATGAAGCGGAAGAACAGCTTTACTCTGTGAAAAGCCCGGACCATGAAAGCCGCAGCCTTGATCTGCACACCTGGGTAAGGGTAAAAATAGATAACAATTATATCGTAACAACGGTTGGAAGGGTCATTTTCAACCAGATCATCCCTGCGGAAGTAGGCTTCCAGAACATCACTTACGACAAAGGCAAGCTTAACGACCTCGCCATGTTGTGCTTTGACGCCGTTGGCCAGTGGCGCACCGCCATAGTGCTGGATGAGCTCAAAGCCCTGGGCTTCTCTTATGCCACCCGCGCTGGCGTCACATTCAGCTTTAGCGACGTTGTGGTGCCCGAGAAGAAAGACAGCATCATCAAGCAATCCGAAGAAGAAGTCCGCCGCGTGTTTGAACTGCACCAAAAAGGCGGAATCACGGAGAACGAGCGTTTTGGCCGCGTTGTGGATATCTGGAAGAAAACCACCGTCCGCGTCACCGATGAGATGATGGAAGAGCTTTCGCATAGCAGAAAAGGCCTCAACTCCATCTATATGATGTTCAAATCCGGCGCCCGCGGCAGCAAAGACCAGATCAAGCAGTTGGGAGGCATGCGCGGCCTGATGGACAAGCCCGCCAAGATCGGATCATACGGCGGCGGAGACGTGATCGAGACCCCCATCAAATCCAATTTCCGGGATGGCCTTACCGTTCTGGAATACTTCGTGTCCACTCACGGAGCGAGAAAAGGACTGGCCGATACCGCGTTGAAAACAGCCGACGCCGGCTACCTGACCAGGCGTCTGGTTGACGTGGCGCAAAACGCCATTATCACTATGGACGACTGCGGAACTGCCCGTGGCGTGCACATGAGCATGCTCAAGGAAAGCAACGAGGTTGTCACCTCCCTTGCCGACCGCATCCAGGGCCGCACCGCGGTGGATGACGTGATTGACCCTGTCACTGGAAAAATACTGGTGGAAGCAGGCCATGAGATTAGCAATAAAATGGCCCGCACCATACAGAATCATGGCGTCGTTAGCGTGCATGTACGCTCGGTTCTTACCTGTGAAGCCGATCGTGGCATCTGTGCCAAGTGTTACGGACGCAACCTAGCCACTCAAAAACCTGCCACCATAGGCGATCCTGTGGGGGTCATTGCAGCGCAGAGCATCGGCGAACCCGGAACACAGCTTACCCTGCGTACCTTCCACATCGGGGGCGCAGCCTCCACAGCCACAGATTTGGCGGAAGTGGTGTCCAACCATGACGGTATAGTGCGTTTTGACCGCATGAACACTGTCACGAATATCGAAAACCAGCTCATCTCTGTCAGCCACCTGGGTAAAATCCTGGTTGTCGATGAGAATGATGACAACAACATCCTCGAAGAGTACAAGGTTGAATACGCCGCCACCGTGCACGTCCGGGATGGCCAGAAGATAGCCCTCAACACCAAGATCATGAGCTGGGACCAGTTCAACAACCCCCTCATCTCAACCGCGAAGGGTGTGTTGCACTATGAGAACTTCATCAAGGACATCACTTTCAAAGAAGAGTATAACGACATCACCTTCACCCGCGATATGACGATCATCGAATCCAAAGACCGCAAAAAACAGCCCCAATTCAGGATTGTCGGGGAAGACGGCAGCGTGGCGCTGGTGCCCGTGCCAGCCGGTCTGGTGATCAAGGTGGAGGACGGCAGCTTTGTGCATACCGGCGATATCCTGGGCCAGACCTCGCGTATGACCATCAAACAAAGGGATATCACGGGCGGACTGCCCAGGGTGCAGGACCTCTTTGAGGCCAGGGTACCCAAAGACAAAGCCAAAATATCAGATATTGAAGGCATCGTCACTATCGGCGGTTTGAAGAAAACCGGCCGCGATATCTTCGTTACGCCAAGCAACGGCATCTTTGCCCCCTTCGACGGCAAGGTTGTGGTGCAATCCGACGAATTTGTCAACCAGGTTGCCGTCCTGTCGCCCAAGACGGTGTATAGCCGGAAAGATGGCAAGGTGACCATTGTCGAGGAAGACAAAAAGAAGTTCGTGCATGTGGCCAGGCGTAACGCCAAACCCGAAATCCACGAGATTCCCAAAGGACTGCAACTGATCGTCTCCGACGGCGACAGCGTGAAGGTTGGAACCCCCCTCTGCGGCAAAGTGTTCCAGATACCGGCGATGCAGGAAAGCATCCTGGTTACCGATGACACCGTCAAGAAGGATCAGCCCCTGGCGGGAAGAAAGTATTCGATTCCCACAGGCAAGCGCATCACCGTGCACCAGGGAGACCACGTGGAGAGCGGAGACGCGCTTTCCGACGGGCCTTTGGATCCCCACGACATGCTGGTGAAAGGTATCATCGAAGCCCAACTGATGATCCTCAACGAGATTCAGGAGATTTACCGCAAGCAAGGCGTCAAGATAGACGACAAGCACGTCAGCGTGATCATCCGCCAGATGTTCAAAAAAGTGCGCATCACCGACAGTGGCAGCACTTCATTCCTGGAAGGCGACATCGTGGACAAGATCAAGGTGGAAAAAGAAAACAGGGAGACCATCAAGTTTGGCAAGACTCCCGCCCAGTTTGAACAGTTGCTGCTGGGAATCACCAAAACTTCACTGTTGACGGATAGCTGGCTTTCGGCAGCTTCGTTCCAGGAAACCACCAAAGTACTCACCAAAGCCGCCATTGAAGGCAGGGTTGACCAGCTTGAAGGCCTCAAGGAAAGCATCATCCTGGGTCACAGGATTCCTGTCGGCACAGGCACCAAAGCCATCAACAGCATGCTGGAAGATGCGGTGAACAGCGGTGAAACCGTGGCTGAGATCATCGACCGCTTCGCGCACGCCAGAAAAGGCGAGGAAGTGGAAGATTACTATGACTTTTAAACCAAATAACCCAAGTAATACATGGAGGTAATCAGTGCCAACCATTAATCAACTGATTAGAAAAGGCAGAACTGAGATCGAAAAGAAGAAAAAGAACAGGGCGCTTATGGGATGTCCGCAAAGGCGCGGAGTATGCACTCGTGTTTACACGACTACGCCCAAGAAACCGAACTCAGCTTTGCGCAAAGTAGCGCGTGTCCGTCTGGTAAACGGATTTGAAGTGACAGCATACATTGGCGGAGAAGGCCACAACCTGCAGGAGCACAGCATCGTTTTGGTGCGCGGCGGACGTGTGAAAGACCTTCCCGGTGTGAGATATCACATTGTGCGTGGAGCCCTGGATTCCGCCGGTGTCGAAAAGCGTGTAAAATCACGTTCCAAATATGGAACCAAGCGTCCCAAAGCCAAGAAATAGGGGAGGATCTGAGACATGCCAAGAAAAAGAAAAGCCGTTGTCCGTGAAGTGCTTCCGGATCCCAAATACAACGACCTGGTTCTCTCTAAGTTCATGAATTGCCTGATGAAACAAGGCAAAAAAAGCCTCGCCGAAAAGATCGTGTATGACGCCTTCGACATCATCAGCGAAAAAACCAAACAACCACCCCTCGAGGTGTTCAAGACCGCTTTGGAAAATGTGCGCCCCCTGGTGAAGGTTGTTTCCCGCCGCGTGGGTGGCCAAAACTACCAGATTCCACTGGAAGTGAACGAGAAAAACGGCCGCGCCCTGGCCTTCCGTTGGTTGATCAGCTATGCCCGCGCCCGCAGCGAGAAGACCATGACCGAAAAACTTGCCGCGGAACTGATGGCAGCCTACAAGAAAGAAGGGGCTTCGATCAAAAAACGTGAAGACACCCACAAGATGGCAGACGCCAACCGCGCTTTTGCCCATCTCAGATGGTAGCCTAAGCCAAAAGAACAATGCTTAAAGGCGGGTTATCCCGCCTTTTTTGTTTGGTGAAATCTTTTTGCTGGGAGAGACTATTTTTGTGCAAGCTTATCCTGCCTGTAAAAACCGAACGTCCCACCCTAATTGAACATTAGTCAAAAGATAAAGATATTGACAGTCATGGCGACTACTGATTGAGTGAATCTTAGTGGAACAAGTGGGAGAAGAAGGATGGATAAATGCCTGTGTATGGCGCTTTATTCCTGTTTTGACTTGTTGATCTTGCGCTCAACAGTATGGTCAACTGCCGCTAAATTGGAGAGGTAGGAGGAAGCCATGAAAAGATATTTGTATCTGGCTTTATTGGCTGGAATGCTGTTTGTGATGAATTCGTGCATTACCGAACCGGAGTATCCACATTATGAGCCCTGGCTTTGCAGCATCAATGCCGATGGAACGGGATTCAGGAAGATCAAGAAATCACCCTTCAACACACCTGGGTTGGCTGATATCTACATGACCAAAGACAACCGGATAATATTCTATGGGGAAAGTCTGTGGATATCGGATTCAGATACAATCAGGATTGAGCAGATTACTCCAGATAATCTAACCCTAACCCGTATTCCTCCACGGCTTTCTCAATCCCCCGATGGCAGCAAGCTGTATTTCGCTGCCGATAAAAACATCTATCAGCTTAGCTATCCGGATTATCAGCTTACGCAGCTAACCAATCAATCAACAAGGTGGCTCAGAAATCCAATC
>Ga0116185_1000550_pt1 | contig 43065 bp, 28 predicted proteins | sample AD_JPNNA7_MetaG_FD_89754 | JGI IMG/M metagenome (GOLD analysis project Ga0116185, IMG submission 89754) | Active sludge microbial communities of municipal wastewater-treating anaerobic digesters from Japan - AD_JPNNA7_MetaG | ecosystem: Engineered > Bioreactor > Anaerobic > Digestate | place...
CGTCGGATTTGACACAGAACCCGGCAAACGTCTTGAAGCTCAATTCCAGCTCGAACCCGCGAAACAATGGACGTTCTACATGACCCCGCACACCCACTACGATATCGGCTATACCGAGCCGCAGCCTGAAGTCATCGAGCGGCTTGCGCACGAAACCAACGACGCCATACAGTTCTGTGAGGATACCGCGGACTGGCCAGCCGAAAGCCGGTACCGGTGGACCCTGGAGGTGACCAGCCTCGCGGACCACTTCATCAAACAATACCCGCAACAAGTCGACCGCCTTATGAAACTTGTACACGAGGGCCGGATCGAGATTTGCGGCTTCTATCTCAACATGCCCACGGAACTCACGGGTCACGAGGAGACCATCCGCTGCCTCTACTACGCTCAGGAGCTGCGCGAACGCTACGGCGTGCGGATCGACACGGTGATGATCGACGACGTGCCGGGGTATACCTGGGCCCTCGCTGACCTGCTTGTGGACGCGGGAATGCCGCGTGCCGCCTTCCGGGCCAATTCGATTCGCGGGCAATTCCTATGGTACCGGGAAGGCGCTGTACCGCGGCCATTCTATTGGGAAGGCCCGGCGGGCAAACGTCTTTTCACCTGGTATACAGACAGCTATCGCGAAGGGAACTTTTTCCGCGAGCCCGGCCTGTACGAGGACCACTTCCTCGGCATCATTCGCCAGAACGAAGCCACGGGCACATCTGTGACCGACATCCAGCTTCGGATGGGCGGCGACAATCTCCCCCCCGACCTTGATGCGAGCGCGAATGCACGGGCGTGGAACGACAAGTACCTCTGGCCCCGCGTGACGGTCGCCACCAACCGCGAATTCCTCGAGGTCCTCGAAGCGAAGTATGGGGCTCAGGCGCCCGTCGTTCGGGGAGACATCCCCAGCTGGTGGGCCGAAGGCCCCGCCAGCACCGCCGCCGAAACGGGCATAGCCCGTCTTGCTCACGACCGTCTCTTGGCCGTCGAAGCGCTATGGACGCTCGCCACACTGTGGGCGCCCGACACGGCGTATCCACGCGGCCGCATTCGGCAGGCCTATGACTACATGATCCATTTCGACGAGCACACGTGGGGCGCCAGCGGCAGTATAAGCGACCCGCACGGCGAGGCAACGCGTGTCCAGTGGCAATGGAAAGCGAGCCAAGCCTATCAAGCCACGGCATTGACCGAAGAACTCGAGAAGGAGGTTCTCGGCCTGCTGGCGGCGCGCATCCCGGCATCCCCGGAGAATCTTGCCGCTGTCTGGAACGCCACAAGCACGCCCGGGAACGGCCTTGTCGCACTGAAGCGCGCCGACGGATTCCCTGTCTCAGCCGAAACGACACGGATTGTCTCGGCCGAGACTGGCGGGGCGTCCCCGGCACAGTGGGAACCGGAAACCGAGACGCTCTTCTTCGCGGCGTCGAACGTGCCGGCGTACGGTTTCTCCGTGTACCGGCTCGAAACCGGTTCCGCGCCGCAGAGGAAGGACGTTGCGGACGATCATGTTCTCGAAAACGAATCCTATCGCTTGGCCTTCTCGCCGGAAACCGGCGCCTGGGTTTCCTTTCAAGACAAGCGGACAGGGCGCGAATTGCTCGATGCCACAAGCGCATGGCGCGGGAACCAGCCCATCCGGGAAATCCCGAACGGCGGCCGCGAAGCCATCGATAAGAAGCAGCCCGTGGACTTCGAGCGCACGCCCGCGGGACCGTGCCGTTTGGCGGGCCGCCGGTCCGGGCCCGTGTACGACAGTCTCACGTTCGAGACCGCACTGCCGGGGTGCCCACGCATCCGCCAGACCTATCGCCTGTGCGGCGAGGTTCTGGACATCGAGAACATCTTCCAGAAAGATGAGGTCATCGAGCCGGAAGCCATCTCGCTTGCCTTCCCCTTCGCGATCTCAAGCCCCGTGATTCATGTTGAGGTTGCCGACGCGGTCATGCGGCCCGGCGTCGAGCAGTTGCCCTATTCCTGCTACGACTTCTACTCGATCCAGCATTGGGCGGCCATAGGGGACAATGAGGTGTCAATACTCTGGTCGCCCATCGACGCGCCGCTTGTGTCTTTCAGTGACCTGAACATGTACCGGTGGGCGGACAAGCTGACCTTCGACCGCGGACACGTTTACTCGCTCGTCATGAACAACTGCTGGACCACCAATTTTCGCGCCGGCCAAGACGGCGAAATCCGCTTCCGTTACCGTGTCCAAGTCCTCCCAACGCCCATTCGTGCCACGGACGCCTTCGCCTGGTCGCAGCGGGCCTTCAGTCCGCTCCTGCCTTTGAGACCCGCCGGGGCTGAGGCAGTGATCCCCCCGATGACGGGTCAATTCATTGCGCAGACCGACGGTGAACCCGTGGCCGTGACGTGCGTGAAAAGGGCTGAATCGAGCGATGACGTGATCGTGAGGCTACTCGAATTAGACGGCCGCGCGGGACCGCGCAGGCTCCGATTTGATGTGCCCCGGGGACTCCGGTTGAAGGAAGCCTATACCGCCACGCCTGCTGAGACGCGCGTTGCTCCGATAGCCGTCCAGGGCGATACGCTTGTAGTGGACGTGCCCGCTCGCGGCGTCGTGACAATCGGCATGGTGCTGGAGCGGAACACCTAAACCTTCGAGCGATTGGCGGCGTCGCGCCCGGAGACTCGAATCTCAGCCGCAGCGGCCGGGTACGCGACGGATTGCCATTCACCCGGACCCGCCTCATGGTATACGCGCAGGTCGCCAGGCGCAGCGTCTGCAGGACGCTTGGCGCCTTCCAGGCGCACTGTGACGGCACGCTCCGCTGCATTGCCCCCCACGTAGGCCTCATGGGCGGGATGTTCGGCATCAACGTAGTCAACGTCGTGCAGGGGTTTGCCGTGAATGTCGGCGCCGCGGTCTTGCAAGTCATCGGGCGCCTGATGCATCTGGATCTCGAGCCGGTTGCCGTAACCGTCCACTGTCATGAAGGCCGCTGGATAGCTGGCGGTCCCCGTCGAGGTCACGTGAAGAATCCCATTTACCTCCTTGGCGGCAGAAAGATGCAAGTGGCCTGTCAACACCGCGGCTACGGTGTCACGGTGTGATTCGACGATCTCGGCCATTCGGGGGTCTACCACGTGCCAGCTTGGCCACATGAAGCTCTTCTTCAAGACTTCTTCCTCGCGCATTGCGATCAACGGCACGTGGCTCACGAGGACGGCGGGCATGCCGCCCAGCCGTTCGAACGCACGCTCAACGAAGGCGTTTCGCGCCGCGGTTACGCTGTCGGGTGAACGGTGCCCGCCACTGGTGTCGACCACTATGAACCCTATGCCGCCAACCGTAAAGACGTAATTGCGCCAACCGTTCCCGAAGCACAGGTCATACGCCTGGTAAGTCTCGGACTGACCCTCGCCTTGCCCGTTCTCGTGGTTGCCCACACAGGGGAGAAAGGGAACGCTCAAACACGCCAGCACGTTCTCCCTGAGCCACTGGAAATCCCGGCTCATGTCGGAAATCTCGCCATCAACTATGTCCCCTGCCGACAGCACGAAGTCCGGCGCCTCCATTTTCCCGGAACCCTGAGCGCAGGATACCAGCCATGCCGCCTTGTCATTGGCGCGCGGGTAGCCGGGCGGGCGGCCCGACACGAGCGGGTCGCGCACATGAACATCGTTCCACACCATGAAGCGGAAACGCCTGCCCGAGGTCTCGGCGCGAGCATGCCAGGGGGATAGACCGGCCAAGGCGCACGCTCCCGCCAAGAGAAAGGTTCGCCGCGCGATGGTATGCATCTCAATCTCCATTCCCGGGCTCTCTTCTCAAGCACTACTTATCAGGCCACAGAGCGTTCACGGCAGCCACGGTCTCATCAACCAGCACTTGGCCGCCTTCGGGCCCCACCTCGTTGCTCTGCACGATCGCGCTGTAGCCGCCGCCCGCCGCGGCGAACGGCGTGGGCACATACGTGCCCGGCCCGGCGAGCTCGATAACGAAGGTGTGCAATGCCTTGCTCTTCGCTTTCATCTGGATGCCATACTGGGTGTAAAGTTCGAAATCATTGGTGGCAATCGCCACATCGCCCAGGCGAAGAAGATGAAGATCCATGATATAGGGCGGAACGGGGCCCGCTTGCTGGCGTTCGTAGCGCTTCACCGCTTCCTGGTGCCAGGCGATACGTCTGAAGTCCTTGGGGTCGGTGGAACACGCCGCAATCTCCGCTTGAATGCTCTTGAATTCCTCTTCGGTAACCAGACGCCGTGGCAGTTCGATAGATTTCACGACGTGAACCAGCGGCAGCTCGGCGAACTTCTCCTTTTGCGCGCCCTCGTAAGCCTCCTCCCACGCGCGAATGATGCGCCGGGCAATTTCGTCGAGCCGGCTTAGACCGCGCAGTTCGCGCATGCGGTCCTCGGCGGCCTGCCGGTAGCGGATATGGGGCGACTGGTCTCCCGCCGCGCCGATCCATCCGAGAACGACCAAGCCGTCGCCATACTTCGCTTTGAGGCCTTGGCGGACGGGATGCCAGAAGTCGGCGTTGACGACACTGAGGCCCTCCACCTCCTGGGCGGTGCAAGCGAGGTTTACAGCCGTCGCGAGCAGGCTGTCGTCTTCGCCCCAGAAAAAGAGCACTTCGACCGCGTGGTCTTCAGGACCTTCAATGCCGCGGAACTCGTTGACGGTGATGTTGCCGTACATCTGCCCGTGGCCATCCGCGAAAAAGGAGCGGCGGTTGTAGCCGATTACGGCATCGCCCATGCCCCATCCGGCCTTGGAGGGCTTGCGCGCCTTCCATGCGGCCTCAGCGGCATCGGCTATGCGAACAGCGAAGAACTCGAGGAACTCGGCGGGCCGCATTACGTCCGCATCCGGAATGATATAGACACCCTCCATAAGCACCGGCGCTGTGTGGGTATGAGTGGCGCTGATGACTAGCTTGGTGACATCGAAATCCGGGATACGCGGGCCAAGGAGTTCGATGGCGCGCGCGCGCACGGGTTCCGGTATGTAGGCCACGTCACAGGCGACGAAGATGGCTTGGTCCAGAGCCTTCTCCTCTTCGCGCGATTCCATGGCCAACGCGTTGGCCTGCAATTCGCTTTGGACCTCGCGCGCAATGCGCGTAGACATCTGCCCGCACAACGCTACCGGTTTGTCGGGGGTTATGCTGACGGCCGCCGCCCCCACGTGCAGGGTAGCTGCCAGCGCCGGAACCGCCGCGAATAAGGCCGACAATCCCAAAGCCGAGCACTTGGTCAACATGCTGTGGTTTCTCATGCTGGTATCTCCATCTGTTCCGCGCCGCCTGTACTCCCATACGCTATACGATCGCCGCATATCCCCGCAATCAGCATTCAGATCGTCGAAAACCCAGCGCAGGGAGAAGCAGGACGAAGGACAGCGACGGGCCTCATGGAGCGGACAACGCATAATCGCCGCAGTCTCTAGATGGCGTCCCCTGCCATGCGGTCAGCCTTGATTTTCATGAGCCGGCTGGTGGTGGAACGCTCTATTTCATCGAGCTTGCTCTTGATGTACTTGATGCTCTCAGCCATGTTAGGGATAAGGGTATGCTCGAGGGCGTTCACACGGCGGCGGGTTTTTTCGATCTCCTCGCTTAACAGGCGAACGGTTTGCTCGAGCTCGCTCATGCGCAACAACTCGGGTATGAACTTCTTGAGACTGTCGATGGCGCTGTCGAGTTCGGGCGAAGTATGAATCAGCGAATACCCGCCAAGGGTTTCGCCGAATGTAGCTTCGATATGAGGTATTGCTACGCCCATCACGCGGCGAACCTGTTCCTCGATGATCAGGTCCTGGCGGGTCAAGTCCAGGGCATCTTCGATGAAAGCGCGGGAGGACGTCGCTTCGGCCAGCACAAAATGCTTCAACACGCGCGGCAGCTGTTCGTCGACGGCGAGCCGGCACTCTTTGTAAGACTTCGCAATTTCGCCGAAATCTTTCATAAGGCCGTCAAGCTTATCTTTGAGCAGCTTATGTCCGCGCCTCGCGACTGCGAGGCGCCTGCGCAAACGCAGCATTTCCATGCGCGTTGGGTTCACGTTAAGACGCATGGCTTTGCGAAACCTCCTTCTTCGAGCCGCGCCGGTCCAAAGCTCATTTCGGGTAATACTTCTCGATGAACGCGTCGCGAACGCGCTTCAACGACTCGCGCGGCAACATACCCAGCAGACGCCATCCCAAGGTGAGGCTTTCCTCGATCGGGCGATCTTCATCTTCTCCCTGGCGGATGAACTGGTCTTCAAAGGCATCCGCGAACTTTACAAAGAGAAGGTCCTCTTCGCTTAGGGCGGATTCGCCGAGCACGATCGCAAGTTCCTTGGCATTCTTGCCGCGGGCGTACGCCGAGTACAGCTGATTCATGACGTCCGCATGGTCTTCGCGGGTCTTTTCTTTCCCGATGCCTTTGTCTTTGAGGCGGGACAGCGACGGCAGCACGTCGACGGGCGGATAGATGCCCTGCGCGTGAATCGGCCTGCTCAGGATAATCTGGCCTTCTGTAATATAGCCCGTCAGGTCCGGTATCGGGTGGGTCTTGTCGTCTTCCGGCATGGTCAACACCGGGAACTGGGTGATCGAGCCGGGCTTGCCTTTGATGCGCCCTGCCCGCTCATAAATGGATGACAGGTCGGTGTAGAGGTAGCCCGGGTAGCCGCGGCGCCCCGGGACTTCCTTTCGCGCGGCGGAAATCTCGCGCAGGGCCTCACAGTAATTCGTCAGGTCAGTCAGAATCACGAGCACATGCATGCCCTTGTCGTACGCGAGGTACTCGGCGGTGGTAAGAGCCATGCGCGGAACGGAGATGCGCTCGATGGTGGGGTCGTCCGCCAGGTTCATGAACAGCACCGCGCGCTCGATGGCCCCGGTACGCCGGAAGTCGGCGATGAAGAACTCGGCCTCTTCGAACGTGATGCCCATGGCGGCAAAGATCACGGCAAACCGTTCGCCGGTCTTCCGCACCTTGGCCTGGCGGGCAATCTGCGCGGCCATGCGGGAATGGGGCAACCCCGATGCTGAGAAAATGGGAAGTTTCTGGCCGCGCACCAGGGTATTCAGAAGGTCAATGGTCGAGATCCCGGTTTGAATGAACTCGTTGGGATAGTCGCGGGCATATGGATTCATCGGGCTGCCGTTGACGTTGAGCCACTTCTCGGGGATGATCGGCGGACCACCGTCAATGGGCCGTCCGGCGCCGTCGAAGACGCGTCCAAGCATGTCCGCGGAGACCCCGATTTCCTGACTCTTGGCCAGGAACTTGACGGAGATATCCTGTGGAGATAAACCGCTGGTGCCCTCGAACACCTGCACCACGGCTTTGTCGCCGTTGACCTCGAGGACTTTTCCGCGGCGGAGAGTTTCCTGTCCGGCGGTCTTGATGTCGGTCAGTTCACCATAGGAGACGCCTTCTACTCCCTCCACCAGGATGAGCGGTCCAATAATATCTTTTGCTGTTCGATACTCGCGCGTGACCATAGTCGTAACGTGTGCCTTTCTTTCGGGCTCGCGCCGTCCGCGCCGGGCTTAGCGCGGCAACGCCGCCACGGCCTCTGTGATCTTCTCTTTCAGGCGGTCAAACTCCTGTAACTTATCCTCAGCAATCAGCTTTGCCCTCGCGACGTCTTCGAGGACGCCCAGTCCCAATAGGGCATTGAGAGGTACGCCTTGAGCGAGCGCGGGGCGCGCCTCGTCGTAGTAGTGAATGATAAGGTTCAGCAGACGGAACTGTTTTGGAAGGGACGTATAGGTATCCCGCTCGTCAAAGGCATTCTGATGCAGGAAATCCTCGCGAATCATCTTGGCCGCCTGCATCAGCAGCCGGTCGTCTACTGGGAGCGCGTCCATTCCGACGAGCCGCACGAGTTCCTCCAGCTCGGCTTCGCGCTGGAGAATGCCCATGGCGCGGCGGCGCGTTTCCTGCCATCCGGAATCGAGGTGCTCGTTGGCATACTGGTCCACGGCTTCCTGATAGAGCGAATAGGAGGTCAGCCAGTTGATGGCAGGGAAATGACGTGCAAAGGCAAGCTTGTCATCCAGCCCCCAGAACACCTTGACCACCCGGAGCGTGGCCTGCACCACCGGTTCCGAGAAGTCGCCTCCGGGGGGCGAAACCGCGCCAATAAGCGATAGAGAGCCGGCTCTGCCATCGGAACCGAGACAGATAATGTTGCCGGACCGCTCGTAAAAACTGGCAATGCGGGATGCAAGATACGCGGGATAACCTTCTTCGCCGGGCATTTCTTCCAGACGGCCGGACATTTCGCGCATGGCTTCAGCCCAGCGGCTGGTCGAGTCAGCCATGAGGGCCACGGAGTAACCCATGTCACGGAAATACTCGGCGATGGTAATCCCGGTGAACACGCTGGCTTCACGCGCGGCTACCGGCATGTTCGAGGTGTTTGCGATGAGCACCGTGCGCTCCATCAAGGGTTCGCCGGACTCGGGGTCCTTGAGTTCGGGGAATTCCATGAGCACGTCGGTCATCTCGTTGCCGCGCTCGCCGCATCCCACGTAAACGATCACCTGGGCGTTAGCCCACTTGGCAAGCTGATGCTGGACCACGGTTTTGCCGCTGCCAAACGGGCCAGGCACACACGCGGTACCACCCTGAGTGATCGGAAAGAACATGTCGATGACCCGCTGGCCGGTGATCATGGGCACGGTCGGCGGGAGCTTCCGTTTGACGGGCCGTCCCTGGCGAACGGGCCAGCGCTGCACCATGGTGACGTCAACCGGACCGTTCGCTGTCTGGACAACGGCCACCCGTGTGTCCACATTGCCGGCTATGGGTCCGATGCGGGTCACTTTGCCCTCTACACCGGGAGGAACCATGATCTTGTGAACGACGAGTTTGCTTTCCTGCACCGTCCCAAGGACGTCGCCGGAGACAACGCTATCCCCCGCCTTGGCAACCGGCTGGAAGGTCCATTGGGTTTCCCGGCTCAACGCAGGGCTTTCCGCGCCGCGAACGATGAAGTCGCCGAACTTGGCGTTGAGCGTATCGAGCGGCCGCTGGACACCGTCGTAGATCGAGCGGATCAACCCAGGCCCGAGTTCGACGCTGAGAGCCTCTCCCGTTCGGAAAACGGGCTGTCCGGGGCCGATGCCTTCGGTTTCCTCGTAGACTTGGATAGAGCAATCGCCGCCGCGAATCTCAATGATTTCGCCAAAAAGGCGCCTTTCGCCTACCCGGACCATTTCGTACATTCGGGCGCCAGCCAGTCCGCGGGCCACAACGAGAGGCCCGGATACTTTGACCACTTCACCCTGGTTGTTGTTCATGATGTCATTCCTCGTGATACCAAACTCGCCGCACGCAGCGCACGAATACGTTACTCTTTACCCAACATGTCCACGCCGATGGACCGCTCGACCACGGCGCGCATGCTCTTGAAGCCCAGATGCTCACTCCCCTCATGAGTCGGGATGGTGGTCAAGATTGCCCGGCTCATTCTACGAAACTGCCGCAATGCGTCCGGCGCCTGCGCGGCAGCAGACTCAGTAACCAGGACGAGCGCGACCTCGGGGTCCCGCGCGAGCCGGTTCAGCTCGGCGGCCAGCTTTTCGCCGTCGGGCACGTCAACGATCTCGAATCCTGCGCTCTTGAAGCCAAACACGAGAGATTCTTCTCCAACCACAACCGCTCTAGACATAGGTCTCCCTTACACGGCCCTTGAGCACATCCGGATCAATATGGTTGAGCTTGCCGCTGATCACCAGTTTCATGTTGAACGCTTCAACCCACACGCCCCAGAGAAAACCCGCCACTCGTTCCGGACCAGCCGTCTGCAGTTTCGTAAGGCGTGCCATCTGGGTCAGATAGTTCGAAGCAAGATGCTCGAAACGGCAGATCCGCTCTTCCTCCGGGCTCTCAGACGCTTCCCGATACACGTCGCCGATGCGCCCGGGAATAATGTTTCCCCACGCGTGGGGCTCGCCGGCCTCGATCATATCGGCAAGGATGCCGGTGATGCCGTCAATGGGCAGAAAATACTGCTGCAAATCCTTACGGTTGATTCTCGCACGGAAGGCGCGCCACAGGGCGGAAATCGCCTTGTTGAGCACGCGTTCCGTCGCCCATGACAGGACCATGGGGGCATCGACCCCGCGAGCAAGCGCCAGATAGTGACGCAGGTATGCCGCGTCCAGCACGAGGTCCACCACCGCCGGGTCCTGGGTGTCCGCGCCCAACGCGGTGAGTTGCGCAATCGCGGGACGGATAACGTCCGGTAACAGATTCGCAGCCCCCGATGCCACCTCGAGCAAACGGGCTTCCGAAAACACCCGGGGCGTAAACGGGAACGACGACATGCGCAGAACGGCGCGTTTGAGGTTGAGGTAGTCCTCGGACAGCGCGAACATGTCGGCAAGAACAGGAGCCGGACAGTCCCGGCGCAGAGAGGCTATCAGCTCATCGACGTACACGTCGATGATGGTGCTCCAATCCTCCCAGGTGATCGCCCCGGGGAACATGTGTTCGCGCAGCGAGGTATCCTGCAAGCGGTGAAACAGTTCCTCGACCCGTTCCAATCCGGCAAGGGAAAGGTAGTAATCGTAAGGCATCAGTTGGCCGGTCAGCACGCTGATGCGGCCGCATGCGAATCCCCACCTGCTCTGGCCTTTTGTGAGCGCAATCACGAACCCACTCCGCTCCACTCTGATTGTTCGAGTATTTGGGCAGCCAGATGCGGCGCCAGCTCGTGCTCGAGATCCTGGAGCAGCGTGCTCAATCTTTGATCTACCTCATACGCGTCACTGACAAAGATGAACCCGCCCCGCTCCGGAAGCGGCGCCGTTTCGTCAAGCGATACCCAGTGCTTTCCGCCGTGCGCCGCGTTCACCGCATCCAGAAGCGTCTTGAACGAGGCGGCTTCGCCGGGATGAACCCGCACCCGCCCGCTGGAAGCTTCACAGGCCCGCTCCAGGAGCCGCTGCATGACTCCCATGTGCACGTCCTCCGGGAGGTCGAGGATCTGTTTCCGCGCCATGTCGAACACCCGCTTTATGCATTGGCCCTTCTGCGCAAGGAGTTCTTTCCTCCCCGCGCCGATTACCTGCATAAGTTCCCGATGGTGCTGCTCGTCGATGCTGCGGACGGCCGCCTGGTAACGCCTCTCGCACTCCGTTTCGGAGGCCTGGCGTGCGGCGCGCACTTTTTCGCCCACCGCTTTCTCCGCGGCTTTCCGGACGCGCTCGGCCTCAACGCGCGCCGTTTCAAGAACGGCTTGTGTAATCTGCGTAAACGCCATAGTCGAGAACCCTCATCCTGTTCATGTGAAGAACAGCCGGCTGCGAGTGGTTACGAGCCGAACGTCATGCTCGTGAGCCAGTTGATAGTGAGAATGCCGACCAGCAAGGAAACAACCGCGTACGTCTCCACCATGGCAGGCAGAATGATCGAACGGCCGTACTGCTCGGGCCGGCGCGCTACGAGGGCGATACTTGCCGCGGACGCCTCTCCCTGCCAGACCGCGGAAACCATCAGGGCAAATCCCACCCCGAAACCCACGACAAGCATGGCCAGGCCGGCAGCAATCGAAACCTGAGGCGTGCCGCCCGTCAGCTTGAAGCGCATGAATACCATCAGCGCAGTGATAAACCCGTAGAAACCCTGGGTCCCCGGCAGCGCCAGCAGCACGAGAAGACGGCCGAACAAATCCGGCTTCTCGCTCAAGACGCCGGCCATCGCATGAGAGGCAATGCCTATGCCCCGTCCAGACCCGGCGCAACCCAACCCTACGGCAAGCCCCGCGCCCGCAATCGCCAATCCACAGCCAATCTGATTTGCCAGCACGATGTCCATACTCGTTCTCCGTTATCGATCTTGGTTTTCCCCGCCACCCTGTCTCGGGTGCCGGCATCATCGGTCGTTTCCTTAGTGCCAACCTATACTGTGACGGTTCTTTCCCAGGCCCTATTCCCTCCGAAGGATAGCGGCATCCGAGTCAAAACCCAGCGGGGCAAACGGCTTCGCGCCGCCTTCGTAGAACCGTCCAAAGAACTCAACCAGAATCAGACGCATCGAATGCACGAACGCGCCCATTACGCTAATGAGGAAATTGAACATATGCACGAGAATCAACACTAAAATGAACGGCACAACGCCCAACGACTCGCGAACCATGCCGGCAATCATGTTGAACGACATGGCCACGATGGACGTCGTAAGCCCAAGAGCCAGAAGACGGCAGTAGGACATCGTGTCGCCGATGAACGCGGTGATGCCGTAGCTTCCCACGATGCCGTACAGGCTCAAGACGCCGGTCAAGAAACGGCCCACAGGGTTGCGCACGTCGCGGCCCTGGGTAAGGATGAGGCCGAGCGCGCCCACGCCAAAAAGTACGAGCCCGAGAGTATTGACCCATGAGGGCAATGTCGCGAACATCCTGCATACCAGCAGAATGAATCCAGGGAGAGCAATCAGCCAGAGGACCCCGTCGTATACGGCGGTCGCTTTGTCACCCTGTTTCACATGGCCATAAACCTTCAGGCCGATGGCGTAAAACTGATTGCATACGCCAATCACGAGCGCCATTACGAGGACCACCACGGGGTTCTCGACGGGGTCCACCAGGGTGGTCATACGGAACACCTTCTCAAGAAGGTTGCCCTCGCCAAGGTACGCTGCCTTGTACAGGTCCCCGAAACAGGAACCAAAGATGAATCCGAAGATAATGGTCGGAATACTGGCCATGAGGAGCAGTTTTCCGAAGTTATAAAGGCCCTCGTAGGCTTTGGTTCGCAGCATGATGTACCCGCTGATAACGAGGAGCATCAGGCCGTAACCCACGTCGCCAAAGCACATTCCGAAAAAGAGAAAGAAACCGAACATGAGGAAGGGCGACGGATCGAAGGCCGTGTACTCCGGAAGCCCAAAAAGGTCCACGAGCATGCGGACGGGACGCACGCTTTTCGGCAGCGAAATGCTTATCGGCACCACCTCATCGGGGGAAGGCTTCGTCAAGACCAGTTCCGCCCTTTCGTGTTCCTTGAGCGCCTCCTTCAATTGCTCGACGTCTTTTTCGCGGACGTAGCCGGTCACAACCTGAACCCAGCGGCCATGGGCACTCTTGAGGCGGGCTGTCGCGAGGTTCTTGCGGCTATCCCAGAATGCCTTGAGAATGAGGATTTGCCTGCGGTGCTGCGCCAATTCCTGAGCGCCGGCCCGGATATCAGCAATCTCCTCCTCAAGGGACGTTCGGTCCAGCCTCAACTCACGAATCCGGTCGCGCACGGTTCCCGGTACCGTCGGCAGGGCAACCTCAGTAAAGCCATGCCGCGAGAGAGCACCCCGGGCAGCGTCCTGGTCTTTCACGGGGAACGCGGCGAGAACGGGAACCGGTTCTTTGGGATTTCCTGAATCGGCCGGCGGCGGGGCGCCTTCACGATAGTAGCGGCCTTCATACAGGCGCTCGACAACGAGGGTTTCAGGGGCCCTGTCATCCGCGCAGACGGCCGCAAGATTGGCAAGGGGCATTTCTCCGAAGAGAACTCGCGTGTAACGCGTTTTTGCGAGGTCCCCCACATGCAGCGGCGAGGACTCGTAGGGGAGCAATTCCTTGAGCAAATTCTGGATTTCGCCGATGCGCCGTTCAGCATGCCGGTACGCCGCATCAAGATCATGGGCGCGGACGTAGTACCCTTCCAAGTCGAAGTTCTTGCGGACCTCGTCCAATTCCCCAGGCTCTATCACGAGGGGCACCGGGGCAAGGCCAGCCACGAATCCCTTCTTCTCCGGGGCCAGCGTGTCGATCAGCCCGAGCAAAAGATGGATCTTCTGGAGAACCTGGTCTATCTCCTCAGTCGATACCTGGGGACGCTCCAAGTGGTCTCCCGCAGCTTCTTCGTGTTCTTTGACATCGGTCACTTCGACAGTGCCCAGGCCGTAAAGCGTACGAAGAAGTCTCTGCCCATCGCTTATCGGGCAGAGAATCGCCAACTTCATCATGGGATCGATAGCCATGGCTACAACTCGCGAAACCGGTCGACTATTCTCGCGGCCTGCCCAGCGAGAGCGCTGTCCGGGACTTTCTTCACCTTGTCAATCTCCTGCGCAATCGAGACCTGCGCGGCGGCCACTTCCTCCCGATGTTTCTTTTCAGCAGTGCTGCGGTATTCGCTTATGCGCTGCTCGAGCGCGGCAGCGGCTTCCGCCTGGAGGCGCGCGATCCGGGCATGCGCCTCTTGGTCGGCCTTCTTCGCTTCCTTGCGAGCGTCCTCGAGGATACGTTCTGCTTCGCTTTCGAGGGAAAGGACTTTGTCAATAAGCGTTTTCATATCAGCCTTTCAGCCAACACAGTGCTCCACGTCTTCGGCTTTGGCACTAACCCCATGGGGGATGATACATACCCGCGGCAGAGGATCCAAACATAGCAGCAACTTCTCAAACTGAGCTTAGCACATTTGTTCCGGGGTTTTCACCTTCTTACAGACCTTCGCACACTCGTGCAAAGGTTGCCCGCTTTGTCCTTGGCGGAGACAACCGAATCTCTTGAGCGCGTGTGCCAGAAATGGGCCGCGCAGCATATTCTTGTTCTCGGCCTCGCGCCTCAGTGTGCCACGGCGAGCGTGAACCAGCGGATTACACTCACGCAGTCTTCGTAGCACCAGAATGCCACGAAGATTTCTCCCTGGGGGGTTCGCGTCAGGCAAGGCGCGCCGAATCGCAACACATTGAAGTTCTGCGACATATTGGCCGATGTTCCTGTCAAGCCACAGGCCCCGGCGCCCCACAGCGGAACCTGCTCCTGCGTCACCCACGCGCCATCTTGCAGGTGCGCGAGACATGCCCACAGCCCCGGCATGTCAATGCGCCGGTAGACGCAGAGTATACGCCCGCCGCCGAGCGCCATGGGCGTGAGTGTCTGTCCTTCGAGCCCGGTGGATGCCGGCGGGGTCCAAGTCTTGCCCCCGTCGCAGCTTAAGGCATACTGGTTTGGCCGATCTTCTTTTGCCGCGGCATCGTAAGCCCACGCCATGGCGAGCAGCGTGCCGTCAGGCAACTCAACAATCTTCGACTCCCAGAAGTAAGTCGCGCCGTTTGGATCAACCATTACATTCCAGTAGCCGGGCCAGGTCTTGCCTGCGTCTTCCGAAACCAGCGCGATAGTGCGAATCCCGTTGGGACAGTAGCCGTCCCATGCCTGCCAGGTGGAAGTGGGCAATATCCAGCGTCCATCGCTCAGCACGGTAATCGGGCAGCACAACTCGAACGACGGCCCTTCCAGAGGCGGCTTGAACACGTCCGGTCCCCTCCAGGAGCGGCCATAGTCCGCGGAACGGAACAAACACAGTTCTGTCGGGACAAAACCGAGGGTCTCGGGATTGGTAAGTCCCTCGTCGGGATGCTGGGTCCGGTCATGCCGAACGGTGAACGTAACCAGGTTTCCGCCGCCAAGCGCCGTTACGCGCGAAGCATCGGACACGAGACGGCCTTGAACTCCCGGATAAAGGGGGCCCTCATGCTTCCAGGCCGCCCCGCCGTCGGTGGAGCGGAACACATGGGTGCACATATTCGGCGATTCAAACGCTTCTCCCAACACAGCCGTTGCCAGCATCTCGCCGTTGTCCATGCTGACCACCGAAGGGAAATAAGCGTGGACACTGTGCACGTGCGGGATTGGATTTCGGAAGATCAGGCCAGTCTTCAGGATCTCCATGCCGTGTATCCTCTCCTAGGGAGTTATCCCAAGTTGGTTAAGGAACGCTGCGAGTTGATCTATTTCGGCGTCGGTGCAGCTATGGTAGGGCTTGCGCCGCCACCGCGGGGCGATGCCGAACAGTTCGAGCATGCCGTGAATCGCCGCGTCGAAACTGCCCCGCGCAGACAATATATGGTCGAAAAGCGGCACGTCATATTCGCGAATTATCCTCTGGGCAGCATCGATATCGTTCGCCTCGATAGCCCTCCAGTATGCATGCGCGACTTGCGGATAAAACCGTATGAACGTCGAGAGATATCCGTCGCATCCGTGCGGATGCATGTCCACGTGGTTCCGTTTCTGCCCGCCGGACACGAGGGCAAGCTTGCCGTAGAGCTCCTGGCCGAGGCGCTGTGCAAACTCGCCGCAAACGTCGTCTTTTACGGCCACCATACCGGGGATTGCGGCCAGTCTCAACATGAGTTCGATTCCAAATTCGATGGGGCGCTGGCCAAGATAATTCGTGACGGCCATCACAGGGATTTCCCGTGCCACGGCCGTGTAGTGCTCGATAAGGGTCTCGAGGGTACAGGATTGGGCCCAGTCCGGCGGCAACACCATCACCACGTCTGCGCCAGCGTCGCGGGCATACCGTGCAAACTCGATTTCTTTGGGCACGGCCCACATGCGGTCTGCCGCTACCACGAGAGCCCTCCCGGCGGTGTGCCTGGCGACGACGCGGGTAACCTCGGCCACTTCCTCGTCCGTCAGCAGACTGTACAGACTATCGCCGTACGTGAGCAGCATCGCTGGGCTTCCCGCATCAATCGAGAAATCAACAATGACACGCAACGCGGAGAAATCAATGGCGCCATCCCTGGTAAATGGCGTTGAAATGGACGCGATAGGCCCCGTCAACGAAGCACGAATAGCTGCACGATCGCGATTCATCAGGCCTCTCCCCCGCCCTTCCGGCCGAGCATCCCCACAACGCTGCGCGGACTATTTCTCAAAAAGGCTCTCCGGCTCGAACATCGCCCGGCCTGAAACGGCGTTCCAGACCAGACTGAACACGTAACCCGAAACGGCGCTGGACAAGAGCCCGGCAGGGCCATACCACGACCAGAACACGTGCGTGCGATTGGCCACCCATGCCGTGAAACCCAGGCCGAGCAAAGTTCCGAGGAACACACCGACCTCATTGGCCCGTTTGGTCAGTACCCCGAGAAAAAACATGGCCACCAGAGGGCCGACAATGAGGCTGCTGATCTTTCCAATGATCTCGATAATGGTGCCCAACTGATCGACGTAGAGCGCCGCTATCGTGGCGGAGACGCCGAAGAAGACCGTCGCGCCGCGGCTCACCCACAGATAGTGGCGGTCACTCTTCCAATCGCGATGGAAAAAGCGCTTGTAGTAGTCCATCACGGCAACCGTTGCCAGAGAGTTCATTCCGGCGTCGAGACTCGACATGGTTGCGGCCATGATGCCCGCAATCACGAGTCCGCCGATACCGGCAGGCAGGCCGTTTACCACGAAGTGGGGCAGCACGCGGTCCATGGCCTTGGTCGGGTTCCCCGGGTCCAGGGCGAGCAGCGACTGCATCATGTCCGGATGCTTTGCGTAATAGGCGACCAGAAACGTCCCGACAAGAAACATGGGGACCACGACGGGGATAACGATGAGCGATTGCGCCACGGCGCTCTTCAGCGCCACGCTCATCGAGCGGGCGCTAAGGTACCGTTGCACGGTAACCTGGTCGGCCCCCGCCGCGGACATGTATGACACGAGGCCGCCGGCCATTACGCTCCAGAACGTGTATTCGGCCACAAGACGATAGTCGAAGTCGAATGTCCGCGTACGGCCCTGTTCCGCGGCGATGGCCCAAATGCCCGCGACATCGCCGTGGAAGTCAATGAGGATAACGGCGCCCGCGATAATCACGCCGCCGACCAGAATAAAGAACTGGACCACGTCACACCAGATCACGCCCTTGAACCCGCCCACTGCGGCGTAGAAGGTCGCAAACAGTCCCATCCCGAAGATGCATACGGTCATGTTGGCGTTTGCCACCACGGAAAGCGCCAGGGAGGGCACAAAAATGGCCGTGGCCAGCCATCCGCCGCGCATGGCCAGGAACAGCACGCTGGCCAGAACGCGCAAGAAAATGCCATAGCGGCGCTCCAGATACTCGTAGATCGTGAAGATCTGCATGCGGTAGAAGACCGTCACAATGATGGGCACGGTAACCAGGACCGCGATCGGAGTGGTGAAAACGACCAGCATGTACCGGAGATCTTTCTCGAACGCCAGCGCCGGGCTTCCCATGTACGTGATCGCACTGAGGTCGGTCGCAATGACCGAAAGAGCAATAGGCAGCCAGTGAAACGTGCGGCCACCGAGAAAGTAATCGCCGACATCCTTCTGGCCCCGTCCGAGCACGCTCCCCAGCGTCGCGATTCCAACCAGATAGGCCAGGAGCACCGCGGTGTCGATCCATGTGAACCCCTGCATGCGTGTATGGTCTCCTCTAACGTGCCGGCCTGTCGTGAGAATCAGTGCTGTTCAAGGCAATTCCTGCGTTTGAAATCGCGAACCGTCATGGCGCGGCGTCTGCCGCGTCCCCCACGTCTCCCCATCCCCCCGTGACCATCCCCGTAAATGTCAAGCCGCAAACGAAGGATGGCGCCCCCTCGCGCTGTCCTGCCTATTCTACTCTAACTCGTTCTCGGAATCACGGCGCATCCGCGTGACGCCATCGGGAAACCCGTCCATTTCAAAAACCTGCCTCGCTTGCTGTTTCCGGAATGCACCTCCAAAAGAAGCTATGCTCAACATCCTCACCCTGGCTGGCGCAGGGTGGCTGTTTCGGGCGCCAAGGACAGATAGCCATCCTGGCGTTTGACGCCCAGTTTCTGGTCCAGCGCAGCCGCAAGAGGGTCGGAACCTTCCATGCCCAGCCGCTGCCGGACCTCGCGGCGAAGCCACCAGAACCCCGAGTTCCAGGAATACAGGTGGTGCCCATGAGGGTGACCGTCCACCGTGCTGATGGATTCGTGAAACGCCGGCATGACCGCCAATTCCTTTTCGAGCCGCCACAACAGTTTTTCATCAATCCAGCCTGGGTCCATGCCGTGGATGAGGCCATCGAGGTACACACAGGCATCGTTGAGAAACCAGGAGCCGCCGAAGACGTACACGCCGCTGTGACCCTCCAGCAGGTCGCCGTTGGCCTTCGAAATAACGCGCATGCCGTAAGGGGATTGCACGCGCACGGTAGTTTCGATGTGGGTTTTCACATAGTCGTCCGGCAACAACTTCTCGCCGAACACCGCATACGTGAGGACTTCACCGTACAGGGCGTCCTGGCCGATATGTTCCTGCTGTTTGAGGCTGGTCGCCATATAGCCGCCTTCCGCGTTGAACATGCGGCAGTATCCTGCCTTGGCCTTCTCGATATCCTCGTCCGAGACGGGAAACCCCAGTTCGCGCGCTGCCATCAGTGCGCCACAGTGGAAACCCTGGTTTGACGAGGGAGCGTCATCATCGTCGTATGGCAGCAAATCGTGATAGGTCTTGAACGACGCCAATTCCGGTTTGAGGCGCGGAGGAACGAACAGCCCGTCCACTTCATGTTCGCGGATGAACCGGTAAGCGCGCCCGACCGTGCGCATGTCCAGGTCTCCGCCCGCGCGCTTCACCAAAGCGGCCCAGAGCAGATAGTACTGGGCGTTATCCTCGTAATGAATGCGCTCGTAGAAGATCGCGGCATGCGCAGCAGCATCGTAGACGGGATCGTCCAGACCTCTGCTCATGTAAAACCCGTCGGAAACCCACTGTTTCCAGCCGTAGCCCACGCCCGAAATGAACAGATAATCGCTTTCCGGGCGCAACAGATTCCGCCTGAGAAGCAGGTAAGACGTATTGCGAAGAATAGCTTCCAGACCGGACTGGTTGAACCCTTTTGCATTCGCCAGGGCGAGATGGGCCGCGAGCTGCACGTCATAAAGCGAATGGGCCGGTGAAGCGAAGAGCCAAGTCGTCCAGCACTGCGTTTCCCCTGCCTCGATGTGTTGCCAGCCGTCAAAGGACGCGCGATATACCGACGTCGCGTCCACCTCGCGCGGAATGGAGACTACGCGGCGCGGGCTTCCGTCGCCATTGCACAGGGAGAGGACGCGGTTGTCCGCATCAAACCCCATGAACGCGCGGTTCTCCCAATGGCCCGGAGTATCGCCAATAATCCCGTAAAGCCGCTCCCCCGCCAGACATCCGAGGAACGTGAAGGTCTGTAGGGCCCCTCCGCCGAACTCGGGGCCAGAACACCCCGGACTGTACTGGGCCGATGCGGTTTCCTTGCCCGTAAACGAATAGAAATCGCCGTCCACGGCCGCGTGCCAGCCGAAATCCAGGTAATAACGGGCATCGGCCTGAGCCGTTACGGTTACGGCCCGCTCAATGAGGTCGGGCGCAAGCACGCGAAACGACTCTTGAAACGCCAGCGCATCTGCCCCGCCGCCCGAGAGTTCCACCTTCCCTGCCTCTTGCCGCACATCCTGGTATTGGACCACGCGCTCGGCGGAACCCCCGGCAGTTGCCAGAACGGCCCTCAACGCCGGGACAGCGCCAAGCCCCTGAAAGACCACCCGTTCTCCATCTCGGATTTCGGCATAGTTGCCGCCCGCGCCGCTGATTGGAGCCACGGAAAGCGCCGCCATGGCAGAAAACGGCGCAAGAAACACAATCGCCGCAATCCCTATCGCTAAAGCTGCATTTTCCAACGCACAACTCCTTCTCTATTACCCATGGCATGAAACAGCGCCGTGCGCATCAGCACTTCCGTCAGTCACTTGTTCATACGAGCCCGGAGACTTTGGATAAGCGCTTGCCAATCGGCACTCGCGAGGGCTCCGGAACCGGATGCCGGCGCGAGTACGACCGTCGCGCGTGTCAAATCCGTTTCCCCCAGCGCTTCCGCCGCGGCAGGGCCGGCAACCCGAATCAGTTTCCGCCAGTTCGGGTATGCCGCCTCGGCGGGACTATTCTCAATTGGTCCGCCCCCGCATGCATCGACACAGGCGCCTAGGGAATCAAACGAATCGTCGGTCAACACGATAAAACCGGGATTATGTCTTCTTGCCTCGTCTCGCATGGCTTCCAAGGTCTTGAGGCCGCCCTCCCACGCCGCCCGGTCCGGCGTGGTTTGCGTGTTGGGGTTGAAATCGAGCGCTCTGCCAAAGAACCGAGCAACGTGTATGCCATCGGCGCCGATTGACGCTAAAGCCGCTGTCTGTTCCTCGAGGATACGCCGGTATTCGGGCACGCCGGGGTTCAGCACCACGCGGCGTTCGAAGCCAGCGAGGCTCTGCACGTGCGTGGTGGGCGGATTCCAACCGGGAACCGTCTCAAGGACGCCCCATCGGTCCACGCTGGCGTAATCCCGGAGTCGCTCATAGGACGGCCACAACGGCGACGCCGGCTCGAGTCCTATGGAAAGGATCGTCCGGGCCCCAAGTTTGCGGCACTGCTCGAGCACCGCCCGTAACGCTTCGTGTTGTGCAGGGTCCCCGGGTAAGAGGACAAGGGGTTCTCCTGCGTGCGCCGAAACGGGCCTCCAGTTTCTCAACAGGATACCGTCGAGACCCGCGTCTACGGCATGCTTAGCCAGTTCGGGCAGCCGGGACCAGTCGCGGCCATCGCATTCCAGCAGCATCGCGGGCTGTCCGGACGGCGTCTCGATGGGGGCAAGCAGCCCATGGAGGCGCGCCGCGGCCCGCCAGTCGCCCGTGTGGGCCTTGACGACGACCGGCGCCGCTTCGAACCTGGTGTGCGGCGGGCTATACGGCATGTGCACAAAGCTGACGCGCAAACCGGCGGGCAAATCGCCAAGTTCAGCGGGCGTGGGCCAGTTGCCGCCTGCCCGGGGTCCGCTGGTACCCGGAAACATCTCGATATGGATGACCTTGTATCGGGTAATGGGGTCGGCCGCACCCATGTAAAGGCCGCGGTCGATATCCTTGTGGTAGAAATCGAGCCACGCCATGCAAAGCTGGGCCGGGTAACCATAATGTTGCTCGGGCCCCATAATGCCCAGCCAGGACTGATTGGCGAAGTTCTGGAAAGGAAACGCGGACAGAGGGCCGCCTCGACCGGGTACGACCATGACGGTTTGCTTGGGCTCCACGAAGTATTCGGGAGAATTGGGAACGAGGCCGAGCGTTCCTCCTAACATGGGATAAAAAAGCTCTCCTATCTCGAGATCCGTACGGTTGTCGACTGCAAGCGCAAACGCGATGCGGTCCTCTACAAGCGATATTCGCATCGTTACATCCGCATCGTACTCACGGCGCAGGACGCTTGTCAGGGGGCCGCGCCAAATCAGCTCAAGCCCATCGTCCTGCCGTTTGGCTGAGCTCAGCGTTTGTTGCTCGCCCAGTACGTAATTCGCTTCCGTAGCTTGCCACGCGGCCTTTCCGCGAATGGGAAGGGTGAACTTGAAGTTTCCCGCCAATCGCGGTTCCCGAATGAAATCGATGCCGGCCTCTTTGTCCAGGATGCGCGTGATCACCCCATTTCGCCGCGAGACTTCAACGCGGTAAGAGTCATTCTCGATACGTATGCTGCGGGCTCGCGGGAATTCAGGAGACGGAAGCGGTTCAGGCCCGTTGCGCTGGGAGATACTATCGAGACAGATCATCGAATACGTGCCTTCCGGGGCATTGTCCACGACCTCGATGTAGACCTCTTTCCCCTTGTTGCCCTTCCCCCGCAGGAATTTCCGTGTGAACGTGGTTGTGTTGGGCGCATATGCGCGGTCAAGCTCGGTTCCGTCGGCGAGATTCAAGGTAACGTAGTTCCACCGGTCCGCTGTGCGGCCCTGAATGTCTGCCCATCCGGCGAGCCAGATTTCGACCCCGTCCCGCTCCAGCATAAACTTGCGAGAACGCAGCGTGCCCGTCGTGTTTTCGCCGCCCTGCCCGCTCCAGGCAAAAGCGTTGCCCTGCCATCCGCTGTACCATCCGCCCGCGGAATTGTCATCTATCCGCCAGTTGGCGTCGGCGGTCCATTTATCGAGGTTGCCGGACTCGAAATCCTCCATGGGGATTGGCTGAACGGGGCCGGGCATCTTCGAGGCAGTCGCGCATCCGATGAGTAATGTGAAACTGGCAATGAGTGCCCATTTCCTGCTCATTTCGCATCTCCCGATTGGGCAATCATCACCAATCGTTCCGGGGCTATTGTTATCGCCGCCGGCAATGTCAGAATCTGAGGAGCACGGCCCGGGGCATAGAGTGTGCAGGCTTTCCCGGCATCCCCGGCGAATTCCCGCATAAACACATCCGCCGGCTGAGAGCCGCTATTCGTGATGATGCACCCCCGATGACCGGCCGGGATGCTCCTGTAATTCTGCGCGGCCACACCGGATGGCAGCCCCTTCTCGAACAGAATCCCTTCCTCTGCCAGAATCTGCTCGCCGTAAAAAACGATGCCGGCCAGTTCATCCCGGATCTTCTTCACCTCGGCGATGTACTCGGAGAGGCCCTGCCACGTCGGATACGCCATCGAACGGTTGAAATGATGGGGCGAAATCATAATCACATGGCCGTTCCGCACAGCCTCATTCAGTGTGAAGTAATCATAGGGCTGATACAGTCCGACGGTCTCGGCCAGTTCCGGGAAAACCCGTTTCGCTGCCGTCATGTTGCCGGCCCACCAAGTCGCGGCCCCAAAAGACAGAAACCGGTCAAGGTTACACTCAAACGAGATGCAGAACTCCGGCCGAATAGCCTTGCATTGGTCGTGAATGTCTCTTGCCAGCCTGACAGCTCCTTCGTTCAGCGTGGTATCCGGCGGCATGGGCGCGCGAGGGTTGAAGTTCATGTTGCCGGGAAACGTCTTGTCGAGATGCAGCCCATCGGCGCCGATCTCCGCCAACTTCTTGAAATATGCGAGATGCCCGTCGTGCATGGCGGGAAACGAGGTATCGTAGAATCCCATCAGGGGCGTGGTGTGGCCCATTCGCGAAGCCAGGGTTCCCATACCCCATCCGGCGATCCAGTAGTCTGCCCCGTTGGAACTCTCCCAGCCGCAGTCCTTTAATTCGGTCTTGTACCACTCGGTATCGAGGTTTACGACCGTGATATTCGCGAAGAAGTACACGCTCACGCCCATGTCATGGCATTCAGCGATTGCGTGTTCGAGGTCTTCCCAGGTTCCAAGACGCGGGTCCGGCTCATAGTAGGGATAGCCGTTGTCGTGGCCGCCACGCTGCCATCCCGCGATTTGGAGCGACGTCACGCCGTACTTCAGACCGTCGCGGGCCAGTTGCGGGATGTCGTCAAACCGGTAGTTCACGTTGCCTTCGGGCAACATGATCATGATCATCTGGTAGAACCCTTGGCGGCGAATCCAATCATCGTCTTTCGTTTTCAGACCGAAGGTGTCGATGAACCAAGGGCGATAGAACTGCCTGCCGGCGGCCGCCCAGTCCCCGTCGTGAAACATCAGCACCACCGGCGCGCCCTCGAACCGCTGGCCCGGTTGCGTTAAAGGGAGGTGGCAGAGCCCCGCGAAGACTTCCGAATCCGTCCCGTTGCCCACTTCGAGAAACCGGAACAGCTTGTAGCGCGCAACGGTGTCATGCGCGCCGAAATACAGGCCCCGGCTGTGCGTGGCTGCCGCGAGATCCACGAATGACATGTTGTTGCCCGGATAACCTACGGCGTACTCGCCAAACGGCCTCACAAAAGCTTTGGAATCGTGCGGGGGCGGCATCAGCGCGACTTTCGCCGTGCCACCTCTGCCATCCATGCCGAGAATCCCGCCGAGCACGGGATACCACACCTCTTCGACGAGCTCGCTGGAGTCGTTCTGAAGAAAGCAGGCGGCCTCTAATCCGGCGGCCTTCAGCGACAGGCGCATCGCGACGTCGATGTTGTGGGGGTTCCCGGCTTCATCCACCAGGGGGCGTTTCCATTCCAGGGTCAAGGTCTGCCCGTCCCGCGACATGCCGCTGAGTCTCTGCTTATGCCCAAGCACGACATTTCGCGGGTCTGCGGCTGTCGGCACCAAGAGCCGGTAATTACCCGCAAGTTCTGGCGGAGGCACGAGTTCAAGCCCGCCGGTTTTATCCAGGAATCTCAAGAAAGCGCCGTGATCACGGCCTACCTCCAAGAGCACCGCGTCATTCTCGAGCCTCTGCACCTCCGGTTCTGCCCCTGATGCCACGGAAATGGCCCAAGCGCCGAAGAGGACCACGATGGCGCCAACGTGTATGCTTGCTCGCATAGGGAAAGACTCTCCAGCGTGAGGCCCACGCCCGCAACCTTCCTACCGAACATCCCCAGCCAGACTCTCTGTCAACGAAGACTATGCGATGGGGCCGTTCCGTGTCCACTTTGCTGTGGTAAGCCGGCAAGCGGACTGCCGAGGCTGAGCTGCACTCAGTGCTCACGAAACCCAATGAGATTCAAAGAACAGTAGGCATAGTGAGTAAGGCCGCGTGTTGATTTTGGGGTACCTGTCATGTACAATCCAACACGGCGTGTGGCGCGAAAAGCCGAAAGTTCGGCGGTAAGAACGCGCAGGCAAGACGTCGTCCCGCCCAAATCTCCGCAGTACCAGGGGGCTGGAGTGTGTGCCGCGGCTGGGCGTTCAGGCGTTTTCCGCGATTGAAAGGCAGAGTTGGATTACTATGGATCATGAAGAATCCATGGGTTCCGCGTTTGCGGCGACTTCCGTCGAGAACTGTTACCAGTGCGGCAAATGCACGGCGGGCTGCCCGGCCTCGGATGAAATGGACTTCATGCCGAACCAAATCCTGCGCCTGGTGCAAACGGACGACGTCGACAGGGCCATGCGGTCGCGGGCGATCTGGCTGTGTGTTTCCTGCCTGACCTGCACGACACGATGTCCCCAGTCCGTGGATTGCGCCGGCGTGATGGACGTCCTCCGCGAGATGGCCGCCGAACAGAAAACGGTACCAGCTGACGTGCAGCGGGTCCTGGTGTTCCAGCGGGCTTTCCTCGACAACATACGCCGGCACGGCCGGACCAATGAAGTCGAACTTATCATGCAATTCAAGACCCTTGGATTTCTCAAAGATCGCAATATCCGGCTTTTGATGAAGGACGCGCTGTTGGCGCCCAAGCTCATGCAGCGGGGTAAGTTCCATCTGCGGGGCGAATCGGTGCGGGACCGTGCGGTGGTGCGGCGCATCTTCGACCGGTGCATGCCGAACGCTGGCAAGGCCCGCATGGCCGCCGCGGATGAGGGCAGCGGGTCCGAGGAGGCCGTCTGATGATGGAGTTTGGGTACTACCCCGGTTGCGCGCTTCACGGCTCATCCAACGATTATGAGCAATCGGTACAGGCATGCTTGAAACCCCTGGGCGTCGGTCTAAAGGAGCTCGACGACTGGCTCTGTTGTGGCGCGACGGCCGCCCACACGTTGAACCACATGCTGGCCGTGTCCCTGCCCGCGCGAAATCTGGCCTTGGCCGAGCGGGACGGCTTCGCCGACGTGTTCGCGCCCTGCCCGATGTGCTCGATGGAGCTCATCAAGGTAAACCGGGCCTTGGACGGGAATCCCGAGTTGCGCAAGCGGGTCTCCGAGATTGTCGAGCTGCCGGTCGAGGGGAAAACGCAGATTCTCAATCTTATCCAGGTTTTTCAAAAGATTGGCGTGGACCAGATTCGCGCGGCGGTGAAAAAGCCGCTCAGCCATGTTAAGGCGGCCTGCTATTATGGCTGTCTTTTGACCAGGCCCCCCGATACGCTTCAGTTTGACGACCCCGAACATCCCCGTTCGATGGAGACGGTGCTCGAAGCGTTGGGCGCATCTACCGTCGCGTGGAATTACGCCACGGAATGTTGCGGGGCGGGATTGACGATGGCGCGCGAGGAGTTGGTGTGCGAACTGTCGCACCGGATCCTGACTAACGCAGCGGCGCACGGGGCCAATTGCCTCGTGGTAGCCTGTCCGATGTGCCATACCAATCTGGACATGAAACAGGCGGACATCGACCGTCGCTACGGCGTGCACCACGACATGGTGGTCTATTACCTCTCTGACTTGGTAGGAATGGCGCTGGGCGTGGACGAAACCGAGCTCGGCGTGAACAAGCATTTCGTCGTGAGACAAGCAGGGCAACCGTTGGAAAGCGGGGCAACGCAGACCGCGGAGATGCAATAGAACTATGGGCAGAATCGGCGTATTCATTTGCTGGTGCGGCGAGAACATCGCGCGCGCGTTCGACATGGACGAGCTGACCGAGGCCGTGGCCGAAATCCCGGGCGTTCGGTGTGCGATAGACTACAAGTACATGTGTTCCGAGCCTGGCCAGGCGCTCATCCGCGAGAAAATCCGTTCGGAGAAGCTCGAAGCCATCGTGGTGGCCTCCTGTTCGCCTCACATGCATCTGAAGACCTTCCGGGCGGCTGCGCAGGCGGCCGGGCTGAATCCGTACCTCGTCGAGATGGCTAACATCCGCGAGCAGTGCTCCTGGGTGCACGAGCCGTACGAGGACGAGACGGTCGCCAAAGCCGTCTCCATTATCCGCATGACCGTGCAGAAGGTTCTGCGCAACCGCGCGCTCGAACCCATCCATGTTCCGCTGACGAAGCGGGCGCTCGTTGTTGGCGGCGGGGTGGCCGGTATTCAGGCTTCGCTGGACCTCGCGGATTCCGGGTACGAAGTGGTTCTGGTCGAGCGTGAACCCTCGATCGGCGGGAAAATGGCGGGTCTCTCGGAGACGTTCCCCACCCTGGACTGCTCCCAGTGCATCCTGACCCCGCGGATGGTCGAGGTGGGCCAGCATCCCAATATCCGGCTGTACACCTATTCGGAGGTCGAGTCCGTCGAAGGGTTTGTCGGCAATTTCACGATAACCATCCGTCAAAAAGCGCGTTACGTCGACATCGCGAAGTGCACGGGCTGCCTCGAATGCTGGAACCGGTGCCCATCCAGAGAAGCCCCGAGCGAATTCGATTACGGTCTGACCAAACGCAAGGCGATCTACGTGCCGTTTCCTCAGGCGGTCCCGGCGCGCCCCATCATCGATCTCAACTCGTGCGCCAAGTTCCTGCGAAATGAATGCGGCACGTGCCTCAAAGTATGCGAGGCCAAGGCCATCAACTTCGACGACCAGGACAAGGTCGTCACGGAGCAGGTCGGCGCCATCGTAGTCGCCACCGGCTACCGGATGTACGACATCGGCCGCGAGCAGGAGAACGCCAAGTACACGGGGTACGGCGAATACGGTTACGGCCAGTACAAGGACGTGATTGACTCGCTCCAGTTCGAGCGTCTGCTGTCCGCTTCGGGTCCGACCGGGGGCGAGGTGAAACGGCCCTCGGACGGGGCAGTCCCGAAGAAGGTGGTGTTCATCGCCTGCGTAGGTTCGCGCGACAACGCCAAGGGTATCCCCTACTGCTCGAAGATTTGTTGCATGTACACGGCCAAGCACACGATGCTTTACAAGCACAAGGTGCACGACGGCCAGGCGTACGTGTTCTATATGGACATTCGCGCGGGCGGCAAGGGATATGAGGAATTCGTGCGGCGCGCCATCGAGAAGGATGGCGCTCGGTACTACCGGGGCCGCGTCTCCAAGATCACCGAGGAGAACGGCAAACTCATCGTACGCGGCGCCGACACGCTGACCGGCGCGCCCGTGGCCGTCGAGGCCGACCTGGTCGTGCTGGCCGCCGCGATGCGCCCCGCAATCGGAGTGTTGGAACTCGCGCAGAAGATCAAGCTCGGGTATGACGAGTTCGGGTTCCTGTCCGAGTCCCACCCGAAACTTCGGCCCGTGGAGACCAACACGGCCGGCGTTTATATCTGCGGCGCGTGCCATGCGCCGAAGGACATTCCCGAAGCCGTCGCCCAAGCTTCGGCGGCGGCAGGAAAGGTCCAGGTCCTGTTCTCGAAGGGCGAACTGACCCGCGAGCCCGAGGTCGCGTCCGTCAACGAACAGGCGTGCGCCGCGTGTTTCGCGTGCGTCCGGACGTGCCCGTATCTCGCCATCGATAAGGCCGAGATCCGGGATCGCCAAGGCAATCTGCTCAAGATGACGGCGCGCGTCAACCCAAGCTTGTGCATGGGGTGCGGGACCTGCGTGGCCGTATGCCCGTCCAAGAGCGTCGACCTCGAAGGGTTCAGCGAGGAGCAGATCTACGAAATGGTGAACGGCTTGATATGAGCGAAGATTTCGAACCCAAGATCGTAGCGTTCGTGTGCAATTGGTGCACGTACCTTGCCGCGGACCTTGCCGGCACCAACCGCCTCGAGTATCCGCCGAACGTCCGTATCCTCCGGCTGCCGTGTACGGGCCGGGTGGACTTCAACCTCATCATCAAAGCGCTCGAAATGGGCGCGGACGCCGTGGTGGTGTCGGGCTGCCACCCGGGCGACTGCCATTACACGGCGGGAAACTACCACGCGCGGCGGAGGTGGATTCTATTTCGCGAGCTTCTTGAAACAATGGGCGTCGAGACGGACCGAATCTTCTTCTCGTGGATTTCGGCCGCGGAAAGCAAGAAGTGGCAGCAGATGATAACGGAGATTACGGACCAGATCCGCGAGATGGGTCCGTATCAGGCATATCACGAGATTTCTGAGGCAACGGCATGATAGGGCAATTACGCGACAAGTGCCGGCGTCTTCTGCAGGACGGCGCCGTTCAGGTAGTCATCGGGTACGGCGGCGCGAGCACTCCGGATGGAATGCCGCATCCGATCTTCGTGAGGCGGCCGGACGATGTGGACAAGCTCGTGTGGAATGACCGGTGCATGTCGAACCTGACCACCTACCTGACGCGGGACGCCGTCAAGGCCCTCGGCAAGCCCGCCATCGTGGTCAAGGGCTGCGACGCGCGTGCCCTGGTCGTACTCGAACAGGAGTGCCAGATCGACCGTTCCGCCATGCACGTTATCGGCATGGCGTGCGCGGGCGTCGGCAGCCCAAGGGCGCCGAAGTGCGCCTCCTGCGACGTCCACGTGCCGGCCCTGGCGGACGAGGTCATCGGGGAAGCGCCTGAGACGACGGGGCCGGCGGACTCGCCGTACTCCGAACTCGAGGAGTTTCTCAAGAAGAGCACCGTCGAACGGTTTGCTTACTGGCGCGAGGAAACAGCGCGCTGCATCCGGTGTTACGCCTGCCGCGAGGTCTGTCCCACGTGCTATTGCCGGCGCTGCATCGTGGACAAGAACCGGCCCACGTGCATTGAGACCTCGGCGACGGTCAAGGCCAATTTCGCATGGCATGTGACGCGGGCGTTTCACCAGGCCGGGCGCTGCACGGGATGCGGCGAATGCACAAGAGCCTGCCCGGTCGGCATCAATATGAGGCTGCTGAACCAGTCGCTGGCCCGGGCGGCTGAAGAGCATTTCAGCTACCGCGCGGGCACGGACCGCGAAACCCCGCCCATCATCGGCGCTTATGGCCTCGAAGACAAGGAGAGTTTCATCCGGTGAGTGAAATGATCGCCCAAGAGGCCCTTCCGGGGCTGGTAGACAAATGGCTCGCCCAGGGCAAGCGCGTAGCTGGTCCGAGCGTGGTCAAGCCAGGCTATTGCTTATACGTCGAGCTGGAATCTTCGGCGCAACTTGCCCTCGAAGGGTTCGTTCGCCCGCGGAATTCGATCAAAGAGTTCGTATTTCCGCGTCACGAGACGGTCTGCCGGTATCATTTCAGCGGACACACCGTCGAGACCGAGGACTGCGACCCGCCGCAATCGGAGCAAGTGATTGTAGGCGCCCGCCCCTGCGACGCGGCCGCCTTGCCCATCCTCGACCACCTGTTTACGTGGGATTACGAAGACAAGTTCTATACCGAACGCCGTAAGGCGACCACCGTTGTCACGCTGGCATGCCAGACCCACGACGACGAGTGCTTCTGCACGTCGCTGGACCTCGGTCCCGCCGCCGAACAGGGCTCGGACGTCCTTCTCCTGGCGATGCCGGGCGGATACGAAGTGCGTTGCCTGACTGACAAGGGCAAGGCCCTTTTCGCAGGAGAGACCCGGACTGCCGAACAGGCTGCCGTTGTGCCGCCCGGTCCCCCAGTTACGGTAACGCCCGAGACCGTCATGACCTACTTGCAGGCAAGCTATGACGACCCGATGTGGATCGACCTGGCGTTGCGGTGTCTCGGGTGCGGGGCGTGCGCGTATACCTGCCCGACCTGCCATTGCTTCGACATCGTGGACGAGGGCACCGCCGCGGGCGGCTGCCGGGTCAAGAATTGGGACTGTTGCCAGTTTGCCATGTTCACCCAGCATGCTTCCGGACACAATCCGCGGCCCGGGCAGTCGCAGCGCCAGAGGCAGCGTATTCAGCACAAGTTTCGCATCTATCCGGAGAAGTTCGGCGTGATGCTTTGCACGGGGTGCGGCAACTGCGCGCGAAACTGTCCGGTTGGTCTGGGCGTGTTGAGCACCCTGAAAGAGGCTGCGGGCCACGGCCCGGTCGAGGTTGGGTCATGAATAACATCTATATGCCGGACCTGATGGAAGTCGTCGAGGTGCAGCAGCACACCCCGGACGTCAAATCCGTGAAGATCAAGTTCCAGGACCCCGCGCTCGCGGAATCGTTTACATTTCGCGTCGGACAATTTGGCATGTTCTCGGTATTCGGGGCCGGCGAGTCCACGTTCAATATCTGTTCCAGCTCGAACTGGAAGGGCTTCCTCGAATTCTGCTTCCGCAAGACCGGGAAAGTCACCGAATCACTCTGGCAGGCAGACGAGGGCGACATGATCGGGTTTCGCGGGCCCTACGGCAACAGCTATCCGATGGAAGAGTGGGAAGGCAAGAACCTGATCTTCATAGGCGGCGGGATCGCGATGCCGCCCATCCGGTGCGCCGTGTGGTACGCGCTTGAAAACCGCGCCAAGTACGGCAATATCACGGTGCTGTACGGCGCCCGGACCGTCAAGGACCTCGTCTATGCCGATGAACTCGACAAATGGGCGGAGCAGGAGCGCGTCCGTGTGATACGCTGCGTGGACCCGGGCGGCGAGACCCCCGAATGGAAGGGCGAGGTCGGTCTGATCCCGCACGTTCTCGAGCGCGCCGGCGTATCCGCCGAAAACAGCGTTGCCCTGGTGATCGGCCCTCCCATCATGATCAAATTCACCCTGCCCGTCCTCGATAAGATGGGCCTGGCCAAGGCTGACGTGTATACAAGCCTCGAAAACCGCATGAAATGTGGCATCGGCAAATGTGGCCGGTGTAACTGCGGCCCCGTCTACGTCTGCAAAGAAGGCCCGGTCTTTTCCTTCGAACAACTCAGCCGCCTCCCCGTGGATTACTGACCCCGCGGCGCTAAAGCACTCATCCGGCGCGCAATCCCATACACCGGCGGCTGCGGGACCCGTAACAGTCGCGCACGTTGCGGCAGACGTCATTGGGTTGATGAATTGCGGCTTCGCATTCCGTCATAATGGCGACAGGCATGAAACCCGTTCAAAGGAGTGTCATGACATGAGAGGTATTTCTGTGTCAATCGTCTATGGTCTCGCCCTCTGTTCCCCCCTCGCGGCGCAGAATGCAGCCTTCGCTGACGCCGTCATGGCAAGCCCGGACGAACTTGCCGCTTTCGCCGCATGGGCCGCGGACGTGTTTGGCGACGCAGCCCTGGACTCGAACGCGCCCCCGAAAGTCGCTCTTGAATTGAAAAAACAGGACTTCAGCGAACTGCATTTCCGCCTCTCCTGCGTCGACACTCCCCTGCGCATCGGCGACCAGGGTTTCGAACACGGCCTGGGCACCCACGCCAACAGCGAAATCATAGCATCGGTTCCCGAGAAAGCGGTCCGCTTCGAGGCCATGGTCGGCATTGACAACAACGCCGACACGGGGGGACAACGAGGTAGCGGGGTGTTTATCGTCGAGTTCGGCGGCCAGGAAGCCGTCCGGACGCCTGTCGTGCGCGGCGGCGAGGCGCCTGTTCCCGTGGCGTTCGACGTGCCCGCAGGAACGAACTCCCTGACCCTCAAGGCCGACACGACCGAGGACGGTCCCGCACATGATCAGGCCGACTGGGCAGATGCGCGCTACATCCTCGCGGACGGCACTACAGTCTGGCTTGATGCGGGTCATCACCGCCCGCCCATGGCCGCTGCCAAAGCGCCGTTCTCCTTCCGGTACGCCGGGCAGGATTCCCGCGATTTTCTTGCGCAGTGGGAGCGGACTGCCGCATCCAAGGACTTCGGCACATACCGTTTCTGCACCGCGCACTGGACCGATCCCGTCACCAAGCTGCGTGTCACGGCCGAGGCAAAGGTCTACGCAGCGTATCCGGGCGTGGACTGGGTGCTCTATTTCGAGAACGGTGGTACGGCCGATACGCCGCTCATCGAGGACATTCAGGCGCTCGATCTGACCATGCATACAGGCACCGCCGCGTTACCCACTGAATTCGGCCATAACCGCGGCGACGTATTCAGCGAAGCCAGTTTCGAGAACGCCACGGCGACACTCGAACCCAACATTCCCTTCACCCTGGCGCCCCAGGGCGGCCGCTCGTCAAACGGGGCGTTCCCTTTCTTCGACCTGCGGTTTGGCAACAACACCCTGATCGGCGCGATTGGCTGGTCGGGGCAATGGTCGCTCGCCGCTGTCCGGGAACACCCCGAATACCTTCGCCTTCGTGCCGGCATGCAGCGGACCAGCCTGGCCCTTCATCCCGGCGAAAAGATCCGCACGCCGCGCATCCTCCTGCTCGCCAACACCACCGACGCTTCCACGGCGCACAACCGGTTCCGCCGCCTCATGCTTGCCGAGTATCTGCCTAAAGTCGACGGACGCCCGATTGTGCCGCCCGTCGCGCTACAGTGTTTTGACCGCTACTACCGCAAGGACCCCGAGTGGGCGACGGAAGCGGGCCAGCTTGACGCAGCGAAGAACGCCGCCGCGTTCGGTTTCGATACCCACTGGCTCGACGCCGCATGGTTCCCGAAAGGTTTCCCGACCGGCGTGGGAAACTGGTTCGCGGACCCCGAATTGTTCCCAAGAGGACTGGGCCCCATAGGGGACTTCTGCCACCGCAACGGGATTCGGTTCCTGTTGTGGTTCGAGCCGGAGCGCGTCGCACCCGATACGCAAATCGCCACCGAACACCCGGACTTCGTCTTCGGCGGCGGGCAGGGGGGCCTGTACCGGCTTGACCTGCCTGAAGCGCGCCGGTGGCTCACCGACACGCTGTCCGCGCGCATCGAGGAATACGGGCTGGACTTTTACCGCAACGATTTCAATATGGACCCGCTGGAATACTGGCGTAAAAACGACACGCCCGGACGCGAAGGCGTCACCGAGATCCGGTACATCGAGGGTCTCTACGCCATGTGGGACGAGCTGCTCGAGCGCCATCCGGGGCTGATCATCGACAATTGCTCGAGCGGCGGACGCCGCATCGATCTCGAGACCTGCTCGCGCTCCATCCCCCTCTGGCGAAGCGATACCAATTGTTTCCCAGGCAACGCGGATTGGAACCCGGGGCACTCACTGGGCATCAGCTATTACCTGCCCGCCCACAACGCCACCGCGTGGCAACCCGATGCGTACCCCATGCGCGCCGCTGCGACCGCCGGCCTAATCTGCCAGTGGGACTACCGCAACCCCGATTTCCCCGCCGAGCAGGGCCGCCGCTTCGTCGAGGAAGCCAAATCCCTTTCCAAATACTGGTACGGCGACATCTACCCGATGACGCTCGGCATGAACGGCGCCAGCCATTGGTGCGCGTTTCAGCTTGACCGCCCCGACCTCGACGAAGGCGCCGTCTACTTCTTCCGGCGCAGCCAATCGCCTTACACGCATTTCACCGTCAATCTGAGCGCCCTTGCGCCGGATGCCCTCTACACGCTCGAACACCGCGCGGAAGACGGAACCGTTACCCGGGAAGAACGCACGGGAAAATCGCTCACTGATGACGGCATCGAGGCGGTGCTGGCTACGAAACCCGCCAGCCTCATCGTGCGGTACGAGAAGAAAAAGTAGCGTGAACCGGCGCGCGCGCGACAACGCGGCGCGAGCGCGGGCCCGAGCCCGTCATCCCTGGGTGCGGGATTGCCCCGTCTCGCTCCGCGCGAGCTGGAGTTTTTCCATCAACTCCCGCTTGCCCTTTTCATACTTCGCCCGGGGATTGGCCTGGTAAAGGTGCCCGGCGCATTCGTCCCACCAGACCGACGGCATCGCGTTGTACTTGAGGCAAGTGTCGGGGATGCCGTGCGTAGTCGTGAGGCGCTCAAACAGCAGGCGGTAGAATTCCCGGGCTTTCATTGTGCTTCCAAACTGAAGTCCGAGTTTCTGAAGCAGGTCCAGGTCGCGTTTCTGGCTGTCCAGTTCCCCGCAACCCCAGACATGCGAGCATGCGCTGAGTTCCGGGATGCGGCCCGGACACGGCGCGCACATCATCCAGTCGGCCCCCCGCACCAGCTTGATCCTGATATCGGGCTTCTTGTTGATAATCAGGTCGATCAGTTCGGGAAGGTTGTCTTCCTTGAAGGGCGGCCGAAGGCCTTCTCCGTACTGGCATACGGCGCACGCGAGAATGTGCGGCCGCACCGTAACCTCTTCCGCTGCAGACAGCGCTTCAAGAGACTTCTTCTTCTCCGCAGCCATTTCCTCTTCGGACCGTGGCGGTATGAGGGCGTTGATTCCCTTCTCCTGGCCCCGTTCGTAGTTGCCGGTATTTGCCAGCGGGCATCCCTTCCACGCGTTGCCAGTCACCGTGTGATAGGCGCAGAGGCCCGAAACCGTCGAGACGCCCATGAGCAAGGTCTTGAACAGCGCGCGGGCGGGCAGCGTGATGCCGGGCGGAAGGCTCAGGATCTGAAGCACGTCCAGGTCGCGTTTCCGGTTGAACTCCTCGCTCTCCGGCGTGTCTTCCTCAATGCCCGACTCCTGGTACGAGTACAGAGCGCCCGCGCTGCAGGACAGCGTTACGGGTATGTCGGGATTCCGCCGGACCGCGTCCCGGATTTCCTTGCATCGTTGATACTGTTCGGCGCCGCTATCGCCTTCTTCGCCAAGCGAGCAAATCGTGCAGAGGAGCTGATATGGCCGGATGACAAGTGGCGTCGGCATTGATGCGGTCTCCTTCTCTTGAGAAGCCTCCTGCGCGGCAGCGATGCTGCTAAGACCCAGGAGTCCTGCTCCACAAAGATGCGTGCACTGAAGAAATTCACGGCGTTCCATCTCACAGCTCTCCTCTGGCTCTAATACTGCGTTGCTGGGACGCCAATCAGTATGCGCCAAATCAGGTCCCATTTCTACCTGCCGGCGCTTGAGACCTCATTCTTTGCGGTGCCGATTTCTCTCCGGCGCGCAGGCAACTGTTGCTCGAGCGTTTCATGCAGGCTCTCGAGCTTTTCCCCCAACGAGTACGGCATGTAAACATAGTCCTGCTCGAACTGGAACCCGAGGCGCGAATCCCGGGTCGCGGCAAGCAGCGAGCTTTCCGTCCGCGCGATTTCCTCGCGCACGATCGTCTCCATCCGGTCGAGTATCGCGTTTGCCTTCTGAGACTCTTGTTCCGCGGCCTGCTGCAGGCGGAGATCCTCGAATTCGAGAACGGCATAATCGCTCTGCATCATCCGTTGCAGCTGCTCGGCAACCACTACTTCCCGCACCGCCTGCCGCCGTTTGGATTCGGGGCTCGCAAGCGCCGCCGCCCGGTACAGTTTCAGACCTTCCTCCATGCGCTCCGACGCCTGCCGCAGGTATTTCAGGAAAACCGGCAGGACCTTTGTTTCCCGCCCGGCTTCCACGCCGGTCGCGCTTCTCGCATAAAACTCGGCCATGTTTACACCATTTGTGAAATCGGGATAGAAGACCATGCGCGATACCGTGAATGGCCAGTAGGGATTGACCTGTGCGCCGAAATACCCCATCCACTTGTTGTGGTCCGTCCACGAATGCGTGAAGGTCGTGGTCCGGAGAGGCGGTTCCTGGAAAAATAACGGGTTCCCGATGGCGTTGTTCGTTCCCATGTTCGGGCCGGTATCCGGCACAAGGCGAATCGCCTGGCTGAACTGGTCCCATGCTTCGAGAACCATGTCCTTCTGCCCACTTCCAAAACCGCGGGCGGCAACAGCGCCGAGCAATTCTTCAAACGGAGGCGCATCGCTCCAGCACGTCCAGGCCCGCAACTCGGTCATCAGATTGGGCGTGTAGCCGCTGCTATGGCTTTCCAACGTACCGTTTACCCCGTACTTCTCGAGCGCCTTGTACCGCTCGTACCATTGGTACGGGAACGGGAGGTAAGGGATGGTGCCGAACTGCCAGGCGGCAAACGTGTCGGCCTTGGAATAGACCTTCATGCTCCGTTTGCGCGCTTCGGCAACCTGGGCCTCAGTCACTTCGGCGGGTCCGACCTGATTCAGCGAATAGTCGCGCAGATGCCCCTTCATGCCATCGAGCTCGAAGCTCTTTCCGTTCTCCCACGTGAGCAGGGGGGTTGTATCCGCGGGAAGCTGCTGGATGAAATAGCGTTTCATCTCGACGTTCTGCGGCCGGAAATCGATATTGTATTCCCAGGGCAGAATCTCGATGGCGGGATTCACCCGGTGGCATTCTTCGGTCACGAGCGCCACGGCCCGCGCCCAGTTTTGCGCCCAGTCTTTCACATGCTCTTCGCCGGCGCCATGAAGCCCCCCCCATTGTTTGTACCAGAAGCCTTCCGTCAGAAGGATATAGCCATGGATGTCGGGAAACTCCGCCAGAATGTCCCTTACCAGCTTGCGAAGCCCCGCCTCGCTCTCCGGAGTCCCAAGAGACTGGTAGATGATCGGCACGTAGACCTTGATCCCGTACCGCGCGGCGCGGTTGACCAGGTCTCGCATCTGGGCAGGGTCCTGCCTGCGCACCAGATAGAGCAGGCGCGCATAAAATTCGGTCGAGGTCTCGGCCGTCGTGCGGTCTCCGTTCGGGTTCGCATAACACGACGCGAAAATGCCGTCAAAACCATCGTGAACGAGGTGCGAGAGCAGCGCATCCGGCCATTCCATCCAGCCCATCCAGGATTCAATCATCCGCATATCGTACACGCTGTGCCGAACCGTGCTCAGATTGGCCGGCAGGAACGGCGCCTCGCGCAAGTTCATCCGGGCTTCCAGGTTGTACAGCCCAAACATCGCGCCGCGTTCGTCATACCCGCATACCGTCACCCGTTCCGGCGTCGCGATAATCTCATAATCCTTCGGTGCCGTCAGCGCCGCTCCGCAACCGGGCAACTGCTCGCGCGTGCCGGCGACGATGCACTGCGTGAGACCCTGCCAGCCGTCGAGCGTATCCCGGCCCTCGACTTCCACCTGCACTCCCATCGACGTCTTCAGGTAGTCCTGAAAATCGTGTACCGCGTTCTGTAGAACCACGCCACTGTGCTGGTCCCAAACCAATTTCCAGCCCTGGCTGGGCAGCTCGAATTCGCCGGCGTTCACGTTGGCCTGAGGGTCGCGACGCGCTACATGGACGGGGCTTTCGGACAACCGCTTGTGATAGTCGTACAGCGCCTCCCGAGGCAGTACGCGCGCCACCTCCTGGGCAAAGGCATCCGCGGGCACTTCGGGCTGCTCATGGACCGCGACCGCGATTCCACGGCGCTCCGGCAATTGTTTCCCGAGCGTTGCGCGCAGACCCTTGAGTTTTTCCTCAAGCGAGTACGGCGTATAGACGTAATCGCACTCGGATTGAAAACCCAGGCGCGAGTCGCGTGTCGCGGCAAGCAGCGAAAACTCGGTACGCTCGATTTCTTCGCGCAGGATGGCTTCCATGTGGTCGAGGAGCGCGTTCGCTTTCGCGGCATCCTGCTCGGAGGCCAGTTGCAGGCGCAGCTCCTCGAACTCGAGGATCGCTTGGTTGCTGCGCAGCATCCGCTCGATCTGTTCCGCTACGATAACCTCTCGCAGCGCCCCTTCCCGCTTGACGGCCGGGCTCGCAAACGCCGCCGCACGGTACAGCTTCAACCCTTCCTCCAGACGGTCAGCAGCCAAGCCCAGGTATTTCAGGAAGACTGGCAACACTTGTTGCCCTCCGCCGTTCTCGATCCCTGACACGCTGCGCGCGTACGACTCGGCCCTGTTCGTCTGGTTGGTGAAGTCAGGGCAGAATACCAGACGCGAAACAGTGAATGGCCAGTAAGGGTTGATCTCGCCTCCCATGTACCCCATCCACTTGGCCTCATCCGTCCATGAACGCGTGAACCTGGCCGTGCGAACCGGCGGCTCCTCAAAAAACAGCGGATTGCCGATCGCGTTGCTCGTGCCCATGGTCGGGCCGGTGTCAGGCACCAAACGAATGGCCTGGCTGAACAGGTCCCATGCCTTCAGAACCGTTTCCTGGTTGTCCGCGCCGAAATTGCGCCGGGCGACGGCGCCAAGCAGTTCGTCAAGGGGAGGCGCGCCACTCCAGCAATACCACGCCCGCAACTCGGTCATGAAACTCGGCGAGTATCCGGTGCTCCAACTCTCCATCGTGCCATTCACGCCAAGCTCTTCCATCGCCTTGTACCGGGCATGCCACTGGTACGGAAATGGGTGGTACGGAACGGTCTGCAACTGCGCGCCGCACACAAACGTGTCGCCGTTGGTGTAGACCTTCATCCCCCGCCGGCGCGCTTCCGCGATCTGCGCTTGCGTGACTTCCGCGGGGCCGATCTGGCTTATCGCATAGTCACGGAGGTATCCCTGGAATCCGTCTATCTCGAAGCTCTTTCCGTTCTCCCACGTGACCAGCGGGATCGTGTCGCCGGGAAGCTGCTGGATGAAATACCGTTTCATGGCGACGTTCTGCGGACGAAAATCAATGTTGTATTCCCACGGAAGTATCTCGATGGCAGGATTCACCCGGTGGCATTCCTCGGCAACGATACCGACAGCCCGGCTCCAGTTGCGCGCCCAGTCCTGCATGTACTCTTCGCTGGCGCCGTGCCCTCCTCCCCACTGCTTGTACCAGAAGCCCTCGGTGAGCAGAACGTAGCCCTGGATGTCGGGAAACTGTTGAAGGATGTCGCGCACCAGCTTGCGCAGACCCTCTTCGCTTTCCGGCGTCCCCATGTACTGATAAATGACCGGCGTATAGACCTTGATGCCAAAGCGGGCGGCGCGGTTGATGAGGTCCCGCATTCGGGCCGGGTCCTGATTGCGGATCCGGAACAGTATCCGCGCATAGAAATCCGTGGACGACTCGGCAGTGGTGCGGTCACCGTTCGGGTTTGCCAATGCCGAAGCGAAGATCGCGTCAAACCCGTCGTGGGCCAGACGCGAAAGCAGGGCGTCCGGAAACTCCATCCAGCCCATCCACGAATGCACCATGCGCGTGTCGTAGAGGCTGTGCCTCACCACATTCAGGTCCGCCGGCAGATAAGGAGCTTCGCGCAGGTTCATCCGGGCTTCGAGGTTGTACAGTCCGAACATCGTTCCCCGCTCGTCGTAGCCGCACACGGCCACCCGGTCAGGCGCTGCAATGATCACGTAGTCCTTGGGGCCCGTCAGCGCCCCGCCACAACCGGGCAACTGGTCCCGTGTTCCGGCTACGACGCACTGAGTCAGGCTCTGCCAGTCCTGCAGCGAATCCCGGCCCTCGATCTCCACTTGGATCCCCATCGAGGTCTTCATGTAATCCTGGAAATCCTGAACCGCGTTTTGAAGAACTTCCCCGCTTTGCTGGTTCCAAATGAGCCGCCACCCTTGACCGGGGAGTGCCATTTCGCCGGCCGCCGGGATGGCATCCGGGTCGCGCCGCGCCACATGCACCGGCCCTTCCGACAGCCGCTTATGATAGCTGTAGCGTTGCTCTGGAGGCAGAGCGCGCTCGACCTCGGCTGCAAAATCCTTCATCGTAACATCGGCTTGAGCAGCCGCTAAGAAGTGAAGCGACCAGCTCACGGACAAAAACAGACCCGCCATGACCCCATACCCCCTTGGCATGTCCCGACATTGGTTGCAGCCGACACCGCGCGGGCCTCGAACCGCGCCGTGCCGTCACTGAAATGAATTATTCCGCATGGCCACATGCTGGCCGCGGAATCCATCAGCAGTGATGACGCCATTGGACCAGAACTCGTCAGGGGACGTCAATTCAATGTGCATCACATTCCTGACCTGCGACAAATGAGCGCCTCAACACGGAAGCCTTACACTTTTTCTTTGGCAATTGATAAAATACGGCTCGGTCCGACACGGGAGCGCAAAAGGCAGCTTCACGCGCAAAACTCGAACGCACTTGCTGTCTATTGTAGAGCCCGCGCCGAAAACACGAGGTATGGGCAAGACATAGACCCTCAACGAAGCGGCGAAAAACATGGCTGCAGGCACGGTCTTGCCCCATCCCGGGGAGTAGAAGGCTATGAGCGGTTGTCTTCAGTGCGTCGTCTTGAGTGGGATTATTCTGGCTGCGATGAATGTCCCGGCTGCCGCCGTGGACGCAAAGCCTGCGGCGCGCAATACGGGACCCGCGGCGGGCGTCATGACGCCCATCGGTCTGGACCGGGTAAAGGCGGGAGGGGAGCTCGGACGGCGTGTCGATATCACCGTCAACAACAACCTGCTGGCACTGGACACCGAAAACGCGTTCCTTGTTCCGTTTCGTCAACGGAACCAAGCTTCTGGATATATCGGACTGGGCAAGCTGATTGATGCCACGGTGCGGTTTGCCGCCTATACCGGGGACCCAAAGGTGCTGGAGTTGAAGAACCGTCTTGTCTCGGAGGCGATCAAGACTCAGGAGCCTGACGGATACATCGGCATCCTTGTCCCGGAAAGCCGCCTGTGGGGCGTGTACGATATCCATGAGATGTCCTACCTCGTGTTGGGCTTGACCAACGACTACAAGTATTTTGGCGAGCAATCATCGCTTGTGGCAGCCCGGAAACTGGCCGATTTCATCATCGCGCGCTGGTCTGCCGAGCCGTCTCGAATCCCCGGACCGACCGGACAACGCCCCAACATGTACGGCGTAACCACGGGGCTTGACGGCGCCTTGCTGACGCTTTTCGAGCAGACGAACGATCAACGGTATCTGGATTTCTGCACCAGGTTCGAGCAGTACAAGTTGGGGGAATGGAATTCAACCATCAAGATGGACGAGCCCAACAAACCGTACAACATGGACGACGAACGGCACTGCTATATCTTCATGGCCCTGTGCGTGGCACAGTTGCAGTTGTACAATATTGAGCCCGACCCGCGGCTTTTGCAGCAGGCACAACAGGCCCTGGATTTCCTGACCCGGCGGGACGGATTGCTGATTTCGGGCTCGTGCAGTCTGAACGAGGCATGGCACGACAGCCAGGTGGGCAGCGGAAATGTGAGTGAAAGCTGCGCCACAGCCTACCTGACACGATTGATGGACCGCATGCTTCGGCTGACGGGCGAATCACGGTTCGGCAACATCATGGAACGGGCCGTCTACAATGCGTTGTTCGCCGCGCAATCCCCCGACGGCAGAAGCCTGCGCTATTTCTGCGCTCTCGAGGGCAACCGCACCTATTTCGAGCGCGACACGTTCTGTTGCCCCAATAATTTCCGGCGGATCATGGCTGAATTGCCCGGCATGATCTACTACTGCTCGAACGATGGCATCGCCGTGAACCTTTATACCGCATCCACGGCAACCATCGCTCGGGACAATGGCCGTAGTGTCACGATTCAACAAGAAACGGACTACCCCGCCTCGGGACTTGTCAAGATTGTCGTCACGCCGTCCCAGGAGATGGAGTTCTCCCTGAGGTTGCGCATTCCGGCCTGGTGCCCGAAAGCTAGGGTGGCCGTCAACAGCGAGACGCCTGTCGAAGTTTCCCCCGGCCAGGTTTTCTACGAAATCCGCCGTGTCTGGAAGCCGGCGGACTCCATTACGCTCGATATGCCTATGCCGTGGCGCTTGGTCCGCGGACGCAAATCGCTCGAGGGCCGGGCCGCGTTGATGCGCGGTCCTCTGGTCTACTGTATCGGGACCGCCAACAACTCAGAGTTGCTGCAGAAGTATGAGAGGCCCGGCGAACTCGTCCTGGACCCCGCGTCACTGGGCGCGCCGGTCTCCGACCCATCCTTCCGCCCCGGCGGGCTCAAAGTCCTGGCAAAGGCATGGCCGCCGGAAGCCGGGACAACCGAGGCCGCGCAGCTCGACGTCGTGTTGACCGAGTTCATCGATCCCAGTGGCATCACCACGTATTTTCGCCTGCCGGACCTGGCCACGGCGGTCAACGATGAACTGATAAACAAGACAACCGGCCAGTAACCGGCGTTGTACGGCGTCAGAAATCCCGTGAGAAGCCGCAGGTCCAGCCTCCGTCTACGACAAAGTTGTGGCCGTTGACGTAAGAGGCGGCATCCGACACCAGAAACAGAACGGCGGCGGCGATTTCGTCAGTCTCGCCGGGCCGGCGCTGCGGAATGAATGAGACCAGACGTGCCGCCGTTTCCTTGTTGTTGTAGAATAGC
>Ga0116185_1000558_pt1 | contig 42468 bp, 51 predicted proteins | sample AD_JPNNA7_MetaG_FD_89754 | JGI IMG/M metagenome (GOLD analysis project Ga0116185, IMG submission 89754) | Active sludge microbial communities of municipal wastewater-treating anaerobic digesters from Japan - AD_JPNNA7_MetaG | ecosystem: Engineered > Bioreactor > Anaerobic > Digestate | place...
GCCGTTTTAAATGCCCATCCAACAAAAGAATTCATAATAATTAATAGTAATACTAGTATATATACTTTTCGATACTTCCAGGGCAGAGGTTTATAGGAATCCTCGCAAATATATTTCAAAAAATGAATTGTGATACATATTCGAAATACGTTTCTGTTTTTCAGTTTATCAAATACTTACAAAATGTCCGTCTATCTTTATGAATTAGAAACAGTCATTTATGTTATATTAATACATAGGGAGCGCGGAGGGTCACGAATTCCCCGACCTTCAGGTCGGAGACGAAGTGAACCCTCGCCCAGTATTTTGTTTTCTCGTATGTGTTTAGGTTCCTAAATTCAGCATCTTCAGGCCCATTTCGTACCATCCCATGTCGCCTTTTCTTTAGAGCCTTTTTGGTGAGCACAGTCTTCCGATATCGTTTGCTTATTAGATGCACATCAATTTATATTAATCCCGCCCGGACTGGATCAGCATCTACCGACCTACTCTCAAGCACCTAAACACATACGTGGCTTCTATTGAGAGGCATACTGACATATTGTGAACCTGCCATTATATTAGCATATCTGGTACCTGAAATCTGAACTGAAGCGGTGATCTCAATCATCTATATGATCAGAGAGATAAGTACTGCTCTGGCGATTTAGATGATCGATTATATCCTGGTCTCAATGGCTGTTGTGGGTGGCCTCCTCCTCTGGTGGTCATTTCTGGCTATATCTGGACTGAAGAGACCTGACTGCGATGCCGCAGATTAAAAGCTGTTCAACTATCCTTTTTTCTCGTTCGTATCCCAATGCCTCGACCCCTTCCCCACCACTACCTGTATTGCCCCCTCTTTTCCAGAGCACAGCGGGGAAGCATCGTGGCATCGATGGCTTTTATGTATGGCATCTGCACGGCAGAGACATAGACCTTGCGGTTGCCCACAGCTATTATGTGATCCGTGGGCTTGGGCGGGCTGACCTTGATGGAGAACATGAGCGGCCCCTCGCAGGTGGTGGCCACCCGCAGGTCTGTGGAGCGGCAACAGATGTACTCCTCCATCTCCGGACTGACCTCTAGCGCGACCTTCTTTTCAGGCGACTTTTCGGACATCAGCTGGTGGATGGCCGGGCGAATAGAAATAGGTTGGGTTCATCCAGACATGAGGCGGCTCCGCCTGCGGCACGACCAGTGCGTATGATCATAATGCTCCCATCGGCATGGTAGCATACTATACATCGCCAGGATTATTACTACTATTTTACATCAAGATCGAGACACTGCCGGGTGTTTTCATGGGAGTGGACAAGAGGACGCACAGAGACGAGCTTGCAGCCGCAACTGCAGAGCAACAGCAAGCTATAACTATCTTAATTTTTATAATCTTTTCTTGAAGTAAAGATGCCCGACCCGACCCTCCTCGCCTGCATTGCCTTAGGCACACTCCTGGGTGTCATCAGCGGCCTCACCCCCGGCCTTCACCTCAACAACTTCGCAGCAATGCTCCTCGCCCTCTCGCCGCAGCTTCTGGCCTGGGGGCTGTCCCCCTTCCAGGTGGCGAGCATAATTCTCTCAGCCAGCATCTCCCAGACGTTCTTTGATGCCATTCCCGCCGTCTTCCTGGGAGCGCCCGACACGGAGACGGCCCTATCCGTCCTGCCCGGCCAGAGGCTGATGCAGGAGGGGCGGGGAGTTGAGGCGGTGCGGCTCTCTGCCCTGGGCAGCGCCGGATCGATCCTCTTTGCCCTGCTCATGATCTGGCCCCTCTCCTGGGCAGTCTCCAGCTGCTACGACCGCCTGACCAAATACGTTGGAGCGCTGCTCCTGGGCATTGCTCTGCTCATGATCCGCTCAGAGATGGGGCCGAAGATAGAGGGGCAGGGCAGGCTCGTGCATTATAAATACAAGGCTATAGCCGTCCTGCTCTTTTTGACATCGGGGCTTCTCGGCCTCTTCGCCTTCCAGCATGAGGATCTGCTCAGCTCCCCGTTGGGATTGGATGCGCAGGTGCTGCTGCCGCTGCTCTCCGGCATATTCGGGGCCTCGTCTCTGATGATCAGCCTCTCCGGGGAGGGGCAGGTGCCGGAGCAGAGGGAGAGCGATATCAAGCTGCCCGCAGGGGCGCTGGGAAAAGCTATCGTCTCCGGCAGCCTGGGCGGCTCGGTGGTGGCCTGGATTCCCGGCGTCTCAGCCTCCGTGGCCGCGCTCACCGTGCGGCTGGGCTCTTCAGCCGCGCCTGAGGAGTTTCTCATAAGCTTGGGCGGGGCCAACACCGCCAATGCCCTGTTCTCCCTGGTGGCGCTCTACGTCATAGACAGGCCGAGGAGCGGGGCAGCGGCGGCCATTGCCGAGCTGATGGACCTGGACCTCTCAAGCCTGGCCGGCATGATAATCATAGTTGTAATAGTAGCTGCAATCTCCTTCCTGGCCGCCATCTGGGCGGCGCGCCTGGCCGGGCGGGCAGTCTCCCGTGTCAATTACAGGCTGCTCTGCCTGCTGGTGCTCCTCTTCCTGACGGCCATGGCCTATGCATTTACAGGCATCTTCGGCCTGTTCATATTCTTCATCTCCACGGTGGTGGGCCTCATCGCCCCTGTGGCCGGGATCATGAGGACGCACGCCATGGGGGTGCTAATGCTGCCGCTGATCGTGCGCTATCTGTGAGAATCGCCACAGACACAGATTTTTGGCTCCTAGATTGGACGGCAGTGTACCTTAATTAAGTTTATATGCCTTCATCTAATAAGGCAGTCTCCCCATTTCATGTTGTTCACTCAGAAACTGCTACCAACAGACCATAAAGAACAGTCCCTTTATCCTTTACGAAGACTTTGCCGCAGATTTTGCATTTTTAAGCGCAGCATGCCTTTGGCAGTTCGACCGTACTATATTTCCACCATTCAGGCTAATCGCAGGCATCCCCAGTATACCCGCACATTTCAACCCGAGGAGAGTTGACTACAGGCAGGAGCATATCCTCTCCGCACTTGTGCTCTTTTGCACACTCATCCCAAACCCAACCAGTACCCTCGTAGATGCAGATGGAGCAGACGGCCGTGGCCGGTTTTGCCGCATTGGCACCGTATATCAGGCGGATCGTTTCTTGCCAGAATCCCTACGGCTTTATTCTGTGCAAAGCCCTCTCTTGCCGAGACAAATTTAAGCGAAAGCTCAGTTGAGGTTCCAAAGTCATATATGTGCTCGAACTTCATCCCAGGAGAAATTACCTTTCCAAGTGCGACTTTCATGCTCCTATCGCCTGGCTCTATTTTCTCTGAAATGAATGTGCGGCCTCATTGGTCATCGGTTAAGAGATATTCATTAAATTTTGCATTTAAATAATTACAAATAGTTGGACTGCTAAATTGCTGGATTTGCCGAGACCGATGGCAGTGAAGATATGAAGAGAAATCAGCCTTTTTCATCGAGCCAGCAGTTTTGTCATGCGCAAAGCGATTCTGCCCTTAACCGATGACATATGGAGGATCTCCGATACTGTTAGCATTCCTGCCAAATCAAAGCTCAGAGACGGCGTAAGGAGGGAAATGGATAGCTTATTGAAGGGAGCACTTAAGGGATATCTCCTCTATGATGAGAGAAACGGCGTCTACAGGGCAACTGATAAATTTAAGCCTCATCCGAAGACAATGGAAAGAATCGCTTTGGCTCTAAAAGATTGGGCAGGAATTGGGCCACAAAAGACGCTTGCCTCCTGGATAATAGAAAAATAGGCTTCGGGGCTAGGATCAGATGTACTGCTGCACCAGTCCCTCAGGCTCGCTGAACTGGCCCCTCTCCTTGTGCAGTATCTTGGTGGCTGCGCTCTCAAAGTCGCTCTGGTAGACTGTGGTCCTCGCCTCGCGGATGGCATACATGCCAGCCTCTGTGGAGAGAGCCTTGAGGTCCGCGCCGCTGGAGCCCTCAGCTAGCCCTGCGATCATCCTCAGGTTGACATCCTCGTCCAGCCTCATGCCTGAGGTGTGGATCTTGAGTATGGCCTCCCTCGCCTCGCGGCTTGGCATGGGAATCTCAATGACCCTGTCGAAGCGCCCGGGCCGGAGCAGCGCCGGGTCGAGCATATCCAGGCGGTTGGTGGCGGCGATGAGCTTGACCTCGCCTCGCGCATCAAATCCGTCCATCTCGGCCAGAATCTGCATGAGCGTCCTCTGCACCTCTCTGTCCCCGCTCGTAGCCCCGTCCATGCGCCGCGCCCCTATGGCATCCAGCTCATCGATGAATATGATAGCAGGAGATTTGCTCTTCGCCAGCTCGAACAGCTCCCTCACGAGCCTGGCCCCCTCTCCGATATACTTCTGCACGAACTCAGATCCGACGACGCGCAAAAACGTGGCATCGGTGCTCTGTGCCACAGCCTTGGCCAGGATGGTCTTGCCCGTCCCCGGAGGCCCGTGCAGGAGAACTCCTTTGGGCGGCTCGATCCCAACGGCTGTGAACAGGTCGGGCCGCTTGAGCGGCAGCTCCACAATCTCCCTGATCTCGGATATCTGGCTGTCCAGACCTCCGATCTGGGAGAACTGCACATCGGGAGCCTCCTCAATCTCCATGCCGAAGACAGCCGGATCGCGGGGCGAGGGCAGAATGCACATCACTGCGAATGACTGCTGATTGAGGCCCACCTGAACTCCCGGCTTGATCTCCCCCTCTATGAACTGAGATAGATTTACCACAAACCTTGGACCCGTGCTGCTTTTTACTATCACCCTGTTCTCGTCCAGAACATCCACTATAGTTCCCACTATCATGGGGCCGACGCGCAGGCGCTCCAGCTCGCTTCTCAGCTTGCGGGCCTCCCTCTCGAACTTGAGCTTCTGGTTCTCTATCAGCCTCTTTTCGCCTTCCACGCGGTCCTTCTGCTCTCGAGGCGCCAGATTGCGTTCTTCAAGCTGCAGCATGCGATCCAGGATATAGCGCGAGAAATCAGCACCAGCCTGGGACTCCTTAATTCCATCTCCGCTGTCCATAATTACAAAGGTTATTAAACTCCGACCCCTATAAAGGTTTCCGAAATGACAGAGAAGCAATGCGAAATTTGCGGCGCTGAGATCTCCGGAGCACCTCAGAGGATAGTGATCGACGGATCAGCGCTGGAGGTATGCAAGGGCTGTGCGCGCTTCGGAAAGCCGGAGGACAAATGGTCTCCAGTCCCCAAGAAGATGGTCCCTCCTGAGAGAGCCTTTGCTGTTAAGAGGCCCAAACCTCGCGACCACTTTAAGGACCTGGTGGAGCTGATTCCTGAGTTCGGGCGCAGGATAAGGGAGGCCCGTGAGCAGCAGGGCTTCTCTGTGGAGGAGCTGGCAGCCAGGATCAAGGAGAAGGCAGCACTGCTCAAGAAGATCGAGCGCGAGGAGATCTCCCCTGAAGACGAGATCCGGGCCAAGCTGGAGAGGGAGCTGAAGATCAAGCTCACAGATCAGGAGAGCGAGACGCGCGTCAAGTCCGGCATGTCAGGCCGCGGGCTGACCCTGGGAGACATCGCCAGCATCAAACGGAAAACTGAAAAATGATCGCAAGTGCCGCACGCTATATCATCGGCGGGGGAGTCATCGTCTACCCCACCGAAACCGTCTACGGCCTGGGAGCCAATGCTCTGGATGAGCAGGCCGTTATGAGGGTCTTCCAGATAAAAAAGAGACCGCTCCTCCAGCCCATTTTTTTGGCCGTATCCAGCTTCGAAATGCTGGATAAAGTTGCAGAGATCGGAGAAGAGGATCTGGCCATCCTGGAGCAGCTCCTTCCAGGCCCGGTCTCTGTGCTGGTCAGAAAGAAGAGCATAGTCCCCGATATCCTCACAGCCGGCTCGCCCTTTCTGGGCATCAGATACCCTGACCACGAGGCGGCCCTGCGCATCATCGACCTGGCAGGGCCCATCACATCCACCAGCGCCAACCGCACAGGCTCGCCGCCGCCCGTCAGCGCCGATACTGTCTCCCCAGAGATCCAGGACCGGGTGGACGCAGTTGTGGACGGCGGGAAATGCAGATATGCCCAGCCATCCACGCTTATTGACATGCAGAAGAGGCAGATCTTGAGGCCGGGCGCCGGACTGGACAGAGCCCTGAAGGCAATAGGAAAAGAGTGAGGGGCATGAACGCCAGAATCAGAGACTTCTTTAGAACCCGCCAGGGCTGGATATTCGCAGTGGCCGACTACAGCCATCCCCGCGGCCTGCGCTCTCTGCTCCGCTATGTACCCGACCCGGATGGAGAGAGGCAGGCTGGGGGCAGGCGCTACCGCAAGCTGGACTTCGATGACGCCTTCGGTTTTTTAAGGCGGGAGAGGCCGGATTGGGCCCTGGACCTGCACACCGTTCCGGAGTCCGAGGTGGCCCGCATCTACCAGCCCTCTTTGGGCCTGAATGCCGTCGCCTCACGGGACGAGAGGGTCGCAAGAATCGCCTCGATCCTTGAGAGGGGCGGTGTGCCCAGAGGGCAGATGGGCATCACAGGATCCATGCTCGTCGGCCTGAACGGCCCTACCTCGGACATCGACTTCGTTGTCTACGGCCCCGAGTGGTGGCACGCCAGGGATATACTGAGCTGGGCCAAAAGGGATGGCCGAATCGACGACCTCGATGAGGAGACCTGGAGGAAGATCTACCGAAAGCGAAAGCCCGAGATCGGCTTCGAGGAGTTCATCTTGCATGAGAAGAGAAAGGGGAATCGAGGCATGGTGGATGGCACCTACTTCGACCTGCTCTTCACCCGCGACTGGAGCCAGATAAGCAGCAGTCCTCAGCCTTCCGGAAGGCCCGCCGGAGAGGGCAGGATTGAGGCGCGCGTGGCCAATGCCGAATTCGCCTTCGACAGCCCGGCTATATACCGGCTGGACCATCCCCAGGTAAAGGAGATATTCTGCTACTCCCATACATATGCCGGTCAGGCCCTGCCAGGTGAGACCATCGAGGCCAAGGGTGTCATGGAGGAGACGGCAGAGGGCCTGAGGCTGGTGGTGGGAACCACCCGCGAGGCGCGCGGAGAATGGATCAGATCGCTTTCCCTGCTGGAAAGCTGATCGAATGCAATGCATAGATAGAGGAGCAATGCCAAGGAGGTTCTTTTCACATGTTGCAAGTCCGTCCCTTTGATATCGAGATAGGCCAGCATAAAGTCATGCTCAACGCAGCCGAAGCCAGAGAGAGAGGATTGAATGCCGGAGACAGGGTGAGGGTGAGGACAAAGGGAGCCGCCACCACAGCCATCCTGGACATCACCCTTGGGATGGTCAAGCCGGGAGAGATCGGCATCTTCACAGAGACCATGAAGGATCTGAATAACCCCACCCAGGTGGATATCCTTCCTGCCCCCAAGCCAGCCTCTCTCGGCTACATCAAAAGCTTCATGGACAGGCAGAAGCTTGCAGAAGACCAGATCAGGTCCATTGTCCAGGATATTGTGGACAACAACCTCAGCGAAATCGAGCTCTCTGCTTATGTCACCGCATCCTACATTCACAACATGGACAGCCAGGAGGTGGAATGGCTCACCAAAGCCATGATCGATACCGGAGAGCGGATTCGCTTTGACACCCACCCGGTGATGGACAAGCACAGCATCGGAGGCGTTCCAGGCAACAAGGTCTCCCTGCTGGTGGTGCCTATCGTCGCCGCAGCCGGCCTTCTCATACCCAAGACGAGCTCCAGAGCCATCACAGGTGCAGGCGGCACAGCCGACCTGATGGAAATCCTGGCCCCTGTAGAGTTTTCCGCAGAGGAGATCAAGGAGATCACTGAGAAGGTGGGAGGAGTCATAGTATGGGGCGGAGCCACAAACATCGCCCCAGCGGATGACAAGCTGATCAAGGCCGAGTACGCCCTCTCCATCGACCCCTACAGCCAGATGCTGGCCTCCATCATGGCCAAGAAAGGCGCTGTTGGAGCTGATGCAGTTGTGGTGGACATGCCCGTAGGGCCTGGCACCAAGCTCGCCACTCCGGAGGCCGGCCGCGCCCTGGCCAAAGACCTCATAGACTTGGGTGAGCGGCTGGGCATTCGCGTTGAGTGCGCCATGACCTTCGGCGGCTCGCCCGTGGGCCGGACCATCGGCCCGGCACTGGAGGTTCGGGAGGCACTGACCATGCTGGAGAACAAGGGCGGCCCCAACAGCCTCAAGGAGAAGAGCCTCTCTTTGGCAGGCATACTCCTCGAGATGGGCGGCGTGGCAGGACGGGGCGAAGGCTACAGTGCCGCAGAGGAGATCCTGACCGGCGGAAAGGCGCATCAGAAGCTCATGGCGATCGTCGAGGCCCAGGGAGGCGATCCCAATGTCAAGAGCGAGGACATCGCCGCCGGCGAGCACAGCGCCGATATAGTGGCCCCGGCAGCAGGCTACGTCGTGGCCTTCTACAATAAGCGCCTCGTGGAGCTTGCCCGCATGGCAGGCGCGCCCTCGGACAAGGGTGCGGGCGTGATCATACATAAGAAGATGGGAGAGATGGTAAAAAAGGGCGAGCCGCTCATCACGATCTGCTCAAGCTCCGACTGGGAGCTGGAGGCCGCCGCCAAGGATGCCAAGAGGCAGATGCCGATTGTGGTGGAGGGCATGCTGCTGGAGAGGTATCCGAGGATAACAGAGCTGTAAAAAGAGCGGGAGAGTGTCGCAAGCCGGACAGAAGAGATGCCAGCGCCGGCAAAAGCGGCAGCCCAAACAGAGGCGAGATACGATGCAAGTGGCAATCACATATCACGAAGACTTCGGAAAGCACGGCTTCAGCGTCCTCAGGGACCGAATCCGGCCGTCATTTGAAAAGCTGATGGAGTCGGGGCTGGTGGACGGAGAGGAGGTGCAGCTCTTCAGGCCAGTCCCAGCCCCACTGGAGCTGGTGGCCCGGGCCCATACAGACTCCCACATGGCCAATATGCTGCACGATCCCTACCGGCAGGTGGCACTGCTCTCGGCTGGCAGCGTGATGATGGCTGCGGAGATGGTGGCGGACGGGCTGGCCAAAAGGGCCTTTGCCTACACCGGAACGGCCGGACACCACGCCTCGCGTGGCAGTTGCTGGGGCTTCTGCTACTTCAACGACGTGGCCATCGCCATCCTGCGCCTGCGGGAGAAAGGGCTGAAGCGCTTTCTCATCGTGGACGTGGACCCGCACTTCGGAGACGGAACACGAGACTTCTTCGGAGATGATGCCGATGTCTACCATATCAACCTGCACAGCGGCACTGGTGAGGAGCACGACGCCAGCAGGAACAATTACGACATAGGGCTTACATTCGGAGCCAGCAACGACCGCTTCCTCTCTGCGCTGAAGGGGGCACTGGAGATGGCGAAGGACTTCGATTTCCAGATGGCCTTTGTCATCTTCGGCCACGACTCTCACCGGGACGACTACGGAGGGTTCGACCTCACATTCGAGGCCTACCCCAGGATGGCCCGGATGATAGTCGATGCCGTGGAGCAGAGGGGACTTGTCTTCGTACTGAGCGGCGGCTCCTGCATTCATGTGGCAGAGCGGGTCATACCAGATGTGATATCCGTACTGGCTGGAAGGTGGCCGGCTTGAGGATGGCCTCCCACTGCTACTCCTGCATTCTGGACCGCTGCCTCTTCGAGGCCGACCTGGCGGGCATGGCGGAGGGCGAGAGGAAGCCGGCCGTAGAGGAGCTGCTGGACTACATGGCCGGCCACAAAGGGGGAGTTCCAGCCCTGGTGGGAACCGAGAGGGAGAGGATCATCCAGAGGCGCAGCGGCATTGCCGACCCCTATGAGAGTCTGAAGGCCGAGAGCAACAGGGTGGCAGCCGGCCTCCTGGACCTGGCCCGGGAGTTCTACGATGGCGAGGAGGACAAGATCGAGGCCCTGGTTCGCATAGCTGCCGCAGCAAACTCCATGGAGTTTGGAGTCAAGGGCCACGACTTCGATAACTCCAGCTTTGCCGGCCTCTTCTCTCAAACCCTTCGCGAGAGTTTGCACGGCGACCTGGAGGAGGTAAAGAGACGGCTGCGAGAGTTCTCAAATATCTTCTACCTGACGGACAACTGCGGAGAGGCCGTATTCGATATATTCGTCATTAAAAGGCTGGTGGAGATGGGAAAGAGAGTTGTGGTAGGCTCCAAGTCTGCGCCAATACTCAATGATGTGACAGCCAGGGAGATGAGCCTTCTCTGCGATTCGCTGGGCCAGTTCAATGAGGCGGCAGTTGAGGTTACTCCTACCGGAGACGTGGTGGGAACAGCTCTCGAGCACCTCCACGGCCGGGCGCGATCCATACTTTCAGATCCTGGCTGGATGATACTGGCCAAGGGCATGGGAAACTACGAGACGATCTCAGAGTACGAGGAGAGGCTCAAGGGCCGGCTGGTCTACATTCTCAGGGCAAAATGCCAGCCGGTGGCAGATGAGATCGGCGTTGCGAGGGGCAGTTTAGTCGTCAAATCAGTTTGACATCGATCGCGTTCACCTGTAGTTCATGTCCGCTTCCTGCCTGGCTGGAGGAGCAGGCTCCTCCACCGGATGCCCCAGAAGGGAGATATCTATGTCCAGGTGCAAAAGATCCCTGACGGCCTGCAGCAATGTGGAGGCGGCAGGTATGTCCACAGGGTCATTTCCGGAGCTCGTGGAGAGAATGCAAAAGCCGCGCAGGCCGTAAAGGGGAGCCATTCCCGCCAGCAGGCCGTTTAATCCCCCTATGGCTCCGCTGCGGAGCAGCGGGATATTGCATTCCTTCAAGGCAGCGACAGACTCGGCGTCAGTGGCCGCACCCGTTATCTTGCTGTCCGTCTCGCCCACATAGGCGGCCAGGGTTATGATATCGGTCACGCCCTGGTCGGCGATGGCCTGCAGCAGCTCTCTGGCAAGCTCGTACATGCCCGTCACATCCAGGGGCTGAGCATCTCCTGAGAGTATGAACATGCTCTCCCTCTCCTTTGGGCGCATCAGCTCGCTGTGCAGCAGCCTGGTGATACCCTTATAGACCATAACCTGGGGAGGAAAGCTCCGAGAAAAAAATGGCTTTATGCAACTGCACTCCAGGGCTACGGAGAGGTAATCGGCAGCCACCTTCCCCACGCTTCCGATCCCCGGCAGGCCGCATATGCAGATCACACGAGACTCAAACATTGCTGAGGAGGACGGCGTGCAGATATAACAGACTTTCGCCAAACCCCCGCAGCAGAGAGAGCTGCGATATCTAATTTCCTGCAGCCTCAATCAGCCAGTTGAGCTGTACGGTCTCATTCTGATCGAAGACGTCTTCCGGAGGGACCATCTCGCCGTCTATGAACAAGAATGAGCTGCCTGTGCCCTCAGATGTCTCCACACCGATGCCGGCCGCACCGCGATCGTAGAAGACCACATAGAAGTCGCCAGTTAGCGCCAGTGCTGGAATCTCAAACTCAGCGATCCTGGGTCCCTTGGACGAGAGGAAGTAGTTGTTCTGGGCATCGGCAAACTTATAGAGCAGATTGAGATCGCTATCCCTAACTTCAATCATTATATTTCTGTCCATGGGAAATGTCTGGGTCGTCTCGTTGAATCCGCTCCAGCCAACTACACGCACAGCCTTAAGCTTCCATCCGGGTTTGGGAGCAGTAAATTTTACGGCCTCGCCAACATTCAGCGATCCAAAGGTTTCAAATGAGGAGAATAGGGTAAAATTCATTTCAGAATAGTTCTTTCCGCTGTCCTGTCTCAGAGTTGTCAGCTCTGCCGCATCTGCCGCAATGGCGGCAAAACACAGCGCCAGGCAGCACAGGCCCGCGATAGTTAATATACTCTTCATCAAATAACCACCTGTAGTTGTGTCAATGACTTTTGGCATATAAAGATTCTGATCAAAAAAAGTGAATTTTAGCTTCCCACAACATTCATGAGCCAGTTGATGGGAATCGTTGCGCTCTGATTTACAGGTATGCCAGCAGGCAGTAACTGTTCCGTGGATGGCATTCCGTCCTCAATATACATGAAGGAATTTTTGCTGAACTCATTGAGGCGCTCAGAGGCAATTTCAATTGCACCCCTGTCATATAAGCATACATAGAAATCACCGCTGACAGGTACGGATGGAATCTCGATGGTAATTGGATTGATGCCGGTGGCATTTCTGACATAATTGCTGTAGGGGATCTGGGAATCGGCGAATTTGTAGAGCAGATTGAGATCCTTATCTCTGATCTCCAGGCCGATTACCCTCTCCACGGGAATGGTCTCGTCACTGCCGTTATATCCGTCCGATCCGTAAAACTGCACTGCGTTCACCTTCCAGCCTGTCTTGGGCGCTGTGAATTTTACGGCTTCAGCGAAGAAAAAGGCGGGATCTCCGTAGAGTGATATCAATGAGATCGGAATTATCTGCTTTTCCGATAAATTTCCCTCATACGATTTTAGAACTTGATTTTCAGAGGAGGCCGTATCAGCCCCTGCAGAGATCCCTCCCATAGACAGAGCCAGTAAGCATAAAACAGCTGCCTTGAATAGTATGCTCTTCAATATGTCACCCCTGAGTGGTCGGTTGAGTTCGATGCATATAAAGATTCTGATGCGGCGATCTGTACCTTCATAGCGCTCTGTAATCTGCTCAGGAGCAAAATCACGAGATCGTAGAATAAAATAGCCAAGAGCCTGCAGGCTCTCCTCAATCCAGGCTATTCGTTCTACTCTCCCACTGCTCTGATCACCCAGTTGATATTGACAGCCTCGCTATTCTCAATCTTGAACTGAGCCGGAATCAGCCCGCCGTAGACATAGAAGTATGAGTTTCCAGTTCCATTTTCCGTCTCCATGCCTATCTTCATTGTTCCCCGATCGTAGAAGATGACATAGAAATCGCCCGAGAGCGGCAAAGCTGGAACATCTATGGCTCTGAGAACGGGAGACGTATATGTGAAGTAGGCATTTTGAGTGTCTGCGAACTGATAGAGAAGATTCAGATTCCCATCCCGGACCTCAATCAGGAAATTCTCAGGAATGGGCAGGGCCGTGCCATTAAAGCCGTTATGGCCCAGGATGCGGACCTGCTTTAATCTCCATCCGCTCCGTGGAGCAGTGAATTTCACAGCCTCCCCTACAGAATATAAATCCGCTCCCCAATCCCTGGCAACAGTATATAGCGTTATATCCATCTGGGTGATATTGGCTCCGCTGTCCTGGCTGAGGACGGTCATGGTGGCATTGCCCTCCCCTCCAGCATTCTGGGCTGCAGCCATACCGGCCAGACAGATTGCCGAGATCATGAAAATAATCCTGTTCAAGCGATCACCGGATAGATTGAAATAAATTTGATCTTTATATAGATGATGCTGGATTATTGACATAAAAAATAAATAATCTTCATACTAAGTATGTGCCTGCGATACCCTTTTATAATTAAAGGTGATTTCTCTAAATTGGTGAGATAATGCATATTCCTGACGGCTACCTCGGGCCATACACTTACCTCGCTATGTGGGCCATCATGATCCCCATATGGTATTATGCGGCGAACAGGCTGGGCAGAGAGCTGAGGTCGAGACAGGTTCCCCTGCTGGCCCTGGCTGCTGCCTTTTCCTTTGTAATTATGATGTTCAACATCCCCATCCCCGGAGGCAGCACAGGACATGCCGTTGGCGGAGCCATAGTGGGCATAGTACTGGGGCCCTGGGCGGCGGTAATCGCCCTGTCGGTAGCACTTGTCCTCCAGGCCCTGATGTTCGGAGATGGGGGCATTACAGCCATCGCAGCCAACTGCTTCAACATGGCAGTGGTAATGCCGTTTGCCGGATTCTACGTCTATAAATTCATCAGCGGCAGCACCGATATCAGCTCTTCCCGCAGGATCGCTGCATCCGCCGTGGCCGGCTACATATCCCTCACACTGGCTGCAGCCTGCGCCGGCCTCATGTTCGGACTGCAGCCCATCCTCCATCTGAGCCCGGAGGGCGTTCCACTTTACATGCCCTACGGACTGAACGTAGCCCTTCCCGCCATGCTGCTCGAGCATATCCTGGGGTTCAGCATACTGGAGGCGCTGGTTACTGGTCTGATCTTCGCCTATATCCAGAGAACTGACACCTCCCTGCTTTATGAGGTGAGCATAAAATCCAGAAAGATCGTGAACGGGAAAGCAGTTGCATCCTGAGGAATGACCATGGACAGGACCATCAAGAAGCTATTCATCGGCCTTTTTGTGCTTGCGATATTCACACCGCTGGGCCTGCTGGCTGTAGGAGAGACCTTCGGAGAATGGGGTCCGGAGGAGGTAAAAGAGAAGCTGGGATTCGTGCCACCCGGTCTCGAGAGGCTCTCATCGCTGTGGAGCGCGCCGCTTCCGGATTACGCCATACCGGGTACAGGAGACACCATGACCGTTGCGGCTGCCGCCTATATTCTGTCTGCTGTGATCGGAGTGGTGGTATGCGCCGGCCTGCTTTACATTGTGGGACGGAGAGTTGCCAAAGACTGAATTTCGATGATTCCAGAGTGGATGAAAGAGGTGGACGAGGGCCCATGCCGCTTCAAGGCGGTGCGAAAAGGCAAGAAGGGCTTCATTGGCAAGACCCTGGAGGGGATCTTCGGCTTTTTGGAGGAGGCGTTCGTATCCGAGAGCTACTCGAGCCGGCGGGGCCTTCTGCAGAGCCTGGACCCAAGGGTCAAGCTGGTCTGCATTCTGGCTGTGATATTCGCCACCAGCCTGGTAGGAGATCTGAGGGTATTGATCCTGGTCTATCTCCTGACCGTCGTCCTGGCTATTGCCAGCAAGATCGAAGCCTGGTTCTTCATTAAAAGGGTATGGCTCTTCATCCCCCTCTTTGCAGGCATCATCGCCATTCCCATGATATTCAATGTCTTCATAGCCGGCGATCCGCTCTACACCCTCGTCCACCTGGGGCCGGGAGCCCGCTTGGGGCCGCTCATCCTTCCGGAGAGCATTTACATCACCAGGCAGGGCACGCTCGCCGCGGCTATATTCACCATGCGCGTGTCGGCCTGCGTCTCAGCGGTGGTCCTGCTCTTCCTGACAACGCCCCAGCAGATCCTCTTCAAGTCCCTGCGCTCTGTGGGAGTTCCGCGGCTTTATGTCCTCACACTGCAGATGGCCTACCGATACATATTCCTGCTATTGGACCTCATCCGGGAGATGTACGTGGCCAGGAAGGCGCGCACTATCAGGTCTGCGGGCATGCGGGAGGAGCAGAAGTGGGTGGGAGGGCGCATAGGATATACGCTGGTCAGATCCCTCTCCATGAGCGAAAAGGTGCACATGGCCATGATATCGCGGGGCTTTAACGGAGAGGTTCATATCATGGAGGAGTTTCAGATGAAGGGGAGGGACTATCTGGCAGGAGCTTCGGCCCTGGGCATGGCCGTGCTGCTGGTGCTCCTCTCTCAAAATGCCGTCCGGATATGAATGACGAGCAGAGGCAATCGTGATGGAAACCATATTTGATCTGAGAAATGTATACTACTCCTATGTGGGAAAGATCGATGCCCTGAAGGATGTGACGCTCAATATAAAAAGGGGTGAGCAGGTGACCATCATTGGCTCCAATGGCAGCGGCAAATCCACACTGCTCGCCATCCTGGACGGTCTGGTCTATCCCACATCCGGTGAGTTCTATGCCTTTGGCAACTTGATCTGTGAAGATGTATTTGACTCCATTGCCGACAATGAGTTTCGGTCCTACTTCAGAACCAAGGTGGGATTTGTGTTCCAGAACTCGGATGTGCAGCTCTTCTCCCCCACAGTCTATGAGGAGATTGCCTTCGGCCCAATGCAGCTTGGCCTGCCTCCTGCCCAGGTGCGAAGCCGGGTGGAGGAGGTCATGCACATGCTGGAGATTGGAAAGCTGCGGGACAGATCCCCCCACACCCTCTCCGGAGGCGAGAAGAAGAAGGTGTGCATCGCCACAGTCCTTGTCAACAACCCCGATATCCTCCTCCTGGATGAGCCCTCTGCCGGCCTGGACCCAAGGACGCAGCTATGGCTGATTGAGCTGCTTCAGGAGCTGGGGGAGGCAGGAAAGACTGTGATCACTGCCACTCACGACCTGGAGATAATAGATCAGATCAGCAGGAGAGCCATAGTCATGGGAGAGGACCACAGTGTCAAAACGGACGGATACGCCGAGGCTGTGCTCAGCGACTACGAGCTTCTCCTCTCATCCAACCTGGTGCATGAGCACACCCACCTGCACGGCAAGCTGGTGCACGAGCACCTGCATGTGCACGGCCACGCCCATGAGAAGCATGAACATGATGAAAACGAAGCTCATGAGCATATCATCTCACATAGCCATCATCATGAATCCGGCCGGCAGAAATGAGATCTGGCCTGTCTGCAGCGGTGTCGCAGACTCTCTCTGCCAAACCGCAAAGATAATGTCTCAGATTGATATAATCGACAGAGCATGCCCATCAGGCTTCGCATCGCCACATTCAATCTCATGAGCCTGGACGACCGGAAGGACCGGCTGCCCAGCCTGGAGGACCGAATACCTGTCCTCCGCCCCCAGCTCGTGCGCCTGGACGCAGATGTCCTCTGCCTGCAAGAGATCTGCGGCCAGCGCGACCGGGGCAGGAAGAGGCGTCTGGAGGCCATGAACCGCCTCCTCGAGTGCACACCCTACGAGGGCTACAAGAGGGTCAACACAATCGATCCCAATACAAGAGAGGTCTTCGATCACCACAATCTGGTCATACTCAGCAGATACGACATAGTGCAGAATAACCAGTATCTGCATGAGTATGCCCCCTCCCCGCGCTACAAGAAGGTCACAGCAATTCCTGAGGAGGTCGAGGCCAGGGAGATCTCCTGGGAGAGGCCCATTCTCCATGCCAGAATTCGCCTTCCCAACAACATGATAGTAGATGTCATCAACCTGCACCTCAAGAGCAGACGGCCCACCAGCATACAGGGGCATAAACTGGATGAGAGGACCTGGAAGACTGCCTCCGGATGGGCGGAGGGGGTATTCATATCGTCCATGAAGAGGATCGGCCAGGCCCTGGAGACGAGGATTCTCATAGACCAGCTCTTCGAGAGGGACCCCTGCGCCCTCATCGCCGTCTGCGGAGACTTCAATGAGGAGTTCGATGAGGTGGCAATCGAGGCCATACGGGGCGACGTGGAGAATACCGGAAACATGGACCTCTCCATGAGGGTCATGGTGCCCACGGAGAGAAACATCCCGGAGCCGGCCCGCTACTCACTGCTTCACAACGGCAGGGGCAAGATGCTCGACCACATCCTGGTCTCCCGCACCATGCTGGCATACTTCAAGGGCTCAGAGGTGCACAATGAGCTGCTGCACGACGAGTCCATAGTCTTCGCACCCAAGATATTCTATCCCGAATCAGACCACGCGCCTGTGATCGCCCGCTTCGAGATGCCTGACATAAAGGTCAAGTGGCCCACAGAGCCGGGGGAGGGCGAGCAGGCAGAGGGAGAGACCCCCGGGGACGGGAAGAGATACCAGTGCATCAAGAGCGGAAAGGGCAAGTGCAGATAATTTTCAGCTCCTGCTGATCATCGTTCCCACGCCCTCCTGCGTGAGCAGCTCCAGCAGTATGGCGTGATGCTTTCTGCCGTCGATGATGTGCGCTTTCTCCACTCCGCCCCGCACCACGCGCACGCAGGCCTCCACCTTTGGGATCATACCGCCACTGATGACGCCCTCTGCCACCAGCCGGTCGAAGTCGGAAGCGCGAAACTCGGAGATGACGCTTGACGGATCGTCGGGCTTCAGCCGCACGCCCTCTACATCGGTGATGGAGAAGAACTTCTTGGCACGCATGGCCACGGCCACTGCTCCTGCCACTGTATCTGCGTTGACATTGAGGTTGTTGCCCTCGTCGTCGGCAGCTATCGGCGATATCACTGGAATGTAACCCTTGCCTGCCATGATCATCAGGATCTCCGGGTCAACCCTGTCCACATCTCCCACAAATCCCAGGTCCACGGGCTGCATGCCCTCCATCTTCAGAGGAGCCTTCTTTCTGGCCTTCAGGAACATGCCGTCCTGGCCGGAGAGGCCGATGCCCTTGCCTCCGTACTTGCCTATGAGATTGACCAGCTCCGCATTGATGCTGCCGAGAAGGACCATGCGGGCAATCCCCAGTGTCTCCCTGTCCGTCACACGCAGGCCTCCCACGAACTCGGCCTTCTTGCCGAACTTCTCCATGGCCCGGGAGATCTCCGGCCCGCCGCCGTGCACAATGATGGGGTGAATGCCGATATAGCGCAGAAGCACCACATCCTGAACGAAGTCCTCCAGCACTGTGCGGTCGGACATGGTCGAGCCGCCTATCTTGAAGACCATTATCGAATCATAGAACTCGCGAATGAAAGGCAGAGCCTCAATTAGCACCTGTTCTCTTTTAACTGTCACTTCACATACCCCTTGGCTATTATCATAAAACCTGTCTGTTCTCAGATCATCTGGCTGGTGCATCATATCTCAGGTGGTTATTATCTTTTCTTCTCATGCAGTCCCCGAATATCTCCTCGGCTCATAACGGCCTGCACGTAGTCTGCCGTCTCAGTCAGTTAACGCGTTCCAGACTGCTTGAAGTCCAGACCGGCTATGCCTGTGGAGTGGGAGTGAAGTCTGTAATTCAGAGACAGCTTATGGGCTTAACCGATGACCGATGTGAACACATACAAAGAAAAATTTTTTAAGGCAGCAGAACTGCTGCTGCCTGTCCTGCCCACTCGATGAAACCATCCGGGAAGACGCCAATCCAGACCACCGCCAGCGTGGTGATGGCCAGGGCGGCGACGTATCCCCTCCGCTCCGGCATCTTGGGGCCGGCCGGGTCCTTGAGGTACATGTAGCTGATGATCCTCAGGTAGTACACCAGCGACAGGGCGCTGTTCAGAATGGCAATTATTGCAAGCCATGCGAGGCCGGAGTAAATGGCCGAGCTGAACAGCACGAACTTGCCGATGTATCCTGCTGTCGGAGGTATGCCCGCCAGCGCAAACATGAAGATTAGCATGCAGAACGCAGTGATGGGCGCCCTCTTTGCGAGGCCAGCATAATTGGAGATATCATCTGGATCATTCTGGCCGGACCCGGATACCATGCCTGCCACCTGAGCCGATCCGATGAATGCCCCCGTCTTCATGAGGGCGTGGCCGAGGATCAGCAGCAGAGCTCCGGCGATTCCCAGCTGATCCGCCGGCCACATGCCCATATTGAAGACATTGACCGGAGAGGATCCGTAGGCCGCTCCCACCACAACCAGGCCGATGGATATGTAGCCGGCCTGGGCCACTGATGAGTATGCCAGTATGCGCCGCACATTGTCCTGCCAGCAGGCGGCCAGGTTGCCAAGGGTCATGGTCACTGCCGCCAGTACGGCGAAGGCGATGTACCAGTCCAGGCGCAGGGCCACCAGGGCTACTAGCAGCACTCTGAATGCTGCAGCAAAGCCCATCTTCTTGGAGCCGGCAGCGAGCAGGGCGCTGACCAGTGTTGGTGCTCCCTCGTAGGTATCAGGAGCCCACATGTGGAAGGGCACCAGTGCCATCTTGAAGGCGAATCCTACGATCACAAAGAGCAGGGCCACCACAGTCGCCGGGCCGAAGTCCGCCAGGGATGCTGCTGCGATGTCCGCCAGCCTGGTAGAGCCCGTCATGCCATAGAATAGCGAGAAGCCAAAGAGCATCAGAGCGGACGCGACCGACCCGAAGATGAAGTACTTCATGGCCGCTTCCAGGTTCTTTTTGGTCTTATCAAACGCCGCCATGGCATATGTGGAGAGGCTGGCCAGCTCAAAGCCCACAAAGAGGGTGACGATGTCAATTGAGCTGGATACGACCATCATGCCCACGGTTGCGAGGAGCAGCAGAGCGTAGTACTCGTCAGCACCCTTTCCCGTGTACTTGGAGAGGGAGGCAATTACCACCAGCATCGACACGATCAGGAAGACGGCCTTGAAGAACTGAGAGAACGCGTCTACAGATATAGTGTCGAAGAAGAACAGCGCAGGCTTGGCTGTCAGATTTGAGGCGACCAAGGCCAGGGCTGCCACTATGCCGCCGAGGCTCAGGTATCCCATGAGCTTGCCGCTATCTTTCATCAGCGATCCAAGCAGCACAATCAGCACAGCCATAAGGGTGAGAAGGCCTTCTCCCCAGAGGGGCATGTAATGAGCGAAATCCACTTCAAATCACCCCCATCTGGGAGAGGGTCATCACAGGCTCCATGACCTGTGTAGCTGCAGTTCCCATCATATCGGTTATCAGCCCCGGCTGCAGGCCGAAGATCAATGAGAGAACTATGATCATAGCCATGGAAAACAGCTCGTAGGCATGTGGGTCGTGAACATTGACATACTTCTTCAATATCGGCCCGAACATGGTCTTCTGCATGGCCCAGAGATGATATGCAGCAGTGGTTGCCACGCTCAGTAAGACCACAATCATGGTGTAAGCTGGCAGAGTTGCATAAGATCCTGTCAGGATCATGAACTCGCCCACGAAGCCGCTCATGCCCGGCAGTCCCAGAGAGGCCATGAATCCGGCCATCATCAGGACGGCAAACTTGGGCATGCGGTCGGCCAATCCGCCCAGGTCGGCGATGATCCTTGTCCCTGCAACGTGCTGGATGGTTCCGGCGGACATGAACAGGACGCAGGTGATGATCCCGTGCGAGAACTGCTGGAACATGGCTCCGGTAACAGACATCCAGGTGAAGGCGACGGCTCCCAGGGTCACAAAGCCCATATGGCTGACTGACGAATAGGCCACCAGCTTCTTGATGTCCTTCTGCGCGAGGGCCAGGAAGGCTCCGTAGACTATGGAGAGAACTGCGATTATGGCGAGGATGGGCACAAATACCTTGTCCACGCTGGGCAGCATGGGCATGATGATCCGAAACAGGCCGTATCCGCCCATCTTGAGCAGCAGGGCTGCCAGAACCACCGAGCCGGCTGTGGGTGCCTCGACGTGAGCATCAGGCAGCCAGGTATGGAAGGGAAAGGCCGGCATCTTGACCAGGAATCCGAAGAGCAGCCCTGCGAAGATGATATTGAGCAGTCCCGTCGGAAATATGGTCTTGTCGGCTGTGGCTGCGAGAAGCGTCAGCATATCGAATGTCCTGCCGCCTTCCGGAGTTACGTAGGTGAAGTACATGGCGAAGATGGACAGCAGCATCACAAGGCTTGCCACGTGGGTGTAGATGAAGAACTTGATTGCTGCATAGTCCTTCCTCGGCCCGCCCCACGACCCTATCAGGAAGTACATGGGGATCAGCACTACCTCCCAGAAGATGTAGAAGAGGAAGAAGTCCAGAGATGAGAAGACTCCCAGCACGCCCACTTCGTTCAGGAGAAGCAGGCCGAAGTACTGATTGGGCCTGTTCGTCTCCCCCCAGGAGTAGATTATCACCAGTATGGACACTATCGTGGAGAGAAGCACCAGGGGAAATCCTATGCCATCGACGCCTACAGTATACTTGACGCCGAGAGAGGGAACCCAGTCATAACTCTCCACGAACTGCATTATCTTCGATGTCTTGTCGAACTCCATGTACATTTGCAGGGATAGGACCAGAGGTATCAGCGAGGCTATGAGGGCCACGAACTTGGCCTTTGTCCCCGCAAAGAATGACACCACTGCACCCAGGAGCGGGACCGCGATCATCAAAGATATGGCGTTTGAGATCATATCAGACCCACCCCCTTACCCAGATAAATCACAACCACCAGGACCACAACTCCCAGCATAAGCGCGGCAACGTAGTTTTGTACGATGCCTGTCTGAACCTTTCTCACATGCCCTGCGAAGCCAAGGACCCATGCAGAGAGCCAGTTAAGCCAGCCGTCCACCACCTTGATGTCGATCACATTGCAGATCAGAGACGTGCCGTAGACCACCCCCTCTGCAAACCAGCCGGTCAGGATCTCATGCTGGTAGTAGCCCTTTAGCAGCATCCTTCTGATGGGATCCTTTTCGCTGGTGACCTGGCTTGGGTCGAATCTCTTGACTTTGTCCCAGTAGAACAGGGCTGCGATGAGAATTCCGCCCAGGGCGATTATGATTGGCAGTATCTGTATGTACCAGGGCTCACCACCTTCAGCTCCTTCGCCTTCGGCTGCGGCTTCGGCTTCATGCCCGCCCTCGACTGCAATATGCCCGCCGATGGGGGCCAGTTCAGCGAAGTCTACTCCATAATGATCGAAATTGGTGCCAAGGTAATCATAGAAGTCGCTCTGAGCAACAAAGCCAAAGCCAAAGGCAAATACGGCTAAAATCACCAGCGGCCCGACCATGATCATGGGCGACTCATGCTTTCCATAGTCCGACCTCTCCTTGCCTGTAAATACGCAGAACCACATCCTGAAGGTGTATATCGCCGTCAGGACTGCAGCCAGCACCAGGAATATGTAGGGCAGGAAGTTGATCATCGTGCCGTACTCATAGGCTATTACTATGATCTCATCCTTGGAGAAGAATCCCGTGAATAAGGGGAAGCCAGCCAGGGATAGTGAGCCTATGAGCATTGTGTACATGGTCCACTTCATGTACCTGCCCACGCCTCCCATCTCCCGCATGTCGTTGGTGTTGACTGCGTGAATGACCGATCCGGCGCAGAGGAAGAGCAGAGCCTTGAAGAAGGAGTGGCCGATGAGGTGGAAGATTGACACTCCCACCGCAAAGGCTCCCACGGCCGCACCCACTCCCAGGCCGGCCATCATGAAGCCGAGCTGAGAGACTGTGGAGAAGGCGAGAACTCTTTTGATATCAAAGGCCGTAAGGCCCATGGTGGCGGCAAAGAGAGCTGTAAATGCACCCACCGCCGCTACTGCCGCGAGGCCGTAGGGCGCGGCGTAGAAGAGCGGGAACATCCTGGCCACCAGGTAGACACCGGCTGTAACCATGGTCGCAGCATGGATCATGGCTGAGACTGTGGTCGGGCCTTCCATGGCATCGGGAAGCCACACATGCAGGGGGAACTGGCCTGATTTGCCCACTGCGCCGCCCAGGAGTCCCAGGGCGATGAGGGTCAGTTGATCAGCCGGGATCTCGGCCAGATGGGCGTAGATCACCGGGAACTGCAAGAGGTACTCGCCCGGCTTGAGGGCTAGATTCAGGCTGGCCAGATTGTTGTAGAGCAGAATTATTCCGGCCAGGAAGAGGACGTCGCCCACGCGCGTCGTCAGAAATGCCTTCTTTGCGGCAGCCGCCGCAGAGGGCTTTCTGTACCAAAACCCGATCAACAGATACGAGCACAGCCCCACCAGCTCCCAGAATATGAAGAGCTGAAGCAGGTTATCGGCATAGACCAGTCCCAGCATTGCGGCAGTGAAAAGTGCCGCCTCTGCGAAGTACCTGGCAGCACCGGGGTCTCCGTTCATGTATCCGTTGGCGTAGAGATGGATGAGCGTGCACACGAATGTGACCATGAGCAGCATCACCAGTGCCAGCGGATCTATCAGAATCCCTACGTTGAAGTTGGCAAACCAGGGCATGGACTGATGTACGATCTTATCCGGGTACATCTCGGAGAATATACCAAGAGATAGTATCAGTCCGCCAAACGTCGCCAGCACGGTAAGGAAGCCCCCGCCCCTGGGCAGATGCCAGCCTATAAAGAGGCACAGCAGGAATGCCAGCACGGGAAGCGCCACAATCAGATAAGCATAATCGGCATACATCCTTACCACCTCATGGCGTTGATATTGTCAACGTCGATAGTTCCATACAGCCTGTACAGAGCAATCAGTATAGCGAATCCGACGCCCGCTTCAGCCGCTGCCAGCGCAATGGAGAACAGGGCAAAGACCTGGCCGTTCACATTGGGCTGCTGGGCTGAGAATGCGACGAGATTGATGTTGGCGGAATTGAGCAGTAGCTCGATGCACATCATCAGCTTGATACCGTTCTTTTGAGTGACGAGGCCGTACAAGCCGATGGTGAACATCGTGGATGCCAACAGTATGCTAAGCTCCACCGGTATCATCGGTAAATTTCCCTCCTTGTCATCTTTTGTCGCCCTCCTCAGGCAACCTCCTTTCGGGCCACCCAGATCGCACCGACCAGGGCAGCCGTCAGGACTAACGCCAGGATCTCAAAGGCGAAGACGTATGTGGTGAATATCTCAAATCCCACGTCCCCGATGCCGCTCTCCGGCAGCCTCAATCCTTCCGCAGGCTGGTACTTGAGAGGCGGCTGCTCCCGCGCACCCCAATCCGTGAGGGAGAGGGAGGCAAAGAGCAGAGCCAGAAAGGCCAGGGTCATGATTACGATCTTAAATTTCACCATGAGACTCCTCCACAATCGTCTTTCTTGTCAGCATAACTGCGAATAGGAGCAGAACTCCCACAGCTCCGATATATACCAGGATCTGGGCCACACCCACGAAGGGAGCGCTCAGGAATATATACAGAGCAGCCACGCCTGTAAATGTCCCCAGCAGGTAAAGGGCGCTATGAACTATGTTCCTGGAATAGACGGTCAGAGCCGACAGCAGCACTATGATAGCGGCTATGGTCAGGAAGGTTAGTAGCTCTATGACGAAACCTATATCGCGAGCCAGCAGCTTATCCAGCATGATACCGGCCCAGGGCGAGAACAGCACTATCAGCGCCAAGCCTCCAAATATCACGCCCAGGGCTATGAGCAGAACTAAGAGCTCGAAGACGGAACGAATAGCATCTTTGCCCGACTTTTCCACCATTATGCAGCACCTCCTTCCTTGGGCTTGGTCTCTGCACTATTTTCCTTCTTCTTGGAATTGGCAGCTGCGCCTTCCTTAGCAGGCTTTTTGGCTGCACCCTCCTTTTCCCCGCCCTCCTTGGCGGAGGCCTTCTTGGCAGCCGCCTTCTCGGCAGCTATCCTTTTGGCCTCAGCCTCCAGATCTGCCACCTCTTTGGCTGTGAACCTCTTCGTGGCCAGGAAATCAGGGCCTTTAATTAAGTCCTCTCTCTTCCAGCCTGCCATGGTGACCTTCTTGCCCATCTTCAGGCAGCTTACAGGGCACTCGTCCACACACAGCCCGCAGAACATGCAGCGTCCGTAGTCTATCTGTGGAAACTGCATCTTCTTGTTCTTCAGAGGATTGCCGAACTTGAAATGGACCATCTCAATGCAGCTGTTGGGGCAGGTCCTGGCGCAGGTTCCGCAGCCGATGCATGTGGTGGCGTCCAGCTCGTGAATGCCTCTCTCCGCATCAGGAAGCGGCATCATGAACTCCGGATAGAGCCTGGTGACTTCGATCTCATGCGTGGCGATCTTCAAAGGCCAGGTGAAGTTCTTTATCATCTTTCTTTTTAACATAATGCCACCTCATGCAAAGTACGACCCTATTATGACTGCCCAGCCCAGATTAACCAGAGAGAGCGGCAGCATCCACTTCCATCCCAGGTCTGTCACCTGGTCAATTCGCAATCTGAAGAGGGCAGCCCTGATCAATATGATGAACCATATTACGATTATGACCTTCATGAGCAGCCAGATCATTGGAGATATCATGTCCAGAAGCGGTATGGGTATGATCGGCCCGTTCCAGCCTCCCAGGAAGAGGAGCGCCATGAGAAGCGATCCCAGAAGGAACATGTTGTACTCCTGGAAATAGAGCAAACCCCATCTGATTCCGCTGTACTCTGTGTTGTAACCGCATATGATCTCCTCTTCAGCCTCGCTCTGATCGAAGGGGACTCTTCCGAGGTCCGTAACCAGGGCGATTATGAAGATGACAAATCCCAGAGGCTGGGCAAAGGCATACCAGACCGTCTGGCCCTCCACTATCTCCACCAGATTGAGGCTGTGGGCCATGACTGCAACCGATATGACGCAGATGCCCATGGGAACCTCATAGGCAATCATCCTGGCTATGCCCCTGAATGCACCCAGAAGGGAGTACTTGTTGTTGGAGCTGTAGCCTGCCATGAATACGGCTATGGACATTATGGAAAGAGCCGCTTCCACATAGAAGGCGCTGATGTCCATATTGGCCACGACCAGCGGGTAATTTTTGCCTCCGATATGCAGCGCCCCGAATGGTAGGGCTGCAGCGACCAGCATGACTGCGGCGGAGGCGACGATGGGAGCCCACACATAGACACCCTTATCCACTCCTGCGGGAATGATATCCTCTTTGGTGAACAGCTTGATGGCATCGGCACCCAGCTGCAATATGCCCCATCTTCCTCCTACACGGTTGGGGCCAAAACGGTTGCAGAAATCGCTCATTACCTTTCTGTCGGCCCAGATCACCAGCATGGCGGCCACGTTGACCACGGCAGCCAGTACTGCAGCACCGATTATGCCTATAATCAGGGCGAATATCGCCGGCTCCTGGGCGGCAAACTGAGTAATGACCTCTATTACTCCGTCCAAATCCTCTCCCTCCTACCTGTCCGACTCAGATGGGCAGCCGTCCATGCTTCCGGTGATTGCCACCGCATCTGCAATAAATACTCCTTCCAGAAGCGGAGTCAAGGTCTGGAATGTAGCGTAGAAAGGCCCTCTTACCTTTACCCGGTACGGCTTGTCGCCTCCATCGCTGATGACATACATTCCCATCTCGCCCCTCGGGTCCTCGACCCTGTAATAGGCCTCACCTGCAGGTATCTTCTTGGGGATCTTGGCCTCTGTCTTTATGGGTCCAGAGGGAATTCTATCCAGACACTGCTCTATTATGTGAATGCTCTCCAGGATCTCCCTCATCCTGACATCGATCCTGTCCGCTGAATCACCTCTGGTTCCGGTTATGACATTGAAGTCCAGCTCAGGATAGACCAGTATGGGATCTTCCTTTCGCATATCATAGGCCACGCCCGCAGCCCTCAATACCGGTCCGGAGCAGCCCAGCTTTTTGGCAGTCTCAGGGGATATGGAGCCGACATTCTCCATTCTGGCATGGTAGATCGGATCCTGCTCAAAGAACTCGATGAACTCCTCAATCCTGGATCTTACGTAGGGGAGGTTTTTCTTGCACTGCTCGGCAAAGTCCTCCGGAAGATCATTTCTCACGCCTCCGAAGCGCACGAATGTGTGAGTCAGCCGCGCTCCAGTGACGCTCTCGATCAAGGAGATGATCCGCTCCCTGTCTATGATCATGTACTGCCAGGGTGCAAAGCCCACGCCCGCGATGAGCGTCAAAAACTCGCCTGTTCCGATGAGGTGGCTCTGAATTCTGGACAGCTCTTCCAGTATGACCCGGATGTACTGCGCCCTCTCCGGAACCTCAATGCCCAGGATCTTCTCCACGGCTCCGCAGTAGCACTCATTGTTGGAGAGGCTGGCCACGTAGCACATCCTGTCCGTATATGTAATGCCCTGCAGCCAGGTCCTGTTCTCCATGATCTTCTCGATGCCCTTGTGGATATAGCCGATATCCAGGAAGGCTTTCTTTATCCGCTCGCCCTCCACCAGGACGTCGAGCAGGAAGGGACCGGGAACCATGGCATGCTGCGGCCCGAGGTGCATGATCATCTCGGAGTCGGATTTGATCTCCCGCTCCTCCCTTTCCCGGAATGTGGGATACTTGGGCCTCTCCTTGGGAACTGTACCGGCCTCGATCTCGGCGGGAGTGGGCGCGAAGACGTATTCCGTATAGCCCTCAGGAGTGGTGATGGCTACTGCCCTCTCCCCTGTGGTGTAATCCGGATAGCCCTTGAAGTCCTTTCTCCAGGGCCAGACGCCTACCAGAGGATCGGATAGAAGTAGAGGATACAGCTCCGGGTGGCCCTCGAAGTTGATGCCCAGCATCTCCCAGATCTCCCGCTCGTACCAGTTGGCATTCCAGTAAAGAGGGACCATGGACTTTACGGAGGGATTATCCCGGGGAGTCTTCACCTTGAGCATGGCCACAACCTGATGGGCACCGTGGCTGGCCATGATCTGTACGACCTCCATCTCGTTTCTGGCTATCCAGTCCACGCCCGCAGATCCGGAGTAGTGATCGAAGTTGAGCTTGGCGGTGAGGTGTTTGCATACATCCAAGATCTTCTTGGAATCAATGGTGGCCCAAAGCCTCTTGTCCGATTCCACCCTGGAATCCAGGACGGCTCCCGGAAATGCGGACTGGATGGAGCTTAAGACATCGCTCGCTGTCGTCAAGAAAAGATCCCTCCTAATAGCCCCGCCTGTCTTTGCGCTGCTTGATCTTTTCCTGCAGATTGATCAGCCCCTCCAGGAACTGCTCTGGTCTGGGCGGACAGCCGGGGATGAATACATCAATGGGGAAATAATCTCCGGTATTCTGGATGATGTTGTAGGAATCGTAGAACGGCCCGCCCGATATGGCACACTCGCCTATGGCTATGCACCACTTGGGTTCAGGCATCTGCTCCCAGAGATTCTTGAAGACCGGCAGGTACTTTCGAGTCAGGTAGCCGGAGATGATCATGACATCCGTCTGTCTCGGCGTATTTCTGGGGATGCACCCGAATCTGTCGCTGTCATAGGGCGCAGCGCCGAAGACGAACATCTCCACGCCGCAGCATCCCATGGGCTGCATCAAGAAGTATACCGAGTTCTTTCTGCCCCAGTTGAAGATATTCTTTATAGGACCCATCTCGATTATCTGATGGATCTTCTCCGTAGTCGTAAACCAGACCTCAGTCACAGGCTGGCCGAAGATCGTCCACTTCTCAATCTCCTCATCGATTGCCACAGGCACGGGTATGACATCGCTTATACCCAACGCAAAGCCTCCTTTTTGATAGCATAGACAAGTCCTACCAGCAGTACAACGATGAATAAGAGCATCTCGAAGACGGCGTAGTTCATCGATCCGAAGACGATGAGCTGCTGCATGGCTTTATTCGCGTAGACATAGATCCAGGGATATAAGAATAAAACCTCAACATCGAATATCACAAAAACGATTGCAAAAAGGTAGTATTGAACGCTATACTGGATCCTGGCGTCGCGGATAGGCTTCAGGCCGCCTTCGTATGTCGATAGCTTTTGGCGCCTCGGCTTGTTGGGTGCTATCACTTTGATAACAGCCAAAGAAGCAATAGGCACTATAGCTCCTATTATCAAAAATATAATAAGTGGTATATAGTTAACCACTGCCATCGGTTCGCCGGCCATTGTTTATCCTCCGTAAAAGCTAAACATAAGGCCTGGTATAAAAGGTTTATGAGAAAAGATTTCGCGTTGCATAAGGTCAATCATAATTTTCGGGGACAATACGGGATATACTATCATTATTAAGGTGAATAAAAATGCAAATGGTAAAACAACTTGAGATCGAACCTGGCATGAGCGTGAACGCCCTGGTGGAGAGGATGGCTCGCTGCGGCTTCGGGGCGAGGAGGCTGGCGGAGGCTGCGGCAATTTATGAAAAAATGCTTTGCGGAGATTTCACCAAGTTTTTGACCGTCTCCGGCGCCATGGTTCCGGCGGGCATGAGAGCCATCATATCCGACCTGATACGGAAGGGATACGTGGATGTCCTGGTCGTCACCGGAGCCAACCTTGTGCACGACATCATAGAGTCCTTCAGCGGCCACTGCCTGGGCAGCCCCGAATCGGATGATGCAGCACTGCGTGCGGAGGGAAAGAGCCGTATTTATGATGTGTTTCTGCGAGACGAGGACTTCGCCGGATTTGAGGAGCTGATGCAGAGCATACTGCCGGAAAATGAGAAGCCGATATCCGGAAGGAATCTGCTTCGCGTTATCGGAGGACAGATTGAGGACAGGAGTTCCATCCTGCGCTCTGCATACGATATGAATGTCCCCGTATTCTGCCCTGCCCTGCCCGACTCCATGATAGGGCTGCAAGGCTGGCTTTTCAGCCAGACCAGAAGGCTCATAGTTGACGCTTTTGCCGACATCAAGGAGATCGTGGACATATGCTATGAGAGCAAAGCGGCAGGAATATTGATAATAGGTGGAGGCACCCCCAAGAACTTCGCCCTTCAGTCAATGCTCGTCACCCCCAGGAGCTTCGACCTCGCGATACAGCTCTCCACGGATACCCCTGAAAACGGAGGCCTGTCGGGAGCCACCCTATCCGAGGCAGTATCCTGGGGAAAGGTCTCCGAGAAGGCCGAGGCCGTCACCGTCTACGGAGATGCGACCATCACCCTGCCCCTCATTGCGGCAGCTGCCCTGGAGAGGATGGAGGAGAGGAATAGGAGGAGAGAGGGGGAGGAAGTTAAATGAACATTCACTGCGCGATAGCGGATTAAAAACCGGGAGGCTGAAATGGAGATAGTTGTGGGCATAAGCGGCGCTTCCGGAGTGCGGTACGGAATCCGCCTGCTTGAGGTTCTGAGGGCGAAGGGCTGCAATACCCATCTGGTTATAACCGAATCGGCTGCGAAGATAATCGAGATTGAGACGGACTATAAAATCGATGAGGTGAAGAGGCTGGCCGGCCGCTCTTATGCCCCGCGGGACTTCGCCGCACCTATAGCCAGCGGCTCGCATCTCTTCGACGCCATGGCGATCGTCCCATGCAGCATGGGAACCCTATCAGCCATAGCCTGCGGCTCATCGGATACGCTCATCAGCCGGGCGGCGGATGTCTGCCTCAAGGAGAAGAGACGGCTGGTGATAGTTCCCAGGGAGACGCCATTAAGCATTGTGGCGCTGCGCAATATGCTCTCCGCCGCCCGGGCAGGGGCGACTGTCATGCCCGCCTGCCCGGCCTTCTACTCCAGGCCGAAGAGCCTCGATGAGCTGGTGGATGTACTCGTGGGCCGGGTGCTGGACCTCCTGGGCGTCGAGAACGACCTGTACCGCAGGTGGACAGGCGAGCAGTGAGGGACGGAAATATTGTGGAAGGAAATGCTTATAACGGTTTGAATCAGTGGCATGGAAAGGTGAATTAAATGAAATGTGCGCTCTGTCTTGTAGAGAAGGAGACGTTGCCTGTCAAGCTCAATTTAGCCACCATCCACGGCCCCAAGGATGAAATGTTCGATATATGCAAGGAGTGCCTGGATCTGGCCCATCAGGCCTATATTGATAAGGATTTCCTGGCAGTTAAAGCCGGAACAGGCGCAGCTCCGCACGGCGCCCACGGGGCGCATCACTGATCTGCAGATTTGAGCTGAGAGAAAGCATGCCGACCGTGGTTCTGGACGAGCAGAAGGCCCGTGCCCTCTTCGCCTCCTGCGAGAAAGAGTGCGATGTGCTCATCGCCTTATTCGGCATGGCAGTTCCAGAATGGGATCGGGTTGAATATGTTCTAGAGGGCAGGCCGAGCATAGGCGCAGCCGGCTGGCATTCCATTTACGAGCTGTTCTGCCGCTTCAATGAAGAGCACCCAGGAGAGAGCGTTTTTCCGGGAGGGCTGTGGCTGTCCATGGGCTTTTTGAAGGACGAGAGGCTGGGTCCCTGGGAGACGGACTGCTCGGCCATGAAGCTGGTCATGAAGGACGAGCTCGTGAGTGACGAATGAGAATTTGACGGGAGCCCTCAATCCGGCCATGGGATCTGGCCTGCGATGGAGAGAAAAAAATTGAGGCGGCTATAGGGGCACAAATCCGTACTCTTCGGCAACCGCCTGTCCATCAGCGCTCAGCATGAAGTCTATGAAGGCCTGCGCTCCGGCTGTGGCATCTCCGAATGTGTAGAAGTAGAGCTTTCTTGCGAGCTCATATCTGCCGTCCTTGATGGTCTCCTTCGACGGTGCGACGCCGTCCAGAGTTATTACACCCACTGTGCCGTCTTCGGCATAGGAGAATCCCATGTACCCGATGGCCTTATCGCTGCCGGTGACTGCCGTCTTGACCTCGGCATTGCTTCCGGTCACGGTGTTCACTCCCGGAGTCTCTGCCTTCTTGTCGCCCATGATATCCTCATTGAATGTGTCCCTGGTGCCGGAGCCCTGCTCCCTGCCAACTACCAGCATTTCCTCATCCGGGCCGCCCAGATCCTTCCAGTTATCGATCTCGCCGCTGTATATCTTCTTGACCTGCTCCCTGGTAAGAGAGGTGACACCGCCATCGTAGATCTGCTTGCTCACGGCGATGACAATGCCGTCATAGCCTATCAAATTCTCGTTGAATTTGTCGCCGAACTGGCTGATCTCATCGGCTGTGACCTCACGAGAGGCCATGCCTATATCTGAGATGCCGTCAGCGACGTTCTTTATTCCTACGCCGGTGCCGCCGCCGGTCACAATTACCTTATAATTGGCCTGAGCGGAATTGAATGCCTCTGCACCTCCTTCTGCCAGGGGAAGGACTGTGGTCGATCCCGATACCTTTACGGTTTCCCCGGCCGTGGCGGCAGTGCCCAGGGCACCGACGATCATGGCCAGGATTAAAACGCTAAGCACTTTTCTCAACGAATTCACCGGCGGAGAGAGGTAGGGAATTACATATAAAGCTAGCCAAAATAGAATATATCTTCGACTATATCTACATTGCTAGATGTAGAAAGTATATACTCTATACATAGAACTCGTCGATTATAATTAAAAAATTAAGGCCTTTACGCCCCTATGAAGGCCACAGGCCTATGTGGAGCGCAAAGCGCCTCTTCTGGTGGTTTTGGACCAATTTGATTCTTTTAAACCCAGCCGCGGGTCTTCATGGCCTCTACGACCCTGGCAACAGCCACTGTGTAAGCCGCCTGGCGCATATTGATATTGTACTTCTTGGAGGCGGCGAGCACGCCCTGGTAGGCCATGGTCATCCTCTCATCCAGCTTCTGGTAAACCTCTTCGAAGGACCAGCAGTAGCGCATGATGTTCTGCACCATCTCGAAGTAGGAGACGGTAACGCCTCCGGCGTTGGCCAGGAAGTCGGGAATGACGTGCACATTATTCTTGAAGAGTATTTCATCGGCTTCAGGGGTGGTGGGGCCGTTGGCCAGCTCCACTATGATCCTGGCCTTGATCCTGCCGGCGTTATCCCTGGTGATCACATTCTCAAGGGCTGCGGCGACAAGTATGTCCACATCCAGCTCCAAAAGCTCCTCGTTGCTGATCTTCCTCGCACCGGGAATGTTGGCCACTGTGGAGGTCTGGGCCTTGACTGCCGCCGCCTCCTCGGCATCGATGCCTGCCGCATTGAATGCTCCGCCCTTGGAGTCGCTCACGGCTACAACCTTTCCGCCGAAGAGCTCCTCTGCGAGGCTGTGAGCAAAGCTTCCCGCATTGCCATATCCCTGAATTGCGAATGTGGCCTTGGACAGGTCGATGCCAAACTCCCTTGCAGCCCCTCTCAGGGCATACATGCCGCCACGGGCAGTGGCGTCGCCCCTGCCGCAGGAGCCGCCGACACAAAGGGGCTTGCCTGTGATGCAGCCGAAGTTGTTGTGGCCTGTAAGCTTTGAGTACTCGTCCATCATCCAAGCCATCATCTGGGGTGTGGTGTAAACGTCAGGCGCAGGGACGTCCTTCTCCGGGCCGATGTTCTGCCAGATCATGTCAATATAGCCGCGGCAGAGGCGCTCCTGCTCGCCCATGGAGAGCTCCTTGGGATTGCAGATGACGCCGCCCTTGCCTCCGCCCAGTGGCAGGCCGAGTAGGGATGTCTTCCAGGTCATCCAGGCGGAGAGGGCTCGAACCGTATCGATGGTCTCATCTGGGTGGAACCTGATGCCGCCCTTGCAGGGGCCGAGGGCGTCGTTGTACTGCACCCTGAAGCCCTGAAAGACCTTGAGGCTGCCGTCATCCATGCGTACCGGAATGGAGAAGTGGTACTCACGCCTGGGATGCTTGAGGAACTCATGGACGCCAGGCTCGAGGCTCAGAATCTTAGCGCAATCGGCAAGTTGTTTTTGGGATATCTCAAAAGGATTCGGTTTGGACATTTTTGGCATCTCCGTTTTACCCAAATCTTTATGTTTGATTGGTGGAGACAGAGGTCCATATTTGTCTATTTAGCTGTTTTGGGTTAAATTTATATATAACCAAGTAGGCCGGAAACTGTATGTCGGTCTATTTAATCTTTTTCAATAAACAAATTTCTAAAAAGCAATATACGATTTGTTCTCTTCTTGTATTTAAAACCCGTCATTAGAATGCTAATTCATAAAATATCATATGATATCATAATCAATAAATCTATAAAGTTTGAGAAAATAAAGCTTGGCGCAAAAAGCGATGTCGCCGTAAATTTCGGCGGGATGGCGGACAGATATTGCCGCCCCCCAAACCTTTATCTGCTATTACCTCTACCCCCTTCTCGCACCGGGATGTGACCCTTCGGTCGAACCGGTCAGGGTGAAAAGAATGAGGTCTTTTTACAGCTATATCGGTGAAGCCTGGTCCTCTCCCAGAGAGGGCTACGTAGGCGCACTGAGGCAGAACAGGCTCAAGGCCTGGCGCCAGGAGAGCACAGTTCAGAGGATCGATAGGCCTACCCGCCTGGACAGGGCGCGGGCCCTCGGCTACAAGGCCAAGCAGGGTATAGTCGTCGCCAGGGTCAAGGTAAGAAGGGGCGGCCGCAGAAGGTCCCGCTACGAGAGGAACAGAAAGACCAGCAAGATGGGAGTCAACACCATCACCATGGCCAAGTCAATACAGAGGATCGCCGAGGAGCGGGCCGGCAGAAGGTTCCGCAACATGGAGGTCTTGAACTCCTACTGGGTGGCCGAAGACGGCAGGCAGAAGTTCTATGAGGTAATTTTAGTGGACCCGTCATCGCCCAGCATCATCAACGATAAGGACCTGCACTGGATCTGCGACGACGTGCACCGCGGCAGAGCCGTCCGCGGCAAGACCAGCGCCGGTCGCAAGGGCAGAGGCCAGAGGCACAAGGGCTCCGGCACAGAGAAGACCCGTCCTGGCATAAGAGCCCACGACGGCAAGGGCAAGTAGGCCGGTCAGTGTGATTGACAGGATCTCCTTCCGGGCCTTTGCAGCAGCGACAGAGGACGAAGGCCGCGTGCGCGAAGCGCTCTCGGTCTTCGTGCCTCTGGACAGAATATCCTGCATCAAAGCGGAGGGCCATTTCGGAAACGAGATCATGATACTGGAGGCATCTCTTCGCAAGAGAGAGGCCTCCTCCTTCTTCACCATCCTTCGCGAGCAGCTCTCTGCAGAGGATCTGCTGACGCTTCGCCGGGAGCTGCCGGACAGGCTGGAGGGCGAGGGCCGCTTTCACATTCGCCTGGACAAGCAGGCAGCCTACAAGGGCCTTGTGCACCTGACAGACTCCAAAGATGCCCTGGACGTCATCATTGCTGTCAGGACCTTTCCCGCCCGGCAGGAAGAGGCCCTGAAGATCTTAAGAGAGCTCATATGAGCTATTATGAACTGGTCTCTGCTTTTCCGGAGTCGTCAGCCTCAGCCAGCCGGCTGGCTCTGACGGCAAGACATCTGGGCTACAGCGGCATCATAATCTGCAACCGCGACCCCGGCAGGATATACAGGCTGGAGGCCGCCCGCATGGTCAAAGGCATAGAGGTGATCGCGGGAGCTGAGGCCGGAGGCTGCGGTGGAGATGGTGGCAGGGCATTGCAGAACCGCATCGCCTCACTGCGTCCCAAATATCCGTTCCTGATGGTGCGGGGCTGCAGCGCCGAGATCGTCCGCGCCGCGGCCGAGAATACCAGCGTGGACATGCTGCTTCATCCCTGTGATATCCGCAGCCCACTCACCATAGCCACGGCAAGGGCCGCCCGGCAGAGCAGCCTGGCAATCGGCTTTGATCTCAACCCCGTGATCCTACTGCGCGGCAGCCCAAGAACCAGATGGCTGGAGTCGCTCCGCCATAACCTCGACCTGGCACGGAAGTTTCATCTCACCATCATGATCACAGCCGGCGCCCTCTCTCACCTGGACCTGCGCTCGCCCAGAGATTTGACGGCCCTGGCTATAGCTGCGGGCTTTGAGGCCGAGGAGGCAGAGCAGGCCCTGACCCTGCCCGGCAGGATTGTGCATCAGAACAGCAGAATCTGGCTCGGCCCGGGGGTGGAGCTGCTATGAGAAGCAGGCTCCCAGTGCTGCGGGAGCGGAGGAGGTATATGGCCTTTGAGATCGAGGCGGAGGGTGAGATCTCCTCCAAAGAGCTGATGGGCGAGATTCACTCCTCCCAGCTCTCCCTCTTCGGCGATATTGGTGCCGGCCAAAACCGCCTGAGGCTCATCTTCTTCGACGGCAGGCGCGGCCTGCTCCGCTTCGGCCACCGCCGGGAGATGGAGACGCGGGCCAGCCTGGCCTCCATCCGTTCGGTGCGGGGTGTCAGAGCCGCACTACATACAAAAGGGATCGCAGGGACTATCAAATCTGCCAGAGAAAAGTATTTACCAAGACTGAGTAAAGTAAGTGCCGAAAGCGACGGAAGAAGAATCGAGCTGAAGGACGTTGCCGGGTGTATTATCCGCACCCATGGTGTGAAAGTCGATATCTGTCCGGACGACAGAAATGTAAGCATGGGATCAGACACCCAATTCCTGGGGCTGACCTCTTTTGATTTGAGTGGAGGACACGAGGATGCAGATGGCACCGCAGATGGGTTATGACAGGGCTATTACCGTATTCAGCCCTGACGGCAGGCTATTTCAAGTTGAGTATGCCCGTGAGGCCGTGAGGAGAGGAACGACGGCCGTGGGCATCAAAGCAAGGGACGGCGTGGTGGTTTTGGTTGACAAGAGGATTACCAGCCGGCTCATGGAGCCCAAGTCCATTGAAAAGATCTTTCAAATAGACACGCATATCGGTGCCGCCACATCCGGCCTGGTCGCCGATGCCCGGGTTCTGATCGACAGAGCTCGGGTGGAGAGCCAGATCAACCGCCTGGTCTACGACGAGCCCATCGGTGTAGAAGCCCTGGCCAAAAAGATCTGCGACTTCAAGCAGCAGTACACTCAGTATGGCGGTGTGAGGCCCTTCGGCACGGCCCTTCTCATCATAGGAGCCGAGGAGGACAGCACCCGCCTGTTTGAGACCGACCCCTCAGGAGCGCTTCTGGAGTACAAGGCTACGGGAATCGGAGCTGGCCGGTCTGCAGTGATGGAGGTCTTCGAGGAGAAGTACAGAGAGGACCTCACCATGGACGAAGCCATACTCATGGGCCTTGAAGCCCTCTACAGGGCGGCAGAGGGCAAGGTGGAGGCAGCCACCACGGAGATCGGCATAATCAAGCTTGGCGACAGGAAGTTTTACAAGCTCACCGAGAAGGATGTGGCCGACTATGTGAGCCGCATGAAGGCCCAGGTCAATGGCGGCAAAGAAGAGACGGGAGAGAAAGGAGAGGCATAGGAATGGTCAGACTGGATGACGCAGTTCCTGCCCGTCTCAAGACCCACGGCACCACATTTGAGGTGCTGGTGGATCCGGACGGAGCCCTGGCCTTGAAGAGAGGAGAGAGCGTCAATCTGGAAGAGATCCTGGCTGTGGAGGATGTCTTTGAAAATGCCTCTCGGGGTGACCGCAGTCCGGAAGAAGACCTGCAGAAGGCCTTCGGCACCACCGATGCCCTCACCATCGCCGAGACCATCATCAAAAAGGGCGAGGTAAGCCTGACTGCCGAGCAGAGAAAGCAGTTCATAGAGAATAAACGGCGGCAGGTGGTGGAGATAATAGCCAGAAATGCCATCAATCCCCAGACCAAGACCCCCCATCCTCCTGCCAGGATCGAGCAGGCCATGAGCGAGGCTCGCGTCAACATCGATCCCACCAAATCCACAGATGAGCTGGTCAAGATCGCCATGAAGGCCATCCGGCCTCTCATTCCCATCCGGTTTGAGGAGGTGGAGGTGGCTGTGAAGGTTCCGCCCTCATATGCTCCCAAGGCCTACGGAGAGATTGCAGCCTTCGGCAAGCTCAACAGGGAGGCCTGGCAGAACAACGGATCCTGGATAGGAGTAGTCCAGATACCTGCGGGCATGCAGGCTGAGTTTTATGCACTCGTAAACCGTCTGACCAAAGGAGAGGCAGAGACGAAGCTTCTTAAGCATTGAAGATGGGAGCAGAAGGCACATGGATCGCAGGGTGGTAGTACCGGGTGATCTTCTCTCTGAGGATGCCAAGAGGTCAGGCGAGGGCACTTATGTCAGAAATGGAAGCGTCTATTCCTTGCTTTATGGCCTGGCGAACTTTAGGGACAAGATAAATGTCATACCCCTGGCTGGAAAGTATGTTCCCGCTGCAGGGGATAACGTCATAGGCGTGGTGAAGGACATTACCTTCTCCAACTGGATCGTGGACATCAACTCGCCATACGAGGGGCTGCTGCACATCTCCGAATATCCCAAGAGGATCGACAATGATGAGATGTCCAAGCATCTGCGCATCGGCAGCTCGATCATGACCAGGGTCAAGGATGTCGATCCAACTATGAAGGTGGAGCTTACTTTGAACGACAGGAAGCTCGGCCCCATCAGGACCGGGCAGGTTATCGAGATCAGCCATACAAAAGTTCCGAGGCTTATCGGCAAAGGCGGCTCCATGATCAGCATGCTGAAGAAAGAGCTAAATTGCAGCATCTTCGTTGGCCAGAACGGCAGAATATGGATAAGCGGGAATGCAAAGGATATGGATCTGGCATTAAGGACCATCAGCCTGATTGAAGAGCAAGCCCACACCAACGGCCTCACGGACAGGATCGTGGACTTTTTGAAGCGGGAGAAAGGGGCCAGAAGTTGATCGATATGGATGAATCGGATATATCATTTTTCAAAGATGGATTGCGCCTGGATGGCCGGAGGGCGGACGAGCTCCGGCCTGTGAAGATAAAAGTTGGAGTTCTCGCCAGAGCGGACGGCTCTTGCTACATCGAAATGGGTGGGAATAAGGTAATAGCAGCAGTGTATGGGCCGAGGGAGGTGCATCCCAGGCACCTGCAGGAGGTCACGCGGGCCATTGTGCGCTACAGATACAACATGGCCTCCTTCTCAGTCGAGGAGAGGAAGAGGCCGGGCCCGGACAGAAGGTCGTACGAGCTTTCCAAGGTCAGCCGTGAGGCTCTGGAGCCTGTGATCCTGACAAGCTTCTTTCCGAGATCGGTAATCGATGTGTTTGTAGAGGTGCTTCAGGCCGATGCCGGCACCAGGACGGCCGGGATCAATGCCGCGGCTGTGGCACTGGCGGATGCAGGAATACCCATGAAGAGCATGATCTCAGCCTGCGCCGCAGGAAAGGTAGCAGATACCATAGTCCTCGACCCCATGAAGGAGGAGGACAACTACGGCCAGGCGGACCTGCCCGTAGCCATGACACCGGGCGGCGATATCACATTGATGCAGATGGATGGAGGCCTCACCCCCGATGAGTTTCACAGGGCGGTAGAGATGGCCATGAAGGGAGCGCGGGAGATCTACGAGATGCAGAGGGCAGCGCTGGTCAGCAAGTACAACCAGATGACGGAAACGAGGCCTGAAGGAGGCGCATGCCTGTGAGCAATGTCATCTCCGAGATCAAGAAGGACTACATATACAACCTTCTTCTCAAGGGGGAGAGGATGGACGGCAGGACATTCGATCAGTACCGTGAGATCTCCATAGAGAGAGATGTCATCCGCAAGGCTGAAGGCAGCGCCCTGGTAAAGCTGGGATCAAGCCAGGTGCTGGTTGGGGTGAAGATGCAGCCGGGAGAGCCCTTCCAGGACTCGCCCAATCGCGGCGTCATTATCACCAATGCCGAGCTGGTGCCCCTCGCCTCGCCATCCTTCGAGCCCGGCCCGCCCAGCGAGATGGGAATTGAGCTGGCCCGCGTTGTGGACAGGGGCGTGCGCGAATCCAAGGCAGTGGACCTCGATGCCCTGTGCATAGTGCCGGGCAAGCAGGTCTGGATCATATTCATAGATGTGCATATACTGGACGACTGCGGAAATATTCTGGATGCGGCATCCCTGGGAGCCATAGCGGCTCTTCTGTCCACCAAAGTGCCGGCCAGCCGCTTCGGCCTGGGGGAGGACTACATCCTGCCCATTCGGGATATACCGGTGGCCACCACTGCAATCGAGTTCAATGACGTGCTCATGTTCGACCCCGAAGTGGATGAGGAGGCCATTGCCAACACGAGGCTGACTGTCATCACCACGGTGGACGGCAAGATCTGCGGCATGCAGAAGAGCGGCACAGGGATGCTGAAGCCCGAGCAGGTCTACCGCATAATTGATATAGCATGTGAGAAGGCGAAGGAAATCCGGGAAAAGTTTCTGGAAGCGTAAACTATGGCAAAGCAGACAACAAAAGGAAGGAAGAGCAGATCCGCGGCCCGCTTTGGTGCCAGGTACGGGCGCAAGTCGAGAAAGCTGGTAGCGGATTTGGAGGAGAAGAGCAAGGCTTCGTATGACTGCCCCCAGTGTGGAAGGAATAAGGTAACCAGGACGAGCACAGCCATCTGGAGCTGCAGCAAATGCGGCTACACCTTTGCCGGCGGCTCGTTTTTGCCTGAGACGTCTTTAGGCCGCTCTGTGCTGCGGTCACTCAAGAAGACTCTTGAGGCGGATTAGAAGATGGCTTATAAGTGCACCAGGTGCAAGAAGACTGTGGAGATAGATTACGAGTACAGCGGCATACGCTGTCCCTACTGCGGCCACAGGATCCTGATGAAGGAGCGGCCCACCACAGTCAAGAAGATGAAGGCGGTTTGAGGCCGCTGCGATAGCGCCGCCGGAAGGCCTGCCGGTGATCGTCACAACCTCGCGGGATCCGTCACCAGGAACGAGGCGTTTTGCCCGCACCCTGGCGTCTTTCCTCTCTCTGCCCTATGTCAATCGTGGCAAGAGCGGTGCGGGAGAGGAGGGCGAGGCGGCCCTTGTGGTGGTGGAGGGCCACGGCAATCCAAGCGGCATAATCAAGCGGGTCCCGGGAGGGCGAGAGGAGTCGCTTCATTTCCGCATATCCGGTGGGCTTTCAGCCGGCCGCATTAAAAAGGAAAAGCCTGTCGTCTGCGGCCCCGGCGGCGCGGCCCGCTCCATTGCCTCGTTCTTCGAGCTGGAATGGGCGGGCGAAAGCCCCTCCCCCGCAGGCGGCAGGGATGGCCTGCCGCCCGCAAAAGGTGCATCCGCGCATTGCAGGCGCATGATCTCCGTAGCGCCCGGTTGGATCGATTTCATTGATAATGGGGCTGTCAGGTTCAGGCTGAAGAGATGAAGGGCTGTGCACAGTTCGTCTTTGAGAGCGAGCACGCGAGAGAGATCTATGCTGCGCTGGCTCCTGAGGCGGATGACGATCTGCACAGGTCCGGCGTCAGGCTCGCCCTGGCAGGCAATTCGATAGAGATTGATATCCGGGGCGAGGATACCACCTCCCTCCGGGCAGCCTTAAATACGTGGATAAGGTTGGTTAAGATCGCATTTGAGATGGTGAGTATATGAGTGGCGAACTGCCTCCACAGATACAGAATCAGTTGGCTCAGCTCCAGCAGCTTCAGCAGCAGGCTCAGGCCGTAATAACGCAGAAGACCCAGATCGAGGCTCTGATCAGGGAGACGGAAGCAGCTCTCAAGGAGCTGGAGAAGAGCGCAGACGACGCAGTTATATACAAGAGCGTCGGCGAACTACTCTTCAGGGCTGACAAGGCAAAGCTCATGGAGGAGCTGAAGGAAAGAAAGGATATGATGGACATCCGCTTGAAGACCATGGCCAAGCAGGAAGAGCGCATTCAAGGCCGGTTCACTCAGCTTCAAGAGCAGCTCAAGATAGCCCTGGGACAGGTTCCGCCCAAAGGCGGCTAAATCAATTAAGCGGGCCCGTGGCTTAGCCAGGATATAGCACCGGGCTTCTAACCCGGGGGCCGCGGGTTCGAGTCCCGCCGGGCCCGCCTTATTATATGCAGTCATGAGAGAGCGATATAATGTGCGAACTTACAGTCTATATCACAAAGGGCCAGAGCCGGGAAAAGGCCATGGAGAGCGTCGTCAGGATCATAGCCCATAACGGAAAGCTCTTCCTTGAGGGCATATTCGGCGACTCCATGGAGGTGGAGGGAAGGCTCGCTGAGGTGGACATCCTGGCCCAGTCGGCGAATATCATCGCGACTTAGAAAGATCAAAAAATTGATTGTACTATTTAACGATTGACGAGGAGTAATCAAGGCCGCTACGAAATTACAGAAGATTCGGCACACTACCGGATGAGTGGGGTGGATCGCCTACGATTGACGGAAGGCTTTTAAGTTAGATGGTCAATTTTATCCCGCCATAATTGGACAATTTTACGCCGCCATTGACAGCCCTTTCGTCCAATTCCTGGAGGAGAACGGGATCAAGCAGATCCTGGCACGTGTCAAGCATCCTCTGACAGACGGCAAAATCGAAAAATGGTACCATACTTACGAGAAAGGCAGAAAATTACTTGAAGATTTTGACAAATTCTTGAATTGGTATAACTCAGTAAGATATCACGAGAGTCTTGATGAAAAACACTATCTGCAGACGCCAGAGGATGCGTTTTGGTCGAGATTGCCTGAGGGATGTAAGCTAAACCTGTTCCTGTCGAGAATGGAGAGCGATTTTAATGCGACGGGGTAAATTAAAAAGAAATCGCGGGGTATATAAATGCCAAACATTCGGGACTCTACAATGTAGAAGTCGACGGTGTGTAGTCCTGAAATTATTTCGCGTCCGTCCTAGTTTTATAGTGTTTGAATTATTCATATAATTTCACAACCCAAACAGTTCTATGGCCAATTGCGAAATAAGCTTCCAAAGGCATTTTTCGCCTGA
>Ga0116185_1000571_pt1 | contig 42087 bp, 28 predicted proteins | sample AD_JPNNA7_MetaG_FD_89754 | JGI IMG/M metagenome (GOLD analysis project Ga0116185, IMG submission 89754) | Active sludge microbial communities of municipal wastewater-treating anaerobic digesters from Japan - AD_JPNNA7_MetaG | ecosystem: Engineered > Bioreactor > Anaerobic > Digestate | place...
CGCTCGTTTTGGCCGGTCCAGAGCGTTTCCATGAGATCGGCGAGGCGCAATGCGCGTCTGGCCCATTCGGGGTTGCCGGGTTCCAGGTGCATCATGGGCGTGATGACGTCGGCAGAATCCTCGGCCGTGTGCTCGACGTCGTAGATGTGAGCCGTGTAGCCGCCTTGCATGTGGTCTTGACTCATCAGTGCGTTCGAGAACCGCGCCTGAGCGGCCGTGATCTTGGGATCGTCGAATCCAATCAAGACCGGCACCCAGAACCGCCACATCTCGCAGTCATCGCCCCAGCCGCCCCCGTACTCGTTGTTTTCCTGCATTCGATGGTCAATCCACCAAGTGATGATATCGGCCAGGCGTTCGAGGCCTTCACGCTGATAGACAGCCCATCCCGGCGCACCAGGGATTTCTGGGAAGCGTTTGGCTGGGGGAACGGGCTCGCCCAGGTACATCCGAACGGTGGGGTTTTCCGGAAAAGCGGCCTTGGCGCGCTCGAAAGCGTCTCGAGCGTTGTCAAACCACTCGCGCCGGTTATCAATATTGCCGCCTACGCCCAACATGACCCAACACAACATTCGGCCGCGGTAAATATCGGTTATGGGATAGAGCGGGGAGTCCTTGGGCACACCGAAATCAAAATCCTCCTTCTTAAGGACCTCGTTGCCGAAGTACGGGAGGTACGGGCTTGTCACCCACCGGTCGATCTCGGAAATGAGGCGGTCCGCTTCGGCCTGGAGTTTCGGGTCCAAGCCGGGCAGGTCGCGCAACTGTTTGAGGTAGTCACGGCAGGCCGGATCATCGCCGGCGTTTCCTGCAAGCGAGATCAACCGGCTCACATCGTCTGGGGGATTGTCCGCCGCTGTGGCGCATGGCACGAGAAGCGCAAAGCCGAGAATAAACGTGGCCCAAGGCAGTCCGTGGCGTAAGAGTCTCCTGATACGGCATGCAGCATCTTGCATATGGCGCCCCCTCCTCCTCAGCAAGGATAGAAGCCGTCAGAACGCGAGTCAAGGACCCGGGGCCGCCGCACCGCACTTTCATGTTTGGGAACCCACTGCGCCAAAGAACTCCAGCGCGTTCCAGAACAGCAAGACGGCGAACACCGAGAGCAACCCGCCGAGGATACGCATTACCCAGGCGTACGGTCTGCCCGAGAAGAAATGCCTCGATTTGCCGATCGACGCCGCGATTAGGACCTTTGAGCCTATGAGGCATGCATAGAAACCCAGGATAAAGGCCATCGCGATGAAGGGGCTTTCAGCCCATCCCTTTATCATGATCGGAGAACCTACCGTGAGCCAGAAAAGGTACGGGTGCGGGTTCAGGAAGTTTACGAGTACGCCCTTGCGCAGGGAGCGCGGCTCGGGTTGTTGCACGTTGGGTTCGAAAGCGCTGGTTCGGAAGCTCTCGTATGCCAAATACGATAGAAACAGGCTGCCGGCCAGCGTGATCCCGCCGAGAAGTACTCGGGAATCGGCCAGCCGTGTCAGCACAAGCGTGGATATCAAGATGATGGGCGCATCCGTAATCAGCGGCGCCATGGCCGCCTTGATGCCTTCGCGGGCGCCATGTTTGAGCGATTGGGAAATGACAAGCGTCAAGAACGGGCCTGGTGAGAAGCCCGCAGACAGTCCAAGAACGATGCCTGCGATCAAGGAAGTAACCATAACGGTCCCCATTAGACAAGAGCAAAACGGGGGGAATCAACCACAACAATAAGGACATCCGAGCAGAAAACAAGTCCAGTCGAGCCCGCCCCTTGTGCGCGGAACCGCTGTGCATGCGCCCGCAAATCTTCCCGGTTACTCGGTTTCTCGAAAGACCTCCTTCCGGTTCGCCTTGACAATGGAAACGGCTCTTCCGGAGGCGGCAAGATGGTTTCCGCTGAATTGGATACGATGGGTCTTATCGCCGGTGATCTCGGCAAATGTCTTTGTGCCGTCAGCGGCCATGCAACCGCGGATGAGTGCGCTGCGGCAATTAACCAAGCGCAGAACGGGGTCATCCCCGGAAGAGGGACGCGCACGCAAGCCGTTGAGGCTAAGAACCTTCACATCGTCGCAAAGGAGGGCGATCCCCGGACGGCCGGGTTCCGATGGTTGGGGAACTCCGGTGTCAGTCGTCCACTGGATGTCCCGGTTCTTGACAGCTTTGAGCCGATAGAAACCATCGTCATAGGCGAGACTCATGTCCGATATGGTCAATCCATTTACATGGCGGCAATACATGGCGTAGGTGGGCATTGACTTGAACATGTCGGCGCTCGGGTATTCGCCTTCCAACTCGGGAATGGCCTCGCCGGGAGGGCAATAGGGCACTCCGCCCGCATGATTGAGCTGGATGTTGGACAGGGCCACGTTGTGCACGTCGTGTCCCGGGATGCCCGTAATGGTTGAAGTCAGGGAAGCCCCAGTGGCGACGATATTCGAGATGCTGACGTTCTTGAGGGACCCGGGAACGGGTGTTTCCATATCCCTTCCGCGATTTCCCAGTCGAATGAAGATCGGCGCGCGGACACCGACCATGGTGATGTTGGATACGACCACGCCATCGATGTTGGAACCGTCCACGCTTTCGAGGCAGACGCCGCCCGTCGCGGGATCCCCATTAAGCCCCGTGATGACGCAGTTGCTTACGGCAATTCTTTTAAAATCGCCGCTTGATTCCGTGCCGAGCTTGAATCCGTTGCATTCCGTGGCCAGCAGGCAGTTTGTCACGACCAGATTCTCCGTAGCCCGTCTTTCGCCCAAGGTGAAGCTGGCTTTGGGCACAATGGCATCGTCAACGGAGGCGATATCGCAGTTGGAGATACGGACGTTCCGGCAGGAGTCCGGGTCAATGCCGTCGCAATAGGCGTTGCGGATCGTGACGCCGTCGATGTTGACATAGTCCGTGCCGAGCATGCTGATGCAGTAATTGGGCGCGTTCAGGATGGTGATTCCCTTGATGTCGACGTAGCGGCAGCGTTTGAGCGCAATGGGTTTGGGCCCGCGGCGTTTCGTACGGTTGCCGTCTATGGTTCCCCGGCCAATGATGGCGATGCGCTCAACGTCTTCGCCCCAGATGAGCGCATAGTGGAAAAAGGAGGTTTCGCTGTCGGAGTCGTTCTCGAACCCCAATTCCTCGTAGGGGTCGTAGTCATTGTTGTCCTCGCTGCCTTTGATGATTGCGCCGGCGTCAAGCCATACTGTTGCCCCTGTGCGGAGGTGCAGGCTGCCGCAAAGATACGTTCTGGGAGCGATATATACGGTTCCTCCGCCGGCGGCCGCGCATGCGTCCAGCGCATTCTGGATGGCAGCGGTATCTTTCACGAGGCCGTCCCCGACAGCCCCAAACGCTTTCACTTCGAAAACAGCCCATGGAGGCGGACTCTGTTCCGCGGCACTTGCTGCCAGCCCAGCCATAGTAAGCAGCAGGGCCATAATCTGTAATGGACCGGTGGCTCTTGTCATGTTCATCGCGCCTCCTGTAACGGAAATCTCCGCTCGTTACCTGTTTGCGTTTGCCGGGGTCTTACTCCGGGCGCTCGTTCTCGGGAATGTGCACCAGCATCACCGAGCACTGGCCAAAAACGTCTCCGCGCAAGACGTCTCCCTCGTGCTCGACAAACGCGCCGTTCCAGACCATGAATAGCCGTTCACCCTTCTCATCGAGCTTGATCGAGAACGTTCCTCCCGCAGTGTAGCCGTATTTTTCGAAGTAGTACGGGAAAAAGAACACAAGAACTTTCCTCGTTCCCGTTCGGGTATCGTACTGAATCAGCGGGGAACCGTCAGAATAGCCGTGCCCGTGAGCGCCGGGGGCATAATAGACATACCGTCCGCCGGGACTTCGCGCCATGGACGCTGTGTAGCGCTGCTGCCCACACCAGTTCGGGCCTCTGTCGACGATCTCCTCCTTTACGGGGTCGAAGGTGAAGAGCTGCCCGCTCAGGGTCGCGCACCAAAACAGGCCATCCGGCCCGCGGTGTGCGGTGTGCGCGCGCATGGGCGCATACGTTCCCATGTCACGGTCCAATTCCGAGGGAGGGCTCGACGTTGCCGGGACATGGCACTCGAGGATGGAGAAGCGGTTCTTGAACGGGTCGTATTTGAGAAAGTGGCGCTCGGGATCGCGCTGGTGGGCGTTCGAGCAGTATACCATGCCGGTTTCTTCTTCGATGAGGAGGGCCCGCACGTACCAGGCCATGCCGTCAGGGAGGTATCCGGCCCAAAGGGTCCTTTGCTCGTTCACGTCCCACGCGAGGAATTCGGAGAACATGCCTACGGCGTACATGATGCCGCGCGTTGTGTCCATGCGGTGATAGGGCCACGAGGCGCGTTTCAGGGGAACACCGTAGTCAACGTAATTGCCCGTCAGAGGGTCGCAACTCATGATGTGACCGCCGGTATAACCGCTGGCGTAGTCTTCTTCGTCGGGTTCGGGGTACTTAGCCCAATAGGTGCAGAACCAGAGATGCTGGTTTTCAAGGTGCTTGCTCTGGTAGAAGTCAAGCCATCCGTGGACCTTGCCGTCCGTGAAGATCGAAACGCCGCGGCCGAGAGTCCTGTTGATTTCAGGAAGACACCTCGCCGTCCTGGCAGCGGGATCATACTCGACCGGGAAGATATGTCCGCCGTACTTTCCATGGTCTCCGATGCAGGAGTAGAACTTTCCAGTGCGCGTGTCATAATTGGCCTGTGACCAACATGCCCAGGGGCCTGCCTCATTCGAGTTCGTGGATTGGGAGTCGACGGGAGATTTGCTGAAGAAGACCGGCTGGACGGGGATAATGCCGAAGTCGACGCGGGGCGGCTCGCTGGCAAGCACATACTCGGTACCCGCATACTTCGATACAGCAGGCGGCGGCTTGAGCATGCGCTTGCTGTGGTCCGTGACCACCTTCCCGGAGTACAAGAGCCCCGCCCGGTCGAGGCGTTCGGCCACGTGTTTCTTCGCCTGCTCTTCAGGACGCAGCCCGGGGGTTTCTTCTGTCATGGGTGCACCGCGAAGGAGGACACCATTCGGGCCAATATGTTCGGGCGAAGCGCAACTTTCGGGCTCGGCGGACAATGCGCTCGCGACACAAATCAGGGGAATGGCGAGGGCGCCGAGAGTCAAGCCGAGTCCGCTGTGATTCAAGCGACACCTCCTGCTACGGGACCACGAAGCCGGCACAAACACCCGAATGTCTGTAGAGGACACGGTTAGCGTACCGCATAATGGCCTTGTGCTGTCAAGAACCGGCAGCGATGCTCGACACGCTTGCATTCGGACAAGGATGGTGTTCGTGAAGCGCAGGCTTTCTATAGCTTCGCTACGAGTTCGGCGATAGCGGGATACGCGCCGGCGGTGTTGGCGACATCTTCCTTCAACAGGCGTACACCTTCCGGGATATGCTTGCGAAAATAGTCTTTGCGCCGGACGGTGGACAGGAAGCCGTAGGCGCCGAGAGCCTGCATGTGGCGCTGTAACCGGCAAATCGCGAGCGATTCGAGAAACGGCTGCTCGGAAAAATCCCCCCGCGAGCGCTGGGTTCGCAAATTGATGTAGTGCGCAAGCAGGCGGTCGCGCATGGCGTCGTCGAGCCGGTGGTAGGGGTCCCACAGCACGGCGGCGACATCGTATGCGGGAGGCGCCATGCGCGCACCCTGGTAGTCGATGAAGCGGGGTACACCGCGCGTGATCATGATGTTCTGGGACTGGAAATCGCGGTGGATAATGGCTTTGGGGAGGGCGTCGGCCTGACGGGCGAGGCGCTCGAAGTCGTGGTCGAGCGCTTCGGCCGAGGCCGGATGCCGGCCGCACACGCCCTGGACGAAGCGTTCAAGAAAGTAGCTGGTCTCCCAGCGGAAGTAGTCATAGTCGAAGAGCCTGCTGGCGAGAAGCCCGCACTCATTGACGTGGGCCGAGGCGTCGACGTGGAGGGCGATGAGACTGCCCAGGATGCGCCGGTACATGTCTTCTGTTTCTTCGGCGGGACGCGGGAAGCGGAGATAGTTATAGAGGGAGAGGTCGCCGAGGTCTTCGAATTCGGCTCGCCTGGCCGCGGGGTCGAAAAAGAGCAGCTTCGGCACGGGGACGTTGTATCGAGCGAAGAACCGCGAATAGGCGATGTGCCGGTCGTAGTCCGTTTCGTCGGGCGGACACACCATACGGACGACCGTTCCCTGGCTATCCCAGGAACGGTAGTAGCGCCGCCCAGAGCCGCCAACGCCAATTGGAACCCCGTGCTCGGTGACGGGGAGGCCGAGGAACTCGGGTTCAGCGAGTGCGATGCGGAAGCCATCGCCCACGATGCAGTTCTCGTACCGGACGCCGGCCGCGACGTGCGCCCCCGGGAGGACGATACAGTTGCGCAGGGCGGCGCCGTCGTCGAGCATGGCGCCTTCCTCGATGACGATGTAGCCATCGAGGTCCACGTTCCGTCCGCGGACGCCGGCGGCGGCGTAAAGCCATTCTCCGTCACGGCGCAAGGCGTCAACGACCGCGGCTGCATAGGAGGCGGGAGTACCGATGTCGTGCCAGAGACAGCCCGTAAGGTCGATACTGCCGACGCTCCTGCCCGCCGAGACGGCGGCCAGCCAGGCGTCCACCACGTTGGATGCGCCGTCGGGCAAGTAGGCGAGAAACTCGGGGTTATACATTGCGATGCCGGTGAAGGCGAGGATGCGCGTTGTGCCCGGGGCCACCGTGCCGCCGCCCACGCCCACAACGCCGCCAGCACTGTTAACAGCGACCTTGTTGAACGCGGGACAGTCGTGGAGGGCCAGTGTAACGATGTTGTCGGATGCCTCGTGTGCCTTGAGGAGGGCGCCGAGGTCGATATCCGTCAAGATGTCCGAATTATGAACAACGAACGTGCTGTCTTTCAGGAGCGGCTGCGCGTTCTTGAGAGCGCCGCCGGTGCCGAGCAATGAATTCTCGCGAAAAGACGAGACGCGATCCCGATAGTGAGAGGCTTCGAGCCATGAGGCGATGGCGTCAGATTTGTGGTGCAGGTTGAGGGCGATACGGCGCACGGGAAGAGCGGAGACGCGCTCGAGCGCCCGGGAGAGGAGCGAACGCCCCAGGACGGGCAGCAGCGGCTTGGGGATGTGCCGGGTGATGGGCCGTAAGCGTTCCCCAATACCGGCGGCTGGTATGAATGCATTTAACTTTCGCGACACGAAAGGTAATCCTCCTCAAACTTCGATAGATCATCGCACAATCGCAGGCGAGATTGGAATTTGTATTCTTTTCGAAAATGCCGCTCTTGGGAGACAAATGATGGGAGGCGCGAACGCCCGGATTCATCTGGCATCGGGCCGGTATTTTCGCCGTACGGGCTGGCCGGGACTTTATCCCATGATGCAGCGAACCAGGAGAGGCAGCGAGGTCCAGCGGTCGCGTACGCGCCGCAGTCCATACGCCGCCGCAATCATCAGGACCATCAGCACGACCTGGATGGCGAGGAACTGGAGCAAGGGTCTTGCGCCGAAGAGCGGCAGTATGACGTACTCACCGATGGCGAGGTGCAGAACATACATGAAAAGCGGGGCCTCCCCCAATGCCTGAAGCGGAGCGCAGGGCACATCGACAGAGATGTCACGTTTGCCGGCCATAGATTCACTGTCCGATACGCGAAGTGTTCATTGTTTCGCCACAAAAGGGGGGGACACGATTCTTCTGTCCCTGGAGGCAAGAAGGAACTGACATGGCCGCGCCGGCCCCGACGCGCAAATGGGAAGGCCTTCCCTTCAACCTCCCGAAGACGGATGCGGGACAGGCGCCCCGAAGCCGCCCGCTGATGACCGGAAGAAGCCCATTGTGCTGAACGAGGGCGTTGGAAGCGACACCGGCTCGGGGTCGTGCAGGACGCCATCGTCGGACACGAATACCTGGGAGACTTGGAAGCCGTCTTTCTGGTATGCGTAAAGCTGAACACCGAGGTCGGCTCTTACAGCGCCGGGCTGGCTCCAAAGATAGAATATCTTGGAGATACCCTGTGCCCGAAGGAGGTTCGGGCCGGGCAGGACCCCGTCTTCGATATAGTAACGGTTATCGAATTCGCCGGGCCTGCCTTTGCGTGTCCCCAGCCGTTCGGCATCGCACAACCATGCGACGGGGCCGGCGGTGGGATAGGCGACTCGCTTTTCCTCGAGCCACGAGGCGTAGCGCAGCATGGCGGCGAGGTTCTGCTCGGCTTTAAGCACCCCTTGGGGGTGAGGCCAGTTGTTAAAGGTGCAGACGAGGTCGCAGCCAGACGCAGCCAGCGCGGCGCCAAGGGCCACTGTTCTGGGTCCGGGCAAATCGACCACGAGCAGCGCATCGGGGGCAATCCATCCCGGGGCGCGGAATTCGCGTACGGGCCACGGATCGGCTTCGCAAGGGCCCACGAATTCGCGTTTGAGGTAGTCAATGGCTATAAACAGCGTGAGACAGTGAAACGGAGTCCAAGGTCCGTGCGGATGCGGCCCCCATACGCGGGAGAGGGCGCGAGCGTCGAGGAACTCTTTCCAATCGGCGGTGCCCCGGGCGTCAGGGACATCGGTGCGGCCGACGGCCAACTTGGCTCGGCGACGCAAGAAGGGGAAGCGGATTGCCCCGATAAACTCAAGCAGTTTCGACAGCGGTGACCACATAATAAGCCTCGTTGGTTGTGAATCCGACTTCGTCAGCGCGCGAATAGTAGCCAGCGAACGCGCCGTCTATGAGGTACACGCCCAGGGCCGGAAACAGCGCGCGGGTCCCGTCTGGAACCGGCAACGGCACAAAAGCGTGTTGAGCTATGTATGCTTGCGGGGTATTGGACGCCTCGGCGACCGCTTTCTCCCAGATAGGGGGCGGGCAGGTGCGGCCGATGGTCACGGCATCGCCCATTCGGCCGAATATCTTCTTCAGGACCCAGGTTTCCCGTTCGGCCAGATAGACAGGCGCCCGGTCCTTGCGAAAGAACTCTGTGTACGGCGTGTATTGATTGAGCAACGCGGTGTCGGGGGCGTCGAGCAACGGCACTTCGCGCCACAGAGCGTAGAGGCCCTTGCTCTGCCGTACCAGCCGTGAGAGTGGGTTAAGCACCGGGATCTTGGCGGCGGCCCGGCGCCAGTCTCGGATATTGTCCAGGTAGCCGTACCATTCTCCCGGGAAAAAGCGGAGAATCCAATCGACCTGCTGACCGAGCAGATGCGGAGGGCCAAAGCGGCCGCAGGTGAGGTGGCTGGGCGCGGCCAAGACGGTTTCGACGCCGCGTTGCCGGAGCAGTTCCGCCATTATCAGCATGTGTTGAAGGTCTTCCGCGTAGCCGGTGGCGTAAACGAGACCGGCCCGCCCGCCCGGGGGCAAAGAGTCCAGAAAGCTGCGGGCGAAATCCCCGCGAACCGAAGCCTGCGACAGCAGCCTGGCGAACAAATCATTGGCCGCGATGGACTCGTTGAAACCGCCTGGTGCGTCTTCGTTGAACTCGGGAATCATCCATCCGGACGCCGTTGCTATAAGGTCGTAGCGGACGATACTGTGGGGGTGAGGCTTCTCGGCGCGGATGATTTCCAGGGCCGCGGGGGGTATGCCCAAACGTCCCAACCACCGGGGCTCCTCAAGCACACGGGAGGCCGCTCTTCCGAGAGCGTCATGGATGCGGACGCAGCAGGCGACGGCATCCTCGTGTTCTTTGGGGCTGATCAGGAGGGCTTCGGATAGAACGCGCAACGTGCCACTGACATAGGCATCCCACTTGTGATAACGAAAGCGGAGTTCCTCGATCAGGGCCGTGAATTGAGCGGGTTCGATGGCGAGGGCTTCGATACGCACGGTTACCCTCCCCCGTAGACTCTGTCGATCATTTGACTCAGCAGCCACACGACTACCGTAAGACCGATGTACATGCTCTGTTCCAGGGCGCGCATCATTCTTGTCGGCGCCATCTTGCTGCCGCCGTAGACGATGAATTCGTGCCACACGAGCATGAGGACTATCGTGCCCATGCCGAGGATGCCATGCCGCCAGCCCCAGAAATCGCCGGCGACCCCTCTGAGGATAAGGGTAGACGCAGACACAGTGTACACCGCGGCGCTCCACGCCATGGTTTCATCGCGTTCCTGGCAAATCTGGCGCCGGAACCGGCCCGGCTCACGCCAGAGATACAGGGCCGTAGCCAATACCAACGTGGCGTAGCCCATCAGGAAGAAGCCCACCGGAATCCACCAGCCGCCCTCGGCCTCGCTCAAGGGGTCCGCCTCGCCCCAGAGACTGCCGCCAAACACAATCCCCGTTGACAGAGCAAACGCGGCGACAAACTGTGCGCCGGCCAGATTTTTGCGCTCGTAGATATCGCTGCGGAGGCGAAGTCCGAAGATCTGGGCGCCAATCTGGCCAAAGACCTTTGTGGCGGCATACGCCATCACGAGATAGAAAGCAACGTAGACGCCCTTAATGCTGGGATCTCCGTGGTACTGGATCACATAGGCGGTCCATATGACCGATGCCGCTATGGCCAGCCTGATGAGACCTATGCCAGGATTGCCTCGCGTGTAGACGCGCGGGAGCGACGAAACCCGCACCGCAAACGCGCCCGCGAGCCCGGCCACTCCCGATATTAGAAACACGAATGCTTCGTCGCCGCTCATGGTGCAAGACCCGATGCCAGCATGGCTGACCCCTCGTTTATGCTCCGCCTGCCTTACACAAGGAACCGTGCTTCGCGCGCGAATCCAAATCCGTTCCTACGCCGCAAACGGCGAGAGTATGCGAGACATTCCGGCTTGATGTCAATACCGCGGCAGGTTTTCGGGAGAGCCAGCGAGATGCGTACTGTTATCCATGGGCTCGAAGTGATTTGGACCCTCATGACATGTGATTCCAATATGGAGGGCCTCATCATTCTGAACCGTGGAAGCGATTGCCGCTGGAATTTGCCGGCGCCGTGCGAAGCTTCTAGAATGGCTTTTGGAACTGGCAGGGAACTTCAATGTGCGAGGGGAAAGACCTTGATATCCTTCGCATACGATAACAGGGAAGAGGCCATGCACATGAAAAAACGAACCCTTGGCAAGACGGGCTTGGAAGTTGGCGAGCTTTCGTTGGGGGCGGCGTTCATAACGGGAGGAGAAGCGGGCTTTGACGGCGCTTTGCCAATCGTCAGGCGCGCGTTCGAACTGGGTATTAACCTTGCTGACACGTCCGCCGATTACGGCGACAGCGAGAAGGCCCTGGGGCTCGCGCTGCGTACGCTGGGAGAGCCCTGTATCGTCTCCACAAAGCTCGGCCCGCGGCCGGGGCGTTCGTTCAACCCGAAGGACAAGGCGTGTTTGCGCCGCGTCTTTGAAGAGAGCCTCGAGCTTCTTCACAGGGATGTTATCGACATTTTGATGATTCACGAGCCTGACCGGCCAGGCGAGCTGGATTGGTACAACGACGGCATCCGTTTCGAGGGCCCAGTCGTTGAACTGTTGCAGGAACTCAAGCAGGAAGGTTTGATCAAATACACGGGACTTGGCGGAACAACCGCCTATGCACTGGCACGGATCATGGCAACGGGCGAGTACGATGTTGTTCTGACTGCTTTCAACAGCAGTCCCCTGTGGCGGGAGGCCATGATTGCGGTGCTGCCGGAAGCGCGGAAACAGAACATGGGCGTCCTGCTCGGTTCGCCGACGCAACAGGGATGGTTGGCGCGGCGCTTTGACAAAGAGCTCGAAGAGGGCGCGCTGTTTTTGAGCCCGCCGCGCCGGGCTCAGCTCAAAGCGCTGTACGAGCTGTGTGACGACTGCCGCATAGAGATACCGGTGCTGTGTCTTCGGTGGGCCCTTGGTGTGCCGGGCATTTCGAGCGTACTGACGGGTCCGCGCACTGTGACACAGCTTGAACAGAACTTCCAGGCTGTCGAACAGGGCCCGCTGCCTGCCGAGGTTATCCGGCGGCTCGACGAGATTGCGTCAATGGTGCCATTCCGGCCCTATGACGAGCCAGCCCTGTGCCTGCTCGGCGACCCCGACTACTGGGGTCCCGGGCCTGCATAGTGCAAAGCAAAGAATAAAGCTCCAAACGGGGATGAGTTACGCGTCCCCCTTATCCCCTATACTCTCGGCGAATATTGTGCTAGGCTTGCATGGCAGAGGCATACAATCGGGCGGAACCGTTCGTGCCCGAGAACGAGGATGGAGGATGAAACCTGAAAAGAGCGGGATTCTGTTCCGCTGCCCGGCGATTCCCGCATTGGCCGCGCTTGTGAGTGTATCGACGTCGTGCGCCGGCCGCGAGGAACCGGATCCTGGGGAGATGATGGCCGTCCCGGGCGGGTACTTTCAGGTGGGCGATCCCTATGCGGGAGGCGATGGCGATGAGTAACAAGGTCTCCGAATGGTGCATCGATCAGGGATTGCGGGAGTATCCGGAAGAGCCCGTTACAACCCCGTTCCACAACACTTGCGACGAGTTTTTCCGGCACGTAATTCGCGGGGGAAGCCACGCATTTCCGTCCATTTACTCCTGCGTTGCCGACCGGGAGATGCACAAAGGGACATTTGGTTCTACCGAATGCGGATTCCGTATTGTCCGCGACCACTGGGAATAGGCCACGTGGGATGATCATACGGGCGCCGGACCAGGTGATATCGGTCATGGGTGGCGCTTGAAACAAGGGCGGGAATCGCCAGACGGAGTTGAACAGATGAAGACGCCGGAAAAGACTACTGCTTCCCCTACTGTGACGGCTGCGGCTCTGCGCGAACAATATAGTTGCGGGCCGGTAAGGTTTTCGGGCCGGGACGATGCGCTGTACGACCGCCATTTGATCTTCGATCGGGTCGTGACCCGGGAGAAGGCTTCGCCGCGGGACAAGTTTGAAGCGGCCGCGCGCGCCGTGCGCGACGTATTTTCGCAACGCTGGCTCAAAACGGAGCAGACCTACCAGCAGTGCAATGCGAAGCGGATCTATTATCTCTCGATGGAATACCTCACGGGCCGGGCGCTCGCGAATAATTGCGTGAACCTGCTACTGGCTCCCATCCTCAAGCCCTTTATTGAACAACATGAGAACGAAATGCGCGAGATCATCGAGCAGGAACCCGACGCGGGGCTAGGCAATGGCGGGCTTGGAAGGTTGGCTGCATGCTTTCTCGATTCCATGGCGACGCAGGCGCTGCCCGGCATGGGTTACGGGCTGCGCTATGAGTACGGCATTTTCCGCCAGGCGCTCCGCGACGGCTGGCAAACCGAGCAACCCGACCACTGGCTTGCCCGGCCCGATCCGTGGGAAGTGGCCCGGCCGGAGGAAGCGGTCGAGGTGAAACTCAACTGTTCGTTCGAAATTCGGGAGGGCGCGCTGCGGGTAGTGCAAGGAAGGCCATTGAATCTTATCGGCATTCCCTACGACCGGCCCGTGGTCGGCTACGGCGGCAAGACGATCAATACGCTTCGCCTGTGGGCCGCAAGCACGCCGGACTTCTTCGATTTTAATCAGTTCAGCAGCGGGGATTTCGTTGGCGCGCTCGCGGAAACTCTTACAGCGGAAACCTTGACCCGGGTCTTGTATCCCGACGACACCACCATCGTCGGGAAGGGCCTGCGTTTTCTCCAGGAATACTTTCTCGTCGCGTGTTCGCTGGGCGATCTGGTGCGGCGTTTTCGCGGGGCGGGCAACGACTGGTCCGCCCTTGCCGACAAGGCTGCCATTCAACTCAACGATACGCATCCGACCATGGCGGTGCCGGAACTGATGCGCCTGCTGTTGGACGAGGCGAAACTGGGCTGGGACGACGCCTGGAGTCTGACGCAGCGCACGCTTGCCTACACCAACCATACGCTGTTGCCCGAAGCACTCGAGAAATGGCCGGTGGGATGGTTCGAGAACCTTCTGCCGCGCCAGCTCGAGATCATTTACGAAATCAACCGGCGCTTCCTGGACGAAGTCCGCAAACGTTTCCCTGGCGACGAAGGCCGGGTGGCGCGCGTCAGCCTCATCGAAGAAGGCGCGCCCCGCCAGGTCCGGATGGCCCATCTCGCCATTGTCGGGTCACATAGCACCAACGGCGTGGCGGCACTGCACACGGAGTTGCTGAAACGGCGCGTCGTGCCCGATTTCGCCGCGATGTATCCGGAGCGGTTCAACAACAAGACCAACGGTGTCACGCCGCGGCGCTGGCTGTTGCTGGCGAATCCGCCCCTGTCCGCGGTCATCAGCGAGGCCATCGGCGACGGGTGGATCACCGACCTCGAGCAGTTGGAAAACCTGAAACCGCTGGCCGCCGACAAGGGTTTCCGCGAAGCGGTCCGCAAAGCCAAGCAAGAGGCCAAGATACGCTTTGCCGACTGGCTCAGGCGAGATGGCGGGCCTGCTGTGGACCCCGACACGCTCTTCGACACGCAGGTCAAACGCATTCATGAATACAAGCGCCAGCTCTTGAACGCCCTGCACATCGTCGTGCTGTACCAGCGTCTACGGGCAAATCCGAACCTTAACGTTGTGCCTCGCACATTCATTTTCGGCGGCAAGGCCGCACCCGCGTATCATCTGGCCAAGCTTGTGATCAAGTTTATCAACAATCTTGCGGCGACGATCGACGGCGATCCCGCCGTGACCGGGCGGCTCAAGGTGGTCTTCGTACCGGATTACCGGGTGTCGGCCGCCGAGCGTTTGATACCGGCGAGCGACGTTTCAGAGCAAATCTCGACGGCGGGGTTCGAGGCCAGCGGCACCAGCAACATGAAGTTCATGATGAACGGCGCCTTGACCATCGGCACGCGCGATGGCGCGACCATCGAAATGGCCAGGGAAGCCGGCGAGGAGAATTTCTTCCTTTTCGGCCTCACCGCCGAACAGGTCTCCGCCAGCGCCGGGTGGTATACCCCGCAGTGGCATTACGACAATGAACCCGAAACGCGGTCGGCACTTGATCTCATCGCCGGGGATCACTTCAGCCGTCATGAACCCGGCGCCTTCTCGCCCATCATTGACACGCTGTTGCGTCATGGCGATCACTACCGGCACCTGGCCGATCTGGGAAGCTACAGCGAGGCGCAGCACCGCCTGGGAGGCCTGTACACCGACCCGGACGGGTGGACGCGCCGGGTGGTGCTGAACATTGCCGCTTCGGGCAGATTCTCGAGCGATCGCACTATTTCTGAGTATGCGCGCGAGATCTGGCACGCAGGACCGGTCCCTGTTGATTGAGCGCGGGCGAGCCTTTGCCCGCGGGAGTGTTTGCGGAGCCCTGGACCAGCCCTTCCACCCGCGCAGGAGCATCTTTGAGTCGAAGGCCCTGCCCGACGAGAAACCCTGAGACTATTTCCCGATCTGGAGCATGCCCCATGCGGCAGCGATGAGGAGTCCCACGGTCAACCACGCGAGCACGAAGCCGACGAGATCTTCCCGATACCGTTTGAAGAACCCTTGCCACCGTTCGGCCGTGAACCAGCCGGGAAGATCCAGAAGGAGCAGTTCCTCTCCGCGCCCGGCCGCCAGTGGACGCACGCCGCTTTCGGGAGCGGCCTCTTCGTCGGTTGTTCGGCGCTGGTTATCAAAGAAGCGGTCAATTCTCTCTTTGTCTTCGGGGCGCGTGAGCAGACTGCCCAGGATCAAGGCCGCAAATCCTACTACCATCGCCCAGCCAAACGGGCCCGGCTTCCATGCGTATACAAGTTTGTAAACGCCCGTGTTGAGGAAGGCTGAAGCCTCTCCGTTTTGAGCGCGAAAAACTAACTCGCGAACCGCCTGGGACAGGGTTGAGAAGGTCTCCTGTCCGCCTCCGGGCTGGCAGGACATCAAATAGTTGAGCATGTAGTAGCTGAGGAATGCGCCAATGGTTGCGGCCCACGCACCGTACCGGTTCGCGCGTTTCCACAACATGCCTCCCAGGAACATGACGCCCATGAGCGCGGCGATGGTTTCGGTAAAGAGGAAGGCGTCCAAAACGCGTTCGACGGCGACGGCAAAGAGAATGCCCACCAACGTGAGGCCAAGGCCCGAAAGGCGGCCCATCCACAGGAGTTGCCTGTCGCTCGCGTTGGGATTGACGTACTCTTTGTAGAGATTCCGGGTGAACAGCGCTCCGGTGTTGACCATAAAGTTCGAGCAGGTGGACATGTTGGCGGCGAGGATGCAGGCGATCATCAAGCCGGTCAGTCCCGGCGCGAGAAACTCACGGCATGCAAACCCGAAGGCGGCTTCGCCCTCGGGCAGTTCCATGCCGCGCTGGACGAGCAGCGCCGCCACGATGAGTCCCGTCAAGGCCCATCCGATGGTGCACAGGCGTTTGACGAACGTGCCGTATGTTTGGCCGACGCGTCCGGCGCGTTCCGTGTTTCCGGTCGCGGACAATGAGAGCATATGCGGTTGAGCGACGATTCCGACAATCCCGTTGAGCGCCAGCATGGCTATCGTGAACACGGTGAGGCCGCTGACTTCGCTGTAGAGCGTGAAGAACTCGGGTGGGAGGCTGTCGTGGAGGCCGACGAACCCGCCGACCCTGGACAAACCGGAGGGGATAAGCATGACTGACAGCACGATGATGAGGAAGGACTGGACGAAATCGGTATAGGCGGAAGCGATGAGCCCTCCAAAGAAACTGTAGATGATGAAGGCGGCCGTCATGGCGAAGACGACCTCGTTCGGCGAGATGGCCTCGCCGCCCGTCGCTACTGAAATTGCTTTTCCCGCTCCTTTCAGCATCGCGCCCTGGTTGAACACGAAGTAGGCGATGGCAAAGATCGTGTAGACCATGGCAAGGCGGCGGCCGTACCGGTCCTCGACGATTTCGCCGATTGTCGTGCGCTCGCTTCGCCGGTACCAGGGGGCGAGCAGCCAGTAGAACGGCGTGATGAGCATATTCTTCCATTGGTACCAGATGGTTGCGAACCCGAACTCGCAGGTCGCTCCAGCCTGCGCAACGGGATGCTCCGCATGGGTGCCGGTGCCAAAGGCCTGTCCGACCATGATCCACCAGCGCAGGTTGCGGTCCCCCAGAAAGTAGCGGTTGCTGCTGCGAACCCGGCGGGCGACCCACAAACCGAAAAGCATGACGCCAATGAAATAGCCTATCAGAACGATTCCGTCGAGCCGGGTGAATTGGGCCGGTTCATTCATGACCTGTGTTTCCCCAAGGTTACGAGTCCAAGACAGGCAGGGATGCAAATGCAGGCGCCAGCGTCCCTTGTGTGATACAGACCGTCATTGAATGGGATTTGACCACAATTCATGGGCAAGTTTCAACGGTACCGGATACGCTGACCAAACTCGATACAGCAGTCGTCACGTACTGCGGACTAACGCCCTGAGCAGGCCGGCTCCTAGCGGGCGAACCACCGGATAGCATAGTGGCCGTTGCCGCGGCGGAATTGCAGTGTGTAGGGATCGGTGAGCAACTGTGCACAATAGCCATCGCTCCGAGGCATCAGCCAGCCGAAGTCCCAGCCTTTGCTGACGTAGCGGAGCGGCACGGCAGGCCTGACCCGGACAGTAGGATGGGTTCCGGCGATAAAGAGCTTCTGCGCGGAGTAGTAGTAGGCCGAGCCAATGTGCACGTACAATTCATGGTCGACGGGCGGTCCTGCGTCTCCCGACAGATCGGCGCAGAGTCCCCGGATTGCGACCTTCAATTCGCAGCCCCGGGTAAAGGCATCTGCCAGAGTGTCTACGGAGCCGGACACGACAGAGCCGTCGGCGCGGTGGGACAGCAGCTCTTTCCAGTCATCGCGAACGAGGTAACGAAACACGTTGAAATCGTAAATGAAATTGCTGCTGGGCGCGTTGGTATCTGAGTCAAAACCGTCCTGCTGATGGTACTTGGGCATGTCCGAGTGATCGTCCAGGGGCGACGGCCCTGGTGTGCCCTTGGCGGGAGGACCGTCGAGGAAGGGCCTTGCGACAGCCTGCTGACCGCCCTGGTTGTACATGAAGAAGGACATCGAGGGACGCGGCCCGAAACCATCCGGCAAGCTTATGGGCTGTCGGAGCGTCATGATGCCCGCGACGGCGCGATCTTCGAGGAGATAGGCCGTGCGGAACTCGGCGGCCTCGCGAATGAGTTCCCTGCTGTCGGATGACGTGTCGATATGCTCGTTGTGGATGAACTCGGTCTGCACCTGAAGGTCAGCGCCCCGCCGGATGGCGTCCGCCAGGGCGGCGTTGCTGCCAGCGGTCACGTTGCGTTGTGAATCGAGTTCCACCGCGCAACGCCATGGCGATCTGAACGGGGCAGTCTCGTTATTCGCTTCCGGGAGCGCCAGTGGAGACGCCGGCTCCGCTCCCATGGCATTTGCGATTGGCCACATCGCGGCTGCCGTAACAGTCGTTTGAAGCAGCGTTCGTCTTTCGATTTCGTCAGGCGATTTCACCGGCTCGCTCCTTGATTCAGACCGAGATATTCACATCCCGGCATTATAGCGGGTAACTGCTTTCCCGAAAAGCCCGCCTGGCTCTGGCAGGGACCACTCTATTGGAATTGCCGCGTTGCCACTGTACACTCGATTTTTCTGGCAGGGGTGACAACAAGCGGATGTCAGATGGTTCTTTCCTTTTCCCGGATGGGAAACCAGGTCGACGGCCTTGGTGCGGGCCCCAGGGAAACAGCAGTTCGTGGTACAGGAATCCCGTGTACGTGCCGTGCCTTAATGAAGGTCGTCGGACAGCGGCGACGCACGGAGCAAGTGCCTTGGTCTTGATGTGCGGGGGCGAACATGCCGAGATTCACACGTTCGTGACCTATCGCGCCTGTCCGCTTCTCAACAAAGTCAGGGAACGCCTCTCTCGCAGTTGGACATCGAGGCCCGCTATCAATGGTGACTTAATGCCCTGCCTGCGAAGGGCGTCCGAGTGCGGTATGTTTGAGGCCCGGACGTGTTTCGGCGGACGAATTTCCCGGGCGGGTTCGAATCCCGTGGATTACGAGCGGGGGGTCTTCGGGCGAACGATGCCATCCGCCGCGACACGTTCACAATGCGTGGTTCCAGCCTGAGCCGTTCTTCTCTCGGTATGCCGCGTGGCCGAAATTGCAGACGTAGTCGGCCTCAACGCTGGCCCGGTACGCGACAAGTTTGCGTAGAGCGTCTTCAAATAAGCGGCTATTCTCGTCGCTGGGCTTTTTTTCCGCGTTGGATTGGGCGGCCCGGACGGCGGCTGTCATCTCGGCATCCGTGAGACCTTTTTCCAGATAGGCGACTCGGCGCTCGGCCAGTTCGTCGCCGCTAGCCCCGTCGATAGCGGCTGTGAGGAGCCCGCGCGCCTCGACAAAGGTTTCCGGCGGGAAGATGCGGTGTGCAATGCGCACGTAGTTCTTGAAACCGCCTCCGGGGCGGCCTTGTGAATCCTGCTCTTCCTGGCAGATTCTCTCGACCGCGCTCGGGTCAAGTGAATCGGAGTGCTTCTCCCAATACTCGAAATAGCGTTGTACGGGCACTTGGGCCGGACCGAAACCGGAATAATACTCATGAAGGATTCTGTCGGCGGACCAATCGGGGTGTTCGTGGATTCTGGCCAGGGTGTAGAGCGTTGGTCCCTGGGCGCTATAGGCGCCGAGCAAGGAATCAAACGCCGTGGCAATCATGCCCCTTTCCGCGGCATAGGTGAAATCGGCCGCCAGTTTCCGGGCGTAGAACACCGGCAGGTTGGTTCCGGCGTGGGTAAGGTTAGGCCGCAACACGAGGTGTTTCACGCCCGCATTTCTCCAGCCGTCCCAGTTCTCGCGGAATTCCCGGCTCTGCTTCTCCGTGTAGGGAAACCAGAGAGGCGGAACGTACGAGATGATGACATCCTCGTTGAGTTCGACCGCTTGGGGCGCTTTCCAGTAATTGGCGTAAGCGTATCCAATGACCTTGGCGTCTTTGTCGACCTTCTTGGCTTCCTCTAACACGGAGAGGTAGAAACGAGCGTACCGGTCGGCCAAGGACGGCCCTTCTTTGGACGCGGTGAACCGGCTCTGGCTCCAGGGGGCGACCCCCACGGAAAACCTGTGAGCACGGTCGGGGATGATTCCCTTGCCCCAATAGTCATGGTCTTTGAAGAGAGGATCCGGCGCGTCCCAGGACCGGCATGTCGGGCAGGCACACATGCCGGGCGTGTCGTTCTCGCAGGCATTCACAAACGGGCGGTACGGGATGTTGTCCGGATTTCTTTCCGGATGCTGGCTCCATTCGGAGACGATCTGGGCCCAAAGGGCTGGTTGTGAAACGCAAAGGGTGATATTGGAGCCGTCGTCGCCTGGCAAAGGTTCGCGCTCCCCGTTCGGAAGCATATTGAAGAACTCGGGGCGGGTTTGGCCGAACTTTTTCCAGTACTCCTGGAAATGATGCCCGTAGGCCATGTTTTGGACAGTCACGAGGCGGTGACGCAACAGGAACACCCTTTGGGCTTCCAGGAAGTTCTTCTTGTTCTCTTCCGAGGCCCATCCCAGCGCATCCGAAGGATAACCTGGTACGCAGAGTCTGGCCTCGAGATAGCGGGGAGCGCCGCTGCGGTTCACGGGACCCAATTCGATGGTTTTGGCGGCGGGAACGATTTCGCCCAGTTCTCCCGGCCAGAGCCATCGAACTCCCAGGTCGTTCTCGAGGAGGTCGTAGACGGCGAACAGGGTTCCCTGCCAGTTGGCGCACCATGCCGAATCGACGTCGCCGCCCCGGAATCGATCTCGCCCGGCGAGGAAGAGACTGCCGCCCACGGTTCTCACAATATAACCGGAGGGCTCGATTGAGGTCACGTCGATGCCCACCTCAGACGTCTTGCGGCAGTTGCCGAGATAGATCAGGCCTTCATAACCGAGGGCCGCTTCCCTCTCGGGATAAATGGACAGCGTCGCCCCCGTCGCCTTCTCGACATGATGTTGGAGTTCTTCCGCAGCGAACCGTTCCGGCGGGATAGCTTCGTCGGGGATGATGATCGCAGTTTGAGCCTGCCGGTCTTTTGCCAGGCAGAGAACCTCCTGAGCGAGCGCAACATGGTTTCCCTTAAGAAGGAGCAGCGAGACGCAAAGGGCCATCATTTTGAAGAGTTTGGCCGCGCGGTTACGCAAATTTGGCCGATGGTTGACGCTTTGGCCGTACGTATTTATTTCTCCCTCGTCGGCGTGCAAATTGAAAAATCCCTCTCTTAAATGGTGATCGCCCAACTGGGCGGGTCGTTTGCACTGATGCCGGTCAAGACTGCACAGAACAATCTCTAGCTATAGCGGAGCAGAGCGGACGGCGCGCGCACGTTGCCGGAGGGCTGGTGCACCCTTGTTCCGGCGGTCATTGTCCAGAAGAAAGCCCCCAAGATCCAGGTACTGCCGCATCGTGTGCGCATAACATGATTCCCCAACGTTCTGAGGGGAAGTCGATCGATATTAACATATTCGGATGCGCTGTGAGAATCCATCCGTGGGCGGACATTCCACTGATTGCCGGGGCATAGTCGCGTTGCAGAGGGTGTCTTACGGGGACGTCCTGAAGGAGGCCGTCCTACCTTCTGCCGGACTCCAACGAATGGTGTATTCTTAGTCAGGAGATACGTACGAGCCGCCTGTGAATGGGGCGCATAGCGGGCAAAGGAATCGCAATATGAGAGTCACCGCGTTCTGCATTTGTCTGGGGTTGGCCATTCCGTCGGCAGCCGCTGTTCTCGAGGAAGAGCAACGCGCTGGCCCGGCGCCCGCCGTCTCGGATACGTCGACCGAGTGGCGGAACGACGGCGCGAACCTGGATGCTGTGCGGCTTATCAATGAAGCCTACGCGAAAACGCCCTTCAGCCGCGAGTTTGAAGGCGTGCTCGACCAGCCGCCCCTACGTATCACGTGGCAGATCGGGCCTAATGTACCTGTGGCGTGGAAGGGCGGGGTTGCTGGGTTAATCGGTGACGACATCTGCCTTGCGGGCGGACTTTGGATGCCGTCGCGAGCGAATCTGGCATATGCATTCAACCTCCCGACGCAGACGTATCGCGAGTTGCCACCGCCGCCGGTCTCTACGGAGTATACCCAGGGCGCATGTGATGGTTCGTACGTGTACCTCGTCGGGGGCCGTGGCGCGGGACGCACGGTGTACAGACTGGGGCGCAGCGGAGAGGATGCGTGGCAGTATGAGGAATTGCCGCTGCTGCCTGAAGCTGAGGGCGCAGGACGCTGGGTGGCCTCGGTCGCTCTGGTCCCCGGTCAATGGCTTTTCCTGGTCGGGGGCCATCCGACGGGCACTCCGACCGAGACACGCGATGCGCCAGCGCTTCCGGATTACCGGCTTCGCCTCGACGTGGCCGGGGCAAACTGGGAACTCATGGCCCCATACCCCGGAGGACCAAGGGCGCTGATGATTGCGGGCACGGCTCGCGGCAAGTTGTACGTGTTCGGCGGTTCTCATCCGGAACCAACGATGCGGAAAAACCACCTGGAACTGGCAAAGAAATACGGTCTCACGGCTCCATGGGGCGGGGTGCCGAACTACCGGGATGCGTACCAGTACGAGCCCGGCGCCAACTCATGGAAGCCCATTCGTTCCGCGCCTTTCCCGGTCGTGTCGGGGTGCGCCGTCGCGTTACAGGACCGATACATTCTGCTGATGGGCAGTACCGATGTGCGAACACTTCGCGTGGGCAAGACAACGGGAAGGCAAGACCCCTTTTGGACAGGATACGGGGATCGTATTCTGTGTTACGACGTCGAGCAGGACAATTACTCAAACGTGGGCGTGATGCCCTACGGCGTCGCCACCGCGCCGTGGGTGGCGTGCGGGGATACGTTATACGGTTTTGGAGGCGAGCCGGCGCATAGCTACAATGCGAACACTGAGAACGTTCTTCAGATAGGCACGATCGAGTGGCTCGTCTCAAAATAGGAGGAGGCAAACGGGACCCGCGGAAAGGCATGCTGGTTTTCGACGTCTACAGATGATGTTCGGCCCACCCATCTCACAGGGGTTTTCCGGCCTCATCTGCGGCAATCCGCTGGCCTGCTTCGCGGCGCTGGTCGATCTGCTCTCTGCTACGGTTGCGGTACTGCTGCAGAGACTCGATTTCGTACTGTGCGCACAGGTCACGAACGCGGACACCCGGTTTGATCGATCGGAGCAGGGTCCATCCTTCCTTCTCATATTTCTGTTCGACCTCGATCTCGGATGTGTGTTCCGCTAACAGCCGATCCAGCTTGCGCCTGGTGAAGTCTTCATGAACAAACGTACGGTCGAGGTCCAGCGTAGTAATGAACAGGTTTTCGCGAGGCGTTTCGGCTGGCGCCAGCGTAACGCCGGTGCAGTCGACGATGGTGCCCTCCCCCACGCCCACCACGTAGTAGTTGTGAACCGTCGCATACGCGTTAAGGGTCATACCTCCGGCGTAGGCGCTTGCCCAGAACATGACCTCGGCTCCCTGCATGGATGCGGCGTGCCAGAGTTCGGGGAAGTTGATATCGAAGCAGGTCAGAATGCTGATCCGGCCAAAGTCGGTATCAAAGATCTTTACGCCCTCGCGGCTGGCATGGAGGTTTTCATTCCAGAATACGAAGACCTTGCGATAATGGCCCGCGACGTGTCCTTCGCGGTCAACGAGCACGGCGGTGTTGTACTGTTCCTCGCCCGCCTGCTCACATATCGGACAGATCACGTACATTCTGTATTCAGCGGCCAGCTTTGCGACTGCAGTGACAACAGGCCCTGTAACGGGTTCTGGCGTCACCCCGCAAAACTCCTCCGGCAAGCACGCGATGTCTACATGATGCTCTCCGGCGGTCTTCAGGCAGTTCAGTGCAAGTTTGAGTTTGGCGTCGCGGTCCCCGCCAAAACCGATGGCAATTGCCGCCACCTTGACGTGACGTCCGGGCAGGTTGGGGTCTGAATGGGACGCCTCTGCCGCTACTGAAACGACTGGGAACAATGTACTGAGGGCTACCGACGCCAAGATGAACGTGGCCTTCATGGTGTCCTTCCTTTTCGCGATCGGTGTTCTGAGGGATCGCTGTATCCGTGCCATTCTCTACACAAGACCGAGTTCACGCGCTCGACGGCGGAGAAACTCGGCGCTGCGCTTGATCCCTTCGGGCGTAACCCGTTCAGGATTCAGTTCGAGGCAGAGCATGCCGCGGTAACCAATACCCGCAAGAGCGGCCAGTACCGCGTCGAAATCGATGTGCCCCGTCCCGATCTCGATGTGATCGTGTTCGCCGTCGTAGTCGTGAATGTGTACGTGGACGAGCAGATCGTCCAGGAAGCTGATCAAGTTGCCGATCCCATCGTAAGGTTTGTGGCCCGCGCCGTCGTTCAAGTACATGTGGCCGATGTCGAGCGTGACCCCGATATGTTTGCGCGGAGGATTCCGCAGCCATTCAAACCCTTGCATGAACTCGATGCCCACTTGGATTCCTGCAGCCTCGGCCGCACGCTCTAGCTGGTCCAGGGCATTCTGCCACGTTGCGGTGTCCGGGACATCGAGTTTCGGCGGATTGGGGTGAACGGTGACCACGTTTGCGCCAACGTCTCCGGCAAAGGCGAATGTTGTCTCCAGCTGTCTCAGGACGGCTGCGGGCGTTTCATGGGCAAGTTCGGCGGAGAACGGCGCATGAATCTCGCGACATTTGAACGGAGCGAGCAAATCCCGCAGGCGCTGGCGCTCTTGCGCATCGGTCTGGGCCGGGTCGACGCCCCGCCACTTTCCGGGGTGGCCGGGCGAGGCATGGAAGGCAATGGACTCGAAGCCCGCTTCCTTCACCCACTGCACCTGCGCATCGAAGTCAAGGATGTCGCCGATACGCCAGCACATGAAGGCGAGATTCAGACATTCCAGCCCCTTATTTCTCGCTTCAGACCATACAGGCGTCCCGCCCGCGCCAGCAGCCATGGCCAGTGCCGCTTGCAGAAACCGCCTGCGAGACAGCATCCCGTTTCCCCTTCCAGAGTTCTGATAAGCGTTCCGAGGCCGCTGTCAGGATACGGCACTCGCGAGAACTTGGCCAATGAATAGAGATTACTTTGCCAGGTCCTATAGTTACAAGGTTCTGTTTAATGGCTCATACTGAAGCACCTCTCGACTGGTAACGAGCCATTTGCAGTAACAGCCGTTCGAAAAATGGCTGGAACCTACCACCAGACCGAGATGGGCGTAGCCGGCCAGACGCCCGAACGAAGGGTCTCGAGCATGTTGTTCAGTTCATCCCTGAGCCGCCCGAGCACGGCGCAGCGATAGCCCACGTCGCCGCCGAGATGGTCGAGGAGCGGCTGCGTGCGGTCATTTTCGCTCGCCGCAAGCTGGGCGGCGAGATGGCGTTCGAGCGTCTCGATTTCCTGCTCCAAGTCCGGCTCGCTGCTTCCGGCGGCGGCCGCCGCATGTGCTCGTTCAAAAAGCTTGAGGTATTGGGCCGTGGCGCTGGCCAGTTCTCCTCCCGCCGTCAACGTCGATTCCAGCCATGCCAGATCGCGTACTGCTTCCGGGTCACGGCACTCAGCGCGGGCGCGCGCGATGAGTTCAGCGGCCTTGCGGTTCAGTTCAACCATCTCGGCATTGGCGTCGCGGAGGAGCCGAACCGCGTTCCATTGAGATGGGCCGAGTTCGCGCTGCCACTGGACCCCGTGACGTCTAAACGTTGAAAAGCGCCCTACCGGCATCAGCGTGTTCCAGACGGGCAAGAGAACGCTCGGGCGGTACATGGTCCTGCTCAACTCGTTAAGCGGCTGTATGCCTTCAAGCCGGTACATCTGGGCAACCCATTTTCCGGCTTCTTTGCCATAGAGGGAGCGGCAGGCCGCGTCGAGGAATGCGCCTTCGCCAAACAGCTCCGCGGGCTTTTCCTCGCCGGAACTCAGGCGCAAGAGCCGGCTTCTGAACTCGTCAAACAAGGACGGCGGGGCCATGTGTAGAAAGGCGCTGCCGTCCGGGTTCCACCCGTACTCGGCATTGAGCAGTTGCTGCGGCTCCTGGTACGCATTCCCGTTTCCGTTCAGGACAAGGCCTACCCCCTCGAAGCATTTATTGAACAGAGGCACGGGCAAGAACGGCACATTGTTGTCGTAGAGGTCGCCGCCGTAAAAGTGAATGACGCCGAAGGGCACGCCGCTGCCTTCGCGATCGAGGGCGGCGCGCATCTCGCGGCACCGGAATGTGCGGGTATCCTGGTTGCAGAACTGCTCACGCAAGCCAATCATGATGTTCTTGTAATGCAGCTCGCGGCTCAAAGTGGTGAAGTACTCGAGATGGGCGTTCCATTCCGCGTCGGATTCGGAGGACTGAGTGTAGTTGGGGCTGATCATGTAGAGGATGCAGTCGCGTGCGGCGTCGTAGTCGGTTTCATCAGATTTCACCTCGTTGACGCTGCCGGCGAGGGCGTTGTAGTACCATCCGTAAGCTCCTGCCATGCCGTCCGCGGCGAAGATTGAGTCGCTGGGCCACTGGCCACGGCAATCGGGGCAACGCATCGCCCAGGACACCTCACATTCGTTGATGGAATTGATGTCGAGCCCGTGGAGATAGAGCATGCCTGGCTCAACACGCCGTACGAAGTCCACAAGGTTTTCTTGCTTCTCCGCGAGAAGTTGGCGATTGCTTAGACACGTGCCCATCGTGCGCGTTGTCTCGACGCTCTCGGACGAAGGGTTTCCGCAACAGGCGTATACCTCGCCATCGGGGTATTCCCGGCGGTTCTGGAACACCGGCGCGTGGTACGGCGGAGGTCCGTATCCGGCGCTGTATCCCGTGTAGCAGAGGTGGATTCCGCGCGTGCGGGCAGCGCGGTTGAGGCGGCGCATCATGTCGGCGTAGCCCGGAAAACGGTCGGCGTTCCAGCCGACTCCGTCTACAATGACGACATTGATCTTGTAACGGGCGCAAAGGTCCAATTTGCGCATCAGGCGCTTTTCATACTCTACGAGACCGTCGCCACGTTCATACGACCAGCCGCCAATCTCGGCAAAGAGGTTCCAGTTGTTTCCCCGGAATGGAAAAGAAGGGAAGTCCTCGACGATCAGGTGTCTCAGCGCGAGCCCTTTCTCCGCGGGTTCCAGGACTTGCCCCAAGGTTGATGCGGCATACAGGAGGCCGAGCGAGGTGCGGCTGTAGAGGAGCACGGGCGCGTCCGCCACCGAGTAAATAACGTAGCCTTGGTCATGATCGAGCGATTTTGACTGTGCCAATTCCAGGGGAAGCATAGCTTCAACACCATCGCTCCGTTCTCCGCACATTACCACGTCATACGAATGAGGGTCGTGAACGCCGCGGTTCGCGAAGACGCGTGCAGGGGGGAGGTTTCCATTATCTTCAAAGGCGTGGGACAGAGCGTCGACGGCGAGTCGCGCGGTAGGATTCTCCTCCCCGCACAACAGGATGCGAAGCCCCTTATCGGAAGGGAAGAACCGTGCCGGAGCGGGCAGCATTTGAATAGACCTCGGCGTCGGGATCACGGCCGGACCGTTCGCAGCGGCCCAAGCGCGGGTCTCGCGCATGGACGAGACAAGCGCTGCCGCAACAAGCAGCAGCGACAGGATGGCGAATCGCTCAGCATACCGGCCTGCCATGTTTGGCGTCCTCCCGACAGGATAACCCGGCGATTATACAACGACGCGGCATACGCGCGATTCGTTGTCTTGAATCCGGGCACTTCTTCTACTAGGCTAGCTTTTCACGCGCGAAAATTGGCGATGACGGCGAGAGACGCTCTGCAGGCCACAATTACGCCACCGCAGGCGCCCTTCCCTGCTTGCCAGGAAGTGGTTTGAGGAGGCCCAATGGTTGTATCGGTCAGTTGCATGCTTCCGCTTTGCTTTCTTACGGGGGGAATTGGCGCGCCCGCCGGAGTTGTGAGTCCCGAACCACCGCCAAGCCCCCCGCAGAGCGAGTGGGCGTTTGTTGATGCGTTGGCTGCCCCCCTCACATGGAACCCGCACTGGGAAAGGACCGAGAAGAAGGCTGGCGAGGCCAGTCTGCTCGAGGGAGTGCGCATTGAGCCGGGGTTTCCCGATCCGGACAGTGTGTTGGAGACCGCGTATCAGGACCTGCGCGCCTTCTTCGAGAGTGTGGGCCTGCCCATCAACGGCCCGTACCGGATCACTACGGAACAGGTCTCAACACAGAGGTTCGAGACCTTTCGACTGGCCGTTTCAGAGAACGAATGCCGTATTCAGGCGGGCGATACGGAAGGTATCCGGCGCGGCATTTTCTTCCTCGAAGACCAGCTCATGGGCGCCGAAGGACCGTTTCTGCCGCTGGGGCAGATTGAACGCGCGCCCTTCATCCATACGCGCATCTCGCGCTGTTTTTTCGGGCCGATCAAGCGGCCTCCCAAGAACAAAGATGAGCTACTGGACGATGTGGATTACTATCCGGACGGATACCTGAACCGCATCGCCCACGATGGCGTGAACGGGCTTTGGCTCACGATCGAGTTCAAGGACATCTGCAAGACCTCGCTGACTTCCGTGATCGACCCGGACAGGGACAGGCGCCTGGAGAAGCTGCGCAAGACGGTTGCCAAATGCCGGCGTTACGGAATCAAGGTCTTCGTTTTCTGCATCGAGCCGCGCGTAATGTCTCCTGATAACCCGCTGCTCAAGGACCACCCCGAGCTGGGAAGCAAGGCCTTTTCGGGAAGCAGTCTGCTGTTTTGTCCTTTCTCTGACGCTGCGCAGACGTATTTGTATGAGGCCGTCCATGACATTTTCACTCAGGTACCCAATCTTGGCGGGCTGATAAACATCAGTTTCGGCGAACGTTCGACCACGTGTTTGAGCGCCGCGGACGAGAATTGGCGAGTGGCGTGTCCGGTCTGTGCGGAAAAGGCGCCGGGGGAGATTCTGCGCGCCTCGCTTTCGGCCATGCAACGGGGCATGCACGCGGCCAATCCCGACGCAAAGCTAATCTCCTGGCTCTACGTCCCTGGAAACGGTACGGGACTGCAACGAAGCACGGAGCCGCTGGTGGATATCGCCCGGCGCACGCCTTCCGGCGTGATTTGCCAGTACAACTTTGAGTCGGATGGAATGAAGATGCAACTGGGCAAGGAGCGTCACGCGGGCGACTATTGGCTCTCATACATAGGACCCAGCGACATCTTCAAGAGCATCGCCGCCGCGGCAGGCGAGGCAGGCGTCGCGCTGGGCGCAAAATTGCAGGCATGCAACTCTTTTGAGGCCTCGACCGTGCCGTACATCCCCGTCCCTGGCAATCTCTACCAGAAGTACCGGGAGATGCGGCGTCTGGGCGTGACGAGCGTCATGCAATGCTGGTACATGGGGAACATGCCGTCGGTGATGCACCGCGCGGCCGCGAGCGTATTGCCCTTCGCGCCTGAAGGAATCACCGAGGATGAATTTCTGATGGAGCTGGCGCGCCGGGACTGGGGACCCGCGCATGCTGAACGCGTGGTGCGCGCCTGGCGGCGGTTTGCCGAAGCGTACGACAACTATCCCATCACGAACGCCTTCCAGTACTACGGTCCGATCACCGACGGGGTCGTGTGGCCGCTTCATTTGAGGCCCGTTCACAAGAATCTCTCGCCGGTGTGGATACAGGAGTTTCCCCCCAGCGGCGACCGGATTGGCGAGTGTTTTTCCGGGAACCACACACTGGAAGAGATGCTGGAACTCTGCAAACGCATGTCGGACACGTGGCAGGCCGGGCTCGATGACCTTCTTGAACTTCAACCGCTGTGCGCGAACGACGTGGAGCGCCAGCGCGACATCACGGTGGCCCAGGCGCTGGGGATCCAATTCCGTACGGGGTACAACATCCTGCACTTCTATGACCTGCGCGAACGTCTTCTTTACGATTCAGCGGCGCCCAAAGCGGGGCTTCTGGAAGAGTTGCGCGCCATCGCTGAGGAAGAGATCGAGAACTCCGCAAAGATGGCTGCTCTATGCGAGATGAACCCTTTCCTTGGATTTCAGGCTGAGGCGGAAGGCTACACGTATTCTCCCGCTGAACTCCGTCGGCGCGCCGAGCGGTTACGCGATATGTTGCAGACCGAATTCGCCGAGGCCGCCCAAGCCATTGCCGCTGGCCAGAATGTGTTTCCGGAGGAATCCGGCCTGGCGGAGGGTCCGCTCAGTTACCGGTGCCAGCGGGCGCCGGACACCTTTGCTGCCACATGGCAGGATGACGAGGCATGGGAGTCTCTGCCGGTTGCGTCCGCGCCCGCGGCGAGGTTCGCCTGGTCGTGGCGGGCCGCGCACGACGGGAAATTCTTATATGTCAGTGCGGATTGCCCGCCGACGGAGCAATGGCGCCCTGTTTCGGTGAGCGTCGCGATCGAGCCCACTCACATATATCCGCGCCGTACGTTCCGCGGGGACGTGCACGGGAATCGTACCGCCCGACTGGGCTGGCTGGTTCCGGACAGTCCCTGGGAACTCGTCGCGTCCAACGTTGGCGGACGGCAGATATTCCGGCTGCGTATTCCCATGGACGCGTTCCGAGGCGAGGCGGATGCGTCTCGTCCGATGCGGATCAACGTGGAAATCGCCGCGCTATCCCCTGACAACAAGAACCATGTGGTGGAGAGTTGGGCGCATCCCTCTGAGAAGCCGGTGCAGCCGCGGCTCGGGTACGGCGCGGACGACCCGGCGAAAATGGGCTGGCTACGGCTGGAATGACCTTTCCCGTGGGCTCGTTCGGTGGGCAGCACAAGAGTGCCGAGCTGGCGCTCAGCAATCGCAGCGGCGCCATCTGCCTGACGTGATAAGCGGGCTAGGTATTTGGTTCCACGGGCACGATATCACGCGCCGCGGCGGACGGGAACGTGTGTGAACGGCGGAATGCCTCGGCAAACTCGCATCCGGCCTGATATCCGCGAAACCGGGTCTGAATTTCGGCGTAGTGTGTGGGAGTTTTGCCATACTGGCTGATGAGCCACGCGGCCTGGCTTTCATGGCAGGCGATCATACGCGCCTTGGTTTCCCAGTGGCCGGAGATGTCCACGTAGAACTCGGGCTGAAAATCGATGCCTGCCATGGTGTCGTAGAACCAGATTTCGTGGATGTGTCCGGCAGGCGGGTGGCCGGTTGGAATATTTGCTACGGTGGCCATGACGTGGGTATCCCAGACGATTTGGCCGGTGCGCGTATGGTCAGGATGGTAGTCACGGTCCTTGTCCGGGCAGACGATGATGTCAGGGCGAAACTGCCGGATGACGTCGACGACGTGACGGCGTACGTCGGGCGAATCATACAGGAATTCGTCATCGTAGCCCATCCAGAAGAAATCGGCCTTGATCAGGGCGGCGGCGTTGCGTGCCTCGCGTTCGCGGACGGCTGCTATCTCGTTTCGCGAGAGCGTGGGAGAGCCGACGTCTCCGCGGGTCATGACGGCGATACCGACGGGGTGGCCCTGTGCGGCGTATTTTGCAAGCGTGCCCGAACAGAATATCTCGACATCGTCGGGGTGTGCCCCGAAAGCCATGATGCGCATGTCCATTCCTCCTTGACGTTGCAGCGTGTGGCGCTGAAAACGGATTCCGCTTACCAGAATCGCCAATACAAGTAGAACCAGATGGCCGCGAAAAGAGCGTACCAGAGAGCGGCGCTCGCGTACCAGGGTCTCGCGGGTTCCAGCCGGACGTGTTCGGTCAGCAGGCTCGGCCGCCACAAGAAGGGTTCGGTGTTTTCTGATGGCGGCGCGGAGGTCGCGAGGGAGCCTGCGATAACAACGGCAAGCACGAGCAACTGCTGGAAGAAGCCCACATAGAGCCAGTGAAACGGCATGTGGATGCCAGCGATAAGCAGACCAAGAAGCACCGCCGTGCTAATGATGCCCGCTATCAGTCCGGCAAGCGCGCCGGTGGCATTGACGCGGCGCGAGAAAAGGCCCGCCAGGATGACCGTGATGATGGGCGTGGCGATAAACGTGATACCCTGTTGGAAGTAGAGGAAGATGCCGCCGAAGCGCTCGACCTGCGGCGCCAGTATTCCCGCAATCACCAGGGCCGACAGCGAGGCCATGCGGCCGACGGTCACAACGTCCCGCTCCGGGGCGCCGGGCCGGAGAAGTTTCTTGTAGACGTCCAGCGAGAAGATCGTCGCGGTCGAATTGGCCAAGGCGCTGACTGTGGACATCACGGCGGCAATAAAGCCGGCGAGGACGATGCCTCGCAGCCCCCATTCCGGCGCAAGATAGCGGAGCGAGAAGGCGAAGGCCTGGTCTACGGAGTCAAGCGGCTCCGCCTGGTGCATTTCATGGATCCAATGGTACACGATGAACCCGAGAAAACAGGTGACAAGGGGCCGCAAGAAATTGATGAACCCGGCAAAGACGATACCCATGATGCCATCCCACCTCGAGCGCGCCCCGAGTACCCGCTGGACCATGACCTGGTTGGCCGCGGAGTAGAAGACAAACAACCCGATTGTGCCGGCGAGGACGCCGAGGAACGGCGAGACCTCGTGGTCCGGCGGGCAGTACAAGTGGAAGCGTTCGGGATTGGCCTCAACCATGGCATGCCAGCCGCCAGGCACCTGATGCAGGGACACGAAAAAGAGAAGCAAACCGCCCCCGACGAGCATGAGGCACTGAAGGGCATCCGTCCACACAACCGACATGAGCCCGCCCTTGACGGTGTATGCGGCCACAAGAATTATCATGGCCCAGAGAATGTAGTAGAAGTTCCATCCCGTCAGGCTGGCGAAGGTCAGGCTGCCGCCGTACAGCACCGGCACCAGAAAGACGAAGATGTAGGCGAAAAGCATGATATAGCTGTAGATGTCGCCGCAGACCGAGCTGAACCGGCGGGAGAGCAGTTCGGGGACCGTCGAAATCCTGTTGCGGAGGTAGATGGGGATGAACACGATAATGAGCACGCTATAGACGGGGAGGAGCCACCATTCCCAGTTCGCGATGCCCATGCCGTGTTTGTAGGCCTGCCCGATGGTTCCGACGATCTGTTCGCTCGACACTCTGGTCGAGACGAACGCGGCGCCGATGATCCACCAGGGCAGTTTTCCTGAGGCCAGGAAGTAGTCTCGCGCGGTCCGGCCCTGTTTTCGGGAGGCCCACAGCCCAACGGCCAGGACCAGGAAAAGGGAAACCAGAATTACCGCGATATCAAGCGCGCTGAGAGTAAAAGTCATGCTGTATCACTCCACCCGCGGTTAGCAGCAGCACGGTCCGGAGCCGGACGCGGGTTGCAGCAAGTATTGGCGCACGTTACGCAGCGATTGGGCGTGGTCGCGCAGTTTCGGGAAGTACTCGAGACCGAATGCGCCCTTGTATCCGGTTTTCTCGATCGCGTGAAGGATACCGGGGTAGTTCAATTCGCCCTCATAATGCTCGCCTCGCCCGGGAACGCCGGCGGAATGAAAATGCCCGATGGCATCCATGTTCCGGCGAATGTGGTCTATGACGTTTCCTTCCATGATTTGCATGTGGTAGACATCGTAGAGCAGGCGCAAGGCGGGACTGCCAATGTCGCGCACGATGCCGGCGCCGGCATCGGAAGAGCTGAGGCAATACCCTTTGTGGTCCACGTGGGTGTTGAGCGGTTCGAGAAGCAGCGTGAACTGGTGTTTTTCCGCCAGAGCAGCGGCTTCTCCGAGGGCCTTCTCGATGGTTGCCCTCATCTGTTCCCAGGAACGCCCGGGCGTTTCGTTGCCAGCGCAGGTGATGGCCTTCGAGCATCCGGCTGCCTTGCCGAACTCGATGCATTCAGCGACGCGCTCGAGGTAGCGTTTGTGGGTTTCGGACATGACCGGCGCTCCCCCCGTCGAACCATCGTCGGGCGGATTAACTACGAAGTTGTTAATGGCCACTCCGGCGGCGGCACAGGCCTGCCGGAGCGCTTTGGGGTCTTTGCGCTGCGCGCCGTCGGGGGCGTCCTGGGTCGAGTCGTGCATCCAGAACTCGACGCAGTTGTATCCGCATTCGGCGATGCGGGTAATGCGCTCTTCGGCCGGCGTGCCGGGGAACACGGTTTCGAGGCAAACATCCAGTTGCAGCATGGCAGTGTCTCCTGTGATTGGAATCGTGGTCTATGGCCAGTATGTGTGGTCCTCGCCCCATGAAATCCTATAGAAAAGCCCGCATTACCTTGTTAATACCGGCGGCGATGGCATCGCAATCGCTGTTTGAAAAGTGGCAGTTGATATCGAGAAGTATCGCGCGTGCCAGGAGGTCGTTCGTCCGCGGGCACATGGTGGCGCTGTACTCAGGCAACGCCTCGGATGGCACGCCGCTCCAGGGGAGATTATCCGGGGCGACCGATTTCTGTCCGAGGATATGCTCCCAATAGGTATAGACATGCCAATCACGGACCGTGGTATCGTAGATCCCGCCGGCAGTCACGCCTTCGGCTTTCAGGGCCTCCAGGACCTTCCGTGTAGTGTCCGCATCCGGCAGAAACATGACGAGGCAGATGCCGGTGTCGCCCTCGGGGTCGGCAAGGCGCCGGAACGAAAGCCCCGGGAGAGGCTCGATGGCGTCTTTGATGCGCTTCTTGGCGCGGCGGTATCCTTCGAGCATTTCGCCGGCCCGGCGAATCTGGGCGAGCGCCACCGCGCCCTCGAGTTCGCTCATGCGGTAGTTTTCGCCGCAGAAAAGTTCGCCCTCGCGCCGTTCGCGCGCGAACCGGTCGGGCCGCCAGCAGGCCGCGCAATCGTGCCAGCTCTGAGCACGCGTGTAAAGCCACTCGTCGTCGGTTGTAACGAACCCTCCTTCCCCGCTCACGATAATCTTGTAATAGTCGAAGCTGAAACAGCCGATGGCGCCAATAGAACCCAGTTTTTGACCCTGGAAGGAGCCCCCGCCAGCCTGGGCCACGTCTTCGACCACGGGAATGCCATGGCGATTGGCGACATCCATGATCGCGTCCATCTGTGCAGAAGCGCCGCGCATATGCACGGGCGCGATGGCTTTTGTTCGCGCGGAGATCGCCTTCTCGACGGCGGCCGGGTCGAGGCAGAGGGTTTCGTCGATGTCGGTGATGACCGGGATGGCGTTGCAGGCGCCCACGGTGGCGGCCGTGGCGAAGAAGGTGTATCCGGGCACAATGACTTCGTCGCCGGCGCCGATTCCGAGAGCGCGATAACTCGCCACAAGCGCGGAGGTGCATGAATTGACGGCGAGGCAGTGTTTCACGCCGATGAGTTCGGCCATGGCGGTTTCAGCGGCGGCCACGCGGCTTGGCTTGGGGTTATAGTACCGGAACAGATGCGGGCCGGAGACGTTTTCATCGCCCAGGATAAGTTCCCGGAGCTTCTCCTTGCGGTCCCCGCTGAATTCCCACATATCAACGATTTCCCAGAGTTCCCGGGCGCCTATCTTGGCAGGGTACGGCCCCAGCGAGGGCACCGCCTTGGGGCCGCCGTGTATAGCAAGTTTTCCGCTGCTCATTCTTTCCTCCCTTTCGTAGCTTACAGTCCTTTGGGGGCCCTTGCCGTCAATAGTGTGCACGAACACGAATGGGGCCCGTGTCAGGCACGATGCGGATGCATTCCCTGGCAGGATCAATAGTGTACTCTTTTGCGCCGCTCACGTCGGCCGATTGAATCGCCTTGCCCTCGGGATGGCGCAGCCGTATTACCACGGCGCTGGGTATCTGTCGTTGCGGCGGCACGATTTCTGCGTCGACATGTCCGTCCGCCACATGCGAGATGATGGTGTAATCGACGGGGCCGAATACGGTTGGCGCGTGTCGCACGGCTACCTGCATGCCTTCGCGCAACCAGTTGTTCGTGACGAACGGCGCCAGCCATAACTCCTCTCCGCGCTCCTGCACGAACATCAGACGCGTCTGGTGCACGAAATACCCTGTTTCATGAGTCTTGTTGTACGCGCCGTTCATGAAATGCTCCCACAACGACAGGTCTTCGCGATTAAGCAGGGTCATGACGCTGTTGAAGTAGGTGCGGATGAATGGCTTGACGTCATCGCGCAAGGCGTGGACTTCGCCGGTGCGGGCATAATACGGCTGAACCTTGGCAAAGCCGCCGAGGTTGAACCAGTCCGCCTCGTTGGCCTGCTCATCTTCGTAGTAGAACCAGCCGGGCCGCAGGAATTGTACGTCTTCCATGTGGTTGATCATCCCGTCCGCCTGTGGACTTTCCGGGTCGATGATCCCGAACGGAACCATGTGGTGCGCGCCAAGCTCGATGTCGTAGCACCAGCTTCGGCCGCCGTCTTCGCCCACGTAGAGGTTCTCGACGGGGCACGGCGCATAGACTTGCGTCGGATATTCAGGGACCCACGTTCCGTCGCGCAATGGGAATACCGGCGCCTTGCTCTGCACCCAGGCGTATGCCCGGCGGATATCCTCTTCGTAGGCGGCGGCGTCCTCGAGCATTTCCTGCGCGCCGGGCCAGCCGGCATCCGCCATGGCCGCTGCCGCAGAACGCAGTCCTGCGCAGTAGTACCCGTTCAGATAGAAGTAATAGGCGTAGACTTCCCAGTCGGCGCCTACGCCGGGGGGCATCAATCCATATTCGGGCACTTTGTTACCCTGAGCATCCGTGTGCATGGTCTTCCGCCGCTCGCTCATGATCCAGCGGCAGACTTTCTCGACCCTGGGGGCTTGGGCCCGCATCCACTCGGGATCGCGGGTAAGCTGGTAGTATTCGCCAAGGGTCCACAGATGCCAGCCCGTTCCCATGACCGTGTATCCGGTGGTGAGAAACCCAGCTTCGTTGTAACGGGCGATATAGTACTCGAGGGCTCGTCGCGCAAAGTCGAGATGGCCCATGGCCATCATGCCGCGGACCACCGAGTTGCCCTCGCTTTCGAGCGGGCCGTAGTACCAGGACGAGACCCACGGGGCGATTCGCACGCCGTCCTCATTGCGCGCCGCGAGCAGACAATGCATCTGCGACGCGGGGATGAGCTTGTCGAACAGGTTATCGGGCACATTGACCGGCATGGCCTCGTCCATGATGCGTTTCCAGTACGCTTCCGTACCGGCGACAAGCAGGTCAGGATTGGGCGCATCATCGAGGTCCGCCGCCTGAGCGCCTTCCCAACGGGGAAAATAGACCGTGAAACCGCGCTGTTCTTTAGCAGGGATGGGGCCGGTCACCCGCAGCACACCATTTCCGGGCTGGGCATCGAGTCCTTCCACATCGCTGAATTGAATGACCGCCAGCAGTTTGCCGTTCTTCTCGACCAATGCAGTTTTGCCCTCGATGCGCACTTCGGCGGGCGTTCCGGATTCGGCGTCCGCCGTGAATTGGAGGCTGAGGGCCGCCTCGGCAGAGGCAGCACCGTGATTGGTCGCGGTGAAGTCGGCCACTCCAAGGGGACGATACTGTAGATACCAAGGCGCTTCGGCGGGGGCCTCGGCCTTGCCGAAAGGCGCGACGAACGTGCGCTGGCGGTACAGGAGCGCGCCCTGGGTAACTGTCAGCACGGGAACCGGCATCCAATCGCGCTCGGGCTGGCGGCTTACGTTCTGTGACTGTCCGGTACCGAAAGCCGGCGTCATGCGGCAAGCGTAAGGCTTGTTGTACATGGTCTCGATATGATTGTAGACCTCGGGGCGGTCATCGAACTGGATGCCGCCCTCGCGTTCGACGATGAACTTCCGATTATCGCATGCCAGGGACAGCATCGTCGGGCCGAGGTCGGCGTCGAGACGGTGGACATAACGCATGGCTTGGGCGGATGTCTGGTCGGGAAACTCGCGGACGCGTTCGAGAAGGGTTTGTTTGCCGGCGATGGACGCCAGGTAAGCGTCGATGGTCTGGGGTTTGGCCGCATCGCACACGAGAAGGCCCGCATGCTCGACGTACACGGCGCCCTTGTCAAGCACATCGTCCACGGCGACGCCGAACGCGCCGGCAGGCAGGCTGAATCGCAGGACCGTGCGGTCGGCCAACTGCCAGCGCCGCGCGGCCGAACAGCGGACTTCAAGCGGGAACACCTCGCCAAGGCTAAACGCGATGCGGTGAGGGTCGCCCTGTCCGACGAGCTCGCCGTTGTACATTTCGAGGGCGCCGTTTTGTGTCTGCGCGCCTCGCGTCTCGATGATGAGCCCTTTCTCGAGCCATCGCGAAGCGGTATAGGCATGCAGGGCTTGTACGCGGACCGGTCTGCCGCCGGACGGCAATATCCACCGCACCTTAAGCGTACCGGATTGCGCCTCGGGAGTGCCGCTCCAGTCGGGGTCGGCAATCCAGAGGTTGCCCTCAAGGGTTTGCGCCCCCGCGAGGGGCTTCCATTGGCCCTGCCAGCGCGATCCTCCGGGCGAGCCGCCACGGCGGGTCATCGACCAGTACTGGACCTCCGCCCCGTCGATGGTTACGGCAGCTTCGGCGAACTCGAGCGCGAGACGCTTGATGTGGCGGCGCTCGAGCCACTCGAGCCCGATGCACGCCCGGCCGTCCGGATAGACCTTGGCTTCGTACGCACCTTGCGGATCACGCGCGAGTTCGGTTCGCACAAACAGGTCGTCCTGGGGGATCGGCTGGACGCGGGCGGCCTTGGTTCCCTCGACGCGGGCCGGGTCCCATGCCGCGACGCACGCAAAGGGCGCGACGTCAACCGCGGCCGTCTTGGCATACGCGCGCGCGTCCGGGTTGGGCGCGAGCGCCGGATTAACCCAATTCGCCATGTCGCAGACGATGCCGTCGCCCGCGTTCTCGGTTACCAGACGCAATTCCGAGGCGTCTTTGACCGGCACGCGCACCTGTTGGGGAGGGTTGGTCTGGCGCATCACGCCGCTGTTGAACACCTCCTGGTCATCCACAAAAACCTTGAAGACAACTGTGCCGAGATCCTGCGTTTGGAGTTGTACGCCGCACTGCACCTCGAAGGTCAGGAATTGTCCCGCAAGAAAGAAGACCGTCTCAGAAGGGGCGTGGTCGCCCAGGCCCCTGTTGTAGGTCTGGTCCCCGATACGCAGCGGCTCGGCTTCCTTGTCTGGCGCGTGCGCGGCACAATCGATTCCCAGAACCCCCCAGCCCTGCGTGTGGTACACCATGTAATCCATCAAGGGTTTCATATCCGCTGCCGCCTCCTGTTGCTCGGATTGTGCAGTTGCCGGACTCGACATCGCAAACACGACCGCCAGGCAAATCGAGGTGACCAGAATGATTCTCATTGAAGTCCTTTCTCTCACGCGTACCCCAAGCCGCTCCGGTTCTGCGCGAGAGTACGGAACAATGGCTGCTCCAGCTCCGCACGTGAGATGCCCGGACCGGGAAACAGGTACGCTTTGTGCCTTTTCGGCGCTCCGTCTTTACTCGCCCCGGCCAGTGGTGTTAGTATATAGAGCAACAAGGAAACCATTATGAAGAACAGCGCATTGGATGTCAAGACGTTGGGCGCGAAGTTGCGCAAGTTGCGCGAATCTTCGGGCTATTCCTTGCGTGAACTGTCAGCACGCTCGGGGATCGCGGTGAGTTTCCTGTCGAAGGTCGAAACGGGGAAAGCATCCCCGACGATTATGAGCCTGCAGCGGATTCTCGAGGCGCTGAACGCGGAAGTAACGGAATTTTTCCGCGACGAGTCCAGCGAGGTTTCGGCGGACGCAGTCCTTTTTCCTAGGGGGAAAATGCATGTGCTCGAAGAGGAAGACCGGACCTGGGTGTATGCGTTTCCGAGTCATCCGTCGGTCGAGATCGATTTGAGTTATGAGGAGTACCAACCGCATACGGGACTCGAGGAACTGGAGCGCCATCCCATGGACGTGTGCGGCCTTGTGCTAGAGGGAGAATTGACCATAGAGATTCCCGGACACGCGACCTACCGCGCGAGGAAGGGGGACGGCTTCTATCTCAAGGCAGGCACGCCGCACATCTCGCGCAACGAGAGCGGCAAGGTGTTGCGCCTCGTCGTTGCGAAACCGACCCGGTGGGCGCGTTCCGGCGTGTCACCGGCAAGCTCAGGGAAGCCGGGTCGAAAACGGCGGTAATTTGGTTCTGGACAGAACGTGGATATGATGTCGATCGCCCTATCCAGTAACGCCACAATGGCAGCTGACGCGCTTGAGATGAAGCCGACGCCGGGCGTTCCGGTGTGGATGCTCAACGTGATGGACACCGGCTTTCTCGAATCGTTTTCGGGGCACTCTCAAGGGGCGTACCGTGCGGACCCGGATGGCGTTTATATGGACTTTCAGCGCGCGGCAGGCGTCTGCATGATCGATCAGTATCTGGGCACCAACCCGCTCACGATGTCGGACTACGGGTTCGAGGATACGGCGCCGCGAACCGCCACGACCGGCGCGGAGCAGGTGATGCTCGATGGGATCTGCATCGACTCGCCGGAGGCCGTAGTTCAACACCTCGAACAGCAGGGATTTCCGGCTATGCAGTCCGAGACCGGTCGTGTAGCCGCTGCTGGTGCGCGCGAAGTCGATGGCGTCATTCAAAGCGAGCGGGAGATGCAGGCTTTCTTTGGACCAGAGATCCTCAAAGTGCCGCACGGAAGTAGTTTCGGCCATATGCCTGAACTGCGGTATGGCATTTACGGTTACGTCAACTATTTCATGGCGTATACCGTGTATCCGGAGATTATGGAGCGCGACTTCGCTCTCCAGGGAGAACTCGCTTATCACAGGAACCGTTTAGCCGCCCGCGCGATGCTCGAGGGCGCATTGCCGGGGGTAGTACGCCTCGACCACGACATGGCTGACTCAAAAGGCACCCTGATCGACGTGCGTACGCTCGACCGCATCTGGTTTCCTCATTTCGCGCATGCCATTCAGCCCTATCTCGAAGGGGGCATTCGTCTCCTATGGCATTGCGACGGAAACCTCATGGAGATGGTGCCGCGCCTGCTTGAAGCGGGAATCGGCGGCTTTCAGGGCTTTCAGTACGAAGACGGCATGGACTATTTACGGCTCTGCCGTATGACCACGCGTGACGCGGAGCCGCTGATGATCTGGGCCGGCGCGTCCGTTACGCGCACTCTGCCCTTCGGGAGCCCCGACGACGTCCGCAACGAGATCCGGTGGCTCGCGGAAAACGGGCCGCGAGTGGGGATGTTTCTCGGCGCGAGCAGTTCGATCACGCCCGGCGTCCCCCACGAGAACCTCCGCGCGCTCATCGAGGCTCTGAATTACTACCGTACGCATCCGCGAAGACAGGCCCAGTCTCTGTAGCGACAGCGACGAGTTGACATCCGGGCGCCGTCGTTTGCGTGTCTACACGGTCTTGTCTCCCACGGCCGCAATCCACTGCCGTGTGAACTCGACCGTTTCCAGCTCGATATCGCACACGTTGCTTGCGAGAAAGATCATGCCCTCGATGCGGCCCTGGCGCATCCATTCTCGTCCGAGTGTGCATTGCTTCTTCATCGAGTCGAGCGGCATCGGCGCACGATTGCCGTAATCCCAAAGATAACAGCCGAGAAGCTTGCCCTGTTTCGGCGCAACGCGCTCGAGCCGTTCGAAACTGCGCTCGAGTGATTGAAGCTCTTCCGATTTCCATGTCCAGAAGGTTATCTTGTCGCAATACTCCAGGTGCGACTGGATTGGAAGCTCTATCTGCTGTTGATAGACCACCACATAGAGGTCGCGCCTGACGGAATCGATGGTGAGCTGGGAACGGAGTTCGCGAAGCTGTTCAGGGGCGAGGGCGCCTCGGCCATTGCTCTGGAAGAAGTCGTCCATGACGAACCCAACGATGTTGGGAAACCGGCGCGCCAAATCGAGCACATGCTTTCGTTCCTCTTCACTGGTTTCGGCACTTGCGCCCGTCAGCGACCAAACCACGCGTTTCAATGGCCGGAAAGATATGGCGTAGGGCTCGAAGGGCATGGACGGCTCGCCTTGGTATCGGATCATGAGGAGGTTGGGTACGCCGAGATAGAACGCGCCTTCCGCGGGCGTCATGCGGGATGGACTCGGGAGGTTCCACTCCTTGTTATGGGCGCCCGGTGCATGCGCCCAGATCCAGAGTCTGTCCCGCACCGTTCCATCGTTCGCGGCGGCAGTGGGCGGGGAATTCTCGGGGCCGGCTGCCGTCGTGGCTGCCGCAACGGCGCTCATTTGGAGGAATTCCCTCCGGCTTGATGGAAATGAACCCATCTTGTAGCTCCCGGCGCTCAACGCCAAATCGCCTCTGAAAAACGCAGGGGTCCGACAATCCAAGATAGCATGTTACGAATCCGAAAGATGATAAGCAGGTGCCTCTCCATACTGCAAGGAGGATGGGATTTGAGTGTCAAACCACAGTGATAATGTCCTCTTGCGTCCCCATTAGAAATGTCCTCTGATTCAGCCTTCCATCAGGAGGGCGTAATGTCAGGACATTTGAGGATGAGCAAGAAGGAACGGAATCGGA
>Ga0116185_1000578_pt1 | contig 41692 bp, 26 predicted proteins | sample AD_JPNNA7_MetaG_FD_89754 | JGI IMG/M metagenome (GOLD analysis project Ga0116185, IMG submission 89754) | Active sludge microbial communities of municipal wastewater-treating anaerobic digesters from Japan - AD_JPNNA7_MetaG | ecosystem: Engineered > Bioreactor > Anaerobic > Digestate | place...
AACACCCAATTATGCAAATTTGCTCCAAAAATTAGTGTCCAAAAATGACACTGATACTTCTCACTCCCACTCGATCGTGGCTGGTGGCTTGTTTGTGATGTCAAAAACCACCCTGCCGATCTGCTTCACCTCTCCCGTGATGCGGGTTGCAATCCTGTCCAGCACTTCGTAGGGCAGTTTTGTCCATGAGGCCGTCATAAAATCTGTTGTGGAGACGGCCCTGACGGCGCAAACGCAATTGTATGACCGCTCGTCACCCTGGACTCCAACGGAGGAGACGGGCAAGAGGACTGCAAAATACTGGTCTGCGTCGCCTGCGATCTCTTCCCTCACGATCTCGTCGGCTTTTCTCAGAATATCAAGACGCTGTCTTGTCACCTCGCCAACGAGCCTGATTGCGAGGCCCGGGCCCGGGAACGGCTGTCTGTCGGTCAGGTGCTTGGGGACGCCAAGCTCCCTGCCAAGGTGGCGCACCTCGTCCTTGAAGAGCATTCTCATTGGCTCAATGAGCTTCAGGTTCATCCTCTCGGGGAGGCCGCCAACATTGTGGTGGCTCTTTATTTTGTCGGCCAGGCCAGAGACGCCTCCAGACGACTCGATCACGTCTGGATAGAGCGTCCCCTGCGCCAGCCATTTGACGCCTGGGATTGTCTTGCAGGCCTTTTCAAATTCCTCGATGAAGAGCCTGCCAATGATTGTTCTTTTTTGTTCCGGCTCGGTGACACCCTTGAGAGCGTCCAGGAAAATGTCCTCACAGCCAACAAGAATCGGGTCCAGACCAAGGTTTGTGAGTGTGAATATGACCTCTTCCCTCTCGCCTTCCCGAAGCAGGCCGTGGTCAACAAAAATCACGTGGAGCTGTTTGCCAATGGCCTTGTGGAGCAGGACGGCCGTTACAACAGAATCGACGCCACCAGAGACGCCGGCTATGACGTGGTCACCCCCGACGGTTTTTTTGATCGCTTCTATCTGCTCCTCGGCAAAAGAGCTCATCTTCCACGATGGCTCCTCGCCGCATATCTTGAAAAGGAAATTCTCGATTATCAGGGCGCCGTCCTCGGTGTGCTTTACCTCGGGGTGGAACTGCAGACCATAGAAGTTTTTGGAGACATTTGATATTGCCGCCACGGGACAGCTTCCTGATGAGGCGATTACCTCAAAATCCTTTGGCGCCTTGATGACATGGTCGCCATGGGACATCCAGACGGTGCCGATTTCTTTTGTGCCCTGAAAAAGCACAGAATTGCGGTCAAGCTTCGCCTCGGCCCTTCCATACTCGCCGGATTTGCCCTTCTCCACTGCACCACCAAGCTGGTGGGCCATTGCCTGCATTCCATAGCACAGGCCAAGTACCGGCTTGCCAAGGTAATATATCGAGCTGTCCGGCATTGGAGAGCTCTCCCCAAGGACTGACCTTGGGGAGCCGGACAGAATAATGCCTTTGTATTTTGATAGTTCGTCAGGCTTTGTCCAGTATGGCACCACCTCGCAATAGACATGGGCTTCTCTGACCCTTCTTGCGATAAGCTGGGTATACTGCGAACCAAAGTCTACGATTGCTATCATTTTTTGTCGCCTTTCATGAGTTTTTCCTGAAAACGCTTTGGAAGCGTCACGCCCTCATCCAGTTCGATCTCCTGGCCCGGCTCGATGTAGTCAGTGAAGAGTTTTCCGTCTAGATGGTCAATCTCGTGCTGGAGTACCCTTGCAAGAATGCCGGTTGCTTCGCCTTCGACGCGCTTTCCCCTCAGATTTGTGCATGCAAATCTGACCTTTTCGGCCCTCTTGATGTCTGCCCACAGGCCAGGAATTGAAAGACAGCCCTCTTTGTAGATGCACTCGCCTTCCCCCGAGAGTATCTCAGGGTTGATGAAGACCATCTCGCCCTCACCATAATCGATCACAACAAGCCTTATCAGCTCACCGATCTGCGGTGCGGCAAAACCGATGCCCTTTGGGGCAGTCGTTTTCATTATCACAAACATTTCTTTGATCAGCTCGATCAGATTGTCATCAATTTTTGTTATCGGTTTTGACTTTTTCCTCAGTATCGGGCTGTCACAGTCAAGAACTTTTCTCATTGGTTGGGATTCACCACTTCCAGCTTTATTCCTTTCATTCTACACAGCTTCATCGCCTCCCAGAGGGACGGAACTGCACCTTCAAGGTCCTTTATCTTTAAAAGTATATCCCATCTGTACTCCCCCTTCAAGCGGTGATAATAGGTTGCGTTTGGAGGCAAAATGGTGGCATCTTTCACAAGTTCCTGCAGGGTTTCATAGCAAGACTTTGCCCATCTTTCCGCCTCGCCCTGTTCTTTGGAAGTGACAATCCACCAAAGTACCTGGGAGAATGGAGGATAAAATGATTCTTTCCTGTCCTCAAGCTCCTGCATAAGGAAGGTGCTGGCATCAGAGGAAACAAGCGATTTGATGAGCGGGTGGTGCGGCATGTATGTCTGGAGCAAGACTCTGCCGGATGAAAGCTTGCCGGCAAGGATGGCCACAAGCGAATAGGCTTTGTGGGAAGCCGAAAAAACGGGCATCGACATCACACCGTCAAGGCTTGCTATGCAGGCAAGCCTGACATTTGAAAAATCGGCCCTGTCCAGAACCATGGTTGTGCCGACAAGAACATCCCCTGGCAGACCAAAACTCCTTATGTTTGCAAAAGCATTTTTTGTGTTTGCATCGGCCCGCAGTATCCTGCACTGTGGCAATCTCTCCTCGAGCTCTAAGTGGAGTCTCTCGGTCCCACCTGCCTTAAACAGGACAGACACACCACCACAGCTCGGGCAGGTACTTGGCGCCTTGGCCTCATAGCCACAGAACCTGCAGGAGACCTTGCCCGTTGCGAGACTATACATGAGTGGCACCTTGCATGTCGGGCAAGAAATGACCTCGTTGCATTCATCACAATAGACAAAATTTGAATAGCCTTTTCTGGCGATCAGGACCACAGAGGGTCTGCCAGCTTCGAGCTCCTTTTTAATCGCTGAAACCATGCCCTCCGAGACCAGCGGCTGGTTTTTGGCGCCTGCCTGGAACAGCATATTGACGACCTCGACGCGGTTGGGAAGCGATACAGGAGTGGCACCTTCTTTCAGGGCTTCCAGCGTTGATGGGGCCCCAACCAAGCTGAGATTGCATTTGCCAACTTTTGCCCTCACCCTTGCAAGGGCGCCCAGCCTCAGTTTGCCAGGTTGGTCCTGTTCGTAATGTGGAGATGCCGGCTCATCAACGACAACCCTTGAAAGATTTGCAAAAGGCAGAAACAGCGCCTGCCCCATGCCAATCACCACACATGGCAGGGAAGATCTGAGTGCGTCCCAGAGCCTGCTGTCGTTGGCCATCGAGCCATCGCCTGTTGCAAGATAGACGCCATCATCAACAATTTTGCTTATTTCCTTGTGTATCGCCCTGCAAAGTGAGGCGTCCGGGGCGATTATCGCCATGCTCTGGCCAGAAGCCATGTGCCCTCTGGCCCAATCAGCGTAAAGAGCAACCCTTTTTTCAAGCACAAGGCCTTCAAAAAATTCCACATCAAACCCTGGTTTTTCCTGTTTCGGGACAGAGCCTGGTTTTGCACTTTCTACAAGCCTGAGCTTCCCGGAGAGCACAAGTTTTTTTATCTTGGAGAGCGACACCCCGCTTGCTTTCGAGAGTGAAGACATGGAAGAGCAGAAAGGTGCTTTTTCATTGACTGATGAGTCAACGTCCGGGTCGGCTTCGTACTGGAGCTTCGGTTTTGGCAATAATGGTGCAGAAACCACCTCCACAAGCCGTATTGCACCCTTTTTTACAAGTCCCCTGAGAGCGTATGTCACCCTCGATTTGCCCAAAGCATGGTTGAGCCTGCCAAGCGTTGCATCATCCCCAAGCTGGACAATCTTTTCAAACAGGGTTTTTTCTGATGGCGAAAACTCGCATTCACCCAAAATTTCAACCTTTGTCTCAATCCTTGGCGATGGTGGCATCCAGAGGTTATCGGAGAGCGTCGTGCCAGCCTTTGAAAACGCAAGTGAATCTGCAACAATGGTCGCCTCTATGCCCTCCTCATCAATAACGGGTGTGTCGTAAACAAGCGAGACCATCTCTTTCAGTTCGATCCCGGCCTCTTCATCACCAATACCCACCACCACACCCTTTGCCGTCCTGTTCCTTAACGGGACAAGAACGAGGCAACCTGGTACCACTCTGCCTGAAAGAGACTCAGGGACTGAATAGGTCAGCTCAAGCCCCTCGACCATAACATGCACGTTCACACCTAAAGGCTAATGCCCCAAAATTCCCTTTTCAAGGCATTAATTTTCTATACACTCTGGCTTATGTTTTGTTTCGTGATTTCATCGTGGCAAAGATTTCTGGGCGCCACATTCAACTCCCCTGTGGACACCATGAAGGGCAGTCTGGTATTGTTGTGCAAGCTCTCTGACAGCAATCTTTCGGAGGGCACAGGGCAACTCTTACAGGAAGCGGACCTGGCATCCAAGAAAACCAATCCCTATAAAACCACGGTAACTGGCAAGATTGAGAAGTCAGTTCTCCTGGACGAGCTTTTCATCGCCACCATAGATTGTGGTTTCCCAGTCAACGCTGTAATAAAACTCCCGTGCGGAAAACCGGTAACACCCTATTCCAATGGCGATACTATCGAGGTCAGAGGAGAATTCCAGTTCCATCCAAACAGGGAGCTTCCAGATTTTGAAGCAACCGAGGTAATGCTGAAAAACTGCTCTCTGGTGCTTGACACCGAGGTTTGGGATGAAATATGGTCTTGCGAGGGTGTTGCTTTACTGCCAGAAAGTGATAATACTATGGCAAAAGCAACTGGAAGGGGACAGCAGTAATGCCCACAAGCCTGAGCACCATACTTAGGCCATACGTCAAAAAGACAAACGAAGACCTTGCACAGCTTCTATCTTCGAAGAAACCTGAAAAACTTTTTCAATACGTAGCCTACCAACTAGGTCTTGTAAATGACAAGTTCGAGCCACTGAAAGAGCCAAAGGGTGGAAAGAGGCTGAGGGCCTCAATCCCTTTGATGACGGCAAAATACATTGGCGACGGGGAATTTTCTTCCAGCATCGCGATAGCGCTTGAACTGTTCCACAACTTCACCCTGATAATTGATGATATACAGGACAACGACACAACCAGAAGGGGAAGATCAACACTCTGGAAAGTCATTGGCATACCACAGGCGCTCAATGCAGCCCTCATTGCGGAGGCGCTCTCGTTTGAGTGCGCAAGAAATGCTTGCGTTCACCTCTCCCCAAGAACAGCCATGAAATGGTATGAATCATTCCAGGAGATGACCCAGAGGGTCTTTGAAGGCCAGCACCTTGATATCCTGTACGAAAAACAGGACGTGGTTTACACGGCACAATACCTCCAGATGGCAAGGGCAAAAACCGCTTGTCTCCTGAGTACAAGCTTCTCCTGCGGTTTCGCATTGCAGGCAAAGGAAGAGCTGAGGAACCTTGCGCCACAGATGAAGCAGGTCGGCGAATCGGCCGGCATGGCATTCCAGATACAAGACGACATCCTTGGCCTCTGGGGTGATCCAAAAAAGACGGGCAAGTCGGTCGGTTTCGATCTTATACGCCACAAAAAAACACTTCCGATTTCATACGCAATGGAAAATGGCAGCAACTCCACAAAAAAGCTCATCCAGGAAGCTTATTCAAAGGAAATATCGCAGAAAGACGCGGAATCACTCCTTTCTTGCCTTGAGGTGGTTGGCGCTAAAGAATACGCAATGTCACAGGTGAGGGAATATACCTCCAAGGCATTGTCTTTGCTGGCCTCAATACCAACTGACGAGAAACTCAAGAAATCCCTTGGTGAACTCATAGAAGGGCTGGTCTACAGGGAATCATGAAGGTCGTCCTGCCCGAAGCCTGCCAGGGTTTCTGTTTCGGTGTAAAGAGGGCCATTGACGAAGTCACATCCTTCTCGAAGACTGGTGAGGTTCAGGTCCTTGGGCACCTTGTCCATAACCCCCAGGTGGTTGCAAACCTGGAACACAACGGCGTCCATACCATTGAATCTCCAGACCAGTCAACATCAGGCATAGTTGCCATAACCGCACATGGCGCCCCAAAAGATGTATACAATGGGTTTCCAAACATCAGAATAATTGACTGTACATGCCCATTTGTCAAAAGACTGCAAAAAAGGGTGGCGGAGCTTTCCGACGAGGGTTACAAGGTAATCATCGTCGGTGATTCACACCATCCGGAGGTCGTCTCAGTTTCCAGCTTTGCAGTTGACCCTATTGTCGTAGGTAATATAGGCCAGGCCATGGAAATTGGCTTTTTCAAGAAAATAGCTGTGCTCTCCCAGACCACGCAAGACACCTCGCTGCTCAGAGACGTTGCCTGCGAACTGACCGGGCACACTGACCTTCTCCTTTTTGAAAACACCATCTGTACTTCAACCAGGGAAAGACAGGCACAGTTGCTTGAAGTTGCCGGAAAATGCAAGGCTGTTGTCGTAGTTGGTGGCAAGGTTTCGGCCAATACAAAAAGACTCTACCAGCTTTCAAAACAAAAAGGGGCCCAAACCTTTTGGATAGAGGGCCCCGAAGAACTTGGCGAAGAAGTGCTCATCCAGATAAAAACTGCGTCTGGTGGCGGGTGTGTTGGCCTCGTTTCAGGGGCATCTACACCAACTTCTACCGTGTTGCAAGTTTTTTCAACACTCTCATCATATTGAAAAACGGATTGTTATCTTCGAGCAAACACTCTTTCATCTCTGCTGTTTTGTCTTTGCTTTGCGTTATATTTCCTGTCACAATGATATTCTGATCAAGTTTGTAATCTTCCAGATTGACCCAGTCGGTTTTGACATAGCATGTATATTCCTTGAGATCAGTGCCGGTTACTTTGATCAGTTGTTTGTTGTGATCAACCATTGTGACCTTCCCCTTTATCTGGGTAAATGTGGCCACAACGCTTGCGCCGGTAATGCGTCTTGTGTTCGGAGGGTTGACTGTTCCAGATATTTTTATGAACATTCCCTTTTTGTATGATGTCAGCTTGCTTGTGTCGGCAAGCGAAACGGTCCACTTCATTTCAGGCTTTTTTATCTCGACAACTGTGAGCTCGTTTTTGGCATAATTGGCCTCGGAAATAAATCCGATCATTGTGGCAACAGTCACTTCAATTTTGCTTCCAAAACAGATCTTCTTTGGCCAGTCTTCCCTGCCGCCCTCAACCCTGACCCAATCGCCAAGCTTTAGACTGTTGCAATTAAAACCATCCGGAATAGTCACTATCCAGGTGGTGTGCCCGGAACGAACCTGGATGTTGCCTTTGCCACAATCAGTATTCAGGACCTCACCAATGAAATCCATTGGTATCATTCCGGTTTCATTGCCAAATCCTTCCACTTTCCCAAAATATATCGGGGAGTCTTTGTAAAGCATGTTCTGGAAACCACTGACCTGCACCATGTCGCCCTTGGAGAATTTGTTTGCAATGCAATCGCCAAAGGATGTTTCCATTACAACTTCCCAATAGGAGTTTGCCTTGTCCACGACAACAAGTTTTCCTTCGGAACAGGATATGTCGTCAATTGTTCCGTAGATAACTTTTGGCCTCATAAGGTCCAGTATTTCGGCCTTGTGCATGAGGTGGTCCTGAGAAAGGTCAAGCACGCCCTTTAACGTTATCTCCATGCCATTATCAAGAAGGTTGCAAGGCTGATCTTCCCTGATGTTGACCCTCCAGTATTCACCTGTCGAATCCATGAACCTGATGCCAGGGCAGGTTGCGGTGTCAACTTTTCCTTGCAATATCTTGAATGCGTCCTTGTCATAGATCTTCTTCCATGTTGCATCATTGAGAACATATTTCCTGAAGATCGAAACCTTTGCGGTCACCTCAATCGTGTCCCCTGAGAAAAGGTCTGAACATCTTGATTCCTGTGATGGGAACACTCTGTACAGCTTGCCGTCAGATTCAATTATCATGATATTCGAGGCACAATTGAGAGTGTGGAGCTTTCCTGTTATCTTTAGCTCCTTTATCTCCTCACCTATCACTATGATCTTGCAATCCTCAAGCTGATATTGCTGTGAGGGCACCGGATCGCCAGTTACACTGATCCTGTCTCCAATCTTGAGCTTCTCGCACTCTGCATCTTTTGCGAGACCCATTGTCCATATCGGCCCCTGCCCACCACTCTGAGCAAATTCCTCCCTCATTTTTATAACCCTGGAGGTGCAAGAGATCTCGGTTATTATGCCAACTATTGTCTTTGTTGCGCCTGATAAGCCAGATCTGGCAAGCTTCGCACCCTGCACGGTCCTGCCTCTGTCGTGCGAAATCACTCCAGAGAACTGCACTCTTTCACCCTGGGTGAAACCTTCACAGACACCAAGATCTTCCGGGTAAATCTCGTATACTGTTCCATCATCAAGCTTTATTTTGAGCCTGTTGTTTTCACATTCGGTTGAATCAACAATGCCCCAGGACATTATCTGGCTGGTTGGGGCATCGCCCCCAACAACAGTCAGCCTCGCAGAAGCGATTGTCCACCATCTGTTTGAGTCGGCAGTCCCGACAACATAAACGCTGTCGCCCGCTTTTGCGCCAAATGAGCCTTCTGCCCTCCATATTCCACCCTGTTTTGACTTCACTATCACTTCAGTATCAGATGCTGTTATAACTTCACCTTCAAGTTCGACAGCAATCCTCTCGGTATCGATCGGGTTGACTGATTCAGCCAGGAACGCGCCACCCTCTTCAAATTTGCCAGCCACCGAGAAGCTCTGGGACAGCCAGGCTGTCCACGGGGAAACACCCCCTGGAGCTTTGACCTTCAATACTCTTCCCGATGATTCCTGAAGGTAGAAATCACTGTTATCAATGTAAACGATCCTGCCAACCGTCTGATAGACAGGCTGTGAAACCGAATCGATCTGCTCGACCTTTAGTGTGTCTGGTGATGTGGAAAGGAACCTTCCCCTCGCCTTGTAGAGACTGCCAATCGAGAATTTTCCGGTCATCAGCTCCGTATCAAACCCAAGCCTGTACGTTGACCCATCAAAACCCTGTATGATTCCATATCTTTCTTTGGTGGACCTTGCTATTGCCCAGCCGGTGACCGTCTGTATGTTGCATTTTCCAGTCGATGGTTTGACCTCGGCGACCTTGGTGAGGTTGGGTATGTTGGCAAGCACCCTGCCCAAAACGGAGACACACTCGCCAATGGTGAACGAGCCACAGAAACCGGCGTGCGGGAGCCTCAAAGAGTGCATCATAAGAAGGTCGTCCCTGATTAAAAGCTTGTCCATGCCGCAAGAAACGCCAAAAACAGTGCCAACAATTGAGGTTTTTGGCTCCTGCCAACCACCAATGTCCGTCCATGTGGCATGGTCTATTGCAGAAAGTCCATCAGGCGGAACATTGCCAACGCAGAGAACCCTCTGGCCAGCGGCAGGCAAACCATTGTCCGGTTTCACGTCCCAGGACCTTCCGGTTGAATCCTCAAGCTTGAATGTGCCATTGCCAGATTCTGTGACCTTGCCGATGACCGACCACCTGGAAGTCGGAAGAACTGCCTTCTTGAGATATGCCTTGGCAATAATTCCCTGTTTCGCCTGGAGTTTTCCGCAACACCTTACAGTTGTTCCAACCTTTAGCCCAGTGCAGAGATCGGGGCGTTCAAGGTAGGCAGTCCATTTCATACCGTCAATCGACTCGATCTGCGCCTGCTTGGAAGACGTGTCCAGAAGGACGATCCTGCCCTCTATGGAGATTGGTTCAAAACCACCCTGCTTGCAATCAATTCTGGCAATTGTCTTGCCAAGGAGCCTGGTTTCTGTTTCATCCATAAGGATGCCCGAAACGGCAACGCAGTTGCCAAGCGAGAGACCTGTAAGCATTGAAACAGATTCCACGGTCACCTCATAGACGCCACCCTTGTCGGAATAGACATCTATGGTTTTCTCAGTCGAGTTGACGCCAACAATGACGCCAGTGAAATTTCTGCCAAGCGTTCCACCAAAACAGTCCGAAACAGTGAGCGTGGCCTTCTCAACAACCATTGAACCTTTTCTATAGCGACCAACTGCATTTGCGCAGTCGCCCACCCTGACGATCTTCAAAGTCTCTGGATCAGAAGGCATGACTGCGATATTCTCTCCGCTTGAAACATGAAGGAGCGCAGCACCTTCAACCGGGTCTATTGCAAATATGACGCCTGTTACGTTGGCCTGCGCAATGCCACCTTCAGATGATTTGTAAAGTTCTGTGGCTATCATGCACCTTGTGCCAAGGCCGGTGTCATAGACCTGGACTTTCAGCGAAAGGTAGTCGCCAACAGCAAAGGTCCTGTCGCCAGGGAAAATCATCACATAGCTGTTGCCAAAGACATCCTCGATCGTTCCTGCCCTTGTTTCTTCCCTGTAGCTTATGAGCTTCCCTGAAACTGGTTTTGTCTGGACACAGCCTATGTCATATGGGGTAAAGGTGGCCTGGAGAACTTTTCTGGATGACACCTGATGTCCCTGGACAATCACGACCGAACCAGCGGCAGGCGGCTTCTGCCCAACACACTCAAACCGATCAAGTGTGGCAAGATCAGTCCCATAGACTGTTTCTTTGTTGTTACCAATAACAAACATTGCAAAATGGGCCCTTTTGGTCTGCGGGCAATCAACTTTGTTGATGAGGGTCTTGCCGTCCTTGTGCCTCACAAAAACACAATCTCCAGGCAAAAATGTCTTGCAGTCGGCATCTTCTGGCAGGTTTATCTCCTGGGTGCCAGATTCTGTTGCAACCTCGATGGTTTTTTTGGCGCAATCAACAAGAGTTACTGACCCGCTGATGTTTTCAACACCACCGCAGGTGGTCTTTGCAACGATGTCTGCCCTGAATTGTGTCGTGCTGTCAGGGAGGTAATTGCCAAGCGCAATAATGCAGTCTCCAAGGGAAAGACCTTCCTTCCAGAGGAGCTGGATTTCATTTCCCTCCTTGGTCTGGACCGTGTATGAGTCCTTTACTGACTGTATGATTGTCCCTTCAAGGACAGACCCGAATTTGGAGCAGGGTATGGTTTTTATGTAATACGTTTTCGATTCACCAACAATGCAAACCTGCGCACATGAGCCAACAGGAACGTCCTCGCACTCCTGGGTCTCCGGCATCTGGAGCTGTAGCTCTCCATCCTTGGTAGCAAACCTGAATGTGCCGTCCTTGCAGTTAGTGGAAACAATGAGCCCCTCGACAAGCTTGCCGGTGCAAACCGGTTCCCTGCAATCCTTAAAAGATATTTTCTGGGCAGTGATAACGCCGCCCTCAAGGTTTCCACAAATCTCGAGGCAAAGACCTTTTTTGAGTGATGAACAGTCAAATCCCTGTGGCAGCTTGACTGACAGGTAATCCCCGGTAGAAGTCCTTATTTTCGAAGTGCCAGCCTGACAGTCTTTTTCGACAATGGTGCCCTCGTAAGTTTCTCCCTGGCAACCTTTTGGACACTCGGTTTTTTCAAGTGTGCAGGCAAGGAACTCTTTTTCTGTCTGTACCCCAAAGAAAGAATAGCACTCGCCGAACTGGATGCTCTCACAATTTGCGAGGTCCGAAAGCACAACCGTGGTTTTGCTTGAAATCTCGTTTACAAGCACAGACTTCTTTTCGCAAACAACGCCAACAACCTCTCCCTTGAGGTATTTTCCGGCATTTGGCGCAGAAACAACCCTCGGGCTTTTTATTGTCGAACCTGAAACTGCCCCCCAAATATCAAGCCCGTCAGAAATCTTCAGCTGGGTTTTGAAGTATTTTGGAAGCACAAGCGTAAATGTGTTTCCACCAGGAACAGTAACCCTGAGCGGGCTCACTGAAGTGACAAAAGCAAGCCTGTAGAACTTTTCGTCCTTCGGTGGCTGGACAATGTCGGCCTCTGAAGCCACAAGCACATTACCTTCTTTTTTTGCAAAAACCTTGAGGCACTCACCTGGCTGGATGTCTCCGCAGGGAACATCCTCCGGCACTTTGAGCGTAAAGCTGTTGCCAGAGACGTCCTGAACTTCGATCTGGCTTTCAGAGCAGGTGCCTTGGGTGAAGAGGACCATTTCCTGGCCAACCCTACATTGGACGATTTCAACGACTGTGGCGTTTATCTGCGTCTGATCTGATGGATCAGGCCTTCCATCGAACCTGATGCACTGGCCGGCGGAAAGCGAAGCGCAATCAAAACCCTGCGGCAATCTGACCGTTATGGTAGTGCCGAGGGCATTTACCGAAATAAGGCCATCCTGGCACCTGACCAACTGTATCTGGCCTTCATAGCCCTTGCCAGGGCAAACAGAAAGCTTGTAGGAAACAATCGAACCTTGCACAACACAGGCCCTGATGCAGGAACCGGCAGAGGGTGTGGAAAGACCCGATGATAAACGGAACGATTGGCCAGAAATCGCCACATTTGAACCGTCAACCTTGTCGACTGTTCCAGAGATTTCATTACCTTCACAACTATTTGTTGAGCATGGGACCCTGGCGTACCTTCCAACAACCACCTTTGAACCCGGCAGGTTTTCATACTGGATACCAACACAGGAACCGTCTTTTATGCCTTCAACCTTGAGGGTTGTCTGATCAAATGAGACCGAGCCATTTTTTACGGTGCCTTCTGCCCATTTGCCGGAGCCTATAGGAAAGGCCAGGACGGCGGTTTTAGTCTTCTGGTACCAGTCTATCTTACCTCTTCCGAGCGACTCGACCGGAAAGCGGAGCGGGACGTAAGTCCTTCCGCCCTCGATGAACGGGGCGACCTTGGAATTTTTGGGGTCAATTGGAGTGTTCTTGCCATCTATTTTTGCAACCGGTTTCCCGACCCACATTTCGATTTTTTTGCCAAGGGCTTCTATCGTTACTTTCTTTGTTTTGGCTTCCCAGCCAATTGTTCCAAAAAGCGGCTCTACAACATGCTTGATTACAATATAGGTCCTGCCATCTCTGGAAAGTGGCGCTACAGCCATTGTTTTTATGGTGCCATTCTCGGTGTAGGACTTGCTGCCGATGGCAAAGCTGAGCACAACGTGGCACGGCTTGGAAAGTGTTGGCGTATTGAGATCAACAGATGCAGTCACCTCAGGAAGTGTGGAGACAACCTGCCCGGAGTTTGAAAGGGCTCTTACCTCGTAAGTATTTGGCGTGTCAGTTGAAGGCGATTCGTCCACCCAGCTGTTCTGGGCAACAGGTTTTGGAAAAAGGTCCTTCTTTGGGGAAACCCTCGTGATTTGGTAGAATGATGCTCCTGAAACAGCGCCCCAGGAAAGCTCTATTGCACTGCTGGTTGGTTTTATCGATATTTCTTCTTTTGCTGAAATACTGGTTGGTCTTGAAACAGGGAGGGACATGACAAGTATCGATATAATGATGGTGGATATTGTTTTTTTCATATTTGTTCCCCTTTTAATGCGTTATACCAGGCAGACTGGAAATCAGTTCAAGCCTCTCAAGCCTGGGTTCCCACTCCTCATTGCCAATAAGACAGGTAGCAAAACCCACTTCTCTGGCACCTCTGAGATTTAATGTGTAATCATCTACCAGCATTGCTTCGCCTGGCATTGTTGATGTCTGCTCAAGAAGATGCCTGTAACTGCTATGATTCGGTTTTCCTTCATATCCAAAGCTCTCTATGGAGAATATTTTAAGTGGAATGTGGTCAACACCCAACACCTTAAGAATGCTCTCCACATGGAATCTTGGCGCATTTGAGGCAATGTATATTGGACACGCCAGGGATTCCAAGACATCTCTTAACACGGGGTTTGGGGAAAGATACAATGTGAGGTCAACATCGTGAACAAAATCGACAAACTTTCTAGGATCAATTTTTTCATGGATCATCAATCCTGCAAGCGTAGACCCATATCTTCTCAGATAATCGGCCCTTATCCTGTTTACGACCTCGGCCTCTTCCCCAAAATGCTCCTTCATGAAAAGCACCATGCGTGACCTAATGTTCTCTTCCAGGTTGTTATTCCTATAGAGAGTCTGGTCACAATCTAGAAACAACTTCATAATGCAATGCTAAACAAATTTCCCAGCAATTGACAGTAACAAATGATAAGATTATCTTGTAATATGGTTATGGACAGAAAACCTTATGTCGCAGGAAGATTTTACCCTGATGATCCACAAAAACTCGGATCAATGCTTGAATCATTTTTTGAGGGTGCAGACACAAAAACGGCAGTGCCATCAATAATCGTCCCGCACGCTGGATATATGTATTCGGGAAAGGTGGCAGGCGCAATTTATTCAAAAATAGTTGTTCCTGAAATCGTTGTCATCATTGGCCCAAATCATACTGGACTCGGAGCACCCATTTCGGTTTGGCCTGATGGGAGCTGGGAAACACCACTTGGCAATGTGCCAGTTGATAAAGGAACGACTATAGCCCTGCTAAACAATTCCAAACATGCAAAACCAGACACCCAGGCCCATCTCAATGAGCACAGCATTGAAGTCCAGATCCCATTCCTCCAGTACTGCAAAAAAGATTTCAAGATAGTGCCAATTGCCATGGGTGACTACAGCATTGAGGCGATTGAAGACCTGGCAAACGCACTTGACAAGGCAACCTCTGGAAAAGAAGTGCTCTTTGTCGCTTCCTCCGATTTCTCCCATTACGAACCAGAATACACCGCCAAGGCCAGGGACAGAATGGCCATCGACGAGATAAAAAAGCTTGACTGGATGGCAATGCTCCGCGTGGTCGCCGAAAAAGAAATAACAATGTGCGGCGCTGGCCCGATAGCTGTAGCAACCGAGCTGGCAAAACGCAGGGGTGCAACGTCCGGCAAACTGCTGGCGTACAGCAACAGCGGGGTCATGAGCCACGATTTTTCCAATGTCGTGACATATGCCGGCATGGCGTTCCGATGAGGCCCGGCAAAACAGCAATAGCTGTTCTGGCATCATTGTTGCTGTGTCTTCCTCAAGCACTAACCACAGCAAAAACCGATTCCAAAATATCAGTTATTTTTGGCCAGGCATTTTCGGTTGGCGCAAGAGTTTTTGTTGCAACAGACACAATCTATTCAAAAACCACCCTCCCTTTTTCGCCTGAAATCATGGACTGTCCGGGACTGGAAATAACAGGCAAACCCTGGCTAGTGGCAAGCGGGAGAACCGTTCTTACACTTGGCAGATTTGATGCCACCTATTCATGCTTCGAACCAACACAGCTTGTTGGTTTAGACCTGGAAAAAGTTTCCGGAAAAATTGAAGAGAGCAGCATAAACTCTTCGGGTCGCCTCATAAAGGCTGATTTTTCAAGAAGCATCTTTCTCAAAAATGGTGAACCATCGAAAATGGCTGACCTGAGAGATTTCGATGTGGAATGTTTTGGTGAATACTCTGGCGAAATATTCAGAGTTTTTTTGGCATTGGATACAGACAACACGATTCAGAGTCTTTCTGGCATCATAAAAGAGATTGGCGATGAAGAGGTTGTTTTTGAGGCCACAAAAAACTGGGGCAAACAAAAAGAGCTGACCAGGATTGTGGCAAAACCATCTGAATGGTGTGTCTTCCTGAGGGGGAATGCACCTGTCGAAAACATGAAGGGATTATCAAAAGGAAAACTCTCCGCACTCCTTTTGAGAAAAAATCTTGCTGGTGAGGATGAAGCAATAGCAATCCAGTCCGATCTCCTCGCAACCACATCAGGTGGAAGGATTTTGGGGCTTGCCACTGGCACCGGTGATGGCTCCATCAAGATAAAAACTGTCTTCCAGGGTGGCATTCCAGCAACGCTAAATGCAAAAATCGGCACACTGACAAAAATCCTTGAGAATGGCAATTCCATTACGCAGGAAAAACTCTTTGAGCTCGTGGCCGCAAGACCACTTCCAGCTGAAGTGATTGGCAATTTCGAGCAGGACCAGTTTTCGGTGAAGGCTTCGCTTGTGCGAATCAACCCGCTTGGGCCCAGTGAGTATTTTTGTGGCATTGCAAAGGGAGATGTTGCCACCAATTTTTTTGGCAAAACCAGAAAACTCGTATTTTCCGATCAAGCCAAATTCCTCTACGGCACGCCACCGCTAACAGATGGCAACCCCGTCGAGTGCTGGTTTGAAGGCGACAAAATTGTTGCCTTCGGTCTTCCCCAAATTGGCATTCTTGGATTTCCGCTTGAAGGCAGGTTCCTTGGCTCTGAAGGAGATACCATTCTCCTGGATTGCTACGGCAGCTATGACCGGAGTCTCGCAGGGCAAAAAATAAAACTCTACCTGAATAGAGCAACGAAATTCATAAGGGGTGGCGAGGGTGAAGTTCCCCCATCCGAAATTCCTTTTGGGCAAAGGCTGTCATGTTTTGGGGTTTTTAACAACGGAAAATTTGTAGTGATGATGGCCAGCCTTATCGACGGCTAAATAATCCCTCGGCTTGTAAAGAATGTATCAATGCTGTAAAGTTTTCTCATGAAATTCAGGGTTTTTGTAATTGTTTTGCTTCTTGTGTGTATCGCTATCCCGATCCCGACCTCAATTGCCACATTTGATCTCAACGGGCGCCCGCTATGGCCAATCGTTCCCACCTCTGAAGCCAATATCCTGGTCCTGGAGTACCATTCGATATCCAAGGCACCACAAAACGCGTCATTCCCAGACCTCTATGTTTCAATGGACTCATTCAAAAAACAGATGGACATACTTATGGAGCTCGGAATGACCGGTACTTCTTTTATTGACTGCATATACCAGATGAAAGCCGGGCATGTCAATCTTGCAAACGTAGTTTTGACCTTTGATGATGGTTACGCAGATAATTACTGGGTGGGCCAGTATTTATCGAGTCTCAAGTTTTCGGCAACCTTCTTTATTCCAACGGCATATCCTGGCAAGAAATTCCCCGACAGGAGCATATTCTACATGACCTGGGACGAGATAAGGGACCTTTTCAAAATGGGTTTTGAGATCGGCGCCCACACAGTCGACCATGTTCCGCTTGCGCTTGCATCCGAATCAAGGGCCGATTACGAAATAAAGCAATCCAGAAAAGATATTGAACAACAGCTCAAGGAAATCCAGGACCCAAGACCAAAAACACCACTCACGTTTTCAATTCCACTTGGTTCCTATAATACTTCTGTTATCCAGGACATCGAAAAGTATGGTTTTGACGGATGTGTCACATCCAATCACGGCCTGCTTACAGAAATGAATATCCAAAAATCGCCAAGGATAAAAGTCTTTGATGATACCAAGATGGAGGACGTGGTTGCAAAGTATCTCCGCACAAACCTGAAACAGGGCGGAGAGCTCAAAAAAGGTGACAAAGGGTACAAGATCCGTTCCCTCCGGACAATACTGACAAGACTTGGCCACCCTCTTGAGGATTCGGACTTTTTTGACGAGAAAATGGAGCTTGAAGTAAAAAAATACCAAAAATACTTCAGGCTTGAGGAAAGCGGAAAGTTGAACAAGACAACGATGGACAGAATAATATCGGATTTCATAGACCTGGTGGTATCAAAACCATGAAAAAAAGCATAATCACAGCAATACTGGTATTTTGTTTTTTTCTCGCTTCATGCGGTGGGAACAAAACAAACCAGCCTGAGGAAAGCAGCGACAATCCACAAGTAGACATCCCAGCCACAGCAGAAAAGCCGGTAGACAGGCCAAAAAATATTGAGTTGCCAAAAATCAAGATCGGCCTTGTCGGCCCCATGAAGCAAAGCCAGCTCATGACTTCAATGGCACTGATTCCAGGCATTGCTGCACAAGTCCCGGTTGGTTATACAAAAACTCTTCTCTACAACAACATAGGTCTCTCAAAAAAAACCTATGGCAAGAATTTTCAAACAAAACTTTCGTTTTTGACGCCATATTTCCTGACATCTCATGTTGAACAGCCAGAATACCCACTGGAAGATTACAACAATTGGTACTGGAGCGTGCAGGACCAGGCCCAGACGGTCTGGTTTGCCGGCAATTTTTCACTCGACCAGAAACTCCTCCCCGCAATCAGGAATGATAACTATCAGAAAACAAGATTGGGAAAATATGGATTAAGCGTCTACACTGCCCCCAAAAATATCCTGTCGCCAAGATACAGCAAAATAATTGTCCCCATGGCAAAAGATTTCGGTGTTTTTCTTGACCACGAGGAATCACTCGTTGATGCCGACCAGACCGCCCTGGACATATTCGGGAAAACAGGCGGATTGATGGCTGGTCAGAACAATTCAAGTTTCTTTTCATTTTGTGGCGACCCGGAGTCAATGGTTTTGGCAATTCCAAATGTCAGAGCCAGTGAAGCGAAAACCACCTACCAATATTTACAAAATGGCAACAATTCTAAAGTACTTGAAACGATAAAAGGTTTTGAAAGGCCGGCCGGAATGGGAATGGTGGCGGTTAATTTTATTAACAATGAGCCCTACAACCTGCGTTTTGTAATCCAATACGAGAATGAGAATCAGGCAAGAGAGGATATGCCTTATCTGGCCTATATTTGGAATAGTAGCGAGATTCAAAAAGCCCAATTATGGCGTCAAGACCTAGAGATTAAAGAGACAAGATTTTCCAATACTCTCAATTGTGGAATCATCGAATGCAAAATATCGTCAAAATTACCATACGAAGTTCTCATGTCCTTTATTGCATCTGCATTTTCCTCAGGGCAGATGGTCCAATTCTTAAAAAAATAAACTTAATAGATATTTAATATTTTTCCATTATAATGGCAAGTGCAGGTTACCCCAGACCTGCTAGGGGTCTACCCCAGACCCCGTCCCTCCCAATATCCCCTCCCAAGGGGATTGCTCCCAGCCGGGCGACCCTCCCACGCCCGGCTTTTTTATTTCTAAGACAAATCAAACACAAATCAAAACAAAACAGGCCCTGGAAAATTTTTTCCAGGGCCTGTTTTAGGTTGTATCAAGAAAACTGCAAAGATTTATTTGATATACGAGGAGGGCATGGGACACCTCAGGTCAGCATAAGGGTCCCCACTGTTTCTGTTGATTCTTATCAGGCCAGACATTATGGTCAGCTTCACGCCATTTTGCTCGAACCTGTCAAGAATTATGTTCATTCCAAGAGAATCGGAGGCCATGTGGCCCACGTTGATTACATTGAGATGGTACTTCTGGGCAATCTCCACGTGGTCTTTTGGAATATGCATTACAACCATTGTGCCAACACCTGCATTGGCAAGCGCCTCATATTGGTCCTTTGACCCAGTGGTGCCGCCAGTCATGTCTATGGCTATCTTTCCACATCTTTTTGATGGGGAACCAGCCTCAAGTTTCGAAGGCAGACCCCTTCTTTTTGCGACGTCATACTCTAGTATTTCAGAAATTACCTTGAGGAGGTCCTCAATCGTTTTTGGGTCTTTCTCTTTGAACGTTTTGTCGAGGAACGTGACCACACAGTTATCAGCAGGGGTATGGAGTGAGAAAAGTGTGATTCCAAGAAGTTTTGCGGCATCTGCTGTTGCATAGTGATTTGCTGCAAAAATCGCCTGGTCAACTTCCTTCTGCCTTGGTGAAACAATGTCTTCCGCAATATTGATCGGCACCCCAAGGAGAGCAAGAATGTCCGCCTGCATGGCCATCACTTTAGGCAAACCAACGGTTCCCATTCCACCTGGATGGTGAGAAAGGACGGCGTCAATTTTGGTTCCCTTTTCTTTGAGTTTGTCGGCAAGCAGGAGCTCCGCGGTGCCAATGTCTATTCCAACCATCAACTCTCTTATGTCGGCATCCGGGTCTTTCACGGCCTGCAATCTTGAGTCTGGGTAAGGATTCCAGAGGGAAACGGTATCAAAATAATCTTTCTCGCTGTCTTTGAGGGCCTCATAGGTCTTTTTCGAGAGTTCCAGGTCTCTCTGGACACCCTCCCTGCCTCTCGGGTCGTTTTCGATCCCGATTGTAACACCCAGCTTGTATAGCGATTCTAGATTCATTTTTCCTCCTTTTTTGTACTTCTCAATGCTACCATAAAAATCCGTCGGCGTGTAGTGTTGAACTTGTTGCCATCCACAGGTAGAATCTCACCCGTGAGAAAAAAAGGCTTGGCGTTGTTTGCTCTTCTTGTGCTTCTTACCCCTTTCCTGTGCTGTTGCGGCGAGGTTGATGATGGCAGACCAAAACCAATCGACACGGCAAAAGAATTCATATCTGAAGCGCTAAACGGCAAAACAGATGAGGCTTACAAGCTGCTATCGAAAAAACAAAGGATGCTCACACCTCTGGATACTTTCAAAGACATAACAAAAGAACGCGCAACAGGCAGAACACTTGGCGAATCTGGTCTCAATCTTGAAGCCCAAAACCAGGTTGTGGATGGAAACAAGGCTTTCATTTATGGGGAGTCTGAATTCAACGGTAAGAGAACTCCCTTCATTCTTCCACTTGTGTTCGAAAATGGGAGATGGCTCCTCGATCATCCCTCAGTACAGCTTGAAAATACCTCCGAAAAAGGTTTTTATTTCAATTTGAACCTCGTAAATGATGCTAAAAATTACTTTGATAAACTCCTGGATGGCGACGCAAAATATCTTTGGGAGAACACAAGCTCCAAAATCAAAAACGGTATTTCTTTTGAGGATTTCATGGCTATGACTGTTGCGACACAAACTGGCAAAAAACCAAGAGAGGAAGGATTTGTTATCACGATAAAACAAGCCTATTCAAATGAGCAGGGCGAAGGGTTTGCGACAGGCGTGTTGACAATGACAGGTAGCCAGAGCCAGATTGCACTTAGCGAAAGATTCATTTTCGAGGAAGGCAAATGGGTTGCTGATTTTATAAAGCTTGAGACGGAAATAGGAAAATAATTTTTCGGCATATTTTCGGATTATTTTAGGACCATTTGTCATATTAATTTTTTACAATATGCTCCAAAGGCTCATAACACTTATTGACATAAAAACTCTGTTATGATCATTATTGATAATGCCAAAATACAAAAATAGGACCATCAAAACCGCAATTGCAATTCTAACCGCTTTAAATCAACATCAAACCAAACATCATCAAGTTAAATCAGACATCATATGGTTATATCTTTATATGCCCAACGCTTGTTTTTGTGATTTATATTGCTAAATTTTTATACACCGACTTGATGAAAAAATTTATAGTCATTTTTATTATTGCTTTACTCATTTTTCCTATATCCGGGTTAGGAACATCTTTTGCCACACCTGTTCCACTGAGGGGTTATATTCAAGGGGTAGAACTTTCAAACCTCAAGGTGGTGGTCGATGGCAGGGATGTCGGACTACTGCCAAGCACACAGGTTTTCTATCTAAATGGCCAAAAAGCCTCAATAGTGGACCTTGCCCAAGGACAGTTCATCGAGGCAAAAGGATCAGTTCAAAACGGGAATTTCACGGCCGGCCTGCTTGAGATAGTGCCTTCAAGCCAGATAAAGCAGATGACCTGCTATGTGCAAAAAAATGAAAATGGCATTTGCTCTCTTTCAACAGGTCTGAGGGTTTCTTTCGACCAGGGTGTCAATCTTGAAGGATCAGCCCCACCCAAAGAATCATCGGTAATCAAAATAATCGGCTACACAAAAAGAAACAATATTTTCACACCCTACAAGGTCCAAAAGCTTTTTGAAGACGGGAAAACATATCACCTAAATGGAAAATTGACCATAAAAGAAAAAGAATATCTCATACTCGAAGGCAAATACTTTGTCTTTCTTGAAGAGAACAGCATATTCCTCGATGAGGAGGGCATGTCAACCTCATTTTCTTCAATCCACACAGGCAACAAAGTCAGACTCACCTGCGAATGCAGGAACGGGCTCCTATACGCTTCACACATGGAATCATTTGATGTTGTGGAGGTAGTAGTAACACCTGATTCGAACATGGCTTTCATAAACAGACTCCCATGCCATCTGTCCCAGAAGGTCACAAAATCAGAAGAACTCATTATGATACCGTCCCTGGATATCTTTAGGGAATGCGGCATAAAAGTCATTTACAATAAATCAAAAAACACACTTACAACAGACTGCCATGGCATGTTTACAACATGCGATCTTCAAACCGGAATTGTTTCAAGGGACGGTTTTGAAACACAACACAGAATCAAGCCACAGGTGCAAAATAGTGACGTGATACTCCCCCTGCCAATCTTCCTTGCCATGATATGCCACACTGATCCCTTCCTGTATCCAATCAATGATGACCCTTTCTCCATCTTGTATTATTGACGCAAAATAAACAAGGGTTTACATTCCTGTGTCATGAAAGCATCAATAATTGCTGTTGGTTGGGAAGTCCTGATGGGTGAGGTCAAAAACACCAATACCGAATACATTTCTTCAAAGCTCAGGGAGCTTGGGGTTGAAACCATTTTTTCGGCAGTGGTCGGAGACGACCTTGAAGAGGCATCAAAAATAATCTCTTTCTGTATTGAAAACTCGGATGTTGTCTTCACAACAGGCGGACTCGGGCCAACACCTGACGACCTCACAAGAGAGGCCGTTGCAAAATCGCTTGGCATCGGCATTGCAGAAAACAGCCAGGCAAAGCAATGGATTGAGGGTTATTTCCAGAAAACAGGCATGTCCATGCCACAAATAAACTATGTCCAGGCAATGCTTCCTGACGGATCAGAGCCGGTCTGGAACGGTCTTGGAACAGCGCCAGGCGTGTACCTTGAAAAATCTGGCAAAAAAATAGTCCTGCTCCCCGGGCCACCAAGAGAGATGACGCCAATGCTTAATGCCATTCTGCCCAGGATTGCCTCCCCAACCCAAAAAATATACAGCAGGGATTTTCATGTATACGGCATCTCGGAGGCGGCGATGGCCGAAAGGATTGAGGGTCCGCTCGCACGCAAGGAAAAACCCCTCGTGGCACCATACGCCAGCCTTGGCCACATCAGGCTGAGGGTGTGGGGTGAATACAAAAATGAGGAAGAATTCAGCAATGATCTTCTGGAAACTGAAGTAGAGCTGAAAAATAAGCTCTCCATACACCTTTTTCCTGACACAATCGAGGCGGAACTTGGCAAGATACTTGCGGGGAAAAAACTGACCCTTTCATGCGCAGAGTCCTGCACGGGCGGCCTCGTCGCAAAAACCATAACGGATGTTCCGGGATCATCCGGATACTTCATGGGCGGCTGTGTGTCGTACTCCAACCAGGCAAAAATGGACATCCTTGGTGTGAAACCTGAAACGCTCGAGGCCCACGGCGCAGTCTCCGAGCAAACGGCAATCGAAATGGCCGAGGGGTGCGCAAGGGTGTTTGGAACAGACTGTGCAATCTCCACCACAGGCATTGCCGGCCCGGGTGGTGGAACACCTGACAAGCCGGTTGGTCTGGTCTGGATGGGCTTTGTCTGGCCAGGCGGGAGCAAGACTATAAAGAGGGTCTTTGGTGGCTCGCGGGACGACGTGAGGACAAGAACGCTCATGACAGTGCTGTTTGAACTGGCAAAAGAAATCCGCTAAATCCGTAATTTCTCACAATTTTACAGCAGGATTTGAAATTTGTTTTGACAAATTTATTCTGTTGGAAGTTTGCAAAATATCATTTGAGTTGTGGATTTCATCGTATAGTTTCATATTGGGAAATAGCATTGATATTTATTAATACTGGAGAAATATATGGGTTGATTGTTCTAAAATCTATTTTCAGCACCTGTCCTGAAAGGTTTTAACATATGCAAGGAAGCGTAAAAGGTTATAATTGGAGAAATTACCAAGGGGTTCTAATCTCTGGAGGTTTTGAGTGGCTAAATCAAAAAAAATCGAAAATGGAAACAATGGAGCAACGCTAGGCTTTGAAACAAAGCTCTGGCAGGCGGCTGATAAGTTGCGCAACAATATGGATGCCGCCGAATATAAACACGTTGTTCTTGGTCTCATGTTTTTGAAATACATCTCCGACGCATTTGAAGAGCACCACCTAGAACTTACAAATGAAGACGGTGCCGATCCTGAAGATCCAGATGAATATCGTGCCAAAAATGTCTTTTGGGTGCCAAAAGAAGCCAGATGGTCAAATCTTCAGGCAAACGCAAAACAACCTGCTATTGGCAAGATGGTTGATGAAGCGATGATAGCCATCGAGCATGACAACAGGGTTCTGAAAGGTGTTCTGCCAAAAGACTATGGCAGGCCTGCGCTTGACAAACAACGCCTCGGAGAATTGGTAGATCTGATAAGTGGAATAGGTCTTGGTAGCCCAGAGAACAGGTCAAGGGATATTTTGGGGCGCGTATATGAATACTTTCTCTCCATGTTCGCCAGTGCAGAGGGCAAAAGAGGCGGTGAATTCTACACACCACGATGCGTTGTTCGTGTTTTAGTTTCGATGCTGGCACCATACAAAGGGCGTGTGTTTGACCCATGCTGTGGTTCCGGCGGAATGTTTGTCCAAAGCGAAGAGTTTATTGAAAACCATGGTGGCAAAGTTGGCGATATAAGCATTTATGGCCAAGAGTCAAACCATACCACATGGCGACTTGCCAAAATGAATCTGGCAATTCGAGGGATAGATGCAAATCTTGGTTCGGAGAATGCTGATAGTTTTCATCATGATCTGCATTCAGATCTCAAAGCCGATTATATCCTAGCCAATCCACCATTTAACATGAGTGATTGGGGCGGTGAACGCCTGCGTGAAGACAAACGGTGGAAATATGGCATTCCTCCAGTGGGAAACGCAAATTTTGCATGGGTGCAGCATTTTATTCATCATCTGAGTCCGGTCGGCACCGCAGGTTTTTTGCTAGCGAATGGAAGCATGTCCTCAAACACAAGCGGAGAAGGCGAAATACGCAAGAATATTATTGAAGCAGACCTTGTGGACTGCATGGTGGCCATGCCAGGACAATTGTTCTATCAAACACAGATACCAGTCTGTCTTTGGTTCATTGCACGCGACAAGCAAGGGAGAGGTGCGAGCGGCAAACGTTATCGAAACAGGGAGGAAGAAGTCCTGTTCATTGATGCACGAAAACTTGGCACAATGGTAGATCGTGTCCATCGCGAGCTGAGTGATGAAGATATTCAGATGATAACTGATACATATCATGCCTGGCGTGGTGATAGTGATTGCAAGAAAAAATACGAGGATATTCCGGGATTTTGCAAAAGTGCGAGACTGGAAGAAATTCAGAGCCACGATTATGTATTAACCCCTGGTCGCTATGTAGGCTCGGCCCCACAAGAAGATGATGGCGAACCTTTTGAGGACAAGATGAAGAGTTTTGTGGAACAGTTACAGAAACAGCAGGAAGAGGCGCACAAGCTTGATGAAGCCATCATCTCAAACCTTCGCGACCTGGGCTTTTGGAAAGATCCGCGGTGATAAAGCTGGATGAATATTCCAAAAATGCCAGCCAATACCATGATTGAAGATTGTCAGCCAAAAGCCTATATTTACCAGAAGGAGCCAGAATATGACAAATAAGATGGTGCCACCACCCGAAGGTCAATTGCTTATCTATCATGACGGTGCACTCAATGTCCAAGTGCGCATTGACGGTCAAACCGTGTGGCTCACACAACGTGGCATGGCAGAGCTATATCAAGTTACAACAAAAACTATAAACGAACACCTGGTAAACATTTACATTGAATACGAGCTCAATCCGGCGGCAACTATCCGGAAATTCCGGATAGTTCAAATCGAAGGTGAACGCCAGGTATCACGCATTGTAGAGCATTACAACCTCGATGCCATTCTCGCAGTTGGCTACCGTGTCCGTTCTGCGCGCGGTACTGCATTTCGCCAGTGGGCCACCGCAAGACTCTCCGAGCTTCTGGTCAAGGGGTTCACTCTTGATGATGAACGCATCAAGGCCGGGCGCACACTTGGCGATGAGTATTTTGATGAACTGCTCGAGCGCATCCGAGACATCCGCTCCTCCGAGCGGCTCTTCTACCAGAAAATAACCGATATCTACGCAACAAGCATAGACTACGACCCAAAAGCCGAGATAACAAAAACATTTTATGCCACAGTGCAAAACAAGCTCCATTGGGCAATACACGGCCACACCGCTTCTGAAATTGTCCTTCGGCGGGCCAGCGCAAGCAAACCAAACATGGGCCTGACCACCTGGAAAAATGCACCAGAAGGGCGCATCCGCAAAACCGATGCGGTGGTGGCAAAAAACTACCTGACACAAGAGGAGCTCCAGGAGCTCAACCGTATCGTTTCAATGTACCTTGATTATGCAGAAGACCAGGCGCGCCGCAAAAAACCAATGCACATGGCCGACTGGACAAAGAAGCTGGACGCTTTTCTCGAATTCAACGAGCGCAATATTTTGGAAAATGCCGGCAACATCTCGCACCAACTGGCAGAAGAACACGCCAGGGCGGAATTTGACAAATACGATGCAGAAAAGCGCAGGCTGGAGGCAGAATCGCCGCAAAGCGATTTCGACATGATGGTTGAAGAAGCAAAAAAGCTGGAGAAATCGTCACCTCCACCCCGCAAGCCTGGGAAATCGGCCAGACAGAAAAAAGATGGTGGAAAATGAGCGCAGGACAAAATAAAAGTGCAAAGCTGGAGGAGGCGGTGGGGGAGTGGCAAAAGGTTGATTTTGCTAATGCACCTATAGAAATTATCGATGGAGATCGAGGTATTAATTATCCTAGTCAATCCGATTTCTCAAGCAATGGCTACTGTTTATTTTTAAATACTGGAAATGTAACAAATAATGGTTTTAACTTCCAAAATTGTTCTTTTATTTCAATTGAGAAAGATAGAATGCTTCGAAAAGGGAGATTGCAACGTCATGATCTCATTCTGACTACACGTGGAACTATTGGTAATATAGCATATTTCGATAGTACAATCCCAATCGATAATATACGTATCAACTCTGGCATGGTAATTATTAGACCTGATCAAAATACTTTAAACCCAAAATATCTCTACCAATTCTTAAAATCAAGCTATTTCAAATGTCAAATTGAAAGCCTATTTTCAGGTAGTGCTCAACCACAATTACCAATTAGAGACATATGCAAAATTATACTTATACTACCTCCGCTGGAGGATCAAAGGGCGATAGCGCACATACTGGGGACGCTGGATGATAAAATCGAGCTAAACCGGCGGACAAACGAAACGCTGGAGGCGATGGCACAGGCGCTGTTCAAGTTCTGGTTTGTGGACTTCGGGCCGGTGCGCGCCAAGATGGAGGGGCGGTGGCGCCGCGGCCAGTCGCTCCCCGGTCTCCCGGCCCATCTTTTTGACCTTTTCCCGGACCGGCTTGTGGACTCCGAACTCGGCGAGATCCCCGAAGGCTGGAGGATAAGCCATATTATTGATGAATTTAATATAATAATGGGACAATCTCCACCAGGTAAAACATATAATGATGACGGCAAAGGATTGCCATTTTATCAAGGTTGCTCAGATTTTAGTTTCCGTTTTCCAATTCGCCGTATTTACTGTACAGCACCAAGCAGGTTCGCTAAAAAAGGAGAAACACTCGTAAGCGTAAGGGCACCTGTGGGCGATATTAATATGGCTTCGGAAGATTGTGCTATAGGACGTGGTGTTGCAGCTGCTTGTCATAAAACAGGCAATCAGTCATACACATATCAATTTATGCGTGCATTAAATGGGAAACTTCTATGTTTTGAAGCTGAAGGTACAGTTTTTGGATCAATTGGGAAAAAAGATTTTAATGCCATAACTTGTTTAGCACCACCGAATAATTTAGTTATCTATTATGAAAAAGAATTATCTTCGATTGATAAATGTATCGAAATAAATGAATACCAATCTCGCACTCTTACCGTCTTACGTGACACACTGTTGCCAAAACTCATTTCCGGGGAATTGCGGGTAAAACAAACGAGGGAGGAACAACACAATGGGGATTGAACCAATCGAGTCGCTAATTTTTGCAATCCAGTCCAATCCTGGAACATATGCGTTACTGCTTGGATCTGGCATTTCCAGGGCTGCCAACATTCCAACAGGCTGGGAAATAACAGAAGATTTGATACAAAGGCTAGCTGTTCTAAAAAAAGAGAAATGCGAGCCTGACCCTGAAACCTGGTATTGTGAGAAATTTGGCAAGGAACCAGACTATTCAAAATTATTAGAGGAACTTGCAAAAACTAAAACTGAAAGGCAGCAGCTTTTGCGGTCATATTTTGAACCCAACAGCGCAAACAATGAGGGCGACAAACGGCCGACCAAAGCCCATAAAGCCATTGCCTCACTGGTTGCAAAAGGTTTCATAAAAGTCATCATAACAACAAATTTTGATCGCTTGCTGGAAAATGCCTTGGATGAACTTGGTGTCAAGCCTACGGTGATAAGCACACCCGATCAAATCAATGGTGCATTGCCATTGACGCAAAACAAAAGCTGCCAAATCCTTAAAATCAACGGCGATTACCAGGACAATCGAATTAGAAACACACCCTCCGAGCTTGAAGAATATCCTGTCGAATTCAACAAGATGCTTGACCAGATTTTTGATGAATACGGCCTTATAGTGTGTGGCTGGTCTGCAGAGTGGGACACTGCATTATGCGATGCACTGTCGCGTGTCAAAACAAGGCGTTTTACAACATGCTGGGCGATTCGTGGGGAGCTTAAAGAGCAGGCCAGCAAATTGATTGGGCTACGCGATGCGCAAAAAATTGAAATCAAGGATGCAGATACATTCTTTCAGGAAATTGCCGATGGCGTTGATGCCATTGAGAAATATTCAAAACCCCATCCGCTCTCAACCGAGCTGGCCGTTGCAAATATGAAACGCTATCTTTCCAAATCTGAATATGACATCCAGTTTGGAGACCTTGTTGATGAAACAGTGAACAAGATTGTTGAAGCAATATCAGGCGAGGATTTCAATGTAAAACCTAAAAATCTAGAAGATCCAACAACAAGGGTGCGCAAATATGAGGCTTTATGCTCAACTTTACTGTCAATGGCGCCCATTGGCGCTTTTTATGCAAGAAAAGAGGAGCATTGGCATATATGGCAGAAAGCCTTAATGCGTATGTCGCTAAAAGATAATTTCAGTTATAGCATAGAATTAGAGAATTATTTAAAAGCATTATTGTTTTACATTCTTGGCCTTGGTGCAGTAGCAGGTGAAAAACTTTATTTTCTCAATCGTCTGTTCACAACAAACATCCATAGGAATATTCGTGGAAATATCTTAGCAATAGAATATTTACCACCATTATCTCCTCTGAACGAACATTTAAAAGGAATAAGCTTGTATGTTGATGATGGGGTATCTGATCGTGAGACGTCTCTTAATGATCATTTTTATAAGATTTTGAGACAATATGTAAAACAAATTATTCCCGATGATCGTTCTTACGAATATACATTCAACAAACTCGAAGTTCTAATTGCACTTAGTTTCAGACATAATGACACAAATTCTCCTAATTACGCACCTCCTGGAAGATTTATATACCAAAAAGAACAAGAAAAGCAGATATTAGACGAAATAAGATACTCACTAAATAACTACGAAAATGATTCCCCGTTTGTGACAAGCAGGATTTTTGGTAAAACTGATGTAGAATGTATACATGTCCTTGCTGAATTTGAAAAAATTGTCTCTGAGATAAGAGAAAGCTGGCATATTTTCTAATGAAAATAACATCCCTCACCGAATCTGAAGTCGAAGAAGTCGCAATGGAGTATCTCTGGACCACTGGCTGGCTGACAGCAAAGGGCCCGAACATCGCGCCAGACGGGGCAAGCGCCGAGAGGAAAACTTACAACGACGTTGTTCTTTCCAGGCGCTTGCTTGATTCCTTGGCCTCCCTTAACCCAAAGGTCCCAGCAGATGCAATAGAAGATGCTTTCCGCAAAATCACCAGGCCAGACTCGCCCTCGCTTGTCCAGTGCAACAGGATGTTTCACCGGATGCTCACCGAAGGGGTTGATGTTGAGTACCAGGCAAAAGGGCGAACAGTTCACGACAAGGTGAGGGTGGCCGATTTTGAAAAACCGGAGAACAATAATTTTCTGGCAGTGAACCAGTTTACAGTTGTCGAGGGCCAGCACAATCGGAGGGCCGACATTGTCCTTTTCCTGAACGGTTTGCCTGTCGCCGTTGTGGAGCTCAAAAACGTGGTAGACGAGAACGCAACCATCTGGGGTGCGTTCAACCAGCTCCAGACATACAAAAACCAGATTCCGTCACTATTCACTTTCAATGAATTTCTAGTCATCTCGGACGGGCTAGCGGCAAGGGTGGGATCGCTCACAGCAGACCGGGAGAGATTTTCACCCTGGAAAACCATTGAAGGTAAGGAGCCTGCATCTTCAAGAATGCCGCAGCTGGAGGTTTTGTTTAAAGGGCTTTTCGATAAAAAGCGTTTTTTGAATTTTTTGCGGCACTTTGTTGTTTTTGAGGACGAAGGCAACGGAAAGGTCATTAAAAAAATTGCCGGATACCACCAATTCCATGCAGTCAATGAAGCTGTTCAGGAGACAATCCGCGCCTGCAATTGCAAAATTGCCACAAGCCAGCACGGAGACAGCAAGCCTGGCAATCACCGTGTCGGAGTGGTCTGGCACACCCAGGGATCCGGGAAAAGCCTGACAATGGCTTTTTACGCCGGACGAATTGTTCTTTGCCCAGAAATGGAAAATCCAACACTGGTTGTTATCACGGATCGCAACGATCTGGATGACCAGCTGTTTGGAACATTTTCACGTTGCCACGAGCTTTTGCGCCAAAAACCGGTCCAGGCGGAGAGCCGTGTCCACTTGTGCGAAATGCTGAATGTGGCTTCTGGGGGTATTATTTTTACAACAATCCAGAAATTTTTCCCAGAAGAAAAAGGTGATGTATTCCCAAAGCTTTCCAACAGACAAAACATCGTGGTTATTGCAGATGAGGCCCACCGGAGCCAATATGATTTTATTGATGGTTTTGCACGACACATGCGAGATGCCCTGCCAAACGCTTCTTTTATTGGTTTCACTGGAACCCCAATTGATTTGACTGACAAAAACACTCGGGCAGTTTTCGGAGATTATATCAGTATCTACGATATCCAACGCGCGGTAGAAGATGGGGCAACTGTGCCCATCTATTATGAAGGTCGTCTAGCCAAACTGGAACTCAACGAGGCAGAGAAACCTCACTTGGACGAGGAATTTGAAGAAATAACAGAAGGTGAAGAGGCAGCACAAAAAGAAAAACTAAAAACCAAATGGGCGGCACTGGAGGCTGTAGCCGGAACAGAAAAACGCATTAAGCTTATTGCCAAAGACATTATCAATCACTTCGAGCACCGCCTTGAAGCGATGGATGGCAAGGCAATGATTGTCTGTATGAGCCGACGTATTTGTGTTGACCTTTACAATGCTATCGTGACCCTGAGACCAGAATGGCACCACGAAAATGATGAAAAGGGTTCAATTAAAATCGTAATGACTGGTTCAGCCACAGACCCATCAGAATGGCAGCCCCACATAAGAAACAAGCAAGGGAGAGAGGCACTCGCAAAACGTTTCAAAGATCCTCGTGACCAGCTCAAGATAGTGATTGTGCGTGACATGTGGCTTACAGGATTTGATGTGCCATGCCTTCACACGATGTATATCGACAAACCGATGAGTGGGCATAACCTCATGCAAGCAATTGCTCGAGTGAACCGTGTATTCAAGGATAAACCTGGCGGCTTGATTGTAGACTATCTTGGACTTGCCGATAATCTCCGCAAGGCGCTTGCCAATTACACAGAAAGTGGTGGCAAGGGAAAAACTGCCATAGATCAAGAAGAAGCCGTTGCAATAATGCAGAGTAAATATGAAATTTGTCGTGACCTTTTTCATGGGTTTGACTGGTCCAGTTGGACGACAAACTCTGCTCAAAAAATCAACCTGCTGCCAAATGCTCAAGAGCATATTCTAGCAAAGAATGATGGTAAAGATCGTCTAGTTAAAGCTGTTACAGAACTTTCTCAAGCATTTGCACTGGCGGTTCCTAATGAAAAAGCCTTAAAAATCTGTGATGATATAGCTTTCTTTCAAGCAGTTCGCACTTCTTTGTCAAAATCAAGTGCATTAAATTCTAAACCAGAAGAAAACCTTGATCATGCAATTAGACAACTCGTATCAAAAGTTGTTGCATCTGACCAAATAGTTGATATTTTCACAACCGCAGGGCTTAAAAAACCGGATGTTTCAATCTTATCTGATGAGTTCTTGTCCGAGGTTCGAAATATCCCACAGAAAAATCTGGCAGTAGAGTTATTACGAAAATTACTGGATGAAGAAATTAAAACACGTGCGCGCAAAAACCTTGTACAAGCAAGATCTTTTGCTGAAGTACTTGAGAGATCTATAAGAGCCTATCAGAATAGGGGCATCGAAACCGCGCAAGTTATTGAAGAGCTTATCAAATTAGCCAAAGATATCAGGGAAGCCAATAAAAGAGGGGAAAATCTGGGCCTTTCAGAAGAAGAGGTGGCTTTTTATGATGCTTTGGAGACTAATGATAGTGCTGTCAAAATACTAGGTGATAACGCTTTAAGAACAATCGCCAGGGAGCTTCTAGAGACTATCCGCCGTAATGTTACCATCGACTGGACAATCAAAGAAAGTGCTCGTGCCAAACTCAGAGTTATGGTGAAGCATATTCTTCGCAAACATGGTTACCCACCAGATAAACAAGAAAAGGCCACACAAACGGTCCTAGAACAAGCAGAATTACTTTGCAAAGATTGGACTGGACCAGATACTGACATTTTGAAATAATGAACAGCTCGCGGGACGACGTGAGGACAAGAACGCTTATGACAGTGCTGTTTGAACTGGCAAAAGAAATCCGTTGACAATTTGGCAACATTTGGCCGGAACAATCACACCCAAAACACACTAGGGATAATCGGGTGAAATGTCAGGCTGGAAGAGCAAACATAAAAACGGAGAGGGGTATGCTATGAAAAAAATAGCTTTTATTCTTGTTTTTGTAATGCTAGTGCCACTTTGTGCTTCATGCGGGAAAACAATTGCAGATGAAAACAACTGCTGGTTTGAAATACAACATCTTACGTCAAACCCGACACTTTTGAGCCCACCTTGCGAGGTGCAGTTCAATGCCGGCTCAAGTGCAAAACCAAAGTCCTGGGACTGGAAATTCAGCGACGGTGGCACTGCAACCGGCCAGAACCCAAAGCACACGTTTGAAAAAGAGGGTTCATACTCGGCAACAATGACTGCCACCTATGAGGATGGCTCGAATGCAACACTGATGATGACTGGCATCGACATATACAAAGGGCTGGTCCAGTACAAAAGAGATGATTTCTCGCTTGAATATCGAATCATAAAACCGGACAAAAACGAAACCATCTCGTCCCCATACATCAAGTTTTCGATAAGCTACCCGACAAATGGGTGGGTTGGCATGATGATAATTCCACTTGATCAAAAAAATATTATAGATAAAGTGCAACCTTTAATATCAGGTATAGACTTTTACGGCGGTCTTAAAGATGATAAAAGCAAAGAAACAGTGGTCACCGATGGGTATTTCACAAATAAATCATTGGGATCAGACATAGATAAAGGTGGGAAAAACTCCATTTTAACAAAAGATTCATTTGAGATATTTGGTACAAACAAAGTTACTGTATTGGATTTTTCCAGACTTCTGGATACTGGCGACAAATGCGATGTGAAGTTGGAAAAGGGTGAAACGTACAGAATTATTCTAATGGCATCTAAAGATTTGGAGACAAATCTTTACTCTAACCCTTTCAAATCTACAGAACTTGTAGTCAAACTTTGATGAGCATCTGATAACAAAAAGCCGAACAGCATCTGCTGTTCGGCTTTTTGTTATAAACGTTATTCCTTAATATCCCTGCCAGAGGATGCCATAGTCCCTGCGCAAAAACTTGTCAGAGAGATCAAAGAGCGCCCTGACCTCAAACCACAGGTCTTTCTTTTCTGTCGGTGTCATGTTGCCTGATGCAAGTTTTTCTTTTGTTTTGCCATCAATATTGAACTCGGCCCAGACTTTTATGAATTTTCCGTCCCTTGTGATCTCTGGCTTGCCAAGGTGAAGGTCCTCGCTCCACCAGTTCTTGCCTGTGAAGCGCCCCTTTGTTTCCAGAATAGCCTTTTCAAGAATGGGCAAATCTTTCCCAGCCTCTTCCTCATTGTCGTACATGAACTCCCACTGGAGGCCTTGGGCGCCTTTCCTTGCCACATGGGCAACAGAAAACCAGGAAAGCGTCTTTGGTCTTCCATTTTCAAAAAAATAGGCTGTCTGGGAACTGGTGAGTGGCACACCTGACATGCCGGTGTCGTCACCGCCTGTTATGTGATTGTAGTCAGAAACGGATGAATCCAACTTGCACACAAGGCCAGTAAACAGACCCTCCGGCATCCTGCCGGTCATCTCCCTTATTTCATCCACATCTAGCAGGGAAGGTTCATTGTCGTCATACATGCCAAAGGCAGCCTCAAGCGTCCCGTCACCTGGTACTTCTCGGCAGATGAACGCCGCACCGTCTTCACCAACCACAACACCGGAGCCAAAAACGACCGAGTCCCTGTGGAACCCGCTCTGTGCAAGATAAAGGACAGGCTGGGTGGCCACCGTCGCATAGTTGTGCCTCTCCATCCATACCTTGAAATCCGGGATGCTGGCTTCTGTCTTTATCAGCTCGTGGTCCCTTGAGATGTCATAGCAGTTGTAAAGCCAGGTGCTGGGATTAAGAAATTCGGTGTGTCTCCAGGTGCCAAGGTCAACTGCCGAGTCTGTCGAGGATGAGGCATTGTGACCCATGGAGAGGAGCCAGTCCTTGAGGTCTTCTATCGAAAGGAGCTGGTGTGTGGCAAGACCCCTCGATTTGGCGGTTGCCCTCATGTCATTGAAGACAAAGCCCTTCATCCAGAGTTTTCGTGTCTGCACTTCCATTATTTTTTTTGGCATCCTGGAGAGTGCAACCTGAAAAGGGTTTTGCGGCACATGGGACGGACCAGCCCCGCATGAGGCAGCCAAAAAGGACACCAAAACGGCAAAAACAACAAGGGTATATTTTCTCATTTTTTCCAGAACACTCCGTAATCACCTATCCTGAAGGCAACATCAAGCGCCTGCGGGAACCGGTATCCACTCCGGCCTCCCCTGTCAAGCGGGAATGTGGCCTCAATCATTTTTCCGTCGCGTATGACTACTGCCCTGCCAAGGCCCATTTTTGCCGCCCACGGCGTGCCATCGATCACACTCCTGGCATTCAGGCATGCGTTTTTGAGGTCTTCGAGGTCGCCTTCGGCGGCCTCTTCGTCCTTGTACAGGAACACCATTTTGACGGTTTCTGTCAGGCCCTCAACCTTTGAACCTACACCCATCATCTTTATCTTGTCCGGCCTTCCCCAGGACTTGTAGCTGCCTGCCATTTCGGACAGCTCGTCTGGCCTCAGCCCTGAAATGATGAGCCTTGTGTCCTGCTTCCCAGCGAAGGATTCAAAGGGAAAAATCAGGGCAATTGCCGGAAAATCATCAAGGCCGGCGACAACTTCCTGCACCGCGCTGTAGCTTGTGACAGGATTGTCTTCACCATCAAGGAGGTATTTTGAGTAGTCTGCAACTGATTTGTTTTCTGTCGTTACCTGGATTGCGCCGTTGCCCGAAACAAGCTGGTATGGGGGCAATTCAACTGTCTCGCCAGGCATGTATTTTCTGGAGTAGGTCTTCAGCTTACCACTCTCCTCGGAGATGTAGCCATTTTTGGAGAGGAAATCTGCCAAGCCTTCAGTGCTTGTCATTGCCTGAAGGTCATACTGCGGGCAAATGGCAAACCCTTCCATTTTCATCGGGTCAAGCGACGGAGGAGAGTCCTTGCCGGAAGGCGCTTTTGACAGGACAAGCCCGATCTGTTCTGCAACAACCTTTGGCTGTCTGGAAGTCACCTTTGCCGTTTCCCTCATGGCCTTTACGTCAAACGAAAAAACCACCATGTTATTCTGGGTTTCCTCGGACTTTTGCACGAGGTGGGACGGGACAAGGGAAAGATTTTTGGTATGCTGACCCTGTGCACCGCAGGAGAGCATAAAAACGGCTGACCCGAAAAGTGCTAAAATAATTTTGAACCTGTTTGCCATGTATGATAGTTTTATGTGTAGAGACCCAAAGGTCAATGATGTGCAAACTTTTGCCGGAGGTTTTTATGAAAGCCCTCAGCTTTTCTGTGTGCCTTGCTCTTGTGCTCCAGGTGCTTGCTGTGCCGCAAGCCCTCTGCGCCGATATTTCATCACAAGTGACCATTTCTGCGCTTGGCGAGGCGAGAAAAGCAAGGGTGGAGTTTGGTTTTGAATCAGATTCAGACGCTTCCGTATATTTTGATCGCGAAACAAAAGACTACGAAACAATTTTCACCTCCGATGCCGATAGTACCAAACCGGTTGATGTGAAGAGCCTGGAGATGAAACATGACAGCCTGTATGTATGGGCAAGAATAATGCTATACAAACCAGTTGATGGCGATGTTTTCATCTCCATCGCAATGGACGTGGATGGCAACCCAAAAACCGGCATGCCAAAAGCAAACGACAGGTCATACAACCAGGGTGGGGAGGATTTTTTTGCCAGGTATTCGAGGGAACATGGCGCTGATAAGTTTGTTCTGGACAGATGGGTCGGGCCAGATACTGTCGAGACAGGCGGGTTGGGGTTTGGAACAGTAAAAGGTGATACCATCTCTTTTGCCATCCCGAGAAGGGCGATTGGCGAGCCATCAAATATTGATTTTAAGCTTGTTGCGAGGACATTCCAGGACACCAACCCGGACCTTTCTCCAGACCACCTCAAATACACGATGGTAGGCGCAAAAGCCTCCATTGAAGCAAAAACGGAAAAGGCCAAGGGCAAAACCTTTGCATATTTTGACTTTCCGGCACAGGTTTCGGTGGGCATCCACAGGGTTCATGTCGGGCTCTCCGGAAAGTTTGCCTGCGTGGCAAACTACGTCGAGGCCGAGCAGAAGGTCACGCCGCCCTGGCAGCTGCTCGCAAGAAACCCGCCAGTTCTCTTCAAAAGAATGTGCATCAAAAATATCTTCCTGATGCAGGACCAGGAGAGGGTGCACTTCAGAATAGACTTCTGGGACGGACTTTCCGGAATGGGTAACTATGACAAAAAAATACTTGTTTTGGCCGATACTGACCCCAAAACCGGCGGATTTTCAAATGAGAGGTTTTGCAAAGGCAACGAGGACTACATTTTTGAGGTTGCAACAGAATCTGGCAGGCTCGTTTCAAATGTGTGGAACTACAAGGAAGGTATCGGGGGGTTCAGGAATTCACCGCTGACTGATCTTGTCTGCAATGCAGAAAGCGGCACAGTCCAGTTCTCTGTGGGACTAAAGAGGATCGGAACTCCAAAAAACATATCATTCCGCGTTGCATGTGGCGGGTGGAAGGCACCTGAGGGAGACTGGGACATTGCAGGCCCCGTTTCCTCAAGTCTTGTCCAGTCGGACACTCCGGTTTTCACAACCATTTTCGAGGACAATGAAGACCCAAGCTTCCCGGTCGACATGAAAACAATAGAGTGTGCAAACAACCCTTCAAAAGGTAATGTTCTCTTCAAGGTCGGATTTTACAAAGACCCGACTGCCTCCGGAAACGATGTCCAGGTCTCAATATTCATAAATTCTGACCAGGACGCATCAACAGGGATGTTTCCAGAGAACGGCAGCCCGGGCGGAGAAGACTTCATCGTCAACGTTTATATGAAGGGTGGAAATGTCATCTGCAGGCTCCTCTCTGCACAAAACGGCCCGATCTCTGAAGTGGCAGAGCTGGAAGGGACTGTATTTACAGATGGGAAGCTCCTTGTGCCTGTTCCTCTGGAAATGATTGGAAACCCAAAATCACTATCTTTTTATGTCGTCTGCATGTCATCAGTCAACCCGATGGCACAGGACAAAAGTCCATTTGACCTGGCGTTTACAATAACAGGCGAAATGGTCGAAAAAACCTGCCCAACAACAGTCAAGGTGTCGGTCAAGCCAGGGGATTCGGCGGCCACAGTCATGTGGAGCGAGCCATCAACCCAGGCCAATGGCTTTCTTGTATACAGGATTGAGGGCAACAATGCACCAAAGCTCCTGACGCCCATACCTCTCCCCGCAAATGCCAGGCAGTTCGAAGATACCGGCCTGACAAATGGCATGTCGTATTCTTACTACGTCAGGGTCACATGCCCCGATGGCTCGCTTGGGCCATCATCAGCACTGGCGACAACAGTGCCCAGAAAACAGGAACAGCCCTACCCAAAAATTGAAATAGCACCAACGTCAATCAACCTTGGTTCCATGCAAAACACAAAGGGCGCATACGCCACCTTCAAAGTAAAGAATTCCGGCCCTGGCGATTTCTCTTGTGAAATAAAACCCGAACCGGACTACCTTGCAGCTTTGCCAGACAAGCTGGTGCTCCAGCAGGGAAAATCTGCAGACATCAGAATTGAAGTGACAAAAGATCTGGCAACAGGTCAGCATTTTGGCAGGATAATGGTCAAATCGGCAATCGGGACCCTCTACATTGAAATCTCGCTGAATGTTCCAGAGATCGGGCCACAATTCAAGTTTGTGTCTAATCTGATTGCAGAGCCAATGCCTTTTGCAATCAAACTTTCATGGCTACCTCCAACATACAGGGGCGAGGAACTCAAGGGCTACAGGATTGAAAGGACTGAGTATTACAGGGGGAAACTCCTGCCAGAGAAAAAAATCTTTGAGTCTCCGTCAGGGAAAAACGAATTTCTGGACAGTGACCTTGACCCACAGTCTGTCTACAACTACAAAGTGGTCCCGGTCTGGCCATCTGGTGATGGAATCCCCAGAATGGCTGAATCATCACCTTCTGCCCCGCAAGTGGTCATCATGATGAAGGTGGGAATAAAAACGGCCGTTGTAAACGACAGCACAGTGGAACTGGATGCACCACCCTACATCACAAAGGGAAAGACGATGGTGCCTTTCAGGTTTATCGGGGAAAACCTCTTTGCAAAGGTCGATTACGACGACTACACAAAAACAGTCACATTCAAAAGGGGCAGGACAACCGTCAGGATAAAGATTGGGGAGTCAAAAGCTGAGGTGAACGGGACACTCATGACAATGGATCCGCCGGCAACAATAAAGGATGGCCGAACATTTATTCCGGTGAGGTTTGTCTCCGACGCACTCGGTGCAAAGACGCTCTGGGAGGCCTCTGCCAGGCAGGTTGTGATAACGTACCCGTAGGAAAAATGGTCAAAATGTAGACATTTTGTTTATATTTCTGGAAAATGCTTTCTATAAAATGTGTCATTGGGAATACCTGCCCAAAAGGAGGAAAATATGTTGGCATGGGGTGGAAAGATTAAAGTATTATCCTTGCTTGTTTTGACAGTCGTCACTGCCTGTTTTCTCTGTCCAGGCACAAAAGCTTCTTCTATGAATATTTCTCTTGGTGATGAATTTACAATAGCGCGGAGCTCGTCAGATGAGTATTCGCCATTTATCAATTCAGATTTTGCAATTTTCAGTGAAAAAAGTGGCGGAATCACCAGCGCAAAATCATTCAATCTCCCTGATGGATCGCTCTCAGCAATATTTGATGATAAGAATGGCGCGCCTTCATTTCCATCCGACGAGTTGTGCTATATCGGCCAGGATTATTGCGTAACTTTGAAAAATTCAAATTGCTCCTCCAGCTCCAGCTGGATTTCCGCATATAATTTCAAGAGCAAGACCACAACTACCATCTCGGACACCCCAGCAACCAGAGATTGTGTTTCAATTTGGGACAAATATGCTGTATGGACTGAAACAGATGTTTCAAATCCTGGAATCTATATCGCCGATATTACAAACCCATCAGGCAAAACACGCATATACGACTTTATTGTCAACGATCAGTGGTGCTGGCCCGTGGTTTATGATGGCAAGGTGGCATACGAGTCTTTTGATGGCGCAGATTCAGACATAAAGTTGTATGACATAAAAACAAAAATAACCTACAGTATTGGAGATCCTGCGGTTTTTGAGAAAAATCCTGTGATACAGGGTGACTATGTATACTATACCTCCTGTTCACTAAGTCTGGACTCTTTTGGAAAAATAAAAGGCCACAAGATCTCGACTGGTGAAACTTTTGATGTCTGGAACAATCCTGATGATTATTTCCTCACGCTTATGTTTAGCCCTGAGTCAGAGATTCTTGTCGTGAAAGTCTTTAATTTTGACAACGGCAGAGAAAAGCTAATGGGTTTTGAACCAGTAAAATCAATGCTTTTTGACATCACTCCGTGGCTTCAGGAAGATTGCATCAGCATTGTAAGCGAGTGCGGTTTTGGAAGGAAAATTGTATGGATTGAGAATCGTCGCTCGGAAAATGAACAATGGTACAAAACACCCGGTGTAAGATTGGCGATCATGGACAGCAATGGCAACCTGAAAATTTTTGACATCACAGGCCAAAATGATAGGGAACCAATCAAAAGATGCTGGGCTAGAATTTTCGGGGACAACATTGTCTGGGCAGAAGACAATGGCCTGGACTGGGATATCTACGGGTTTCGCATAAAAATCCAGGATTGATGAAAAAATCTAATTACTCAATGCAATCAAATTATTTGACAATTATCTTTCGCTGAACAACCCTGGAGCGCCCATAAGCGTCCGAAACTGAAATCTTCACAGCATATTCGCCTGGTTCGCTGTAAGAGTGCGCAATCTCCACTGCTCTTTCCCCATCAAGCGAGAACAATTTTCTTGTCCTGTCGCCAAAATCAATCGAGATATCATAAGGGGCACTGCCACCTGTTACCTGCATTGTCATCTCGATCTCTTCTCCGACAGCGATTCTCCCCTTTGAATCGGGCCCTTTCCAGACAATATCAATATTCAGCTCTCCTCCACCCTGCTCCTTCTTTGGGCAGAAAATGCTGGCGCTTGAAAAAACAGGGTGCAATTCATTTGAAGATGCAGAGGCAGTATTTGTGATGGTTTGGCCCTCGCCTGTTGAGGCGAGCTTGGGAAGTCTGAAATTGAGCATGAAAATTCTGGATTCACCGGGGCCAAGGTCCCCGACCTCAAATTTCACTGATTTATTGGAGGCTACACCGGAGGGTCTTGATGATATAAAAGCCAGTTCTCGCGGGAAACTGTCTGTGACCTCAACCCCTGTGAGTCTGCGGGCGCTTGGATTGGTGACGGTCACCTGAAAAACTGCCAATCCACCCTCTGCGACATTGAAAGATTTTGAGGTCTTTCTGATTCTTATCCCGGGCAGTGCAAAAGTCACCTGATCTTCTATGTTAAAAATATCGGGCGAGGAAATGGAGACGCTGTTTGATAAAATGGCGCCCTCTTCTGGCTGTTTGTAGCCATCTGACAATTTGAAGAGAATTCTTGCTGTAAATTTTGAATTTGCTGGCAGGGACAAGTTTTCGATGATGATCTTGTTGCCCTTGAGGGCCCCTTGAGGGGAAGAAGACACAAAAACAAGCTCCTTCGGGAAAGAGTCGGTAATTGTTATGTTGCCAACGCCAAGCGGGCCATTGTTTGATAATTCGATGTCAAATTCGTATATCTTCTGGCTGTTTTTTGGCAGGATGACCTTTTTCTCGACTGTTACAGGTTTTGCAATTTGGCCACAAAAGCTCTGGATGTCCTTGTAATCGATTTTTCCATCAGGATGAATATCTGCAAGAGGGTTCCATGATTC
>Ga0116185_1000587_pt1 | contig 41301 bp, 19 predicted proteins | sample AD_JPNNA7_MetaG_FD_89754 | JGI IMG/M metagenome (GOLD analysis project Ga0116185, IMG submission 89754) | Active sludge microbial communities of municipal wastewater-treating anaerobic digesters from Japan - AD_JPNNA7_MetaG | ecosystem: Engineered > Bioreactor > Anaerobic > Digestate | place...
ACGGATTAACGGATAAATCGTTTTGCCCAGTGTTATATCTCATTGCTTACGACACCATTTCACCGTTCCACTTTACTACAATCATTTCAAAAGACTGGATCACGGCTCGCAGGCCGTGATGACACAGTATTTAGTCTGGTGTGCTCTGTTTTGTGGTTACTTGCTCCAGACGCGCCCATCCTCGCGGATAATCCAATCCGGGGAGCCGCCCTTGCCGGACAGGGTGAGGTCAAATCCGGCAGAGGTGGTTTCCAGGCGTGGTTTCACCTTCCTGCCATCCCGCAGGTAGGGGCGCACGCCCAGTTGGCGCAGCTTCCCTGCCCAGCGTCCGTGATCCATAAAATACTGTTTTTGAAGGTAATAGACCTGGCGCAGATATTCCTTTTCCAGCTCGGAGGCAGGCGGCGAGAAACCCGGGTCTGCCGATCCCGCGGGCGCGGTGGAGAAGAGCAGATAGCCCCATCGCTCGGGATAGTGCATCGCGATCAAGCCCTGGGGGCTCCAAACCCAGTTGCGTTCGGGCATGCCGGGCACTTTGGTGTAGTTGCCGTCCAGCCATTCGGTATCCCATTGCACGCGGGAGAAGTTGAGCCGCCAATAATCGCCGTCCCGGGGCGGGCAGGGGACGTGGGCGAACTCCTCAAAGGCCGGCCAGGGCAGAAACATCTCCACGCTCCAGCCGCTGTCGAGGTCACTGGGGTCGTTGAGGGTGCCGTCTATTCCGATGGCAAAGCTCGCTCCCTTGATGTCCCAGCCGTTCAGGGGGCTGTGGGCATCGCGGTAGGGCTTGAGGATGAAGAGGTCCCAGAGGGTGCCCAGGGCGTTGACCTCCAGTTCGTAATACTCGTGGGTATCGCCATTGGGATCGAGGAAGACCTCAAAATCGTTGTCGTGGAAGATCACCGCGTCGCGCTCGGTGAGGCTTGCCCAGATGTGGGGCTCTTCCAGCCAGGCGCCGATGTAGAGGCCGGAGGCATCCCAGAGCATCTTGACCCAGGTGTCCAGATGGGGCGCGGGTTTGAGGCCGCCCTCGATATCCGTGAACAGCTCCGTGGGCAGGGCAAGCTGCCAGTCGATATCGTCCAGGCTGCCATCCACCTTGATCCCCTCCACCGTTCTGAACGCGGTGTAAGAGCGGGGCGCGAACTCGCCCACGGGCAGGGGAAAGGTCTCGGCGGCAAGGACGGAAAGGATGAGTAAGAGGATGGGGACAAGCAGTTTTTTCATGGGATAGCTCCTTATGGTTCGCGGCAGGCTGCCAGCAGCTCACCCGCGGTGGCGACGGCCAGACCGACGCAAGTGTCAGCCGCGCCGTAATAGATGAAGATTCTGGTGCCGGGCAACACGGTGCCGTCGGCTTCCACGCTTTCGGGGATGGCGGCGGAGGGGAAGACCACATTGGGCACCTGGCCGCTCTGTTCCCAGGGTTCACGCGGTTCCAGGATGTTTTGCCCGCTCCTGGCGAGCACGTTCCAGGGCGAAGCGGCGTCGTGCAGCGAAACTCCCGCCTGATATATATTTACGCTGGCAAAATGGGTCGCCACGCCGTGGTAGATGTGCAGCCAGCCCTCGGAGGTCTTGAGCGGGGGCGGGCCGGAGCCAAGCAGTTCGTCCCAATAGTGGGGACGGCCGCTGAAGACGGGGGACACGGGCTCCCAATGAAGCAGATCGGGCGAGGCGTAGCAGACGATGGTGGCTCCGGAACGCACTCCATCCGCGCCCAGATGGTCGTTGGGACGGGCAAAGATCAGATAGCTGCCGCCGATCCGTTCCGGAAAGAGAGCCGCGTTGCGCAGGCCGGAATCCGCCAGCAGGCCAAGATAACGCAGGCTGCGGCAGTCGTCCGTTTCAAACAGCGCGGAGCGGCAGCCAGGGGCGCAATCGATGGCGCAGGTGACGTAAATGCGCCCCTCCAGACGGGTGACGCGGGGATCGTAGAGGTGGTAAATCTCATGGGGAAAAGCTTCCAGCCCGCTCACCGCCACGGGATGGCCGTCCACGCGGAAACTGACGCCATCGGCTGACGTGGCACGGACAAACAGGGTGCGCCTCCCGCGATCCTGCACACGCAGCAGCAGGACATACTCGCCGCCAAGCTTGATCCCGCCGGGGTTGAAGACAGAGCTGACATCGCGCGGCAAGGCTTCCGAAACGGGGATATCCGCACGGGTGAGGATGGGATTGCGCGGATGGCTGATCATAGCAGGCCTTTCAGCTCTTTGACGCGCCGCTCGCACTCGGCAAAATCCCTGGAAGGGGGATCGCTCCAGAACAGCTCCGCCATGTAAAGCATGCGGTCATAGGCCATTTCCTTCAGGCGGCGGCTATTGGATATCCGCTCCGTCCAGAGGTTGGCCTGTCCGCCCAGGAAGAGTTCGGGGTTGGAAAACCTGAATTTGCCGAGGTCAAGCCCATAGACATCCCGGCTGGTGGTGACTCCGAAGCCTCCGGGGCAGTCCGGGTCTTCGTTGTAGCGCCAGTCAAAATAGAGGCGGTTGTTGGGGCAGATGATGTAGCGGTTGCCGTTGTCATGAGCCATACGGGCGGCATCCACCCCGTCTCCGCGCCAGCACATGGCGATTGGCCGGCTGTCGATCCCGCCGTCCAGAATCTCATCCCAACCGATCACATCCCGGCCGCGTTTTTGCACATGAGCCACCAGTTGATGCAAAAACCAGGCCTGGAGGTGCTCTTCATCCCGCAAACCCTCTTCCCGTATGCGCCGCTGGCAACGGGGACACTCTTTCCAACGCTCCTTGGGCACCTCGTCGCCACCCAGGTGGACGTATTGGCAGGGAAAGAGTTCCAACACCTCGTCCAGCAGGTCTTTAAGGAAATCTATCACGCTGTCCTTGCCGGCACAGAGGATGTCCGTGGAAATGCCCCAGACGTTGAGCGGCTCGAAGTCCCGGGGAAAGCAGGCCAGATCCGGATAGGCGGCCAGGATCGCCATGGCGTGGCCGGGGATGTCGATCTCCGGCACCACCTCGATGCCGCGGTCAAGCGCGTATTCCAGCACCAGGCGCACCTGCTTCCGGGTGTGGAAACCGCCGTAGAGGCTGCCATCCTCTTCTTTGCGCCAGGCGCCCACTTCATGCAGGCGGGGAAAGCGTTTGCTCTCCAGCCGCCAGCCCTGGTCGTCGCTCAGGTGCCAGTGGAATTTGTTCAATTTTACAGACGCCATCCAATCCAGATAGCGGCGGATGACCTTGTAGTCAAAATAGTGGCGGCTGGTGTCCAGATGCAGTCCCCGCCAGGAAAAGGAGGGCCAGTCTTCCAGGTCGAAGCAGGGCAGTCGCGCGGAGTCCTTTTTGCCCTGGAGGGCAGCCTTGTGCCAAATCTGCCGCAGGCTCTGCGCGCCATGCACCAGGCCGGGATAGTCCTGGGCGCTGATCACCGTGTCCTGGGGGCGGCTGACTATCTTGTAAGAGCCATCTGGACGCTTTCCCTTGCGCGGGGTAAGTTCCAGGCTGACGCGATGCGGGGTTTCGCTGTCTTGATCCATGCTGTGTGACAGCTTGCTATAGCAGCTTTCCAGGGTGGAGAAGAGATATCTGTTTTCGTGGGCGGAGAGCCGGGAACAGCACTTGAAAATAAACATCGGGCTGGGGCGGAACGTCTCTTTGAGGAGGTGGTACTCTTTGGGTTGGGGAAGCATATTTCCTACCTTATCAACAGGGTTTTGATCTGGAAGGGCGTGAAGCTGAGGCGGATGCCCCGCTCGCCGATGGGCTGCGCTTCGCTGTCCGGTAAGGGGTTTTCCAACAGGTCGCAGCCGATCCAGAGATGGTGGCCGGGTGCCAGAAGAGTAGCCTCGGCTGAACCTCCCGCGCATTCATGGAGGCGGACAACGATGCCGCCGCCGGATTCCGCGGGCTTGATCCAATCGAGGGTCACGGCATCGGAAAGCAGGCGCACGGGCGGATGGGGCAGAGGATTGGCGAGGGCGGGCACTTCCAGGCAGAGCAGATCGGCGCAAAAGGCCTCGGCAGCCTGCCAGAGCCGGGAGCCGGCATAGTCTCCGCCGTGGAAGTAAACCGCGTAGGAATACTCGTGTTCGCCCAGGTCGGCCAGGGGGTCAACGTCGGCGGGAGAGCGCAAGAGGTTGATATCCATCTCGTTGTCGCGCACATGGCAGCCGAACTTGTCGGCGCAGAAAATGGCGCAGCCGCGGTCTGCCTGGGAAAGATCAAAGAACTTCTGGAAAGGCACCTCGAAGCGCGCTTCCTCCCAGGCGTTGCGGGGCTTGGCGCTGCGTCCCAGCATGCCGGACTGGATGCCAAAGCTGGCCTGGGCGGAACGGACATCGGGATACCAGTGCGCGCGCAGCATCTTGTGCTTTTCCTGCCAGTCGATGTGGTGTGAGACGCGCAGCAGGCGTTCTCCCCGGCGTAGTTCCAGGGTCTGCCGCAGGATGGAGGAACCCACGCGCAAGGTCTGGACCAGGCGGGCAAATTCCCCGGGCAGGGTGTAGCTTTGCGCCGCTTCCAGGCTGATCCCCTCCGCAGGCGTTGGTGTGGTTGTGCGGTAAAAGTGGTTGATATCCCAGGCGCCCCAGTTGTTGGGTTCATCCTCCCAGAGCAACAGGCGATTGGATTCCGAGGCGAGGAGCGGCGTGCCGGACTCCTTGTCCCACACCTCGCTCACGCTTCCCTGCGGGGTCACGGTCACGCGCAGGAACTCGTTTTCCAGGCAATGGCCAGCCAGAGGAATGGGCTTGGGAATCTCCCCCACTCCGGCTTTGAAGGCGATGGAACCCACTCCCCAGGCGGGCAGGCTGGCTTTGACCAGCGTTCCCTCCGGGGTGGCGCAACAGGTGAGGGGGACGCCGTCTTCCCCGCAGGGCAGCAGGCCTTCGGCAGGGGCGGGAAGCGGCAGCCATTCCGTCTTGGCCGCGGGAGAGGGGTTGAGCAACAGCCAGCCCTGGCCGGGTGAGGCTTCCCCGGAGGCGGCAAGTTTGGCGGCGCGCTGGTTCAGAAAGTCATCCAGGATTTGGCGGTTGCCGGCGCAGATGGCACTGGCATCATCATAAACCATGCCGATCGAGGAGCCGGGGATGATGTCGTGAAACTGCAGCAGCAGGGTATCCTGCCACACGGGGCGCAGTTCCCGGGGATATTCTTCCCCGCCCGTGAGCGCGGCCATATATTCCGCCGCCCTGAGCAACCTTTCCGCCCGCGCGTTGTCCCGCTTCATCCGCGCCTGGGTGGTGTATGTGCCGCGGTGATACTCCAGATAAAGCTCGCCCGGCATCACAGGCAGCAGGGAGCGGTCCAGAGCCTTCAGATGCTCGAAATAGTCTGACGACCTGGCAAAGCGGAACTTCGGCACTCCCTCCAGATCGCGCTGCCGGAGCCCATACTCCAGATGCGCCTCGGTGGGCCCGCCGCCGCCGTCTCCGATGCCATAGAGGTTGAGGAAGGCGTCGCAAACCTCGCTCTGGGCGAAGCGTTCCTCCGTTTTCAGGAAGGCGGAGGGGTTGTTGGAAAAGTTGTAGTCGTGGGTGGGCAGTTGTTGTGCCAGCACCCGGCTGCCATCGATGCCTTCCCACAGGAAGAGGTTGTGGGGAAAGGCGTTGCTTTCGTTCCAGGAGAGCTTTTGGGTCATAAACTGCTCCACGCCGCAGCCCTTCATCAGTTGGGGCAGGTTACCGCTGAAGCCGAAGCAGTCGGGCAGCCAGAGGACATCCGGCTCCACGCCGAACTCCTCGCGGAAAAAGCGTTTGCCATACATGAACTGGCGGATGACGGACTCCGCGGAGATGAGATTGGTGTCGAACTCCACCCAGGACGCCCCCTGCACCTCCCACCTGCCTTCCGCCACGCGCTTTTTCACCTGCGCGTAGAGAGCGGGATACAGCTCCTTCATCCAGAGATAGAGCTGGGCTTGGGAAGCGCCGAAGATATAGTCGGGATACCGTTCCAGCAGGCGCAGCGCGTTGGCAAATGTTCTGCCGCCCTTGCGTTTGGTTTCGCGCAGGGGCCAGAGCCAGGCGAGATCCAGATGGGCGTGCCCGACGCTGAACGCGGTGAGCGCGCTGGCATTAGCTGGTTTGGCGAGCAGGTTGTCCAGGATGCCCGCGCAGGCTTCCCGGTCGCTGTTCCACAGGTCGCAAACCCGGTTCAGTCCATACAGGATGCGCTGCCTGCGGGTCTGCCCATTGGGCAGGCTGAGCGCAAGATCCATCAGCAGTTCGATGTCCCAGAGCAGCTTGCGCAGCCGGGGATTACGCCAGACCAGGCTGCACTCCCGCAGCCGGTATTCGCTTTTTCCCCCGCCGAAAAGGTCGTTGGCGGCAGCCTCGATCAGCAGTTCCACCCGCTCCCCTTCCTGCAGGGACAGGGGAACAAAATACTTGGCGGCGTTATGATACCAGTCCACCTTGGGGGTCAGGCCCTGCCAGGGCGTTTGCTCTTTGAACACGCAGGCTTCTCCGTCACAATCGAACCACAGCCCCAGTTCCATGCCCGCGGGGGTTGCCGGAGCCTGCCCGCTGATCCTGAACCAGGCGCTCTGCCAGGGTTTGCCCCACAGTCCGCCGACTTCGATCTCCTTGAAACTCATCGAGGCAAGCTTTTCCTGCGGGATGGGATCCGCCGCGCTCACATACTCCGCCCGCACGGGCAGCTTTTCCCCGTGCAGCAGCGCTTTCTGCCTCTCCACGAGGCGTTTGATCCGCTCAATATGGATCTTTTCGTTGTGCATTATTTCTCCATGGGGACCACGATGCCCCGGATAATGATATTCTGGAAGAAGACAAACACCGCCAGCGTGGGGATGGCGGCAATCACCAGGGCGGCGTAGCCCACTCCGCTGCTGGCGCGCTGTATCAACTCGTAGATGTGCACCATCAGGGTCCACATCGACTGATCCTGGCAGACCAGGAAGGCAAAGAGGAAGTTGCGGTAAGCCGCGTTGAACGCCCCCAAAGCGATCACCGCCAGGATCGGCTTGCTAAGGTACATGGTGAACTGCCAGAACATGCGCAGCTCCCCCGCTCCGTCCAGGCTGGCGCTTTCATAGATTTCCCGCGGCAGGCTGTCGAAAAAGCCCTTGAGCAGGAAGATGAAGTAGCCATCCGCCGCAGCGGGCAAGACCAGCGCCCAAAAGGTGTTGAGCAGGTTCAAGCGCTTCAGCATCAGAAAGTTCGGAATGCCCATCACCATCGCCGGAAAAGCCATGGTGAGCATGAAGATCATGATGACCTGATGCGTGAAACGCGGTTTGAAACGGCTGAGCGCGTAGGCGGCCAGCGGGTTGACCGTGACCGCGAAGAAGATGGAAAGCAGCACGTAGATCAGGGTGTTGCGCAGCGAGCGGGCATCCGCCAGCATCTGATCCAGCGCCATGGCATAGTTGCGGGTGAGAAACTCCCGCCGGATGGCGCCCTTGCGCTCCATAAAAGTTCCCCTGTCGATCTCCGCGCTGGGGAAGGGGACTTTCCCCAAGCCCGCGTAGCTGCTTCCCCACGCCCGGTTGAGCGCGCCGAGGGAGCCATACTTATCCTCCAGCCAGTTCCGGAACCCCGCCGCCACGCTCACTATCCTGAGTTCTTCGGGAGCCGCCCTGGTCTGGATATACAGGGCCAGATCGTCCACCTGCGCGCCGCTGTCCGGCAGGCGGTCGGGAATGCCGACCTGGTCGAAACTGCTGTAAGATGCCTGCCAGGCGGTGTTCAGCAGGCTGATCCCGCCATACTTTTCCTTCAGTGCCCGGCGGAATCCCGGCTCCGCCTCCGGGGAAAGCCGCAGATGCTGGATGGACAGCACTTCCCGCGCGTATTCCAGCCAGTAGGGGCGCAGCGGGTCACCCCGGGCGGGGCAGCTTTCGGGCAGGATCACCTGGTTCCAGGCGGCGTAGCCGGTGCCCAACTCTTTGTTCAGCTTGTCCAGATTGCCCTGGAAGGCGGGTATCAGGATGGCGTTGACGAAGGTTCCGTCCGGGTTCATATAGAGCCGCTGCCAGTCCGGGCGCTGCTCCTTGAAGCGGCGGAACCTGCCCAGATAGCCCTGGGTGGAGCTGGCAAAGTTGCGCAAAAAGATGTCCTTTTCCTCCACCGAAATCTCTTCCCAGCTTTTGGCGCCGGTGTTGTAGCGGCGGTTGAAGGCCGCCAGGTCACCGCCGTTTTCCTCGCGCAGCAGCTTGCGGTATTGCCTCTGCGCCAGCGGATAGACCCCCCTTCCGTAGTGCTCCGACACATAGTAGAAACTGACTCCGTAGTCCCCGCCGCGTTCCCGCAGAAAGCGCTTCCAATCCTCATACACGGCGGGATTGGCATCCGAGGGCAGTTCCACCTCGGAAAAGGCGATCCAGCCGCCCGGATAGTTGTCCATCAGACGGCTGCTTTCCTCGTTGTAGCGGCTTTCCAGATACTTTTGGTAGAGCGCGCCGTCCCGGTAAACATAGCGCGGCACCAGATCCAGCCGGGTGCTGTCCACCGCGCTCTTGAACGATGAGGAAATCATCAGCAAAAAGGGATAGACCATCGTGACCGAGCCAAGCAGAAGGATGATGTGCAAAGACGCGTTCAGCGCCCGCACCTTGAAGCTTTGCCTGCCCACCCTGCCGATGATGCTCATTCGTCCTCCCTGCCCGCCACGCGGAACTCCATGCGCGAGATATAGCGTATCTGCAGCACCGTGAAGCCCATCAGCAGCAGGCTCAGCATCCACGCCATGGTTGTCGCCAGCCCGAAACGCAGATAGAGGTAGGCCTTTTCAAAGATCATCAGGTCTGCCACCCGGGTCGCCTCGTTGGGCCCGCCGAAGGTCATCACCAGGATAAAGTCGCTGGATTGCGCCGCCACGATGAACGCCGCGATCAGTTGCACAATGATCAGCATCTTGAGGCTGGGAAACACGATGTGGCGAATCTTGGCAAAAAAGCCCGCCCCATCGATGTCCGCCGCCTCGTAAAGCTCATTGGGGATGTTTTTTAACGCCGCCAGGTAGATCAGCGAACCCGGCCCCACTCCCGCCCAGACCACGGGCAGCACCACGCAAAGCATAGCCAGTTTTTCATCCTGCAGCCAGCGGCTCTTGGGCAGGCCGAAAGCGGTCAGCAACTGGTTCAGCGCGCCAGTGTCACCCGGGGCGTAGAGCAGTTTCCAGAGGTAGATCACGATCACTCCGCTGATCACCGCCGGCAGGTAGTAGACCACCCGGTAGATCATCTTGCCGCGGGAAACTTCCTGCAGCATGATGGCCAGGATGATGGGCGGGAAAAAGCCCAGGCCCAGGCTCAACGCCATGTAATACAAGGTCTTGCCCACGGAGGACCACCAACTGGGATCGAAGAGCATCTCCGCGAAATTGGCCATGCCCACAAAGGGGCTGGGGCCCACCAGGCTGTAATCCTGCACCGCCATAACGCTGCCGCTGATCAGGGGCACATATTTCCACACAAAGATGCTGATCGCCGCGGGAGCAAGCAGCAGCAGGACGCAGCCCAGGCGTTTGGTCTGCTGTCCCCCGCCCCTGCCCCGCTCCGGGGCCAGAATCTTCCACACCCGCCACAGCGTGAAGCAAAAAGCGAAAAGGATCAGCGCCGCCACCACGGCCGCCCATCGTTCCCGGGCTTTGCGCGTGGCTTCCGGCAGATGGCCGATCATCTCCGCGTTGGTGCGCTGTTCCGCGCGCGCCAGCACCCGCTTGATGGCGGCTTTGCGTGCCGCGGGGTCGGTGCCGAGCTTGCCCGCCAGTTGCAGGCCGATCAGCTCGTCCAGCGGATAGGTCATGTATTCATAAACTTTCTGGCAGTTGTCGCCAAAGGGTTCGGGACGCCCCTCGCGCATCGCGGTCTCAAAGGTCTGCAGCCAGCCCGCCGGGGCGTAGCGCAGGTATTCGCCATAGCCATAACGCTGCAGGAACACCGGATTCTGCATCTTGCCATAGCCGTTTTCCACCATCACCTTCATGCGGATGCGCCGCGCTTCCTCACTATCGTAGAAGCGGATGAAAGCCCAGGCCGCCTCGCGCACCTCCTGCGGGTCGCGCTGTCCCAGTCCGGCGTTGTTGCTGATTCCGGCACCGGAAAAGATTCCCATCATGCGGCAGTTGATTTCGCTGCCTCCGCGTCCGGAAGGCCCGGCGGGGCTTGGCGCGAAGCCGTAGAGGTTGGGATCGTATTTGCCGCCCATGTTCTGCTGCGAAAGGTAGTCCATGCGCATCCCGATCTTGCCTTCCTGCCAGAGGTTCCCCCAGTTGCCGTCGCGGATGGCAAAGCCCTGCTGGAGCTTGCCCGCGGAGTCCGTCCAGGGGCGCGTGGCGAGGTCGAGGTAATACTCCATCGCCTCCACACCCGCCTGCGAGGCGAAGGAAGCCCGCCACTGCCTGTTGTCCGCGTCGTAGGTCACCGCGTCGCCGCCTGCCGCCCACAAAAAGGGCAGCCAGTCATAAGCAGCCTGCGGGCCGATGGCAAGGATGGTGCCATAGGTTCCTGCCTTGGGATCGGTTAACTGCCTGGCATAGGCGGCAAACTCCGCCCAGTCGCGCGGGGGACGGTTGGGATCAAGGCCGCATTTCTTGAACAGGTCTTTGCGGTACATCAGGACGCGCACCAGGGTCTCATAGGGCAAGGCCCAGACCCGTTCTTTGCTATCCCCCTTTTTCTGCCTGCGGATCACCTGCCAGACGGGTTTTTCCACCCGCAGGGCGAGGTCTTCCGCGCTTTCCCGCGCCATAAACTCATCCAGCGGATAGAGCAGGTTGTTTTGGATGTAGGTGTCGCTCTGGCGGAAATTTACATACATCACGTCCGGCGCCACTCCCCCCGCGATCGCCAGCAGCGGGCCGGAATCCAGGTCCATGCCCTCGATCTTGATGCCGGAAAAGGAGCGCAGTTCGATCCACGGATATTTCTGGCGGAAGGCGTTGATCACCGCCAGGTCGGCTTTGCTGTTGGCATCCGTGTGCCGGGCGTCGGGCAGTTCAAAAACCTTGAGCACCACCGGGTTGCGCTGCGCCGCCGCGGAAAAGGGCAGCAGGCAAAGCAGCAGAACCAGCGGCGCCAGACGGCGAATACCCGCGGAACGCCGTCCCCGCGGGGCTTTGGAACACTGTAAAGCTCTGAACAAACTCATCATTTTACCAACCGCTGCATCCTGCCCGGGCCCGCTCTACAGGTCAAGTAAAATCAGGTTCGGGCTTTTTCAGCCCCTCTTTCTCCAGAACAGGCAGCAGGGCGCGGCGGTATTGCTCCAGCCGGAAGGCGGCCAGGCTGGGCCAGGCGCCGGGATTGGCCCTGTAAAGGGGGTCACGTGCCAGGCTCTTGAAGGCTTGGGGCGATGGCGAGATCAGCGTGTATATATCCAGCTTCATGTCCTCCAACTCCACGTGCAGCAAGCGTCTGTCCTCAGGATCAACCGCGAGGGCGCGAATACCGGGATCGACACGCATTTGTTTGATTAACAAATTTTTAACATAGAAACTGGTGCAGAATACCCGTTCAATCTGGGGCATGAGGGGCAGTATGCCCCCGACGGGCGCGGTGGAAAACACCTGCAGGGAACTGTCGGAGGCAGAGTTTCCCCGCCTGGCAGCGCTTTGAATGATGTCAATGACACCGACGTTATGTTTGCGCAACCAGCTCTTGATCAAGTGCTTGGGTATTTCCTTGTCCGCTGCGTCCAAAGACCAGTTTTCCCCAAAAACCTCCTGCAGCAGGCTCCAGAACGCGTTGTCCCGGCTGCCGTAATAGTAGTCCATATCTCCTTCCGGCAATCTTTGCCTCAACTGCCCGCCAAAGCTGACATACCGCGGGGGCGGAAAACTGCCCACGATCAGCCAGCGTATTGTGTCCGACAGGAGCGTCTCATCATGCAACCCGTTGTAGGGATGCTTCCCCACAGGGAAAATCAGTATGTTTGTCTCTTGTGTTTCATGCTGTTGCTTCATGCTTTTCTCCATATCATGCTGCAGGGCAGCTTATCTGATCCGCCCTGCAAGTCAAGAGAATTATTCCGCTTTTGCATCATGCCGCCCTCCCTCGCTGCTCCTTGCTTTGATGCCATCATCCTTAGGTCATCCTTATAAATTATAAGGTTGACCTAAGGATGATTAAGACCGGAACCAGGGATGCAAATGAGGCCCATCCCTCTATATATATAGGTGCTACGATTAGGTCGTGGAAAGGTGTTTTTTAGGTGGAAAGGTGGAAAGGTGAAATGGTGGAAAGGTTCCCGTAACAAGCCCCACCCGACCCCGAAACCGTGTCATCACGGGCTGTCGGGGTCCCCGCCGAAGCGCGTAGCGGTTTGGTGGGGTGATTTGACCCGTGATCCAGTCTTTTAGAAATTACCATCCGACCCCAAAACAAACCATCACCAGACTACACACCGTGTCATCACGGGCTGTCGGGGTCCCCGCCGAAGCGCGTAGCGGTTTGGTGGGGTGATTTGACCCGTGATCCAGTCTTTTAGAAACTACCACCCAGCCCCGAAACAAGAACCACCAGGCTATATACCGTGTCATCCCGGGCAAGCGCATGCTTGACCCGGGATCCAGTTTTTTAGAAACAACCACCAGACCAGAAGCAAGCGCGCCCCATAACCCCAATCCGCGGCAGCCTTGGGGTGGCAAAGTCCGTTTGCCACAGAGACCGCAGGTCTCTTCCAAAAAGGCAACTCCGTTGCCTCTGCCGAACAGACTTCGGCAGCCCAATACCGCGCCAATCCGCGCCTTTTATCGGCGTTAATCTGCGCGAACCACTTGAACCGTGATCCTGTCTTTTAAAGCTTAAAATCAATAATTCAGCTTTTGAAAAGTGTCACCTCAGAATATAAATGTTAACCTATCAGAATTTTTTACTTGACAAGTATGCTGCAACCTACCCAGTATAATCTCAAGTGACAAACCCAACTATGGGAGGCTAAAATGAAAACGACTAAATGCTTGTTTTTATGTCTTGCGCTGCTCAGCGGAGCAACGGTATTAAGAGCGCAGAATGCTCCAGAGTGGCAGTGGGCGGTTTGTGCGGGAAATACTGGCACTGATATAGGCCAGTCCATAGCGATTGACAGCCAGGGCAACCAGTATATCACCGGGCATTTTTGGGGCACAACCACTTTCGGCAGCCAGACTCTGACAGCAAGTGGGCATTTAATCGATGACATCTTTGTCGCCAAGCTGGACCCATCCGGCAACTGGCTATGGGCTGTCAATGCGGGTGGAACAGGTACAGGCAGAGGATATGGCATCGCCGTGGATGACATGGATAACGTATATGTGACCGGGAGATTTTTAGGCACAGCCACTTTCGGTAGCCAGACCATCACGGGAGGTGGAATCTTAGTTGCCAAACTTGACCCATCTGGCAATTGGCTCTGGGTAGCTACCGGGGCAATTAACTATGGAGAGGACATCGCCGTGGATAGTTCGGGAAATGTCTGGGTGACCGGGAGTTTTGGAGGCACAGCCATTATTGGCAGCCATACTCTGACTGCAAGTGGAGGTCAAGACATCTTTGTTGCCAAGCTTAACCCATCTGGTAACTGGATATGGGCAGCCCGCGCTGGAGGATCAAATGAAGACAATGGGCATGACATCGCCGTGGATGGCGCGGGAAACGCCTATGTGACCGGGTATTTTGGAGGAACAGCCACTTTCGGTAGCCAGACCCTGACATCAAGCGGAAGCTGGGATGCCTTTGTCGCCAAGCTCGATCCCGACGGTAACTGGCTCTGTGCCGTTCAAGCTGGAGGGTCAGGATGTGAAGAAGGATACGGCATCACCGTGGATGGCGCGGGTAACGCCTGGGTGACAGGGTCTTATCAAAACACAGCCACTTTTGGTAACCATAGCCTTGCGTATGGCGGAAACGGTGATATCTTTATCGCCAAGCTTGATCCATCCGGCAACTGGCTCTGGGCAACCCGCGCTGGAGGAGGAGACTTTGACTATGGGCATGACATCGTCCTGGATGGCGCGGGTAACGCCTGGGTGACCGGGGAGTTTAGATACACATCCACTTTCGGAAGCCATACACTGACCGCGTTTGGAGGCGGATACAGTGATATCTTCGTCGCCAAGCTGAACACTTTTGGCAACTGGCTCTGGGCTGTCCAGGCGGGAGATGTTTACAAAGATATTGGCTATGGCATCGCCGTGGATGGAGAGGGTAACGCCTTGGTAACCGGCCGTTGTATGGGCGCAGCCTGTTTCGGCAGTCATTGCCTGACAGCAAGCGGTTTAGGGGATATATTTGTAGCCAAACTGGAAAACCTTACACCGGTGGAGGATGAGATCACGCCGCAAGCGCTTGCCAGACTTCATAACGCCTATCCCAATCCCCTAAACAGGGGCGCCAGCGCGCTGATCAAGGCGGAGATTCCGGAACGAACAACCGGCAACATGACAATCTTTAATCTGCGGGGACAGATCGTAGCCCGCCATAAACTAAGCCCCGGCTCTCAGCAGATAACATTCAGTGGGGAAGGGCTTCCCGCGGGGGTCTATCTCTACAGCCTGCAATGCGGGGATTACAGGGAGACCAGGAAGCTGGTGCTGCTCAAGTGAGGTGGAAAGGTGGAATGGTCCCCCGAAACAAGTCCACCAGGCTATATACCGTGTCATCCCGGGCAAGCCGGGGTCCTCGACGGATCGGCAACGATCCGGTGGGGTGGGATAGCTTGACCCGTGATCCAGTCTTTTAGAAACCCATCATAGGGAGGAAAAATGAAAGCTACAAAATACTTGGTTCTGTTTCTTATCCTGCTCTGGGGAGCGGTGGTTTTGGAAGCGCAGGTGCCCCAGTGGCAATGGGCAGTATGCGCAGGAGGAAGTAGCGGTGTTGATGCATCCAAATCTATAGCGATTGACAGCCAGGGCAATCAATACATCACCGGGAGTTTTGCAGGAACAGTCACTTTCGGCAGCCACACCCTGACGGAAAACGGATACAGAGATGTATTTGTCGCCAAGCTTGACCCATCTGGTAACTGGCTTTGGGCGGTCCATGCGGGAGGGGTGCGCACTGACTATGGGTATGACATCGCCCTGGATGGCGCTGGTAACATATGGGTGACTGGGAGTTTTGTCCACGAAATCACTTTCGGAAGCTATACTCTTACATCAGGTAGTAATTATTCGGATATCTTTATCGCCAAGCTCGATCCCGACGGTAACTGGCTCTGGGCAGTCATGACGGGAGGGATAGGAGATGATGAAACGGCAGCAATCGCCATAGATGGAGAGGGTAAAGCCTGGGTTACCGGGAGTTTTGCAGGCACAGCCACTTTCGGCAACCATACCCTGACAGCAAACAACAACTCTATCTTTGTCGCCAAGCTCGATCCCGACGGTAACTGGCTCTGGGCAGTCAATATTGGAGGGACAAAGCCATATTACATCGCCCTGGATGGAGCAGGTAACGCATACGTGGCAGCTGATAACTATGTTGCCAAGCTGGACTCCACTGCGAATTGGCTCTGGGCTGCCCAAACGGGAAATACAATCCCAAGTGACATCGACGTGGATGGAGAGGGTAACGCCTGGGTGACCGGAGGTTTTGAAGGCACAGCCACTTTTGGCACCCATGTTCTTACGGTAAATGGCTATGTGTTTGATACAAGAATATATGTTGCCAAGGTGGACCCCTCCGGCAACTGGCTATGGGCTGTCAAAGCGGGAGGCATCGGCCGTGAATGGGGTAAAAGCATAGCCGTGAATGACGACGGTAACGCCTGGGTGACCGGGGTTTTTACAAACACGGGCACTTTCGGCAGCCACACACTGACAGCAAGCGGATGGGATGATATCTTTGTCGGCAAGCTGGACGCCTCCGGCAACTGGCTCTGGGTAGTCAATGCGGGAGGAACAAGTGATGGTGATGAACCAAGGGACATCGCCCTGGATGGCGTGGGTAACGTCTATGTGACCGGAGTTTTTGAAGGCACAGCCACTTTTGGCAGCCACACCCTGACAGCAAGCGGTTTTAAGGATATATTTGTAGCTGAGCTGGAACATGTTACACCGCTGGAGGATGAGATTTCGCCGCAAGCGGTTGCCAGACTGCATAACGCCTATCCAAATCCCTTAAACAGGGGCGGAAGCGCGCTGATCAAGGCAGACATCCCGGAGCGTTCCAGCGGTATCCTGAGCATCTTTAACCTGCGCGGACAGATCGTAGCCCAACACAAACTTGGTCCCGGTTCGCAGCAAGTATCCTTCAGCGGGGAAGGGCTTCCCGCGGGTGTCTATCTCTACAGCCTGCAATGCCGGGATTACAAGGAGACCAGGAAGCTGGTGCTGATGAAGTGAGGTAGAATCAGAGCAGCACGCAGGATAACTGCCGGCGCAGCAGCTTGCCGCCTGAGGCGGGACGGGACTCCCAGAGGAGCAGATAGACGCCCCGGGGCAGCAGTTTTCCGCCGGAGGAGCGGCCATCCCAGGCAAGGCTGCCGTTGGCGCCCAGGCTGAGGTTATCCGCCAGCACGCGCACCCGGTTTCCGGCGCGGTCGAAGACGGAGCAGGAAACGTGGTTGGAGGGGCTTTGCAACTGGTAAAACAGTTCGATACGCTCTCCGGAGCGGGGATCGCAGGGGCTGCCAATCAGCTTGAGCGAGCCGCTGAACTCAGGCGCGGGCGGGGCAACGCTGTTGGCGCGGCCAGGGGTGCCGGAGCCATCGAGGCAGGGACGCCAGAGGCCGGCATTTTGCGGGTCAAGTTCCAATGACTTTCCCCGCGGGGCGGACTGTGCGGCATAGCTCATCTGATCCAGCAGAACTTCATCCGCCGCATATAGATACAGGCTGTCTCCCGTGTTGTTGAGGGGAGTCCAGCCGTTCACTTCCACCAGGGCGCTGTCCGGGCAATCCGGCCATGCTGCCAGAAAGTCCTCCGCGGAGCCGCAAAGCACATAGTAGCCTTCCTCCGGGGGCAGGGAAAAGCTGAAGTGGTTATCCCCGGCATCGCGCAGCAGATAGTCCGCGCGGCTGGCGCACCCGGGTTGCCAAAGCTCGATCCATTCGGGCGTTCCGGGCGCGGGGTCATACATCAGTTCATTCAGCCGGACCTTGCCTGTCTCCTGCTGCATGAGCTTGCATGAGAAGCGGTTGTTCTCCGGGACAGGGTCTCCGGGCAGGTCAAGAATCAGTTCCAGCAGATGGTTTTGCTCATCCTGCACGGGCAAAAAGTTCATAAAGTAGAGCGAATCCCCCGCCGCGAGGAAGGTGATGTTTTCCTGCCCCACCTGGACGCCATCCAGCAGGGTGCGGAGGGTCGCGGTCTGCTGGGGCGGATGGGCGGAAAGGTTTTTGACCCAGCAGTCGAGCAGCCATTCACCGGATTCCTGCAAAAGCTGGACGTGCAGCAGGGCGAAATCAGCCCGGACGGGATTGGGCAGGCCGGGCGAAGGCTGCGCCTCCAGGCAGAAATCCAGCCCGCAGTCGTCGGTGTCGCTTCCGTTTGGCAGGCGGACAAGGGAGTAACCATCGGGGCATTTGGGGGCGAAGGAAACGGCAGGCTGGCCGGAATCATCGGGCAGGGCGTTGGTGTTGGGCTGGCCATAGACCACGGTGTCCGTGTAGCTGCCATCCGGCGGGAGATAGCGCACGCCGTCTGTCTCGGAGGTGGCGTTTTGCAGGTCGAGGTTTGCGGCGGTCAGTTGCGCCTGCTCCACCTGTGATTCGCCCAACAGCAGATAGCGTCCGGCGCGCAGCACGAAGGAGGGGAATTCGTAAACCTCGGCAAACTGGCTGCCGCCACGCAGAATCTTTGCCCCCGCCAGGTTGACGTCCTGGCTGCCGGAGTTGTAAAGCTCGATCCACTCCTTGTGGTCGTCCGCGCCTGCGGGATTGCAGCAGACTTCGTTGATCAGCACCCGGGCGCCCAGGCAGCCGCAGGAGGCCAGCCAGAGCGACAGCAGGCAAAGCCTGAAAACCAACGCCACATCGTCGCGCATGGAAAACCGGGGCTTAGTGCAGGTCGAGCTGGCTGGGCTCGATGTCCCAGATGTCCACGGCATATTCGCGGATGGCGCGGTCAGAGCTGAATTTCCCCACCCGGGCGATATTGAGGATGGCTTTGCGTGCCCAGGCATCGCGGTCTTGATAGAGGGCATCGATGCGGCAGGAGGCATCCAGATAGGAGCGGAAATCCGCCAGGATGCAGTAGGGGTCGCCGTCGCGCAGCAGGGAGTTGACGATAGGCTCGAAAATGCCGGGTTCCCGCGGGGAGAAAAGGTTGCCGGATATGGCGTCGATGGCGGCGCGCAGTTCCTCATCGCCGTGGTAATAGTCCAGGGGCTGGTATCCGCGCTGGCGCAGCTCCGCCACTTGGGCCGCGTCCATCCCGAAGATGAACATGTTTTCCGCGCCGATCTCCTCCACCATCTCGATGTTGGCTCCGTCCATGGTGCCCAGGGTGAGCGCGCCGTTGAGGGCGAACTTCATGTTTCCGGTGCCGCTGGCCTCATATCCGGCGGTGGAAATCTGTTCGGACACATCCGCCGCGGGGATGATCTTTTCCGCCAGGGAAACGCAGTAGTTGGGCAAAAAGACCACTTTCAGGCGGTCTGCCACATCGGGATCGCCGTTGACCACATCGCCCAGGTTGTTGATCAGTTTGATCAGCCATTTGGCAAGGAAGTAGCCCGGAGCGGCCTTTCCGGCAAAGATCACGGTGCGCGGGACGTAGTCCCCGAGGGGATTCCGCTTTATGCGCAGGTAGCGGGCGATGGTTGCCAGCACGTTGAGAAGCTGGCGTTTATATTCGTGCAGGCGCTTGATCTGGACGTCAAAGATGCTCTCGATGGGCACCCGGATGCCCGTTTCGCGATAGATGTGGCGCGCCAGCTCGCGTTTGTTGATGGCTTTGATCTCCAAAAAGCTTTCGCGGAACTCCGGATCGTCCACATACTGCTCGATGCCGCGGATGTAGTCCAGGTTTCCCACCCAGCTTTCGCCGATGTGCTCGGTGATCAGCGACGCCAGATGGGGATTGCAGGCGCGCAGCCAGAGGCGGGGTGTGATGCCGTTGGTCTTGTTCTGGAAGCGTTCGGGATACATCGCGTAAAAATCAGGGAATATCCTTTCGCGGATGATGCGGGAGTGCAGCTCGGCGACTCCGTTCACCGCGTGGCTGCCGTGCAGGCAGAGGTGTGCCATGCGCAGGGCTTTGTCCGGCCCCTCGTCGATAATGCTGAGGCTGCGCATTTTGTTGATGTCGCCGGGATAGAGGCGGGTCACCTCGCCCAGGATCAGGTTGTTGATCTGGTAGATCAGCATCAGATGGCGGGGCAAGAGTTCTTCAAAGAGCGAGACGCTCCACTTTTCCAGGGCTTCCGGCAGGATGGTGTGGTTGGTGTAGCTGAAGCAGCGGCGGGTGATATCCCATGCCCGCTGGGGCACCAGGTTTTCCTCATCGATGAGGATGCGCATCATCTCCGGAATGGCCAGGGCGGGATGGGTGTCGTTGAGCTGGATCGCCACCTTGTCCGGCAGATCGTCAAAGCAGTCGTGATCCTGCTTGAAAGCGGCAAAGATATCCTGCAGGGTGGCGCTCACGAAGAAGTATTCCTGCTCCAGTCGCAACACCTTGCCCAGATGGATGTTGTCGTTGGGATAGAGCACCTTGGAGATGTTTTCCGAGATGTTTTTCCGTTCCACGGCACGCACGTAGTCGCCGCTGTTGAAATAGTCGAAGTCAAATTCATCGGTGGCGGTGGCTTGCCAGAGGCGCAGGCTGTTCACGTTGTCCACCTTGTATCCGGGGATGGGGATGTCCCATGCCACTGCCATCACGTCTTTGGTGTCCACCCAACGCTGCTGCACGCGTCCATCCGGCAGGGTGTCGCTAAGCACTTTGCCGCGGAAGCGCACCCGGTAGGTGATATCCGGGCGCTTGATCTCCCAGGGGCAGCCTTTCTTGAGCCAGTGGTCGGGTTCCTCCACCTGATAGCCCTGCACGATAGACTGCTTGAAGATACCGAACTCATAGCGGATGCCATAGCCATAGGCGGGATAAGCCTGGGTGGCGAGGGAATCCATGAAACAGGCGGCCAGGCGCCCCAAACCGCCGTTGCCAAGGCCCATGTCCGGCTCCAGTTCTGCGATGTCTTCCAGGTCGTAGCCGAATTCCTTGAGCAGGTCGTAGCTGTTGTTGTATTCGTCCAGGTTGATGAGCGTATTGCGCAGCAGGCGGCCCATCAGGAACTCCATCGAGAGATAGCAGACCTTTTTCACGTCCCGCTTGCGGTATTCATATTGAGTGCGCAACCAGCGCTCGATGAGGCGGTCTCTCAGGCTCAGGCTCAGGGCGTAATAGACGTCCCAGGGCTGCACCGTGGTGGTGTCCTTGACCAGGGAGTATTCCAGATGTCCCAGGAACAGGCTTTTGATGTCTTCGCTGCAGCTTTCCGCTTTATCTGTAAAGAATATAGACTTATAATCGTTTTTGGGTATGAAACCTTCTTTCATTGGTGTCCTCAGGTGTTTTTAACGGAGTTCATCTGTCCACGGGCGGGGTATGCGTGTCAAGGCTTTTTTTGCGGGAGGCTGGCTGGATCCTGTTTTAGGGGATTGATCTACAAAGTCGGAAGCCACGTGAATAGTTTTTATAATGCGGTTCGCTGCCATAACGCTCTGATACCCTGCAGTCACATGGCATACTGTTCCAACCAGAGTTTCTCACCACGCGGTATGTGCCGTTTGATGGTCCTTTAGGATCTGTTTGTCCTCCCGAATCATAATATCCATACCAGTCCCAGCACCATTCCCCAACATTACCACTCATATCATGGGTTCCAATGCCATTTTGCGCTTTAATTCCAATTGGTTTAACTCCCGATGGATATCCTAAATTAGTGTTGTTGCGGGAATACCAAGCTACCTGATTGATATTGTCTGCGCCGCTGTACAGGTAATCCGGTAAGTTGGCAGCCCCCCTTGCAGCGTATTCCCATTCTGCTTCTGTAGGCAAGCGATAGCCACAGGAGTTCCATAAGCAAACTACCGAGTTCCAGACAGCATTGTCAGAATCAGGTACAGGACCCCAATCCGCGGGATCGGTTGAACCGGATATGGAATAAACAGGAGCCAGCCCCTCAGCCATGCTGCGCAGATTGCAGTACTTTATGGCAGCATACCAATTGACATAGTAAACGGGGCGATCATCGCTAACTCCGTAGTCGGAGGCTGGATTGGAACACATGATGGACTTGTATTCGGCTTGAGTGATTTCATATTTGCCAATGTTGAAGGAGCCCACAGTAACTTGGTGCACGGGAAGCTCGTCCTGATAATAATTCATATGTGTATCTCCCATGTTGAAGGAGCCACCGGAGACAGCGACCATCGGGATCGGCGTGTAATTGATCGTGTACGACTCACTGACGCTGGCGCTTGGCATCCAACCGCTCTTGAACCCTTTTGCCTTGATTGTTGTGGTTTTATAAACATACAGTGGAGATGTGTATATTGCGGAGTTTTCGGCGGGTTCGCTGCCATCGGTTGTATAGCGGATAGTGGTTCCGCCGGTGACACAGGTGATCGCAACGTTCTGCGCCCCAGAGAAAGATCCGCCCTGGGGGCTGATTTCAGGGTTGGCAACATTCTGTTCAATAATATAGCTGGAGCTCGCGGTCGCGCTGGGGATCCAGCCTTCCTTAAAACCTTTGGCTTTGACGGTGTTGGAGCTCCTAAAGTTGAGCGGAGTCGTGTATTGCAAGGATTCTTCCGTGGGCTCGCTTCCGTTGATGGTAAAGCGTATAATGGCACCATCTGTTGGGCACTTTATTACTACACTCTGCGGTGAAGTGAATGTGCCTCCCGGAGGCTCGAAAAAAGGAGCTGCCACAGAGTCAGTTATCGTGTAGCATGCGCTTGCTGTCGCACTATCTCTCCAGCCTTCTAAGAATCCTTTTGCCTTGATTGTTGTTGTACTGGCAATGCTAAGCGGAGATGTGTACATGCTGGAAGTTCGGGTGGGTTCGGAGCTGTCGGTTGTATAGCGGATCGTGGCTCCCTCTGTGGCACAGCTAATAGTTACAGTCTGTGCGGTGGCATACATGCCGCTTTCAGGGTTGAAAGTGGGAGTGGCTACCATCTCATCAGGCTCCGTGGTCTTCTTCTGGCAGCCTATGAATATAATGGCGAACAGAATTGCAAGGACGGCAAAGGGCAAGGCTCTGTGTTTCATTACTTGACTCCCTTATCTGTTGAGTTTCAAAAGTTGGTATAAACTCCAACTCATTGTTTCCCTGATTGCTTGAGGGCTTCGATATCCCTCGTTACTAACAGTCTATGTAATGCAAAGTAGTCAATCGCATTATTTTAACCTTGTTAATTCATGTCAACTTCTTTTTTCATAATGATCTTCCCTGCAGCGACGTGACAACAAACACTGCAAACAGTGATGGGGATTCTGCATCCATCAGTAAAGAAAATCAACGGAATTCCGCTCCAATTGCTATAATATCAGGTGTCATCCCGGCCATCGTGGTCCTCGCAAAAGCGCGTAGAGGTTTGGTGGGGTGATTTGAGCCGGGATCCAGTCTTTTGAGATTTTTCCCACCAGTGTTCATTCACGGCAAATCCAGCCAACCCAATGCTGTAAAACCAGTTAGAAAAATAGCGCCAAGGCCAGCCGGTTGCCTTTGACATTTAATGTTCACAACTGAAACAGTCTTTGCCCTCGTTTGAGAGAGTGAGCTAAGTCTATATTTTCCTTAGGTCATCCTTATAATTTATAAGGATGACCTAAGGATGATGGCACCAAAGCCAGTAGCAGCAAGGGAGGGCGGTATGAAGGATTATGCGGATTATTGCTGTTGTTATTGGTGAATGTAATACTATATTGTTTGCTTTATTTGTGAATGATGGTGAAAAGGTGGAAATGATTATAGAACGCGGATAACAGGATCTTTGAAGGTGGAAAGGTGGAAAGGTGGAAAGGTGGAATGGTTCCTGAAACAAGTCCTCCAGTCTATATACCGTGTCATCACGGGCAAGCCGGGGTACTCAACGAGTCGGCAAAGATCCGGTGGGGTAATACGCTTTTCTCATATTTCATTTTGGGATTAGAAAACTAAACTAAGGAACCCCATATTATACTTTCAAGCTCCAATAATATAATACAACTCCGCTGGTCATAGATTACTTAGATTTGTTTTAATATTGTCATTATCTTTCAATGTTCCTGCCTTGATGTGATATGCAATATCGAACTCATTGCAGAAATCTATAACCGTCTTTACCGCGTCATTATAGAAATTCTGATAACCAGGATAGGTGGATACCAACTTGTTATAATGCAACCTGCCAAAGATAATCCTATCAGTGAAGGAAACTTTATCAAGTAATGACACCAAGTCTTGTTTTACTATATTGGGCGTTGGATATGGCTCTATACTCACCCACGTTCTACAACCCAGATCATGCAAGTTCTTTATGCTTGCCAGGCGGGTAGGGTAATCTGCGGAAAATGGTTCATACTGCTTTCTAAAGTCCTCATCGAAAGATACCAGTGAAATGCCCCATTCATGCTTTCTATCAAACTTCGATAGTTCCGAAGGTAGTAATCCTTTGGTTAGCGCCGTGCACTTGATGCCATAATGATCCAGTAGCTTAATGATCTCGAGGCTCATTTTTGTTATTTCAGGGTATCCACTCATGAATGGGTCTGTGGTAAAGCAAAGATGCACGGACTTAATGCTTTTCTGCTTCCTTGGGATTTCTTTCTTCAGCAGATCAAGAGCGTTTTCAACCAGCCTTGGTTTCAGCCAATCGTCGTAGTCTTTTATCCTGCCAAATCTGCGAGCCATCATGAAAGCGTAACAGGGATAAATGCAACCGTGTGAGCAACCTAACACGTGATTGATAGTGTAGTCGCCGTATTCTACACCGGTTTTATACATTAGCGATTTTCTAAGTATTCTATACATCTGCGTCCTTTGGCAATCTGAATTTGACAAGGGCGTCGACCTTAGTGTATCTATACCCAATATAGTTAGATTTTATTTTCGATGTCAGGAACTCCCTTTCTAAGAATTGGTTTTGACCCCAAACCTTGTTGAAGTGACTTGGAAGATATCCTTGTTTTATTACAATATGATAGAGTTCTATATTATCAATCATCTTATCAGGTTTTGCTGAAATATATTCCCTTATTGTTTGAGCAAGTTTATCTAATCTCGCTTTTCTCCATGTTTCCTCTATACTTGGAATTACTTTTTCAGAGAAGTTCCGACCCATTTTCGATCCTTCAATTGGGTCAATCTTCCATTTCACTTCATTGAACTTCTCCAATCCATAGATATTGGAGGTTACAAAGAATATTGCATATTGGCTATTGTATTGCTGGTTGTCTAAACTAAAGGACCCAGAAAAAAATCCTTCTTGTGAGAATCTTGAGGTTATTGAATCCACAGTTTTCGACAAATCAGTGGGTGGAGCTGTAATTGACATGAAAGTCATCCACTTATCAAGGCTTGGATTGCTTTTTGGACTACTAATAAATCTATGAATAAAGCTTACTGGTAAGAAAAGAAACAGTTCTGTGTTAGGGTTTTTCTTTAGATCAAGAAGTGTTTCAGGTGGAGTATCTTTATATCCGTAAGGATCAATAAAGAAAAGCACCTTTGATTCTTTCTCCTGATTATGGCGTGAAATGATTTTACTCACTTCATCCTTGAACTCTATACACTGAACATAGATTTTTACGTTTACAGGCATTTTTATCAAGTTCAACCTACTATTTAATTCATCACAGTAGGATTGTTCTTTATCGCTAAGATGCACTATAATCCTTTTCGAGTTCTTGTAAATACATGCTGATGATATTACTTGCTTAACAGTAATCAAAGCACTGCCAACTTGCCCTTCATCGGTTTCACCTTTGCCGCAGAATAGATCATATATATGTATTGTGTTAATGTGTGGTGTATTAAGCAATATCATCAAATATATTTGAAGATATTGTTCGTACAACATCAGTTTGATTTCTGTATGCATGGAAAACAGTCTGAAAAATTCTTCGTTATTCAGATTCATTCTGTGCACCATTTCTCCAGCTTATCTTGCATCGTAACCCCTTTGCTTTATTTTAACTATGTTAATACACAGCAAGTTATTTACTATCCTTTGTGTTTGCTCTCGATAAGCGTTTATCTATGCTCAAGTAGAGCAAGTCCATAAATGTAGTTCTTTCTTGTTTAGTTAATCCAAGATGTGAAAAAACGATATCGTCTAGTTCAATTCGGTGGCTTTTTGTTAACTCAATATAAATGTCATCAATAGGTTGAGATAGTAAAGGTTCTATAACTTCATCGAAATCAAGATTTGTTAAATCTGGAATTATCTTGAATAATCCGATGCTCTGAATAGAAAACTTTATTGCACCATCGCCAAGATTGGATAAACCTAAAATCTCTCTTTGAAATATGCAAAAAGACGAATTGAGTTGTGCAAAAACGCTATCTGTCATATCAGTCGAATGAGGAATTATCTTGTAGAATTCCTTAAAGTAGACATCCCCGAGATTCCTTACAACTAAATGCCTTGACCCCAAAGTGCGAGGGAAAAGAATTGGTGAAACTATATCATTCATAGTGGAACTCTTGATTCCTTGATCTCTGACACCATTGGATTCGATATCAATTCCAAGTAACGATATATCCTTCACTGACTTGACATATCGTCGTTTTGGATATCGGTTACCAAGTGAGTTGTCGTGAATGTATCCTTTTATAGCTGCAAGTGAGTTCAAATTACACAGTTTTGTTTTGCATTTATCGAGTATAGTTGTTAAGATATTAGGTGCTCTTAAATAAAAACCTCCCCACATACTACCAGCGTATTTATTCTCCTTGCTGTTCTCCCATCCTTCCTGAATTAGCTGTTCCCGGCTGACGGGATTGATTCTGAGATCATCATAGTCTATGCTGTTCGTGGATTCTTCAATGGTAAGAAAGTTCTCGGTGTAGAGGGAGTTTTCAAAAGGCAGTTTGAAGGCGGCAAAGCGGATCAGGTCGTCTGCCCGCACCATTTTTCGCCTAGCTCCAATTACGGAGATTATGGTATTGATTCCAGCATCTCTGAACACACGCTTGGCAAGATTATCGATAATGAAATGGATTGGGCATCTTTCCAACAGGAACTTTTGCAGCCAGGCGCCAAACTCCACATCCAGCCAGGAATTGGAACAGATGAAGGTTAGGATTCCGTTATCGTTCAACAACCTCAATCCCCTGATATAGAAGAAGGTGTAAAGATCACTTTTCCCGCTGATTGCACCACTCGGGATATCTTGGGGAAAGTCATCATGTGCCATCTGCCTAAGCAGTTCTTTGTATTTCTTGTTGTCCCTGATGTTTCCCAGAGGGTCTTCAATCTCTTCCTGCGCCACATAGGGCGGATTGCCAATTACAATGTCAAAACCGCCCTTTTCGATGAATATCTCCGGGAAGTCAATTCTCCATACAAAGGGCAGATTCTTAGTGTTTATCTGGCTGATTTCCTGATCCACCTTCCAAATCTGTAGTTCCAACTCTTTGATCTGGCGCTTCTGCCGACCGGACTCAAGTTCGATCTCGGCTTGAATATCGGTTCCAAAAATGTCATCCTGCACTTCAGGTGTGGCCACAGCCCTCAGCTTGGATAGCTTTTTGAGCAAATCTTTCTTTTTACTGTCGAGGATACTTGTGTAAAGCGCTTTGTGCTTGAGTTCAATTTCGTGCAGTTTTTGGGGGCACCGGTTGAAGAAATAGTCTTTTTTCAGCTTCATCAGATCGTCAATCCTGCGTTTGGTGTCCGGCCCGATAACGCCTTCGCCGGATACAGGAAAGAGTGTGCTGCCAAGCATCTGGATCAGAGAATCCCCCTGCCTGATCTTGAAATCAAAGGAAGGCAAGAGGGGCTCATCGCTGCTTTGGAGGCTGTCATCAGCCTCAATCAAGAGGGTGATCCACAGCCGGAGCTGGGTTATCCACACCGCCCACTGCTTCACCTCCACGCCATAAAGAGAGCGAAAGATAATGCGTTTCTTGCGTTCATAGGGGCTGCTGTCAGTTTTGTCCGGCAGGAAATGCTGGTGGATGGAACACTCGATCTCATCGATCACATTGAGCATGCCCACCGCAAAAGCGCCGGAACCGATGGCGGGATCGCAGACGGTAACCGTTTCCAGCTTGTCCAGCAAGTCCTGCGCCTCGGCGTTTGTAAATTCACCCGGAGTTTGGTCGTCCTCACTGCCGTATTCCGGGAAGAAGAGCTTGTAGAGGTTTTCCAGGCTGATCGATGCCAGGCAGTTTTGCTGCAAGTATTTCACCAGAGAGAGGCGGCACATGAAGTCCACCTCCAGGCGGGGAGTGTAGATGGCGCCATGCTCTTTGTTGACCAGCTTTTCAAAGATGATGCCCAGAAACTCCGGATTAAGCTCCAATTCTTCATCATAGAGGGTGTTTTCTTCCAGGGTAAAGTTGAAGCTGAAGAGGAACGTAACAAAGTCGGAAACTGCCTTGTCCGTAATATACAGCGCTGCCTTATCGTAGTCCTCGTGCCGGCGAAAAAGCCCGCCATTGAGATATGGGGCGGAGACAAGATGAGACTTGAACGGCTCCCGGATACTCGGAAAGCCGTGTTTGTTTTTACTGGAAGGGGCAGAATTCAGGGCGTTAAAAAAGAGGGGTGTGAGCAAATCCTGATAGATGCCCTGTTTGTGTGTTTTCATATCATAGGAAGCAAGGTAATCCCGGATAAAACCCGCGTTCTTACCCAGCCATCCCTTCTTTTGGACGAAGCCCAAAAAGATGATCCTGATCACGAAAAGCAGGGCGAAATCGGCTCGCAGAGAATCAGTTATATCTTTATTAAAAGTATTCTTGATCCCAGTTTTTAGACGGGCATACTCCTTTTCAAACTCCTCATAGAAGAGAGCCGACACCTTTTCCACAGAAAAGATATCTTTGAGATCGCCCATGCTGTTCAGTTTATGCTTGCTTAGCTGCAGCAGATAGGTCTTGTTGGACAGATCGCCGCTTACATAGAATGAATGCCTGCGATAGTTGCTAAAGGTTCGTTTGGTGCCTTTATAGACCGGATAAACCAGGCTCAGCCGGAATGAATGGGTAACATCGTGAAAGATAAAAATACCGGCTTGAACACTCTCCTGCCTGATTATGTCCGTCGCTTTGTCAAATTGCTTTCTTCTGGAGCTTCGCTCCGTTAAGGACCTGCCAACCTGGAGCAAAAAAAGGCCGCAGGCTGTGCCATCCTCAAACTCCAGGGCGCCAAGAGTGTAAACAGATGGGAAATCGACATCAATATGCCGCCGCAGCCTAACACGATTTTGGCTATACTTATCGGAAGACGTATCAAAGTAAGCAATCCAGTTCTCCGGGGAGAAATTGGCGGGGGTTACGATGTTTTGGTTCAGTTCCATACTCGATTCTCGATTGCCACGATCACCTGCTGTTCATAGGCTTTCAGGCTGTCTTTTACTTTATTCAGGTAGTTTTTGCCCAAAGCGGCACTTAGCTTTTCCAATTCTTTCGCTATCAACTGATAATCGGTGTCTTCGCCGTTATCCCAATCGGAAATGCTTTTCATTGTGTATTCCGGCAGGGTGCCATAGTTATTGATGTCTTCGCGGAGCATGATAATGAAAGACCGGCAGGGGACAAGCTCGTCAATCTCCTGATCCAGGAGGAAAGAAAGGAAATTGAACGCCTTTACCGAGTTGCTCTGTTGGGATTGCTTGAAAGTGAATCTTTCAGCTTCCTCTTTCAGCATCTTGTAATCCCCCCAGAAACCCGGGCTGAGAGGCAACTGCTGAACTTCCGGGCCGCACTCTATCCTGAGCAGCGCCTCCTCGATGGGGAGGGGTATCAGTTGCTTGCTCTCATCCATGAAGTCCTGGCTCACGCTGAAGAGTTTTCCCTTGCGGATGAACATGACCAGGCCGTCCGAGCCATAGGCTTTGGCGGTTTTGATGCGGAGGGGCATCTCGTCCAGAGCTTTAACCCTGTCGGGATACTTATGTTCCCATTGCCGCATCAGCTTCTTGAGCCGGGTGTAGAGACTCTCCTGATCCAGTTCGTAGGGATTGGCCTGCACTTTGGAGAAGAGTTTGGCAGGCGTAGGCTCTTCTTCGGCGTCAAAGATGCGGGCGTCTTCCCCCAAGGTTTGGTGAATCATAAACATCTTATGCGAAGCGATCTCCCGGCTTTTAACGATGTCCGCGCCCTGCTCCGTGGGAAAGAAATTGGTGATGTGGAGGGTATCAAAGACCTTTTTGCTGATCCTGTTGATGCGCCCCACCCGCTGAATGACCCGCACCGGATTCCAGGGGATATCATAATTGATCACCATTGCCGCCCGGTTTAGGTTGAAGCCTTCGGAAAGCTTGTCGGTGGCCAGAAGCAGATCGTAATCGTCTTTCTGCCTGGCTTTGGGGTAAGCGGCATCGAAGTTGGTGTTGATCTCCTCAAGATGCTGTTTGCCGATGCTTCCGGTAATCACCAGAACCCGATCCTTGAAACGCTCTTTTAGGTATGGTTCCAGATATTTCACCGTATCGGCATACTCCGAGAAAATCACGAGCTTGGGGGCAGGTTCGCCTTTTTTGGGAACGGCACGCAGGGACTCCTCCACATTATCCAGCAGGGCAGAACGCTTGGGGTCGTTCTCCACCAGAGCCAGGCTGTCAATCTCGGCAATCATCTTGTTAAAGAGGCGGATATCGGATTCTATATCGGCATAGAACTCCTCTTTGAAGGCGAATTTATCCACCTCGTAGATCCGGTTTTTCCTGCTGTCCTCATCTTTGTTTTCTTCCGCAAACTGGCGCAGCAAATCGTCAATCTGGTCTGGATCATCGCCATCCGCCTTGTTGATCAGCTTGCGATTGAGCACATATCTGCCATTGGAGCTTTTGATAAACAGCTTGATCTTCTCATAGGAATCCCTGATGTTGACGATGCTCTGCCGGAAGGCGCCAAAGGAACTCTCAAAGCGCTTTACCATCTGCCGGCGCAGAATATCGTAGAGGTTATCCTGGCTCAAACGGTCGGCCTGCTCTTGCCGGCTGAGCTTATTGAAACTGGAATCGTCACCCTGGTAGCGGTAGGGCTTGTAAATTGGCCCCCTGAACCTGTCTGCGCTATCGGGATTGTCCGTGAAATACTGCTCAATCACATTGTCATAGAAGGATGATTGCTCAGGCGTGAGTTGATAATACCATTCCTGGGGGTTGTCAATTTTGGAGAGCTTCTTCACTTCATCCCGGTAGTCAGGGTCATTTATCAAATCGAGCCGGTTCCTTCTGATCGTGACAGGTTCAATCACTTCCCTGATCTGCTTGGAAAGCATGGCGGCCCTGGCGATGACTCTTTTTATCCTGATCTCTTTTTCACCAAACAGAGCCTGGTATTTCCTTCTGGCCTCCTCTTCTTTATTGGGGTCTCTGGACTGCCAGTGCTTGCGAATGTAGGCGAGGTCTTTGAACAGGGCGTTATAAAAGCGGAAGAGATCGACCAGGTTGTCGCTTAGCGTGATATTGGATTTTTTGGGAACGATGAACAGGCTGAGTAAAGAGAGGATATCAGCGGGAGAGTTGTTAAACGGAGTTGCTGTGAGGAGAATCACAATTCTCCCCCGGCAGATCGTCTTCAGCTTTTCGTAGGTCTCTGTCGAGCTATTGCGATAGCGATGAGCCTCATCCACAATGATCACTTCAATGTTGTCGGTATTGCCAATAAAGTCTATTATGCCATCCAGATCACCTCCGGAACGGACTTCCCAATCGTATAGCTCAAAATCTTGTTTATACTTTTTCCATCCGGAATTGGCGTTATCGTCCCCGATAAGCCCCGGTGGACAGATAACGATGCCCCGTTTTTCCAGCTTGCGGGCAATCAAGGAAGCGATGATGGATTTGCCCAGGCCCACCACGTCCGCCAGAATGACTCCCCCGTTCTCTTCGATGATGGACAGCGCCTGGGTGACGGCATCGATCTGGTATCTGAAAGCTTTGTAGCCTTTATTCTCCAGCAGGTGTGAGATGTAGCGGCCTGATTCTTGTTTGTAGAAGCTATCCAACCAGGTTTTTACCACAAACATGTAAGCATCGAAAGGATGGACGGATTTCAAGAGTGTTTTTTCACGGATGTTTTTGATCAGCCTGGTTTTCTCTATATCTGTCTCGGTAATCGGTATGGCGGAGTCCCAAAGCCCGTCAAAGTATTTTTCTGCCTCCTCAAAGCCGTAATCCGAGATCTCCACATTAAACTCCTGCCGGTCGCTTAAGCCCGCTTTACTGAGGTTGCTGCTGCCGGTGATGAAGAGATTGGGGCGGACTATCTGATGCTCTTTGAGTTTGAAAAGATAGAGCTTGGCATGGTTGGGGCTGGCTGTTTTGCGGATGATGATTCTGCCACTGACTATTTGTTCGATGATATAGCTGGCTTGCTGGTAAAACACCTCATTGTCAAAGACATCGTTGTTGAGGGCTTTCAGTACAGACTCGTGATAGTCTTCAATGCGCTCCACTCTTTTCTTTCCCGCCTTTTCGGCGTATTCCACCAAACCGTAGTTTTGTGCGTCCACATTAAGCCCGACCAAGATCTTAAGATTCAAGTCCGGGTTTGCCTTCAGACTCTCAATCAGTTCGCTAATGCCGGAGAAATAAAAGAAACCCACCAGAAACTTCAACTCCTGGCTCGCCTTGATTAGTGTGGCAAGCCTGGTTTTTAGCTGCGCGCTGCCTTTATTGGTGATGAAATTGCTCAATTCTTACTCTCCTCAAGCGATTTAGATGGACACACAAGGTTTTGGGATGCCCAGACCCCTAATGGTAATGAATCTACCAAACAGCAAAAAAACACTGCTACCTCTAACCTCATAATCTATTGCCATGCCTTGGATTAAGCTGATTTCCAAGGCAATGTCTTACCTCTTAATGTAGAGAAATCTTAGTCAAAATACAATTATCTGAACTGGCTACTGAAAGTCAAGGACTTAAATTGCTTATGATCAATATCGACAGGCCGGTAAACACCGGACTGGAAAAACTCAATAACTGCCTAACACACATTAACATGACCGGGCCGTAATCAGGTTACCCTCCCTTGTCTATTCCACAAGTTAATGAGCATAAAGACAGATGGTTATGCAGACACAAGGGGATTGTAACACAAAAAACTCATTGACAAATCATGGGGGAATGGCAGCTTGTTTTCGGGTGCTTGGAATGGAAGTTCGAAAACTGGAATGGTCTCAACCCCTCATTTAGTTAGAAGTATTTTGTGCGTATAATAGTATTCATAGGGGTAAGATGAAAAAAGGCGTTTTAGTTGTTTTGGCTTTAGTTGCTTATGCCAAACAGGTTCTACCGTGCCAGAGCCACGGTCAATTGACAAAAAGACGGTGTCCAGCCGAGCGTTCAGATGGACACAAATGAAACCAGAAAAGGAGTAAAACTATGTTCAACAAAGCTTCCATAAGATTTTCAACTGTCCTGGCCGCATTGGCCATGCTTCTTAGCCTGTCTTGCTCAGAAGGCCCCACCAAAGTAACCGTCAGGGACGATAACCAGGACCAGGTGGCACACCTTGCGCCTGACCCTAACATTCTGGGCAACACCGAGATGTTCTTCATTCCGCAGACCATCCAGGGTTCCGCCATCTGGGTCATAAACGGGCCTGGCGCGAACGTGGGCATCGACATCAGAGACAGGGCCAACAGCGCGTTTATCTACTATGCCGACAGTTACCTTGGGGCGGGGAAAAACTCGGCTCAGACAGGCACACAGATACCCTGGAACAAGTGGATGAGAGTGCGGTTGGTGGTCTATAAGTCGGGATTGTCCGGCGCGATAGTCAGCTTTATCGATTTGCTTGGCCTGGACTTCTTTGACAGCATCGAGGATTACATGATCGAGCAAATCTATGAAAATGACGTGTACCTCAGCTCGGATGGCATCCACAAAACAATGCCAATCAAGCACAAATGAGAAAAAGATGATTACTGTGCAGGTTGTTTCGAGATCGACGGGCAAGCCCTTGAGCGGCAAAAGAGTGTATGTCGCCTTTTCCGGACTGCGGGGAGGACTGGAGGGGTTCACGGACAGCAATGGCGATGTCCACCTGAACGCAGACCCGGGGTCTGGCGAGGTCTTTGTTAGCGGCTCCAGGGTTCATCAGGGATATTTAAGCGGCAGGATTGTCGTATATACGTAAAGCGGAGGTGTGAACCTATACTGTTTCGCTTGCATTATTGCAGATGCTTGTCTTTTTCTAAAAGACTGGATCCCGGCTCGCAGGCCGGGATGACACGGTTTTGTGGTCTTGTGTGCTTTGTTTCGGGGCTGGCGTGGTAGTTTCCAAAAGACTGGATCACGGCTCGTAGGCCGTGATGACACGGTTTTATGGTCTGGGGGTGGTCTGTTTCGGGGTTTGGTGGTTGTTCCTAAAAGACTGGATCACGGGTCAAGCCCGTGATGACACGGTTTTGTGGTTTGAGGGTGCTTAGTTTCGGGGCTGGCGTGGTAGTTTCCAAAAGACTGGATCCCGGCTCGCAGGCCGGGATGATACGGTTTTGTGGTCTTGTGTGCTTTGTTTCGGGGCTGGAGTGGTTGTTTCCAAAAGACTGGATCACGGGTCAAGCCCGTGATGACACGGTTTTGTGGTTTGAGGGTGCTTAGTTTCGGGGCTGGCGTGGTAGTTTCTAAAAGACTGGATCACGGGTCAAGTCACCCCACCAAACCGCTGCGCGCTTTGGCGGGGACCCCGACAGCCCGTGATGACACAATGTGTAGTCTGGTAGACTTGTTTCGAACCACCAATTTCACCTTCCATCTTTCCACCTTTCCACCTTTCCACTTCAAAACACCTTTCCACCTCTAAAACATCTTTCCACTCCTTGTAATTCGTGTAATTTGTGTAATTTGTGGATAATAAAAACACCTCCCGTTCAGGGTTGCACCAGCACCCGGATTCCTTCAGAATGGGAATTGAACTCCGGCGCGTACATGCATTGGATGGAGGCGATGCCGTTGGAAAACTCCCCCGCCTGGCTCACGCGCAGGGGATATTCGAAGACGTAGGTGCCCTTGCGCAGATAGTCGATGAAGAAGTTGGTGGCGGCGTCGCCGGTGGCTTCGTAGTAGCCCAGGCCATCCTGCCATTTGTAGCGGGAAAGCACGTTTATGGGCTCGAATCCCGCGCCACGCATGTCCTTCAGATGCACATATTCCATATCCCGGTCGCTGCGCAGTTCGATGCGCACCACCAGCTTGTCGCCCACTTTCAGCCTTGCTCCCTCGCCAATCTGTTCCAGCACTTTGCCGCGGTCGCTGTCGATTTCACGGAAGAGCTTTTTGCTTAGGCTGAGGGGAGTGGCGGCTCCGGTGATCTTGTCCAGGTCTTCCCAATACTGCCAGTGGAGAGCGCCCCAGGAGGGCACCGGATTGGGATTGGAGACGGAGATTTGCGCCAGGCGCGGCTCGATCTCTGAAGCAGTCCAGAAGGTCTTGAAATAGCCTGTGCCAGCCTCGACCGATCCGCTGGAGGCGGGTTCCAGGCTCTCGCCGCCCAGAGTTATCTGAGCCAGTTCGCTGCCCGCCAGCCACTCTGTTCCCTGCAGAAGCAGCGCGTAGCAAGCCTGGGCGGTGGCGACGGTGGTCTTCCAATGGGTGGTCTGTTTCATCTTGAGCAGCCAGGTGCGCATGTCGTCCACCAGCGCAGTGTCGGAGCCGATCTCGGAAAAGGCCTCGATCAGCAGCGCCTGCCTGCCGATGGGCGCCTGATACCAGAACCAGCCTTCCGCGCCGCGCCACCAGGTGCCCAGTTCCTCGTCATGCAGGGAATGTTCCCGCAAGGAGGCCAGGATGCGCGGAGGGATTTCCCTGTCGCCTCTCCGGTGCAGGGACAGGGCGATGAGCCCCATAGAGTAGAAATCACGCTGCCGCCAATGCTTGCGTGCCTGGCCAAGGAAGTAATCCACCGCCTCGCGGGCGTCCTCAGCCACCGGCTTGTGGAGGAAAAATGAGCGGGTATAGAGATAGTGCAACTCCAGATAGCCCAGGTTGTCCAGATTCAAAAATCCTTTTTTCTTGAGATACAGGTAGGAATCCCTGATCTTGCCGTCCAGATATCCAAGCGCCGCGTCGCAGATCCTCTGAACCTCCGCCGAGCGCGCGGAACCCACTCCAAGGTGATCCAGGTGGCCAAATCCCTCCACGATGTATTGGGTTGTCCACCAGGAGGGTCCCATGCCATTAAACCAGCTCCAGCCGCCGCCCGGAAGCTGATTGCGGGCCAGGGTGGCCAGCGCGGAGTTGTTTTGCCCCGCCATGTGGTTGAGGTCAAAGAGCAGTCCCAGGCGATGTTTGGCCTCGGTTTCGCTTTGGGCGTCCATCACCCAGGGGGTTTCCTGCAGCAGCAGGGATTTGAGTTCCTCATTTTGCTCCAGTTTGGAAAGCAGCGCGGTGGAAGAGGGACTGTCGCGCCAGGCCTTGAATACCCTTTCGATGCGGGGATCGGATTGAGCGATGTGGGCGGCCAGGCTGTTGGCATAGAAACGGGCGAAAATCCCTTCGTTGCAGGGGTAAGGGTCTTCCATAAGGTAGGGCAGGGCCTGGATCGCGTACCAGGCTGGATTGGAGCTGTATTCCAGGGTCAGTTTGTAATGGCGCAGGGTGTCGGAACCGTGCTTGCGCAGCCTGGTGAAGTCGAAGGCTTTCTCGCTCCGGCTGCGCACCGCCAGAGGCAGGCTTTCGGTCACCAGCATGCGGTTGGAGAGGATGGGCAGGGTGTTTTCCTCGCCATCGGAGAAATCGCCGCTGGCAGCCACAAAGCGGCAGGTGACTGCGCCCAGGCCGAACGGCACGTTCAGTTCCCAGGTCAGGGCCGCGCTGGCGCCTTTGGCAACGCTGAAAGGCTGCCTGGCCTGCGCCAGGGCAAAGAGTGAATCCACCGGCTGCATACTCAGGGCGTCAAAGAGGAAAAGCTGGCAGTAGCCGGAATGGGCGGCGTCATCCAGGGAGGATATCTTGGCGGAAAGCGTGATGCGGTCGCCCTCCCGCAAAAAGCGGGGCAGGTTTGGCTGCACCATGAGGGGCTTTTGGGTGACCGCCTCGCGCTCGGTGTAGCCCAGTTGCAACGCAGTGGTGGAGGCGAGGGCGCGGAACTTCCAGCGGGTAAGGGATTCCGGCACCTGAAAACTGAAGTAAACCCCGCCATCCGCGTCGGTGCGCAGATCGGGATAGAAGAAGGCTGTCTCGGCGAAGTTCGCCCGGGCGTGCACGCTTTCCAGTTCGGCCGCCGCTCCGCTTCCTGCTCCTGACTGCAAAGATACGATGCCGGATATATCAGAGACACCCGACTCCGACAATTTATCCATAACAACCGGCCTTGAACTGCCGGCACTTTCATTTTCGGCTGCCACCACCACGCCGCTGCTCTTCAATTCATCATCAAATGGGATGAAAGAATATGCGTCCCGATTTTGGGATAACCTGCTTTCGTATCTATAATTGGAAATATAGTAGTTCTGCCAGTTGAGGCGTTCGAAGCTCCGGATAGGATAGTCGCGGTCGCGGAAATAAAACATGGATTGCAGACTGTAAGAGCTATTGAAGCCTTCTCTCAGCCAGTTATGTGACCTGCCTGTGGAGCTATAGACCGAGCTGTTCCAGTCGCTTTTCCGGAAAGCATCCAGGGATGCGTCATACATGGAGGCCAGCACTTCCGCCAGCACCGCTCCGCCGCTGTGATCCTTCACTTTGAGCCGCCATTCTTCAGTGCCGCCGGGCAGCAGTTTGTCCCGGAAGCTGGCATACTCGAAGCTGAGCTCCTTGTTGGTCCAGGGCACCTTGATTTCCTGGCTGTGCAGATAGACCCTGCCAGCCCGGAAGAAGGTGAGATGCACCCAGAATCCGCCCCGGTCGGCTTCCGTGACCGGCAGTTCCAGCAGGCGCTGTTCCCCGTCCAGCAGGAGGCGCTGGCGCAGCACGACGCTGTGGTTCTTTTCCACCTCGTAGAGCACGGATTGCCTGGCATAGCTGCTGCCGATGAGCAGGCGCGCGGTCTCGCCGGGCTGGCATTCCACCTTGAGGGGCACAAACCAGTCGGCCTGGGGATAGGGCAGCCGTTTGGAGCGGGAGTCGAAGAGGGTGAAATAGCTGACGGTGGCGGCTTCCTGCTGATGGTGGCGGCCGCTGAGCTCCAGCTTATAGGCCCCGGGTTTCCATTGGGAAAGTTTGTCGATCAACAGTTCCGCTTCCCCGGGCAGGGCGAAGCTGAGCTTCCAGACCTCTTCCTCCTCCGGCCAGGTTTCGATATCATCCTCATTGCCGAAGGGCAGTTCAGGAAATAGCTCCAATTGCCGCTCCCGGCTCATGAACTGGCGGTCTGGCGCGCTCCAGATCCTGTTTTTGAGGATGCGGCCAGGGGTGCGCAGGCGGACGATCCTGGCTTCTCCGCTGGCCGTGAGCGGCTCTCCTCCCAGATTGCTTGCCTTCACCGGGAGTTTGAGGCTGCCCCCGCGCAAATCCACCTGCTCCGGCAGCGTAGCGTCCAGGATCAGGTCTTTTTCCCCGATGGCGAGGTTCAAAACCGCGCTGTGGGTCTCGCCGCTGATATCGGTCACATCGGCGCTGATGACGAAGTTGAAGTAGGGATTGTAACGGGGCAGGACGGAAGCGTCACCTTCGGCCAGGAAGCTGAGCGTAAACCCGCCTTGGGAGTCTGTGCGCACTTTGCCGAAGCTTATCTCCTGCTGCGGCGACTGAGGAGCAGGACCCCACCACCTGCGCCAGAAGGGATATTTTGCCTGGCGCGACACACGAAAGCTCACCACGGCGTTGTCCAACGGGAAACCGGCATAGGTGAGCGCCCGGCCCTTGAGGCTCACGGTCTGGTTCAGCTTGTAGCTGCCCTCCGGCTTGTCCAGCTTCACCTCAAAGCGCGGACGCTTGTATTCCTCCACGCTGATTCGCAGTATTCCGTCGCCTAAACTGCTCCTGATGGAGAATTCTCCGTTGAGCAGCCCTTTCGGGATGGTAAAGCTGGTGCTGAAGGTGCCGAACTCGTTGGTCTGCACCTTCTGGCTGGAGATTTTCTTGCCGTTGGCGTCTTGAAAATCAATATCCATCACCAATCCGGTACGCAGCGAGGTGTCGCTGCCGCCGTCGGACGAGAAAGACACTCCTTTCAGATGCACCGTCTGGCCCGGCCGGTAGATGGCGCGGTCGGCAAAGAGCAGGGTGCGCTGCCATTTGATGCTTTCGTTGGAGCGCTCACTTTGATTCAGATATCCTGCCATCAGGGAATCCGCGCCGTGGGTGGCAAGCAGGTAGTTGTCATAGTATTGGCTCTGTTTGGGGATCGTCACCAGGCCCAGGCTGTCTGGACAGCCCCTCCAGATTCTTTCATAGCTGTATTCTCTGTTTGAGTCCCTTACTGCGTGGAGGACTTGCACCTGCGCGCCCACCCTTTCGCCGCTGCTCCGGCTGAGCAGCAGCATCCTGCCGCCCTGGCTGGCGGGGAAGATCCGCGCCAGGTTGCTGACGCTCATGTAGCCTGCTGCATCCCATTGGCCTTCCTTGAGATTGCCGCTGGCCAGATTGGTGACCCACACCTGATAGTGGCCCGCGGGCAATCCATCCATGGGCAGTTCAAAGCCCCGCTGCCGGTAGTCGCCTTCATTTTCCAGTCTGAACTCCCGTTCCAAAACGGGCGTCATATCTTCTGCTTTCCTTAATCGGGATAGCGCTTCGTAGATTCTGTTGTTTCTTCTTCTGTACCATTCTTTCGGTTCAGGATAGGGTTGGCGGAAGACCTTCACCCTGATCCCGTTCAGGTTTTTGGCATCGACCTTGAGCAACCAGGGCTGGCCGGGACAGGCATATTCCTCCATCACTACCGATATTCGCGGCTGGCGGATGTTTGCAGCCAGCACCGCGCAGGACTGTCCGCCGAAACTGGTGGGAAACTCCTGTGCGCAGGCGTCGGCCATCTGCGCGGCTTGCTTGTAGTTCCAGCGCAGATCGTCATTGCCATCGGGATCGTGGGGGATACCCAGGTCGTGCTTGAGGCGTGCCAGCTTGAAGGTGGGCAAGGCAGAGAGCGGATCGCCCGCATAGCGGGACTGCAACAGCCGCAAGGCTTCCGCGTAAGGCTGCTCCGGAGAGGGCAGCACAGTGTTTTGATAGAAAAACTCCAGCCGCTCGATATCCACCTCCAGCAAAGCGGCGGGATTGGCATCATCCAGATGGAAGAGCAGCAAGTCCTGAAACAGCAGCGCCGCGTTGTAGGGCAGGGAAAGAGTGTCCGGCGAGCTGATCTGCCAGCGGGCAAAGCGTTCCGCCGGAGCGAAAAAGCGCAGATCGCCGATCTGGAAAGACTCCGGAGGCAGGGCGATCCCGGATTCGCTGCTCTTGAAAAAATCCAGCGCGCGGTGCGCCAAAAAGTCATAGAGCGTAGGCCGCAAGCCACGTCCAACCGCATCTCCGCCCTGAAGCATGGCACCGAAATCCTCAATCTTCAGTTCCTGCAGCAATTCACGCTGTTCCAGCGAGAGGTGGAATTCCCTGAACACCTCGCGGCTAAGCGTCTGCAAGTCCCAGGTGGCAATGTCCTCCGGCTGGTAATCCAACAGGGCTCCGCGGTTGGCAAAGCGCCCGCGGTTGCCCGTGTAATAGTCCCAATAGAGTTGTGCCAGCATGCTGTGCAGGATCGAGGTGGCGGGCTGGGTCGAGTTTTGCAGGTGCTGCCTGGTGCGCGCGATCGCCTGCAGGCGGTGGGCTTCCTGATAGGAACCGATATTGCCCAGCATCGCCGTTAGCGCCTTGATCTGCTGGCCGGTCTGGCCGTCCGCCAAAGCCTCCGCGTAGAGCGAATCCAGCGCCTCCAGGGCGGACTGGGGTAGCCCCTCCCTTTGCAACGAGTCGATCCTCGTCCACCAGTCAGCGTATGATTTGGACTGGGCTTCCAGACAGCCCACGCCAAAGGCGAACAGGCAAATCAACAGGATGAGAAGCCGCGGGTATATCCCGCTTGCCGATCGCGGAGCGGAGGACTCCGCGGCGTGTTTCCGGGGCTGTACTGCGAAAGCTTGCATCGTGTACTCCTTGTGGCTCAGGGACGGGTTTCCAGCCGAGCCGGGCCGCGCGGTGCCATCCGTGGGGAGGGCTATCTGTTTCCCCGGACAGGGGTTAGCTGGCGGCATCCCACAGATTTCGCCGCTTTTTGAGCCAGGGTGATTCTGTATTGTTTTCCCGCTCCGTGTCAACCACTTTTTTGGCTTGCTAAAGATTCTGGCCAAAGCTGATCGGACCCGGAGTCTTTGCCTCCCACGGCTATGAACGCACCCACAAAAGGCCGTTGACGCCACCCTCAAGCTGCTGACTGCCTATGTGAGCGAATGACAGAAATGCATCCGCAATAGTGTGCCTGCGCTTGCCATAGCGCCGCAAAAGGCTGTCTGCCCCGCCAGTCCGGAAACAAACCACACCCGACAACAAGCGTGTCATCCCGGCCTACCGGGGTCCCCGCCGAAGCGCGTAGCGGTTTGGTGGGGTGACTTGACCCGGGATCCAGTCTTTTAAAACAAACACCCGACCCCGAAACAAACCTCCACCAAGCAATAAAGCCGTGTCATCACGGGCTTGACCCGTGATCCAGTCTTTTAGAAACAACCACCCAGTCCCGAAACAAAACACCTCCAGACCATAAAGCCGTATCATCACGGCCTGCGAGCCGTGATCCAGTCTTTTAGAAACAACCACCCAGGCCCGAAACAAAACACCCCCAGACCATAAAGCCGTGTCATCACGGCCTGCGAGCCGTGATCCAGTCTTTTCAAAACAACCACTCAGCCCGAAACAAGTCTCGCCAAGCCCCAATGCCGTGTCATCACGGCCTGCGAGCCGTGATCCAGTCTTTTAGAAACAACCACCCAGTCCCGAAACAAAACACCCCCAGACCATAAAGCCGTGTCATCACGGCCTGCGAGCCGTGATCCAGTCTTTTAGAAACATACGCGTAAGGTTATAAAAAGCAGGCACCTTTCCACCATTTCACCTTTCCACCTCAAAACACCTTTCCACCAAATTATCCCCCCACATATATAGGTGCTACGACCCCTTCATGCCAGGCAGGAAACGGATTCCAGGGCAAGTATATAAATATACTTGCCCGTAATTGCGCGGCCATGTGTCAGCCACTTCCCTTTCCCCTCGCGCGCGCGTGGCTCTCATTTGCATCCGGCGCTCAGACCCTGGTCTTCCTTAGGTCAACCTTATAATTTATAAGGATGACCTAAGGATGATGGCACTAAATCCAGTAGTAGCAAGGGAGGGCGCTATGAAG
>Ga0116185_1000594_pt1 | contig 40992 bp, 36 predicted proteins | sample AD_JPNNA7_MetaG_FD_89754 | JGI IMG/M metagenome (GOLD analysis project Ga0116185, IMG submission 89754) | Active sludge microbial communities of municipal wastewater-treating anaerobic digesters from Japan - AD_JPNNA7_MetaG | ecosystem: Engineered > Bioreactor > Anaerobic > Digestate | place...
AACAGATGCTCGGGCAGACCCGTGTGATAGAACTGGCCGCCTGGAAAACGCCCCTGGTAAGTCAGGTTGTGGATAGTAAAAACCGTCGGCAAACCGCGCCATGTGGGATTGACCCGCTGCGAGACTTTCAAAAGCGCCGGGACCAGCGCCGTGTGCCAGTCGTTGCAGTGTACCACGTCGGGGACCCAGCCAGTTTGGGCTACCCCCTCGAGCGCGCCGAGCGAGAAAAACGCAAACCGTTCGAGGTTGTCCGAATAGGGTTGGCCGTCCGCCTGGTACAAACCGCTGCGCGCGAAATACAGTCCCTGTTCGATCAGGTAGATTGGCGCATTGGAACCTGGCAGCGACGATAGGCGAACCGCGCCAGCGATGTGAGTGCCTCCCAGGTACACCATGAACGTGCCAAGCCGGTTACCGAGCCATTTCTTGTCGAGCGTCGCGTAGCACGGCATCGCGAGCCGAACGTCGTGTCCCATCGAGATGAGCGCCTTGGGAAGGGAGTTGGCGACATCGGCAAGCCCGCCCGTCTTCGCGAGGGGAGCAACCTCTGACGCAACAAACAGGACCTTCAACGGCTCGTCTTTTCGCTTCGCAGTCATTTTGTCACAATCTTGAAAAGCTGGGGTTCAGCATAGGCATATACACGCAACCCCTTGCATCGTTTCCGCAAGTACTGCGCAAGAACAGGGACGATTGGCCGCTCGGTGATTTCATGGCCGGCATCGATGACCGCCAACCCTCTTTGCCGGGCCTCGAGTCCCTCATGGTACTTTACATCGCCGGTGACGACGACATCCACGTCACGCGGCACGCGTTTGAGTTCCGAACCGCCGCTGCCGCCAATAACCGCCACCTGCTGCACCTTCCTTTTCAGTTCGCCTGCCACCCTCACATGGTCCGTCCGCAACCGTGAACGCACGTCCTCCGCAAACCGCCCCAGGGAAATTCCGGCTTTTAGACGGCCTCGTGCTCCTAAGCCGGTTTCGGGGTCCGGATTTTCCAGCGCAATAATATCGTAAGCAGGCTCCTCGTACGGGTGGACCTCGAACATGGCGCGCAGGACGCGGTCCAGGCGGACTTTTGGCACGAGTGTCTCGAAGCGCAGTTCGGGTTCTGAATTGAGGACGCCCTTGCGCCCGCTGAATGGGTCAGCCGTCGCAGCGGGTTTGAAAGTTCCGGTGCCAGGCGCCGAAAAGGTACACTCCGTATAGTCGCCGATTTTGCCTGCTCCGGCATCGCAGACGGCGGTCCGAAGAATCTCCAGATAATCCGGTGGAACAAAGGTGACCAGCTTGACCAGCCGGGCATGCTCGACGGGAAGCAGAGGGTGCATATCCTCGATCTCTAGAACCTTGCCCAGACAATGGCTGACACCTTCCCGCACGACATCCAGATTCGTGTGCGCCGAATAGCAGGCAATGTTGGCCTCCGCCAGCGCCAAGCATAATGCGGCACAGGGGTCATCGCGCCTCAGTGAAGCCAGAGGAGTCCATATCAACGGATGGTGGGCAACGATCAACGACGCCTTACGGCGTTTGGCCTCCTTCACGGTGTCCGGCTCGACAGTAAGGGACACGAGAACCCCGCACACTTCGGAATCAGGATCGCCGGTATGCAATCCTGACTTGTCCCATGAATATGCTGAGCCCGGAGGAGCAATTTCATCAAGGAGCAAGCAGATGTCGCGGACTTTCATGTCGTTTCCCGGAGAACGTGTCAACTGTCGGGTGCGTCCCTATTCATGGAGAGCATACCTGGGGGAGCTGCAGATGTCCAGGGACCCCAATTATGCCATTGCCCCGGAACAGCTTGGCGTAGGGTGTTCCGGGTTTCAGGGAGTTCTGAACACTAAACCCTCCTTTTCTATTTTTTCCACCTTGCACACAACCTATAGCGTCCCAGACAAAATTGGGGCTTGAAAACCACCAGCTTTTGTGCTATCAAGTTGGACGCTGCACATGAATTGGGGAGAGAATTCCTGTGCGAGACGATTAGTTTTCGTTGAATTGTCTCGTTCCTGTCAGACCAGCCTTCGAGGGAAGTAGCACGCCCGGCACACACACGAGGGGGAATTCCGTTAATTGCCGCGCATGAGCGGTGTGGAGAAAAAGGTGAATCGTCTGTCGGGCTGCATCGCCCTTTCGCTGTTGCTGGCCTGTTGTCTCATTTCCCTCTCAGGATGTCCACCTCAAGACGGCGTTCGGCGGGTCTGGCTCTTAAACGACGGGGACTGTCCCATTACCGGCATGTATATATGTTCGGATCCGCGGGAAGAGGCCTGGGGACAAAACCTGCTTTCCACTCCCCTTGAGATCAAGGAGATCGAGCTTCTGCCTGTAGGGGTTTCGGAAGAACACGTATGGTGGATGTGGCCGCATATTGATGCCCATGGTCTGATGGCGGTCGGCGTGCTTCCGGGCAAGTGCGATATCTTTGTCGCAATCAGCAGAAGCGAGGAAGGCGACCATAACATTCGTGTGCTCGGGGCAGCACAATCGCCGGTGTCCGTCCGGTACCTGCTTGAGTAACAGCTCAGGCCGTTTCCATAGACACGGCCGCGTAACCGACAACTTGGCTGTAGTCCTTCGAAGCGTCGGCGCTCGTTCGATAATCCAGGAGCCGCCAGGTGTCCGCGCCGGTGGCGGTAGCGAAGGCCATCGCACAGATCACCGCGGTCGAGCCGCACATCGAATAGCGCTGCTCGTCTATGCCCCAGCCCACTTCGTCAGTATCTTTGCTCAGAATGGCGTTAAGGGTTCTCTGGTCGATCTGATTGGCTTTGTCCTGGCTGAGATAGTGGGAGAGGTCAGTCGAGGCCACAACGAGATCGTCTTGGCCAAGAATGTCCGCCAGTTCACGGCCCAATTCCGCATACCAGGACGAATGGGAGCCGAAAAGTATGGGAACAAGCGGCACCGGTCCTCCGCACGCGGCGTGAAGGAAGGGCAACTGGACCTCGAGGGCATGCTCAAGGAGGTGCGGCTCGGCCGACTGGCTGTCCGTCCGCTGCGCCAGGGTGCGCGCGGTCGCGCTGTCGATAGGGAACTCGCCGAGGGGGGTTTCAAAGACACCGTCGACGAAAACCGACGCCCGGGATATTGCGTAGCGATGGGAACAGCCCAGCAGGACGACGCGTTTGGGCTGTTTCCCCTTGATGCGCTGGTACGCAAAACCGGCAGTAGGACCCGAATACATATACCCCGCGTGAGGCACGATCAGTGCGCGCACGGCATCAGGAGCGGGTTGCACTTCCGAATCATCCATGAACGCTCGTACGGCTCCCGCCAATTTCTCGGGGGACGAGGGGTAGAATTGCCCTGCGACCGCCGTAGCGCGTCTCGTCATGCTGTTCATCTCAATCCCCTCCCATCTCCTGCGATTGCAAGGACCTGTGCAGTTCAGAAGTCTATCGCCGAGAACTTGTAGAAATGACCGTTTCCGCGGATGCGGCGTTTGGTCTCTCCAACCGCTTCCAATTTGGGGATGACGTCACCCATATGTTCAATGATGAGTGCTTCGCGTTCGGATTCGCGCTCCAACGAAAGCAGTTTCACTTTCTGATACAGGGTTAATCCCACTTCCTGGCCCAGCTGGAAAGAAAGGTTCGGGCCCGAGAAATTGTCTCGCTGATAACCGGTTTCGAGGAGTTCATGGAGACGGTGGAACTGTTTTGAGAGGGTTTCCTTGGGAGTCGCGGTGCTTGTCTCGAGGTTGTTCACAAAGGTGACTTCACCCGCGGAATACAGCTTTCCAGGGACGTCGCGCACGAAGCGCTCAAGATGGAATGCGCGGCGGCCCTTGGTGAGGATGTCCATCTCGCCGTTGTCATAGGTCCTGCTGATTTCTTCCAGGGTCATCTCCGTGCCGTACTCGGCCACGCCTCCGTCGACGTAAGCAGGTATCCCGAACGAGGCGTTGGTATCACGGCATTCAGCAATCAGTTGTTTGTAGCGCGGTTCGAAGATATGCAGGCGGAGGTGTTCTCCGGGGAAAACAACCAATTCGAGAGGAAACAGGGGCAGAAGCATCTTCATCTCCGTGCTCGTTTTCAGGTGGAGCGATATTCCATATTCGCGCGCAGTGCGGCCCTCCCAGTATAACAAACCCGCGAACCCAGGCATATTCCACATGCTGCGGTTTGTTTTAACCTATTGAAAGAACTATTCTTAACGTGTTTCGCGTTCGCTGTCACGAATTGGAGCAAGCATGCATCTTCACTCATGGAATGTGAACGGGATCCGTGCGATCGAAAAGAAGGGTTTTGTGCCTTGGCTGCTCGGGACCAGGGCCGACGTGATCTGTGTACAGGAGACCAAGGCGCTTCCCAGCGACCTCTCCGAGTCTGTTCTGTCCCCGGACGGGTACCGCAGCGTGTGGCACAGCGCGAAGCGCCGGGGGTATAGCGGTGTGGCAACGTATTTTCGAAAAGGATTCGAACCCGTGCGCGTCGAGGGTCTGAACATCGGGAAGTTTGACGACGAGGGGCGAGTCCAGGTGCTGGACTTTGACTCGTTTGTGCTCGTCAACGCGTATTTTCCGAACAGCCAGCCCGAACGGGCGCGAATCCAATACAAGCTTGAGTTCTGCCGCGCGATCGGCAAGCTCGGCAAGGAATTACGCGAAGCAGGCAAACCTATGATCCTGTGTGGCGACTTCAATATCGCACACCGCGAGATTGACCTGGCGCGTCCCAAAGAAAACGTCGACAACCCGGGGTTCTATCCGGAGGAGAGGCGTGCGATGGATCGGCTGCTTCGGGCGGGGTATGTGGACACGTTCCGGCACCTGACGCCGGGTCGGGGCCACTACACCTGGTGGTCGTACCGGACCAATGCCCGGGCCCGGAATATCGGCTGGCGGCTGGATTATCATGTAATCGACGAGGGGCTGTTGCCCAGGCTGCAGGAATCCCGGATACATTCCGATGTTCAGGGCTCGGACCATTGTCCGGTTTCCGTTGCCATCGATTGAGGGTAGCAACATGCGATCAAAAGTCACGACCAAACAGGGAGACCAAGGCGAGACGATAGCCCTTAACGGGGAAACCTATCCGAAGTCCCATCCCATCATATGCTGCATCGGAGCACTAGACGAAGCGCGGGTACAGACCGCCTTGCTGCGGCAGGTGCTGGCTTCACAGAATGACGAGGCGCTGGACGACATCCTGCGTTTTCTGCACTGGGTCTTGCACACGTTTTTCATCATTGGGACCGACTGCAGCGACCCGGCCGGGAAGCATCCCGAGTGCAGGCGCGGAAAGATCAGCGAGAAGGAACTGATCAAGCTGGAGGATGCCCAACTTCGTCTCGAGACGGAGCTGAAGTTGCCAAACGCATTCATCGTGGGAGCGTCCACGGTTCCCGCTGCCCACGCGGATGTCGCGTGCACGGCTGTGCGGCGTCTCGAACGAGCTTTCGCGGAATTCCGGCAGGCCTTCCCCGAGTTTGACGCCGGCACAATTCCGGCATTCCTGAACCGCTTGAGCGACTACCTGTTTGTCCTGGCCCGATGGCTGGAGCGCGGAAATCACGCCCCAGTCGATTATTCGGTGCTTGACACGTAGGTTCGTCAGCCCCCTGCACCGAGGTCGGTGGGCGCGAAGTCGTCGGTCAGAACCGTCCCGCGGTCCGGCCCGCTCACAGCGGGGGATATCTGCCGCACCCGGTCCTGGAGCCGGGGCAGCGGAAGCCGCCCCTTCTCCGCAAGCATACGCGTAAGGTCAGCCAATTGCTCGACATTCAGGGGATGGTTGGACACGGGCCCCTGGGGCCACTCAGGGTAAGTGACGGCGGGCGCACCCTCGGCCGTCTGAGGAAACTTGATGGCCACGAGCACCGTGTTCAGGCTGGTCCTGGCCTTGAAGGCGTACGTGAACTCAAATACCTTGCCCAGCGTTGTTAGGAGATCCTGCACCCGGTCGCGCTTTGTGCGGCGGTCGACCTCGACGGTGTTGTAAACCAAGCAGCCGCCGTCTTTTAGGTGTTCTCGTGCGATCTTGAAGAACTCGATCGTGGTAAGGTGATAGGGAAGATAGAGACCGTAGGGGCTGGTGCCGTACGCATCCATGATGATGACGTCGTAACTCTTGCGCGCCCTCCGGAGGAAGACCCTGCCGTCCGCTACCGAGATCTGCAGCCTCGGGTCCTCAGGCACCTGGAAGAAGTCGTGCGCGACTCTTACCACCAACGGATCGATTTCCGCGACGTCAAGGCGCGCACCAGGGTAGTATTGGAGAAATGCTTTGGGCCCCGTGCCACCTCCCAATCCGACGAACAGGACGTCCTGGGCTGCCGGATTGAACACCATCGGCACGTGGAAGAAATCCGTGTACTCGAATCCGCCCTCGACGGGGTTCTTCAGGGACATCTGGCTCTGCCGGGTGTCATCGAAACGGAGCATACGGGTATCTCCCTCGTCGACGACCAGAATGTGGTGGTAGGCGCTGTAGCGATCGAAGAGGATTTGGGCATCCGCTCCGCCGCACGCGCAGAGCAGCGCCAGGAGCACCGGCGCGGCGGCAATCCCTCTCTTTCGCGTCAGCAGGGATACCGCCACCACAACAAGTCCAAGGGCGGCAAGCGCGAGGGACACCCAGAACAGGGTGTCCCGAACGCCGTATTTCGGCAAGAACACGAAGGTGATGAGCATGACGCCCAGTATGCTCCCGACGGTTGACAGGCTTGCTATCCACCCTGCGCCCGAGCCCACCCGGTCGAGGCTTCGCACCTGCAACCGTATGGCCTGGGGCGTAACGGTTCCCAGGGCGAGAATGGGGACAAACGTGCACGCCCCGGCGGCGAATATCGGCCACCACCACGCAGGTTCAGTATTCTCAAAGGAAAACAGCCAGTCCGCGGTGCGGAATGCCAGGGGTTCCATGGGCAAGGCTGTAAGCCCGCCGATAATGAATACGGCGCCCAAGAGCCACCACGCCCGGAAACGGTCCGCGAGGTATCCGCCCAGCGCGTAACCGATGGCAAGCCCGGCCAGAACTACCGTCATCTCCGCTGCCCATATTTCCAGAAGGCTGCCGAAATCCCGCTGAAGAATGCGCACAGCAAGAAACTCATAGATCATCACGGTAGCGCCGGAATGAAGCACACAGAACGTAAGCGCAAGCGAAACGCCCGCGTGGCGCACACGGGAGACGGACTCATCAGGCGATACACACGCATCGGAAGATACGGACATCGGGACCTCCAGCGCTTTGCGCGTTGACCGAACATACTTGCCTGAGCGGGCTTGGATATTACAGGCGGTTCTTTCTTGCGAGAATCTCGAGTTTCAATCCCGCCACCGCGGTTCGCAACAGCGAGAAGGGCTTGCCGCCAAAAGCGGCTGCCATCAGCTCATTGAACAGTTCGAACTTCCTCTTGGAATAGGGATACCAATTCAGCTCCGGCTTGGAGCTTTGCTTGTCGATAACAAGAGACTTCACGTTCGAGAAGGTATGCAGGCCAAACGACCCGCGATAGCGCCCGAAACCGCTGTCTTTCACCCCGCCGAACGGCAATCCGGAGTTGGCCTGAGTCGCCAGCACATTATTGATCGAGACGTTTCCAGTGATAATGCTTCGCGCAACCCGCTCGGCGCGTTCGAGGTCGGCCGACCATACGCTTGCGCTCAGCCCGAAAGGCGAGTCGTTGGCGAGCTCGATGGCCTCCTGCTCGGTCTTGAACTTGCCGACAGTCACCACGGGCCCAAACGTCTCGTCGTACACGATCTTCATGCCGTTCTCGAGGCCCGTAACAACAGTGGGCGGAAAAACATGGGACTTGCCGTTGCGCCCGCCGCCACACGCGATTTTCCCGCCCCTCGACTGTACGTCGCTGAGCTGGTCCTCGATGGTCTCGATCTGGAATTCCGCGGTCATGCAGCCTACGTCCAGTTCGCCGTCGTCTTTCCCGGAGCCGTCGGGCGCCAGGGTTCTGAGTTTGGCAATCTTTTCCGTCAGCGCCGCCACGAATTGATCATAGATGCGTTCCTGGACGTATACGCGCTCGACCGACGTGCAGGTTTGCCCACAGTTCGCAAATGAGCCCCACAGCGCACCGTTAACGGTGCGGTCGATGTCGACATCTTCGAAAACAACCATGGGATCCTTGCCGCCCAACTCGAGTTCCAACGGGATAAGGTGCTGGGCGGCGGATGCCATGACCTGTTTGCCCGCCCCGACGCTGCCGGTAAAGAAGATCTTGGCGGGCTTTTCGTCAATGAGCATCTGGGCGTGTTTCCGAGTCGCGTAGATGACCTGAATAGCGTCTTTCATGAATCCGCTATTGCCGGTAATGGCTTCGAACAACCCTTGGAGCGGAGTATAGCTCGACGGCTTCAAAATCGTTGAATTGCCCGCGATGAACGCGCACATAATAGGCACAAACGAGAGATGAAACGGGTAGTTCCACGGGGAAATGACGAGTACGGGCCCCATGGGCTCGTACACCACCTTGGATTTCTTGCCCAACAGAAAGATCGGCGTCTTGACGCGCTGCTCGGCCAGGATGCGCTCGGCGTTCTTCTCATAGTAATCGATGGTGTCGAGTGCCGGGAAAACCTCGAGCATGAGGGCATCGGTAAGACATTTGCCGGTCTCGCTTACGATCTTCCGCGCGATTTCCAGACGGTTTTCGAGCAAATACCGCTTGAGTTTCGAAGCCTCATCAAGCCGTTGCCTTACTGACATGGCTTTGAGTTTCTTGAAGGCTTCCCTGGCGCGCGCATAGGTGTCCGTCACGTCTTGCGCGGATGGGGCGGGGATTGTGTATAGAACTTCGCCATTACGCGGGTTGCATACGGTGATTCCCACGTCGGCACCGCGTGTCTCGCCTGCTGTCATGGTCATTTAAGGCCGCCTCTTGCTGAGGGCACTCGCGCGCCCGTTTCACGTTAAAGATTCGGCCCAACAGTATAGCAAAGGCGTGGAATCGACCCAAACGCGCGCGAAACCAGTGCTTGGCTCGACGCATCCGGACGCTACAGGAATGCCTGCCCCTCGCCGCGGTAGGTCGGCGCTTCGTCGATAATTGCGCCATTCGAGACGAGCGCAAGCGAGTTGAAATGCTCGCATAATTCCCCCGCCTTCGCATGTCGCATGAGGATGGGATCGCCGATGTCCAGGCGGGGCTCACCCCGGTACCGGACCGGGGTCTGCACCTCTCCGGCGCCCTCGCTCGGGAGTAACCGGGCGCCCCTCGGCAAGTACGGGCTGGGGAGGCGGTCCGGACCGGCGGAACCCGAAGCGGCGTAGCCTCCGCCCAGGCACGTGAAGACGCCGGGTTTCGGGATGCGCGTGATTTCCAATGCGAATCCGGCCGCCGGTTGATACTGAACGTTGTGGTAGCCATCGAAGAGGGCGGGGGCGAAGAATGCCGAGCCCACAGTAATTTCAGTCACCGCGCCGTCGGATACCGTGAAATCGATGCTGCCCGAGCCTCCCCCGTTGACGAACGCGAGTTCGTGCGCGGCTTTCACTATCGCGCTTGCCAATTCCCGCCGCCGGCGCAACACGTCCCGCCTGGATAGCGATTGCAGAAACCGTACGGCGCTGTTGCGGAAAAGGCGTCCGGGTACGTCGTCGGGTATGCCCGCAATCTGCGCTTCGTAGGCCATGAGGCCCTCAAGACGCAAGTGCCGGCAACCGATGACATGCTTGGCCACGTGAGCAGCGCTGGCGGCGTCCCTGATGGGACTTCGCTGAACGCCAAAATGAAGCCCAAAGAACGAATACGACATGTCGGCATCGATGCAGACAGGGATCTGCGTGTCAAACGCACGGCCAGACTGATTCAGGTGATCGGCATGTTCCACGCTGTCGATCGTGCAGATCAGTCTCTTGCCGCGCCGAAGCTCACGGCATAGTGAGGCCAGCTCCGCCTCCTGCCACGCCGGGTAGGCGATCAGAAGATTGTTGAGTCCCAATTGACTGAGAAACACCGCCTCACCCGCCGTGTAACACATCACACCATCGAAACGTTCATCACTGGCCAGAATGCGCTCCAACAAAGGAACGCACCGGATGGATTTTGAGGCAACGCGGATGCGTGTTCGCCCGGCGCGTTCAAGCACGGCTGCGATATTTGCGTCAAAGAGTTCCAGATCTACATAAGCCAGCGGAAGAGGGCGTTCGCGGAAGATGTTCCGGTAGTAGTCATATTCCCGCACGAATCGCTTCATGGCTCTTCCCCGGGGTTGTCATGGACGTGAGCCACCCGGCCGTGGCGTTCGCGCAGGGGATAGGGCAGAAAAACAAGGAAGCCGATAACGCACGCGATTCCCGCCAGGACGGCGGCCCATTTGAGGCCGGCAACTGTTGCGTCGGCCTGTGCATTGCCAAGTCCCTTGAGATTGCTCAGGGTCACGATTCCCAGACCGATCATCAGCTTCTGAAAAATGCCCTGTACGCCAAAAAACATGCCTTCCCGACGCTGGCCCGTGAGCCGCTCATCATAGTCGACCGCGTCGGAAAGCAGCGCGAAGGGAAGGACCATGAACCCCGCCACGGTCACCCCTACGAACGCCATCACAAGCATGGTTTGAGGGATGACCCCGCCCACTGGAATGGCGCCGACGCCCGCGAACATGGCAAAGACCGCGCCCGAACCCAGCAGGGTCAGCAGGAAGACCCTGTACTTGCCGAAAAGGGACGAAAGCTTCTGCATCAGAAAGAACGAGGCAACGTTGAATACCACGAAGAATCCCATCAGAACAGTTGTGAACGCCTCGCTCTTCTCGAGCACCGTCTCGACCCAGTATGGAACCAGGGCGATGATAATCTGCAGGCCAAACCAGTAGAAAGCCGTGGAAATCGCTATAACGAGAAACGCGGGATTTCTCAGCGTGAGCAGCATACCTCTGATCATCGGTACGCGGGGCAGACCGTCTTCCAGGTTCATGGGCTGGCGCTCGCGCACGGTCCAGCCGATCGGAACAAATGACAGGACCGCGATGCAAGCCACAATACCGGCCGTAATACGGTATCCGAGGGTCGCAATCAGGACGCCGGCGAATGCAAAGCATACGCTGGAGACCACGAGGAAGAGGGACTGCGCTACGGTGAGAGATACCCGCTCTTCGACGTCGGGCGTAAGTTCGGGCAAGAGGGCAAGATAGGGCGTGACCACAAGCGAGTACAGGAACAGATACGCCTGAAAAAGCACGAGAAGATATACGAAATTGATTATGCTGGTCCCGTCGATTGGCGGGTTATACAAGAGAAAGACGACCAGTGCGAACGGAATGATGCCCCGCCGAATAAACGGGATGCGGCGCCCGTTGGCCGACCGGAAGTTGTCGGTCCAACTGGCAATGATTGGGCAGTATATCGCCTCGCAGATGCGGCCGATCATGTAGGCGGCAGCGAACAACCGGGGAGCTACCAGCGGGACGGCATCCTCGGTTCCCGGAACGTACCGCTTCATAAGCCACTGCAGCAGGAGGAGGTCCGGCAGATTCATCCCCAGCCCTGCCAGGCCGAAGACCAGTTTTGTGCGAAATGGGAGTTTTGACAAGCGCTCAACTCCTGTTCATTCTAAATCTTGAACGCGCCGCGGAGCTTGAGTCCTTCTTCAGCGCGCCCTTCATACTTGATTTTCCCCTGGAGCAAGGCGGTCTCGAGGCGTTTCTTTCCCATCAGGATTGCCGCCCACGTTCCCGCCGGCATGGTTAACGTAAGCTCGGCATCCTTGGGAAGAAAGCCTTCTTCTACGGAAAGACCGCCGTCCTTTATCCGCAGCGCGTACGACTGCTCCGTCACTCGTTCTTCGGCAGTGAGGCGGAGACCCACGACACACGACCAGCCCGCGGCCTTGGATGGGTCATAACGACTGCCCAGATCCAGCGTGAGCTCGCGCGCATGAGGGGCATACTGGCGAGTCCCTCCGCCGAACAAATCGGACAGACGCTTCTTGCGGGGCCCAACAATGCACCCGCTGCGCTCTCTCCGTTTCCGGCGCCACGAGTACCAGCGCGGAAATGCGTGCTCGAACTCTTCAACATAGACCTCGCGGCGTTCGGCGGCGCTTCGTTCGACGGCCAGGGAGAACCGAAGCACTTGGCGGGCGGACTCTGCGTCGAGCAGGGGGGGCTCCCGCCTCTGAATGGCCCGGACGAAGTTGGCCGTGGATGCGGTAAATCCCTCGATCCAATCGGCCGGCGGACTGTAATGCCGCCAACCGGAGCCGGTGAAGACGGACACCGGAGGCCGCTCATGGACATCGCCCGTGCCCTTGCTAATGAACAGGATTCCCTTTGACCCCGTGACTTCCAGCCACTCGTCGTTGGGATAGTACTTGGAGGGGATGGTGAGGAACCTGGCATGATTGAAATCGCACACGCCGTATCGGGTTCCTTCTTTGCATTTCCACATGATGGTTGCGGGGCAATCGAGTATGCCATCCTCAGAGTCGACCCATGCAGTGACGCGTTCGGGCGCGCCAAGCAGGTGCCATGCCATGGCCCATTCGTGGTGCCCGTGGTCGAACGTCTCAAACCCGTGGCCGTGCGCGACCTGACGGAGCTGCTGTTCGTAGGTCGCGGCGGGCACCTCCCATCCGCCGCCGGGGCTGGAGATCGACCGCATGCGAAGACCTGCGGGTTCCCCGATTACGCCGGCATCGATCAGGGCTTTGGCTTGCGCCACGGGGGGATATAGCACATAACATTCCGTCACCTTGAAAAGTACGCCCGCCTCTTTTACGGCCGCGAGCATCCGGTCCGCGCTCGGCAGGCTGTCGGTCATGGGTTTCTGGCAAGCGATATGTTTGCCGGCCCGGGCGGCGGCAAGTACGACTTCCTCGTGCGTGTCGAACGGAGTGAGCACTTCCACGGCATGAACTTCGGGGTCGGCCAGAAGGTCGCGATAGTCTGTGTACACCTTTTCAACGCCCCATTCGGCCTGACGGCCGGCGAGACGGGCAGGATCGTTGTCGCAGATCGCGTACACGCGCGCATCGCCGAGGCGTTTGTAACCGGCAAAGTGCAAGTCGGCAATACGGCCACAACCGATGAACGCCACATTCAGCATGCCTCGGGATCCCTCCGCTGTTCCCCCAACAGACTGGTGCCATTCTGCCTGTTTTGCGCGGACGCGTCAACGCGAGCCGCAAACAGGGGATAGTACGGGAGGGCATTGGTTCCAGCACCCTGGGCGGCAGGCGATGGGCATACCCCATACGCAACCGGAGCGGATTTGGCGCTCGCAGGAAGCGGGCCGCCTGCGCTCAGCTCGACCCGCCATGGCATTTTTCTCGTCCGCGGGCGAGCTCAACGTCGGTCAGACGCGCTCCCCGCCTTGAACGTGGTCAGACTCTGGGTACCTCTTGCACCAGAGGCAAGAGGGTCTTATCAATGCCTTTTTCGTCTTCGGGGATGTCGGCCTTGAAGAGTTTCCAATGCTCGACGTGGGTCACGGAACCGCCATTTGCCGCGAGCGACACCATCGGGCCCAGCGTTTCCACCTCGAGAATGTCGCTATCGGTGTAAAGTTCGTTGTTGCAGCCGTAATCGGGATACGGGGCGGGGTCGATGCAGGCAAAACGTTTCACAAATACTGCACCGTTAAGGGTATAGGCGGCCCATCCCTGCTTGTTCAGGACTCCGGCCTTCTGTTTGCTCACGCCGACAGCTGGCTCCTGCTTGAGTTGGATGTACTTCTCGCCCCAGCGCCATCTCGGGTCGCTCATGTTCGTGTAATGCCAGAGCACAAGGGGCCTGGCAGGGAGAAGGTACTCCAAGTGCGACCGGAATTCCTCCTGAGGAAGAATTGCGCGTCCGCCCTGCGCCATTACTGAGAGTGCCCACGGCGCGAGGGTCACGTTCCACAGATTGGTGTTGGTGAGCGTATGTTCAAGACGGACTGCGCCGCTGTCGCCCGTAAAGCACAGACGTATATCCTTCTTGATGCCCGTGGCAGCTTCGGTTTCCTGCGACAATGCCAGGGTCTTGCCGTCCCAGTCGGCGTGAACCGGCTCGTTGTCGGGAACATAGGTGCGCGGCGAGGCCTCGGGGGCGTGCCAGAGGCGGTGTCCGCCATAGCTGCGCCACTCGTCGCCTCCGGTCTGACCCAGATGCTCCTCGAACTCCTTAAAGAGATTGTGCCCGCCGGAAAACCCGAAGCGGATAATTCGGGGTCCTACATCCGTCGTCGCGATCAGCTCAATGGGGCCCTTGGCAATGCGGATGCAGTTGGGCCAACCTCCGTATGCGATTTTCTCCATTTCACGTTCTCCTGGGGTCTGGGGTTCATTTTTCGGGGTCTTTTCGGTGGTCGTGGCCAACTAGATAAAAGGACATGAACAGGAAAAGACCGATATTGAACACATACAGAATACGGTAATTGAGGTCAACGTGCCGATAAATCAGCGCCAGGACGCCCATGTAAACATTCAACGCGTATGTGAAAAGAACGACTTCCTTGTGGGAAAGGCCGAGACTCAACAGGCGGTGATGAATATGGCTCTTGTCGGCGGAGAACACTTTACCGGAATTACGAGCGCGGGTGGCCATGATGCGAAGCATATCGAAGATCGGGATGCCCAGGATGACCAGGGGCAGCAGCATCGTTGTCAGGGCGGTTGCATGCGAGGCCGCGTCAAGCATTTCGGAAGCAAGAAACAAGCCCAGAAACATCGAGCCGGTGTCGCCCATAAAGACCTTCGCCGGATGAAAATTGAAGAACAAGAATGCCCCCGTGATGCCCATGACGCCGGCGCACATGGACGCCGACAGAGCACCGCCTTGCGTCGCCTTATTCACTAGCAGGAACCCGGACATGATGAACGTGCATCCCGCGGCGAGACCATCCAGGCCGTCCAGCATGTTGATGGCGTTGATGACGGCCGCAACGGCGAGCACGGTGAGCAAGAAATCGATCGACCCAAGCTCAACCACCCTGAAACTGAAGGGCAGCATGAAGGCCTGGAACCGGTAACCCGCCCAGAACAAAATCGCCCCGCTCACGAACTGGCATCCCAGCTTCGTTAACGCGCGCATGTTGCGCATATCGTCCCATAATCCGGCGAGTGAAATGACCAACAAGGCAACAAGGAGACCCCGGTAGTGCGGCTGGCAATACTGTGGCCAGACAATGTAAATGGTCCAAAAGCACAGGAGAATCGCGGGGAAGAATGCGACTCCCCCGATGCGCGGAACCGTGCCCGTGTGCACTTTCCGCCAGTCTGGGGGATCCACGAGCCCGCGTTTAAGGGCGAAGCGGAGAATGAAGGGCTCAAGGAGCATGACCACGCCAAATCCCACGCCAAAGACCGTCAAACAAGGAATGATGTGCTCCTGCCCTGCCATAATGTTGGACCTGCTCCCGTCCCGTGCGTTTCTTCGAAAGACAGGAATTACAATACCGGATTTGGGACCCACCTTCTAGCCCCGGTTTTCTCTTACCAGTTAAATCGACTCTTCTGAGGTTCAAGATCGTTGGCTCGAGCATGCCCTTGGTTTCTCCGTGACGGCTACGAGGTGACACAAGCCTCGGGGAAGAGGAAGGCAGAACACATTGCGAATTTTCGCATTATGTGCCACAATAAATAGGGTCCAAATCGTAGAACAACCAGGATCACAGGGCCCAGAATCCGCCGCGGCCACGATGCCGGCCCAATGTTCCGAGCATCAGTCAGGCGAACGGCAAAATCTGGAGTTTGTTTTGTCGTCAAAAGGGGGGGCAGATTCCGCTCCGCACCGTGGCTGGTTTCGCCGGTGATTGTCCGGCGGCACACGTCGGGGTTGTTTGTTGATAAACGGTTGAGGTATGGTAACGTGTGTGTGCTGGGGGAGAACTCAAATAGTGGGTCTTTCCTCCGATTCGGGTGGTGGAGTGGTTCACACGCTTTGGCGTGTTCAATACTGGACGGCGCGGGGAAGCCGTACAGTGTTCGATGGGAGGTCGGCTATTGCGATACGCGATTCTCTCCGACATCCATGCCAATATTGAGGCCATGGAGGCCGTGTTGGGGAAGATCGATGCGCTCGATATCGATCAAGTCCTGTGCCTGGGAGACATCGTCGGCTACAATGCCAACCCGAACGAATGTACCGCCCTGATCAGGGAAAGGGGCATTCCAACGGTGTGCGGAAATCACGACGCCGTGGCGTGCGGGCGGGAAGAGCCCTGGGGATTCAATCGTATAGCACTCGAGGCCGCGATATGGACCAGGGAAGCGCTCACGCAAGAAAATATCGAGTGGCTGAATGCGCTTCCCGACGCTGTACAGCCCAATGGCGTGATTGGGGTGCACGGCGCCCCCGGAGACCGCGATTCCTACATGTTCACCTGGGAGGATGTGAGTCCTCATTTCGGTGATGTCTCCGTCAAGGGAAGAAATGCCTGTTTCTTCGGTCATACGCATGTGCCCGGTATTTTTGAGTCTGACGGGGGCTGGACACCCGTCAATGGCACCAAGTTCATCTTGAAGGACGGGCCTGTCACGTTCATCAATCCCGGCTCCGTGGGTCAGCCGCGAGATGGCGACCCGAGGGCTTCGTTCGGAGTGTACGATACAATTGGGCGGGAGTTCTCGCTGGTCCGCGTCAAGTACAATGTCAAGGCCGCGATGACACATATTCGGAACTCCGGCCTTCCGGACTATCTTGCGGACAGACTGGAGGTTGGCCGCTAGTCAACACGGCAAGGGAAGTCTGAAATGCGCAAAGCCTCTGTAAAACGTGAAACGGGGGAGACCCGCATCACGCTTACGCTCGTTCTCGAGGGGAGTGGCCGCTCCGACATAAAGACCGGCATCGGGTTCTTCGACCATATGCTCACCCATGTAGCCCGGCACGGCCTATTCGACCTTGATGTCTCCGCTGAAGGTGACCTCGAGGTCGATGCTCATCATACTGTCGAGGACGTGGGTATCTGTCTGGGCAAAGCCTTTCTGCAGGCCTTGGGCGACATGAAGGGGATCCGGCGCTTCGGGCACGCGGTAATACCGATGGACGAGACGTTGGCCGAGGCTTCGATCGATTTCAGCGGCAGGCCGTTCCTGCGGTTTGACGGCGATCTCCCCTGTGGCAAGGCAGGAGAGTTCGATTCGGAACTCGCCGAAGAGTTCTTTCGCGCCTTCGCTATAAATAGCAGGGCAACTCTGCACTTGGTCCTGCGCGCGGGAAAGAATCTGCATCATTGCATCGAGGGGCTCTTCAAGGCGTTCGCACACGCATTGGACGAAGCGGTCCAGATCGATCCGCGGGTCGAAGGCGTGCCCTCAACAAAGGGGGTGTTGGAGAGGTGATAAAGCACATCCTGGTGCCAACCGACGGAAGCCCCGCGGCAGAGGCGGGGGTGCGGTTTGCCGCCGCCTTTGCCACAAAGTACCGGGCCACGGTACGAGGCCTTCATGTGGTGGACATCAAGCTCCTCGAGGGCCCCTTTCTTCGGGATATATCGGCATCGTTAGGCACCGCTCCCTATGTCAACTATCAGGGCAATATTGCCATGATCCTGGAAGAGCGCGGCAAGGCGGCTCTGGAATCCGTGAAGAAAATCTGTGCAAATGCCGGCATCGAGTGTTCGACCGAACTCGTAACCGGCTTGGTAGTGGGCTCGGTTGTCGAACAGGGGGAATTAGCAGATCTCATCATCCTGGGAAGAAGCGGGGAACACAGTGCATGGCTCGATGGGCTAGTCGGCTCGACCACGGGCGCCGTAGTGCGGCGCGCGACGCGTCCCGTCCTGGTAACCGGCCGCGATACGCCCGGCCACGACGTGTTCGTGGCGGCGTATGACGGTTCCGGGTATTCCCGGGCCGCGCTGCATGTCGCCGCGGAAGTCACAAGGGACTGGGAAGCGGCCTTGAAGGTACTGGTAGTCGGCGAAGGCGAAAGCGCGGAGGCATGGGCCAGGGAGGCAGAGACCTACCTGGAACCTTATAATCTCAACGTGCGGTCCGAAGTCCGAAGGGGCGATGCAAGCGAGACCATCGTGGAGTACGCGGAAGAACACAAGGCAGACATGCTTATCATGGGTGCCTATGGTCATAAGAAGGTGCGCCGGCTGGTTGTCGGCAGTACCACAGCGTACGCCATGAATCATAGTCCTTGTCCCTTGTTATTAACCCGTTAACTGCTAGGATGCTTTTCATGAGTGCATCTGCCAATCTCGAGCACGTGATCGAGCGCGTCGGCGACCTGCCGGCGGTTCCAAAAGTCGTGTCAGAGGTCCTTCTCCTTACCGAAAACCCCTATGTCGATCTGCCCGCCGTGGCCGAGGTCATCCAAAAGGATCCCGCCCTGAGCGCGAAAGTGCTCCGCATCAGCAACTCCCCGTATTACGGCATGCGGCAATATGTTGGTACCGTGAAGCTGGCCTTGGTTATTCTCGGTGTCCAGGAAGTCCGCAATATCGTGTTGGGCATCTCTGTTTTCGATATCCTGCGCAGCAGGAGAACCGCGTCATTGTTTGCCGGCGACTTCTGGAAACACTCGTTCCTGACAGCGGGGTTCTCGAAGAAGCTTGGCGAACACTTGCGGCTGGCGCTGCACGGCGAAGATTTCATCACCGGCTTGTTACACGATATCGGGAAACTCGTGCTGATGCGCCAATTCGCAACGGACTACACCAAGATGTACGCGCAGGCCGGAGGCGGGGGCAGGAAACTATGTGATATCGAGACTGAAGTGTTCGGGTTTACGCATGCCGATGCCGCGGCGGCACTCGCAACACGATGGAATTTTCCACAAACGCTGACCGACGGCCTGCTGTTACATCATCCCAAGGCCGACATTGCCTTAACCCGAGCAAAAGACCCATTGCTTGCCGCTGTCGTGCGAATTGCGAACCTTACCGCCCATGAAGACCCAAGCCATTTCGAGCCATCGTGCCAAAAGGCCGCTGACGATGCCGAAGCCTGGGATATCGTCATGAAACAGGTACCCGAATTGACCGAGGAGCATCGCGGGGCGCTCCTCGGAGGGTTCATGCGGGAGGTGGGCCCCATCTCTGCGCCTATGCTATAACATCTGCTATCCAATAGTTGCAGCAGAAATCACCTCACGGAAGAACTATGGCCAAGAAACGAAAAATCGAAATTCACCAGTCCGAGGACCTGGCTCAGATCGATGACGAACTGGAGCTGGCCCTCGAACAACTCGAATCCGCCAATCTTACGGTAGGCGGCCTCCTCACCGAAATCGACCTGTCCAACAAAAAAGAAGAAGGAACATCCGAAGACGTCCCCCTGCCTGACCAGGAAGAGGACACCAGTGCCAAGACCGGGGAACACCCACCGGATACCACGCGTTGATCCCACAGCGCCCGGCGGCATCCAATAAGGAAGTCATTGTAAGACAGTGGCTTATGAGCGCCTCTTTCCTTTGCCCCAATGTATTTGATAGAATCTGTATGGCAAAGAGGCGAGCGCATGGCAACGGGCAGATACAAAGCGGATATATACCCACAACTCGAACTGCGCGACGCACCCCAACGCCGGGAGCCTGCGTATGCCCACGTATCGAGGGGCGAAGGGACGCTGGGCAACGGGTTCCTCGAGTTGGTCATCAAACTGGACCCGCGCGAACCCGGGCATGCCACGATGACCAACAAGCTGACCGGCGAGCAGCTCCACCTGAGTTTCAGCCCGTTCGAGGCGTGGTTCTCATCGGGTCCGTTATCCGCCCTGGAAGGGCAGGTGAGCGCAATGGAGGCCCGGGGCTCGGGAGACGTATCTACCCTGGTAACCAAACTGGATTGCGGCTGGCTCCAAGCGCAGATTTCATATGTGTTGTTCCGTGGCGAACACTTCATACGCAAGAATGTCGCCTTCCACGGGCTCACTCAGGACGCATTCCTCGAAAAAGTCACGGTTATCAAACATACCGTAGACCCGAGATACGGCTGTCACGTGCATGACGGGGGCATGTATTACCCGGTCATGTTCTTGCGGTCACAACGGAGCAGTCTTTTCTTCTGCGTGGATTTCCCGGGGTATTTCGTGGTGTGTGAAGGCCGTGATTTCACCTTCGAGTACTATCCAGGGACGAAGCTTACACCGGGGCGCAGTCACCAGATGCTTGCGGCACATATCGGCGTTTGCTCGCTCGAAGGCAGAAACTGCAAGAACCCGTTTCACGATACGGCGGCAGATCTGGACATCGGCGAGCAACAATGGTTTCGCGAGTATCTTTTGACGGGCGCATCGCTGGCCGAACTGCCTTCCGTGGAGTTGAAGGGGCCCGAACAAGGCACTGCCGGCCCCAGTGATCTCGAGGTGTTGGAGCAATGCCGCTGGCTCAATGCTACCCGCGTATTCTTGCCGCGTATGCTCGAGTCGCTGGAATCCTATCCGCTTCGCGAGACCGTAGAACAACAACTGCAGATAGAAGGCCTCGATCAAGTGCTGCGAATCCGGCGGGACCGCACGGAAAACTTGGGATGGGTGGCCCTGGACCCCTTGGGTGCGCCCGCCACCCATGATTTCGCTCCCTGCTTTGCCTCGGAAGCGTTCTGCGATTCGTTGGTGGACCGTTGTCTTCGAATCATGGACCGGTATCAGTTCCGAAACATTGAAGTCAGCGGTAGCCCCATTGTGCAGTGCCATGCCGCGGGTCATGGTCATTCGGCGGGGATTCAGTCGCTGATGAAAGCGTTTCAGGGGCTGGTCGAAGTAGTGGCTTCCCTCAAGGAGAACTATGCCCATGTGACCTGCATGCGGCCGTACGTGAGCTACGGGGCCGGGCTGGCCCGTCTGTGCGACGCCCTGGCCGTAATGTCCGAGGAACATCCCCTGCCATTGCCTGACATTCATCCGGGACGGCTTTTCGCGGATATGCAGCGCCTATACTTCCGGCGTGCGCACAGCTTCCTGATACCGCGCAGCAAGCTCTCGAACGCAGTGGGCATGGCGCCCGAAGCAGCGCTGGGGGCGCCGTACCCCGGCGCGGAACATTACCCCTGGTACCTGTATCACGACAGTGCCGGCTGGCGCTATGGCTTGATATCGGCCCTGGCCACGACGCCCCGGCATAGATTTCACGCCCTTCCACAGGATCTTCCCGAAGGAGACCGGGCCTTCGCTGTCAAATGGCTGGCCTGGGAGCGCAAATACCTCGCCGACCGCTTGTTTGTCGAGGAGATCCTTGCGGAACCAGGACTCGGCGAGGTTGATGGATACAGCTACGCCACGGCTCAAGGCGCTGTGCTCTTTCTGTTTAATACAAGCTACGATCCCCGCGAAGTGCACTTGCGGCTCCACCTCAAACACGACCTGGAGTACATCGTCCGGGAAATCCATCCCCGCAAGTACAACTATCTCGGGCCAAACGACGGACTGTTCACCCGCGATAGCGAATTGTCCTGCCTTCTCGAACCGAAAGAGGCCCGAATTGTCGAGGTGGTGCGCCGCTCGCCGGCGGCGGCCCGGCGCAAACGCCCGGAGGTCTTTGGCGTGCCCCACCGCACGGACAACGGCAACTTGTATGCCCAGGGCCAACCCGGAACCACGGCGAAGATTGTCGTGCGCAGCGAAGACCGTTTCAGCCGCCAGACCGTGACGTTTCGAGGAGAGGCCATGTCCGCCAGCATCCGGGACTGGCTGGTGACCCGGCGTCTGTTCGCCGAAGGGGTAGAATCGCTGCCGCAGGGAGATTTCGAAGGCGTGCGGCTGACTACAGAGATGGATATCCGCCGCGATGTCTGGCTCTCGGCTGCGTTTCACGTGCCCGAGTCCCTGAAAGAAGATATCGATACGCTTCCCTTCCAGCTCAACCGCCCCTGTTGGGCCTACCCCAAGCGCCTGTTCTTCGTGATTCGGTTCGAGCCGGAAGCGGCATTCGATCCCATTCGAACGGGTTCCGGCGTGCCGGGCATACCGGAGGGATACGCCTCGCCCTTGCCGCCCAAGTGCGGACTGGACTTGGCGGGAAGCAACTATGGGCTTCGGGCCTGGGTCAACGGCGTGCAGCGCACCGTGTTTCCCGCCTTGGCATCATGGCGCGGATATACGCCGAATCCCAACCCTGTCGTAGCCTATTTCTTCGAGGCCGGCAGCAAACTCGAGTTCGGCAAGACCAACAAGGTCGTGGTGTTTGCCAACCATTTCGACCCGGCTGCTTTCAAAGGTATTACGATCGAGCACCTGCCGGAGGTGACGGTGGAAGAGGCGATTTCCCTCAAGTGACAGGCCGCCCGCTTCATATTCTCATGACGGACCCCCATCTGCGCGGCGGGGGACAGGTCCGCTACGTTTCCAGCCTGGCTGCCGAACTCACGCGCTTCGGACATCGTGTCACCATCGGCTGCAAACCGGATTCCGTGCTTGTGGAACACGCCAAGGCGGCCGGCTGCGGGGTAGACAACCGTTTTACGTTTCGCGGGGGACTCCGCCCGCTCTGCTGGCTGGCCGATATTCGCGAGACGCGCCGCTTCATCCAGCAGGAAAAACCGGATATCTTGCACGTGAACGGTTCGCAGGATCATTGGGCCGCGGCAGCCACAAACCGCCTTCTGGGCCGGCCCGTGTGCCTCGTGCGGACACGCCACAACACCTACCCCGTGCATGATATGTGGCCCAACCGCGTCTTGAACCGGCGCTGGACCGATTTCCAGATCGTGGTGTGCGACACGGTCCGGCAAACGCTGGGAGAGCAACGGGCCTTTGACCCCGCGCGAATGTGCTCGATTCACAATGGCGTTGATTCGGAAGAGTTCAAGCCTGACGCGTCGCAACGGGCCGAAGCGCGCGCCGAATTTGGCTATCGAGACGATGAGCTGGTATGCGGAATTGCCGCGCGGCTGGTTCCCGCCAAGGGCCACGAATTCCTGTTTCGCGCCGCGGCATGGCTCAAGGGGGAGTTTCCCAACCTGCGCCTGCTTGTTCTGGGCCAGGGGGATTTGGAGCAGGAGCTGGTCCGCCTCGCCGAGGAACTTGGAATTGCCGGCATCGTACGCTTCGCGGGGTTTCGCGGCGACATGGCCCGGTCCACCCAGGCCTTCGACATAGGCGTCCAGCCATCCATCGATTGCGACACCTCTTCGTTCAGTTTGAAGGAACAGATGGCCGAGGAAAAGCCCGTGGTCTGTTCGGACTACGGCGGCCTGACCGAGATCTTGACCGACGGCGTCGAGGGATTCATTGTGCCCGCGGGAACCGTCGAACCATTGGCAGAGGCGATAAGAACATTGCTCGCTAACCCTGAACTGCGCCGCAAAATGGGGGCGGCGGGACGGCAGCGGATACTGAAAGACTTCACCTTAGAGGTGTTTGCGCGGCGCACAGCCGAAGCATACTGCCACGCATTGGAGATTCATGGTACGCACACTGCATCTTGACGAACAGCGCGGCTGGCGCGGGGGCGAGCAGCAAGCAAGCTACCTCATCAAGGGATTGGCTCAGCGCGGCCATTTCGTGGCGGTCGGGGGTCATCCGGACGGGGAGTTCACGCAGCGGGACCACGGCATCCAGAACCTCACCCGCATAACCTGCCCGTTTCGCGGAGAAATCGACCTGCTCACCGCCTGGCGGCTCGCGAAAGCCGTCAAATCTCTGGATATCGATATCCTGCACGCCCACACAAGCCATGCCCATACGCTGGCCTGCCTGGCGCGGATGTTTGCACGCAGAGCCAAGGTGATGGTTACCCGGCGCGTGGACTTTGCCCCGAGAGCCAACGTCATCAACCGATGGAAATACGAGTTTCCTGACCGCATTGTCTGCGTCTCGCAGTGCATTGCGGACATCCTTCGCGAATTCGGCGTGTCCGGGGCCAAACTCTCCGTCGTGAACAGCGCCCAGGACCCCGCCCGGTTCGATGTCACCCCCTGTACCCGCGCCGAGCTGGGTCTGCCTGAAGAGGCGCCCCTCTTCGGAAATGTGGGGGCTTTTGTCGGACATAAAGACCACGCGACCCTCATCGAGGCCATGTCTGTTGTAAAGAAGACACTGCCTGGCGCCCATCTCGCGCTCGTTGGCGACGGGGAACTGCGCGGCGCCATCGAAGCGCAGGTCGCAGCGGCCGGATTGAGTCCAAGCGTCACTTTTCTGGGCTACCGGACAGACGTTCCCCGGATACTCCCCGTACTCGATGCCTTCGTATTGTCGAGCAAGCAGGAGGGGTTCGGCGGCGTGTGCGCCGAAGCGATGTTCTCGGGCGTCCCCGTCGTATCCACTGACGCCGGCGGCATGATCGAGACCGTCAAACCCGGCATCACAGGGTTAATGGTCCCCAAGCAAAACCCCTCAGCCCTTGCCGCGGCCATGATACGGCTCATCCAGGACCCGGAGCTCGCCTCCGAACTCGCCGACCGCGCCACGGGCTACGTCAACGAACACCTCACCACCGACCGCATGGTCGAGCGTTATGTCGCGCTCTACGAAGAAATGATAGAGGGGAAGGACTAGAGCGTATTGCGCTACCCGGGACGGTTCTCCTTGGTTTCTGGATAGGGGTCCTCCGAGCCGGTATAATCTCGTTTCGGTTTGTGTCGCGGGAAGACTTCCGCACAGATATCAAGGATGATACGCTCCGATGAGCTTGGTGCGTTTGGAAAAGGTCTCGAAATCCTACGACGGTGTCCCGTTGCTCGAGGACGTCGATTTCCGCATCGAGGAAGGCGAGAAAATCGGTCTGATCGGCCGCAACGGCACGGGTAAGACTACGATTTTCCGCCTCATAACCGGCCAACTTGAGCCGACGTCGGGGTCCATCGAGCGGATGCGCCGCGCGCGTGTGGCGTGCCTGGCCCAAATGCCGGACCTGCTGCCCGGTGAAACCATCCATCGCGCCGTCATGCGGTCGTTCCAAGGGCTCATCGAAGAGGAGAAGCGCCTCAGCGACCTCGAACACAGACTTGCCGCGGGTGAGCATGGAGTCATGGACCCCTACAGCCGGCTCCAGGATAAGTTCCGCATTCACGGAGGCTACGAATTCCGCGCCCGGGTACGCAGCGTGCTTTTCGGGCTGGGGTTTCGGGAAGACGAGTTCGCCCTGCCGGTCACGGCCCTGAGCGGCGGCCAACGCACCCGCCTCATGCTCGCCCTGGTACTGTTGCAGGACGCGGACCTCATCCTTCTCGATGAACCGGAGAACCATCTGGACATCGCGGCGCGCGAATGGCTCGAGGCTTTCTTGCAGGAATCCACGAAGGCGTTTGTCATCGTCTCGCATGACCGGCGCACCCTGGACGCCGTGGTCACGCGCATCGACGAGATCGAACGCGGGCAGGTGCGGAGTTACACGGGGGATTATTCCTTTTACCTGCGCCAGAAGACCCTGTTGCGCGAACAGCACGAGAAGGCATACCAGAAACAGCAGGAGTTCATCGAGAAGGAACAGCGCTGGATCGAGCGGTTCCGCTACAAAAACACCAAGGCCAGCCAGGTCCAGAGCCGTCTGAAACGCCTCGAGAAGATCGAGCGGATCGATGCCCCTCCCCCCGAAGGCAAATCAGCTGGATTCCGGTTCGGGGACGTGGTCCGCACGGGCGAGGTGGTCATCGAGGCCAAAAACATCTCGATGCGGTACGGTCCGCTGGTGCTGTACCAGGGTTTCTCGTTAGAAGTGAAACGCGGTGAGCGTATCGGCATCATCGGCCCCAACGGCTGCGGCAAGACCACCCTGCTTCGCCACTTCGCTGGGCGGCTGCCCGAAGGCGAGGGTGACGTGCGGCTTGGACACAAGGTGCAGTTGGGCTTCTACGAGCAACATCACGACAACCTCAGCCGCGAGCTCGACATCTTCCAGGAGATGCGCAATACCCGCACCGATTGGACTCCCGAGCAGGTGCGGACATATATGGGGCGGTTCCTCTTCATGGGAGACGAGGTTTTCAAACCGGTGTCGGCACTGAGCGGCGGCGAACTGAGCCGCGTGGCCATCGCGAAACTCATTGCCAGGGAACCCAACGTCCTCTTGCTCGACGAGCCGACGAATCATCTCGACATCGCGTCGCGCGAGGCCCTCGAGGAAGCTCTGGCCCAGTATCCCGGCACGCTGGTGATGGTCTCCCACGACCGCACACTCATCGACAAGATGGTCGACCGGCTGGTGGTGTTCGAACAGGACCGCGTGATCACGCATCTCGGCAATTACACGGATTACCGCGAACAGCGCGAGCGTCAGGCGAGCCCAGAAGACGAAAAACCCGATGATCCCCTCAAGATCCGCCGGGTCGAGCGCCGAAAACGCGACAAGGCCGAGGAGCGCGAGCGGCGCCGCCGCAAAAGGGACCTCGACGAACTCGAATCGCGCATCGAGGCCATGGAGGAGGCCGTCGAGGACCTCGAAGCCCAGTTCACGAAACTGGACCCTGCCGATCATGAAGGACAGCGCCGGTTGAAGGAAGAATACGACGGTCTGAAAGCCGATCTGTCGTTGCTCTACCAGGAATGGGAAGAATTGACCGAAGAACTGGCCGAGAGCTAGGGCTCCGGCCAACCGGAAAGGAGGCGTGGGAATGAATATCGCCGGGGGGCTTCGAATGGCGCTGATGGGGACAATTCTGGCCTCGGCCATGGGCGCCATGGCTGGGGAAGAGGCCGAAAAGGCCCCGATTCTTCTCAACACGCGTGAGGATGGCTACCGGGGCATCTGGTATTTCAACCAGAAGTCCAACGACGAGTATGTCTACAAGTACAGCGGCGGGCTCGGGACCTACTGCGCCAAGCATATCCCCTTTGCGTGGTATGCCCCGGAAGCCAACAAGACCTTCTTCACGTATGGCGGAGCGTACAAAGACAAGAACCGGCTCATCCACATGGTCTCGTACTACGACCACGCGACCGGGGAGGTGCCGAGGCCCTTGCTGCTGTTAGACAAGCAAACCGACGATGCTCACGACAACCCCGTGATCAATATCGACCCGGATGGCTATATCTGGATTTTTTCGAGTAGCCACGGCACGAGCCGCCCGTCGTACATCTCGCGGAGCGTCGAGCCGTATTCCATAGACCAATTCGAGTTGAAGTGGCAAGGGAATTTCTCGTATCCCCAGCCGTGGATCATTCCCGGCAAGGGCTGGCTGTTCATGCACACCCACTACACGGGGGGCCGGGCCATCTGCATGTCCACCAGCGAGGACGGCATCACCTGGTCCGAGCGGCGCTTCCTCTCGCGCATGGGCGAAGGCCATTATCAAATCACGAATTTCTTCAGGCAAAAAGTCGGCAGCGCGTTCAACTACCATCCGCCCAAGAAAGGGTTGAACTGGCGCACGAACCTGTACTACATGGAATCCGATGACTTCGGGGAGACGTGGAAGACCGCCGGCGGTCAAGTGCTCGAGCCCATGCTCACCGACCCCGCGAGTCCCTGCCGTGTAGCCGAGTACGAGTCTAAAGGGTTGAACGTATACATCAAGGACGTCTCGTTCGATTCCGCCGGCCGGCCCGTCATCCTTTACCTCACCAGCAAAGGCTACGAATCGGGCCCCAAGAACATGCCCCGGAACTGGACTATCGCCCGCTGGACCGGCCGGGAATGGCTGATTCTGCCGTCAAACATCATCTCCGACAACAACTACGACATGGGCTCGCTCTACGTCGAGTCCGACACCCAGTGGCGGCTCATCGCGCCGACGGAGGCCGGACCCCAGCCTTACAACCCCGGCGGGGAGGTCGTCATGTGGTTGACGGAAGACGCCGGGGAATCGTGGGACATGGTCAGGCAGATGACAAAGAACAGCCCGTACAACCATACCTACGTGCGGAGGCCGGTCAACGCCCACCCGGATTTCTACGGGTTCTGGGCGGACGGCCACGGACGGGAGCCGTCCGTATCGCGGCTCTACTTCTGCAACAAGAACGGAGACGTGTTCCGGCTGCCCTTCGATATGGAAGGCGAGACCGCGAAGCCCGAGCGGACAAAACCTTAGGGGCAAAGAACTCCTTACACGAAGCCGCGAAGGGCACAGAGACAGAGCCTTTCAATCGTGGCGTTATGTGGAAGTTTTCGATAGACTCGGGATAGATGGCCCGACACATTGACCAAATCCCGTGGGGTGAGCCATGACGCTTCGCAACTTATCGACCGTCTTTCTTGTCTCCGTCGTTTTTGTCGCTTCCGCGGCGCCCGCTCATGCCGCCAACCGCTTGGACAGCTATTATGCGCACGGGACGCGCGAGGACGAGAACGGAGTCTTGGCCCCTTGGCACGAGGGGCAGAACGGGCAGTTGGACGAACGCCTGCGCATCGCTATCGAGGTCTATAAACGGTATCCGTGGATCGGGACGGACCGAGCGGTGATGGCCGCGCCGGATTTCATCTATAACTCCCACTGGAGCATTACCGGCAAGGGCGAAATACAGATTCCCGAGACCAATGACTGGATGTGCGGCGACCTCAGCCAGCGGGCATGGAGCATCATCAAGGGTCTGACCGATTATTACCGCTACAGCGGAGATCCCATCGCGCTAACGTACGTTACCCTGACGGTCGACTATGTGCTCGACTATGGCTTGACGGACGCCGGGCACGAATGGCCGCGGTTTCCCATCAGCACGCCGACCCGGGGAAAGGTCTACGGGAAATGCATGCAGGACACCCGCATCCAGCTCGATTTGTGCGCTCGGCTGGGCGAGGACGTCCTCAAAGCCTACAAACTCACGGGCGAGGAGCGGTACTGGGAGGCCGCCAGGCATTGGGCAGATGTTTTCGCCGAAAAGTGCAATTTTGATCCCGCGTTCCCGCCGTGGAACCGCTACGTCGACCCATCGGTGGTCGGATGGTCGGACAAGTTGACCGGCAGCACCACCATGGTCTGTGAGTTCCTTGACGAGGTTATCGCTTCCGGGTACGCCGGAGAGAATGGCGCCTTGATGCGCGCTCGGGACGCCGGCCGCGCCTGCATACGTCACCAGTTGCTGCCCCGATGGACCGACAACGAGGTATGGGGACGCCAATACTGGGACTGGGACAATCCGGTAACGTGCGGCATCGTGTCGATGTGCGTGGACTATATGCTGAAGCACCGTGGCGCGTTTCCGAACTGGCAGAATGACCTGCGCAACATCATGCCTCTCGTGTTCGCCCGAAACAGCGTGGACCCCAATTCGTGCGGCGACACCTACAGCGGCGTCTGGGCGTTCCCGGAATCGTCGACCTGCTGCGGCACGTCGCTGTCCTACAACCAATACACCGCCGCGCCGACGTGGATTCGGTACGGCGTGCTCGCGGACAGCGAATGGGCGCGCGAGATCGGCCGCCGCATGATCCTCATGGCCACGTACGACAGCGAAACAAACGGTGTCGTGAAGGACGGCCTGTTCGGCGACGCCGTGGCCACGGGCGAGTGGTCGAACCTTGCGCATCCGTGGCCGCTGTGCCAGGTCATGGAAGCCTTGGCGTGGATGCCCGAAACCTTCGGCCCCGTACGCGAAAACCACCTCATGCGCAGCACCTCCGTTGTTACCTGCATTGAATACGCCGGCGGCCGGGTTGCCTACACCACGTTTGATGCGCCCCCTGAGACCATAGACGTCGCGCGTCTGGCTTTCATGCCGCAAGCCGTAACGGCCAACGGCAAAGAGTTGGAGGAGCGCCCCGAGCTGGATGCCAACGGATACCGCATCGACACCCTTCCCAACAGCGACTGCATAGTGACCATCCGGCACGACAACGCCGGCCGCGTGGAAATCACCGGGCAGGATCCTCAGCAGTTCGTCGCGGCAGAAACCTTGGCAAGAACCGGGGCATGGAACGAGCGCAGGGGTGTTATGACGACGTCAGAGCCGGAATCCTCCCTAACCTGCGCCTTCGAGGGCAACCAGGTGCGCGTGACCGGCGACGTCGGGCCCGGCGGAGGGCTCGCAGAGGTTTTCCTCGACGGAAAGAAGCAGCAAACCTTCATCGACTGTTGGAGCCCCAAGCCCAGAGCCAACCAGACCATCTACTCTCGGAGCGGGCTGAAACAAGACGAGCATACGCTCCGCGTTGTAGCCCTGGGACGAGGCAACCCCGTTTCCGGGGGCGCGGAAGTGTCATTGCGCGGCATCCAATACTCCGCGGCACAAGGGAATTCAGGATTCGGCAGCGGGGGAGGGCCAAGAACCGCCCAACGCATGATCTTTGGCTACACGGGGCGCACGGACTACAAGGATTCGCAGGGCAACGCATGGCGGCCGGCCTCGGAGTTCGTGGTTCGGAGCGGCTACGGCAGGGATGTCATGAAAGACGCCCTGTGGACTGAGCGCCGCACCATGTATATCGGAAACACCGAAGACCCGGAACTCTACCGTTACGGCATCCACGGCAGGGAGTTTTGGGTCAACCTTACCACCGGCCCCGGACGTTACACCGTGCGTCTCTTGTTTGCCAGTACGCCTTTGCACTGGTTCCTCGAAAAAGACAAAGACGGGGGATTCGTCAAGCACATTCTGAATGTGGACATCAATGGCGACCGGCTCATTTCCGGGATGGATGTCGAGGAAGCAGCCGGCGGGACATTCCGCGCCTACGATGCCGTTTTCAGTGACATTGCTCCCCGCCACGGCATTATCGAGGTGCGTCTGACCGGGTGCGACGAGCGCGAGGCCGTCCTGCAGGCCCTTGAGCTGGTTCCAATGGCACAATCTGAAGAGTAACGAAGAACGGGTAGCGACTCGGTGGCTTGCCGAACATACTCAGATGTTCCAAACGTTTTTCGCTTCTATGACGGGGGCTGCTTTTAGGGCCCGCTTTCGTGGAATCCGGATGGCTCTCTATGCTACGATCGTCTTTCATTGTGGCGTTTCTTGATTCTGACATGCGTGGGGAATGACAACAGTGGCGAAGATCACCCAACAAGACGTTGATTATGTGGCCCGATTGGCGCATTTGGCGCTGGATGACGCTACGAAGGAGCGTCTGGTCGGCGAGATGACCGATATTCTGGGCTACATGGATAAGCTGAACGAGCTGAATACCGATACTATCGAGCCCATGATGCACGCGCAGGAAATGACCAACGTGTATCGGGACGATGTCGTAAAACCTTCCCTGAACAGGGAAGATGCTCTCCGAAACGCGCCCCAGACTAACGGCGAGTACTTTCTCGTGCCGAAGATCCTGGAAGGCTAGGGCTATTCAACGGGCGGCGCACAGCCCCCATTTCGCCGGGAGTTGTTCATGAGTCGTGAATAGTACAGGTTGACTGCACATGAGTTGCGCGATGCCGTGCGGAGCGGCGAAACCACCGCTGCCGAGGTGACCCAGAGCTTTCTAAACCGCATCAAGGCCGTCGATGGCAAGGTGCAAGCGTATACGGACGTGTGGGAAGACCATGCTCTGCGCCAGGCGGAGAAGGTCGACGCGAAACTGAAGAGGGGAGAGGACGCCGGTCCTCTCGCCGCCGTGCCCATCGGCGTCAAAGACGTATTCTGCACCAAGGTGGGCACGACAACATGCTGCTCAAAGATCTTGAAGGGTTATCGAAGCCCGTTTGACGCGACGATTATCGAGAAACTAGACGCCGCGGGGGGCATTTTCCTCGGCAAACTCAATATGGACGAATTCGCCATGGGCTCGTCGACAGAGAACTCGGCAGTCCAGATCACTCATAACCCTTGGAATCTCGCGTGCGTGCCGGGCGGCTCGAGCGGCGGTTCGGCGGCAGCTATTGCGGCCGACGAGTGCGCGATCGCGCTCGGGAGCGATACAGGCGGGTCCATCCGCCAGCCGGCGGCGTGCTGTGGATGCGTCGGACTGAAGCCGACCTACGGGCGCGTGTCGCGCTACGGGCTGGTGGCGTTCGCGTCATCGCTGGACCAGGTCGGCCCCTTCACCAAGGACATGAAAGACATGGCCTTGGCACTCAACGTGTTGTGCGGTCTGGACCCGCGCGACTCGACTTCGTCCGATATACCCGTTCCCGATTTCACCAGAGCCTTGCGCGATGACGTCTCGGATATCACGGTCGGCCTTCCCAAGGAATATTTCACTGACGCTCTGGGCGGTGATGTGCGGACCCGCGTCGAGGCCGCCGTCAACGTATTGAAAGGCTTGGGGGCAAAGGTCATCGACGTCTCCCTGCCTCACACGGATTATGCGATCGCGGTCTATTACATCATCTGCACGGCCGAAGCGAGCGCCAACCTCGCACGTTTTGACGGCGTCCGGTACGGCTACCGTTCGCCGAATGTCACTGACGTGCGCGACATGTACGTCAACTCCAAGACAGAGGCATTTGGCCCGGAAGTGCGGCGGCGCATCATGCTCGGGACGTACGTGCTTTCGAGCGGCTACTACGACGCGTACTACCTCAAGGCCCAGAAGGTGCGGACCCTTATCCGGCAGGATTTCCAGAAGGCGTTTGAAAAATGCGACGTGATCCTTACGCCCACCTCGCCTACCCCCGCCTTCAAACTGGGCGAAAAAACCGCCGATCCCCTCGAGATGTACCTGAGTGACATCTATACCATTTCGGTGAATCTGGCCAGCATCCCGGGAATGAGCATGCCCTGCGGCCTCACGGAATCGGGGTTGCCGGTGGGCTTGCAGATACTGGGCAAGCCATTTGACGAGGAAACGGTGCTCCGCGTGGGGTATACCTATGAACAACATCGGAACCTGGAGATGGGCGTTCCCCCAATTGCGTAAACGGACGGCGCGTCGCGCCGGTTAGGGACCTGACGAGATGGAATATGAAGCAGTAATCGGGATGGAAGTCCACGTCGAGCTGAACACCGCATCCAAGATGTTTTGCAGCTGCAGCACACGGTTCCATGCGCCGCCGAACACGAATGTCTGCCCCATATGCCTGGGCATGCCGGGCGTGCTGCCGGTCATGAACAAGCGGGCAGTAGAATTTGCCGTGGCGGCAGGACTCGCGCTGAATTGCACCATCGCGCGCTGGTCAAAAATGGACCGCAAGAATTACTTCTACCCGGACCTTGCGAAGAATTACCAGATCAGCCAGTACGATCTGCCGTTGTGCCATGACGGATGCATCCAGATTACCGTCAACGGCGAAACAAAGCGGATCGGCATCACACGGGCGCATCTCGAGGAAGATACCGCTCGGAATACCCACACGCTGGGTGGCGGCGTAAGCGGCATCGACTTCAACCGCAGCGGCGTTCCCTTGCTCGAGATCGTCACCGAGCCCGATATTTCGAGCGCGGACGAGGCGTTCGCCTACCTCACCCAACTCAAACGCATCCTGCAGTACCTCGAAGTCAGCGACTGCAACATGGAAGAAGGGTCGCTGCGCGCTGAAGCCAACGTCAGCATCCGGCCAGCCGGCGCAAAGGAGTTCGGCGTCAAGACAGAGGTCAAGAACGTGGCCTCGTTCAGCGGCGTGCAGAAGGCCATCGAATTTGAAATCGCGCGCCAGCGGCAGCTCCTCGACGAAGGTGGAACCATTCTGCAGGAGACCCGGGGATGGGATGCAGACCGCGGAATCACGGTTTCGCAACGCAGCAAAGAATCGGCTCATGATTACCGCTATTTCCCCGAGCCCGACCTCGTGCCTTTGGCCGTTGACGAAGCATGGGAAGCCAAGATCCGCGAGACCCTTCCCGAACTGCCCCGCGCCCGCTGGACGCGTCTTCAGGAAGAGTACGGGTTGTCGGCCTATGACGCCGATGTCTTGACCGCGTCACGCGGCATGGCTGACTATTTCGAGATCACCGTGAAGGCCGGCGCTGCAGCAAAACCCGCCGCGAACTGGATTATGGGCGATTTGCAGGCTTTGCTCGTCAAGACCGGCGTCGCCATCGAAACATGCAAGGTCTCCAGCGGTGAACTGGCAGCGATGATTCGTTTGATCGATGATGGTACAATCAGCGGCAAGATCGCCAAAGATGTGCTGCTGGAGATGTTCGAAACGGGCAAGAGCGCAAAAAGCATCGTGGAAGCAAGAGGGTTGGTACAAATCAGTGACGAGAACGAACTGACGAAAGTCGTCGCGAGCGTGGTCGCCGCCAATCCCGGGCCGGTTGACGATTTCAGGAACGGAAAAGAAAAGGCGCTGGGTTTTCTGGTGGGCCAGGTGATGAAGGCCACAAAAGGCAAAGCCAATCCCAAATTGGTAAACGACATCCTCATGAAGGCATTGGAACGGTAACAAGGAGCATAAGGGGAATTGGCGAAACTCGTTCGCAAATCCAAATCAACCGAGCCGGACTTCCTTCCCAACACCCTGCGCATCGCTGAATGCGCCGCGAAGCACAAGGCCCGCGATATCAGGGCCTACGATTTACGCGGCCTTACAGTAATGGCGGATGTTTTCGTTATTTGCAGCGCTTCCAGCGAGCCGCAGGTCAAAGCAATCTACAATTCCATTCGCATGGGCATGAAGGAAATCGGCATACTGCCCCGGGGAGCCGAAGGCGATGCAGGGGCGGGCTGGCTTCTGATTGACTTTGGCAATATCATCGTGCACGTCTTTCGTGAAAAGGCGCGGGAATTCTATGATCTGGACGGCCTCTGGGGCGACGCCCCCGAAATCAACCTTGCATTTGACGTATAGAAGGGGATGAACTGCGTTGCGTCACGAACCCCCGGATAGATACAAACTGTATCATTTTCGGATCGACCTCCTGCTGGGACGCGGAGGCACCGGCGTAGTCTATCGCGCCATCGATACGAAAACAGGCAACATCGTGGCGGTCAAACTGTTTCACGCCAATTTCTTTCGCAACAATCTCCACCTCCGCGAATTGGCCAAGAGCGTCAAACGCTTCAAGAAGTTTGAACACAGCAACGTCGTCCAGATATACGACCTGGTTTCCGGAGACGAGGGGCATTGTCTGGTCGAAGAATACGTGGACGGGCCGGACCTCAGGTGGTACATCGAAAACCGGCCGTGGAACCTCCAGGAACGCATGGTGGTCGTCGCGCAGATGTGCAATGGCCTGCAATACATTCACGACCAGGGGTTCATCCACCACGACATGAAGCCGGCAAACGTCTTGTTCACTCGCAAGGGTATTGCCAAGCTGACAGATTACTCGCTGGCGCGCGAAAGGCTGTTTACCCTGTTGGACACCGGGTTGAAGGAACAAGTGACGCCAATGTACGTCGCGCCGGAAATCATCCGAGGCGAACGCGCTACGTCGCGGAGCGATATTTATTCGTTGGGCGCCACTTTCTACTTGATATTTACGGGAAAGGTGCCTTTCCGAGTCGACAATCTGCAGCGGCTTTACGAGTGCCATCTTCAGACCATGCCGGACCACCCTTCGGACGCCAATCCGAGATGCCCCAGAGATTTAGGGGATATCATCATGCGGATGATGAGCAAGGAGCCGGAAAAACGTTTCGAGAACTGCGACGAACTGAGAATACGCATGTCCGCCATCGGACGAAGCCGCATCTGAAGACGTGCAAGAAAAACAAACTGCCGCCCGGGATGGGTTTCCCAGGCGGCAGTTCCAATTCTCAATCCCTGACTTTGCCGTAACAGCCGTGACTCAGGCGTCTTGTCGCATTTCCCTGCGCCCCTGCCATCTGACGTGCCACCCACTCGCGGAACCGGCGGACAACGCCCTCACAATCTCGGCCCGGCTTAATCTTCATCTCCCCCGCCGGGCGGCCAGTAGATTCCCCATGGTTTGGAGCGCTGAATACTCAACACGCGCTCGGCCAAATCCTGGGTGAAGTTCTTCAGCAGAACGAAATTCGATGTTTGAGCCCGCTCGGGGATCTTCGAAATAGGTTTGCAGTGGTTCATCAAGGATGTTCTCCGGTTGACCTGCCTACACAACAGCGTTTTCAAACTTGTTAAAGACGTACTCGGCCCCTGCGTCAACATAATACAGAAGCGCTTCCAACTTGACCTCCAAAACCGTCTGCTGCGCAACCCCGGGTTTCCGCGAAAGTGGTTTCACGTGCTTCATTCGGTACCATCCTCTCCCCATCTTCCAGCTATAGCCGGAACTCCAGGCAGTCACTCATGGGCCCCTCTCTCCAGAGGATACTCCCTCAACCTTGTCTCGGGGAGCGAAACCTGCGCCTCAATTACGCGCATGGCTCCCGCGCTTCCCGTTCCTGGGAAGAACCCCGACTCCCGATAACGTTACACAAAACACGCGCGAAACGCAACTGTCAAGTATTATATACGCTGGAATATTCCCCCGGGCACGCGCAATTTGGCCTCTTGCGCGGACCCGCCCCCGCCCAGCCTGCCCCGGTCAGGAACTGGCTTGGGTCTTCGGGCTGTTTGCTAAGAACGTATTGAGCAAACCCATCAGATTCCTGATGAACGCGAAAAGATCGAGAGTGTTTTGAACATCGCTTGTATCAGCGCTCCCCGGTTTGCTGATGGCTTTTGCGTGCAGTTTCGTCATGAGCTTTCTCCTCGCGTTCTGGACATCCGGAGTCCCGGGTAGACGCATTCTCGCACTTTATGGTTAATACCACAAGCTGCCCTAAATGTTTCACAGAACCTCATGTTTTGCCTTCTTTGCGCGCCGCCTTGTTCTCGCCAATGCGCATGAAACCCGGCCAGCTTTCAGGTGGGAGGCAAGCCATGCGAGCGAGGCCCCTTCTCTTCGCTTCAATGGATTCCGCCCTTTTGAAAAGGTATTATGTTATGCTTATCGTTTGTGAGTATTCACCCCGAAAAGGGATGCACAGTACCGCTTGAGAATCCCGAACCTATGAACGCCTCGGGCTGTCGGATCCGAGTCAGACACCAAGATAATGTTAGAAGGATATGAATTCGTTTGCGGGGACGGCAAATCCGGGTTGCTTCGCGGGGAATTTGCCGGTCTTGTGAAAGACGCTTTGCTCTCAGGGACCGGCACAGCTCCTGACAATGCGTCGGGACGGGGTACCGTTTACAGGTTCCCTTTACCCCGGGGCTCGGCCCTGGTGCGCGAGTACCGTCGGGGAGGCCTGCTGCGGTACGTGAACCGTGACGCCTATTTGACAAACCGGCCCCTGGCGGAGCTGCGCATCGTCGATTACCTTTGGAGGCAAGATTTTCCGGTGCCGGAGCCGTTGGGCATATGCTGGTGGCGCCGCTGCGGCCTGTTGCGAGGCCGTATCGCAACAATGGCCCTGGATGCGCTTCACCTCCAGGACTGCTTATTGACGGGTTCGGAACCGTCCTCTGCTACATTGAAGAAAATCGGCGAGACCATCCGCCGGATGCACGATTTAGGCGTATGGCACGCAGATCTCCAAGTCCGAAACATCTTGGTCTCAGGGGGCAGACCTTTCCTTATCGACTTCGATAAAGCCAGAAAAACCAAGCACTTATCGTCGTATGCCCGCGCGGCAAACTTGTTTCGGCTGCGGCGTTCGTTCGAGAAGAACTATCTCGACCCCAAGGCGTATGAGATGATCTTTGAAGGATATGGCCGACTTTCACGCCATCTCTTGCTCTCGTTCCTGTACCGAGTGAAATCGAGGGCGTCCCTCTCTGGACCCAGGAAATAGTTTATGCACATGCACACATTCATGCAGGCTTCCGACAACACAATATGTGACCGGCGCGGTAATGCCATCATCCATCACCGAAAGGACATATCGTGTGAAACCCTGTTGACGGCCATTTCAGCCGAGGGCGCCGTCTTGAAGGCCTCGTCAAGATATGTCACGCGCCGTGTGGATGGTCTGGTCGTGAAGGCCTGTTCAGGGGGGGCGGTCCGGGGCTTATTGAAGCGTACGCTGCGCCGCAACCGGTTCCGGCGCGGCTGGCTGGCCAGCCTCTACCTCGAACAGCAGGGCGTCAGCGTTCCCCGCGCCCATGGACTGATCGAGACGGAACGCTGGGGCTTCGTCACGGCAAGCTACCTGGTTATGGATTACCTTGACCAAACCAGCAACGTCGAGCGCTTTGCCGCGGAAATGGTCCAGGAGGGGGCTACGGAGAACCAGATTCGAGATTTTCTCAGAGACTTGGCTCTGGCCATTGACACCCTTCGCGAGGTCGGGGTATTTCATCGGGACCTCTCGGGGAAAAACATCTTGACGCGGGATGGCAAAACGTTCTTTTTTGTTGACTTGGAAAGCGTCGTCCCCGTAAAACGCTACACGCCCAGGATGCGGTACAAGAACCATGTACAGCTGTACGACTCGTTTTGCGATTTCCTGGGGGATGATGTGCTTGAGCCGTTCTTGTCCCTGATGCTGCCCGAGGACCAGGATTACGCCACATGGTCCAAGATTGTCCGCCAAGGTCAGACCGCCCGGCGTTCCCGGCAGATTGCGGCATGGCGAAAGCAAGGCAGATCACTTTAGAACACGACCTCGAATGGGGGACATTCATGGACCCGTCCCATCTCACGGAAGACCAGCGCAACGAGATCCGGGGACAGAAGCGGGCCGTGTGGGCGCAGGAGGGCGCCGGAAATCATTACTTTCATCTCGTGCACCAGAACGAGCCCGTAGTCCGCTTGAGGAACCTCACGGAAACAGGATTTGTCCTGCAGCATGCCTTGGGCCCCAAGAACCTGGACGCCGGGGCAGGCACCGGCCGCTTCACATTTCCCCTGCTAGGGGCGGACTACCAAGTCATGGCTCTGGATATCTCACGCGATATGCTGGGCCGCGGGAAAGCGTACGCTCGAGAGGAGAGGAAAGCGTTTCCCTGTGTCCAAGGCGAGCTCGAGCGGCTGCCATTCAGCGACGGCATTTTCGACAGCGTCGTTTCAATGACCGTGCTTCGCCATTTCCCCCAGTGGTAGCCCTTGTTGGACGCGTGCCTTCGTGTAACGCGCGACGGCGGGCGAATCGTCTTCGACATGGCTTCCGGCGAGCAGCAGCAGTTCGGAGACACTATCGGAATACCGCGCCCGCATGTCAAAGACGGATTCCATCCGTTGGACTCTGACACGGGCGTTACGTTCCGCGAAATCGAGCAGCATGCACGGGAACGCGAGTGCCGGGTGGCCGTCTACCAGGCTCATGATTTCTTCAACAACAACCATCTTCTCGAACACGTGCTCAGTGACGAATATGAGGAGTTCATGAAGACCCTGCGAATCCATCTTGCCCACGATGACGTTTTGCGATTCTGCGAGATGGTCCACAGGCGTTTTCTTCCTGCGGCCAGTCCCGCAACGTGCAGCTCCGTCCTCATTGTGCTTGAGAAGCAGCCCGGCGAGGGGTTGTGCCGTCGGGAATGTGTAACAGACGAAACGCTACTTTCGCAAGACCCCGGCACGGTCCTACTCACCATGTTGAGGCAGGGCCTGGGAAGGCGGCATGGAAGTTTCATGCGAGAAGCCTTGCGGCATATGGATTCGCCGGAGGTCAAGGAGTTCGTTGCGTTCTGCAGGGGACACATATTTGCCCCGCCTGCCGTCCAAAGCCCTCACGGAGGGCTCTACAGTGCGCCAATGAAGAAGGCAGGGCCGGACCCGCCCCTTTTCTGGTTCCCTGCACCTTTCCTGCTTGTCCTGGAGCCCTCGCTGTGTGAACAATTCATGCCGCTGAACGTAAAGGGAGATGGAGAATAGGATCGGGCTCACCGCCTCTCACTATTCGCATTTTTGCGTGAGCGGAAAATGATCTTTTCTGGCGATGGGCGTCATGATATGGTGGAGGTAATGGGTCTGCAGGCACTGATTGTCGCCTGCCATTAACCGGAAAGAACAAAGTGATGGCTGCCAAACGTTTCGGGAAGCTTTTGGGCGCTGTCCGGCGGCGTCTGATTGTCACGGCCTGGCTCTATTTTCTGGCCCTGTTCCTGACATGGGCCTGCTCCCTGGCCTTGCTCTGGCTCGTGGCTGTGCGCTTGTTTCCCTACTTGGGACCGCCCGAACCGGTCCTGATAGTCCTGTTGGCGGTTGCTGGCGCTGCGGCGTTCCTGTTGACCTATCACCAGCGTCCTTCTTTCTCAATGGCCGCGCTCGAGGTAGACCGGCGGTTGGGTCTCGAAGAGCGTATCACCAGCTCTCTCGAACTGTCTGACGCGGACGGAGAGATGGTTCAAGCGCTTCATCGCGACGCCGAGATTCATTCCTGTAACATCAATACCGGCAAGGACTTCCCGGTGAGAATGCCCCGAGTCACCAAGTGGCTTGCAGTAGCTGTGCTGGTGTACGGACTTGCCTATGTGCTCCTGCCTGAATTTGACGTGCTCGGACACCGGGAACGCGTGGCGAAGGCGCGCGAGCTTCGTGAAACCATGACGGCCCGGGCGCGCAAGCTCGAAGAGGCCATGCGCCCGATCAAAGAATTGCCGGAATCTGAGCGTCACCCAAGTCTCACCGAAGACGTCAAGAAAGTGGAGCGGATTGCGGAAGGTCTTGAGAGCGGTGAGCTATCCGAAAAGCAGGCATTGGCCAAGTTGACCAATATGGCCAAGGAAATCCGCGAAGAACGGGAGAAGATCGCGAGCGAGATGCCCGTTGCCCGGCCTGGCATGAGTAAAGCGGACCTGGACAAGACCAAGGACCTCGCGTCGAGCATTGAGGAAGGAAATTTCGAGAAAGCAGCCGAAAAGGCCCGGGAACTGCAGGAGCAACTCGCGGAGAAGATACAAAAAGAAGGCGGCCTTACCGAGGAAGAACGAAAAGCCTTGGCCAAAGAACTCAGCGAATTGGCCAAGGAATTGGGCGGCAAGGACTCCATGCTCGGTCAGGCGCTGGAAAAGGCGGCCGAAGGCATGTCTATAAAGGACGCCGCAGGCATGCTCGCATCGCTCGAACAGATGCAGATGGCCCTGGAAGACGTCGCCTCGGCGATGGAACAGATGCAGCAGATGGACATGGCCATGCAATGCATGGGGGAAGGTTGCAAGGCGTGTTCGGGCGGGAAATGCGATCTTGCGGCCCTTGGGTTCGGCGGCATGGGCTCCGGCGGCCAGAATGGCCAGGGTATCGGCGCCAACTGGGGTAGCCGCGGCCCCGGCCGGTCTCCTTGGAGCGCCGGTTCCAATCAGGGGTCCGGTCCCGGGATGGGCGGGCCGGGAAGCGGCCGCGGCGGCACGGTCGGCGATTTGCCCGACGTTCAGGGAGGCTTCAGCCCAACGTTTTTGCCCGGCGAAATGACGCCCGGGAAGGTTTTGTCGAGTATCATGAAGCATAACGCCCCTGATGAAGACCCCGAAGCCACAACCGAGTTCGTCTCCGAAACCATCATCGAAGTGCAGCAAGCCGCTGAGGAAGCGTTGACAAAGGAAGA